>Ga0182743_1003839_pt1 | contig 11730 bp, 6 predicted proteins | sample eDN3rd30CKraftOP_FD_128522 | JGI IMG/M metagenome (GOLD analysis project Ga0182743, IMG submission 128522) | Enriched Organic Plus compost microbial communities from Emeryville, California, USA - eDNA 3rd pass 30_C Kraft OP (version 2) (version 2) ... | reverse complement strand
TGAGTCAAATGGGAAACGGCGGCGCGAGCCTCGAAGCGGTCCGCCGGGACGGTTTCGTGGAGATCACCACGCGTGAAAAGCTCGATCGCGAGCTGGAATCGCGGATCTACCGGGCGAGCGACCTGCCGGGGGTCACGGCGGAGTCCCCCGATGTCGACGCGGTGATCGACTTGATCCAAACCGTCGAGCCGAACAGCTGGGAGCTGCAAGGAGGCCGCGGGACGATCGTGCACCTGGGGACGATTCTCGTGATCAGCCAATCGCCGCGAGTTCACGACCGGATCGACGACCTGCTCCACTCGGCCCGCGAAGCGATCTCGCAGACGACGGCGAAAAAGTAGCGGCGGACGAGAGCAGGCAGAGACGTTTTCAGTACTCAGCTTTCATGGCTGAGTACCGGCGGCTGTTGCGCGCCCTGTTTGCCACGCTTGAGTAGTGGTTGCGACTGGTTGCTGTTCTACGGGCCGTGTTACGGCCCGGCTAAGTGGGGCAATCAGACTCGCCGCTATTCTTTGGCCAGGCGGGCGGCCAGGCGAAGGGCGTGGTAGAGGCTGGAGGGGTTCGCTTTGCCTTGCCAGGCGATATCGCAAGCCGTGCCGTGGTCGACGCTGGTGCGGATCATCGGCAAGCCGAGAGTCGTGTTCACGGCGGAGTCGAACGCCAGAGCTTTCACCGGGATATGCCCCTGGTCGTGGTACATGCAGACGAAGCAGTCGGTCGTCTGCCGCTTCCATGGCAGGAAAGCGGTGTCGGGGGGAAGTGGGCCTTCGACGTTTAGCCCCTGGGCGCGGGCCCGCTCGATGGCTGGAATGATGATTCGCTCCTCTTCCCGGTCGCCGAACAGGCCGTGTTCGCCGGCGTGCGGGTTGAGGCCGCAGACGACGAGCGCCGGCTCGCGGCGGTGGAGGCGGCGCATCGCTTCGGCGCTCAGTTCGATCACCTCGAGCACGCGCTCGACCGTCAGCAGCCGCGGCACCTCCGCGTAGCCGACATGGACCGTGACGAACGTGCAGGTGATTTCGGGAGCGAACTGCATCATGCACCAGCGCTGGGAGCGGGTGCGATCGGCGAACATCTCGGTGTGGCCGGGAAAGTCGATGCCGGCTGCGTGGATCGCCTCCTTGTTGATCGGCCCCGTCGTCACGCCGGCAACCTGGCCGGCAAGCGCAGCGTCGATCGCGGCTTGGATGTAGTTGAAACTCGCCCGCCCAGTCTCCGCCGTGGTGACGCCGATCTGCAGCCGAGCGGCGTCGAACTGTTTCAAGTCTAAGACAGTCGGCTGCGTGATTGAGTCGAACCGCTTCCGCCATTCGTCCTCGCCAAGAACGAGCTGCGGCGCCGGCAGACCGACGTGCGCGGCGCAGCGGCGGAGAATGTCGGCGTCGCCGAAGACAATCGGCACGCAGTGTTCAAGCAGCGACGGCTCGGCGAGAGCGCGGAGGCAGATTTCGGGGCCAACTCCGGCGGGATCGCCCATGGTGAGGGCGATCCGGGGACGGACGCTCGGTGGCGAATGGAGGCCGGGTTGCGAGGGCTCAGCCGTCGACTTGGGTTCCTTCGCCGTCGGATCACTCACTGGCGTCCTCGAACTTCTTGTCGATCTGCGGCGGCTCGCTCTTGTCCCACTTGGCAGCCTTCTCTTCGTCCGAAGGTTCGACGAGCGGGCGAACGATGCGGAAGCCGACGTGCTTGGCGTCGGTCAGGTACCAGATGCTCTGCGGCTCTTGCGGGTCTTGCTGTTTCCAATCGGGATGCGAAGCCTGGCGCGCCGCGCTGCGGAGGGCTGCCGGATCGGCGTCCCACGAGCCGCCGCGCACCACGCGGTTGTACTCTTCGAGCGGGATGGCGAGCGGGTTCTTGGCGACTCCGTCCTTTTCCTTGCCGTAGAAGTCGGTCGTGTGCTGGTCGAGCACCCATTCGGCGACGTTGCCGTGCATGTCGTACAGTCCCCACGGGTTCGGCTTCTTTAGGCCGACCTTGGCGTACTTCTCGTTCGAGTTGTCGTAGTACCAGGCGTACTCGCCAAGCTGCGCCGGATCGTCGCCGAAGTGATACGCCGTCGTCGTGCCGGCGCGGCAGGCGTATTCCCACTCCGCTTCGGTCGGCAGGCGATAGTAGCGGCCCGTCTTGGCGCTCAGCCATTGGCAGAAGACGCGGGCCGAGTGCTGGGTCATGCTGATGGCCGGATAGCCGCGTTTGCCCATGTTGAACGTCATGTCGGTGTACGGCTTGGTCGGGCGGCTGATCTGGAAAACCTCGGCGATCTTGTCGCGCGGCGTCTCCGCAAGGCCGAGAATTTCGCGGCGGGCGATGTCGAGGTCAGCCATCCAGACTTCATAGACGTCCCAGGTGATCTCGTATTTCGACATCCAGAACGGATCGATTTCCACCTTGTGCTGCGGGCCTTCGTCGTCCTTGCGCCCCTTTTCGCTCTCGGGGCTTCCCATGAGGAACGTGCCGCCGGGAATTGGAACCATCTCAATCTTCTCAGCCGTGTGCTCGATCAGCTCGGTATACGGCTTCATCTCGGCCTGGGTCTTGGCTTCGGAGTTCGGCACGGGGAGCGGCGCCGGATGCTTTTCCTGACCGGCTGCGCCAGCGGCGAAGCCCGCCATACCAAGAGCAACGAGCCACGGAGCGAAGTGAAGACGCAGCGAACGAAGCGGCGAAAATTGCACGGAGAGGGACCTTTCTACGAAACACAAGCCGGGCAGCCGTCGCCACATTACGCGACCCAGCCCGGAGTCCAGCACTTTATTTTCCGCTCGGCCGACCACACCAGCAAGGCCCAAGCCAGCCGCCCCAAGCGACGCAAAAACAAAAAAGCAGCCCGGCTGTTGGTAACAACCGGGCTGCTGAACCTGGCCTGGCCAATGGAACGCGCGTCGCCCGCTGCGAGACGCGCTCCGCGAGCGCTTACGCGTATTCGCGGTTGCCGTTAATTCCCGGCAGCGGAATCGGGTACTTGCCGTCGGCGTCGGCGGTAATCGGCGCTTCACCGTCGGGCGTGAGCTTGTCGACCGTCGGAGCGAACTCGTGGTCGTGGTTGAGCGCTTCTTCGAAGGTCACTTCCAAGCCGGTGTGGGCAGCCATGCGGCCCATGCTGGTCACGAGGCTCGCCTTGGCGGCGCGTTCGACTTCGTTGTACTTCTCGTCGTTGCGAATCGCGGCGATCAGGTGATCCCACTCGAGCTGGTAAGGGTTCGGCTCGTTCGACGGGAAGGCCCAGGTGATCTTGTCCTTGTCGAGCGACTGCCCCTTGTAGGTCTTGCAGCGGGCCGGAGTGTGGCCGGCGAGCGAGATGACGCCAATCCCCTTCGAGCCGTGCGCGTAGCTGGCGAATTCGTCCTTCACGCCGGCCATCGTGCGGCCGTACATGAATAGCTTCGCGCCGTCGTCGAACGTGTATTCGACCGAGTAGTTGTCGAAGTTCTGGTCGACGTTGTTGCCGCGATAGTGGCGGCCGCCGCTGGCTTGCGCCTTCACGGGCCACGAGCCTTTCATCCAGCAGCACTCGTCGATGTTGTGGATGTAGAAATCGCTGTAGCAACCGCCGCTGGCCCACAGGAAGCTGTGGAACCGCTGGATCTGCCACATCGTCTCGCTGATGCCGTCCGGCTTCTTCGGCGAGAAGGCCGAGCCGACCGGGCCGTGCATGCGATAGGCCCGCATGGCGATGATGTCGCCAATCTCGCCTTGCTGAATGCGATTGAGCAGTTCCTTGCGAGCGTCGCAGTGACGACACATGAGGCCGACGCCGACCTTCATGTTCTTCTTCTCCGAAGCTTCGCCGAGCGCCAACATGCGGCGCGTCGTGGGGCCGTCGACGGTGATCGGCTTCTCCATGAAGACGTTGAGCCCCTTCTCGATCGCATAGCTGAAGTGGACCCAGCGGAACGCCGGCGGCGTGGCGAAGATCGCGACATCCCCTTCCTTCAGGCAATCCATCGCCTGCTTGTAGCCGTCGAAGCCGACGAACTTGCGATCGTCCGGCACGTCGACCTTGTCGGCGAACCGCTGCTTCAGGCTGTTGTGGCTGATGTTGAGGCGGTTCTCGAAGACGTCCGCCATCGCGACCAGCTTGATCGGCCCGTTCTTCACGTTCAGAGCGTCCGAAGCGGCGCCGGTGCCGCGACCGCCGCAGCCGATGAGGGCGATATTGATCGTGTTGTCCTCGGCGGCGTGCACGCGCGGCACCATGCTGCCGAGCAGAGCGCCAGCCGTCACGATGCTACCCGAGGTCTTGAGGAAATCGCGGCGCGAGGCGCCAGCGACGTTCGTCGACGAAGCAGAACCGGGCAGGATGATTTCTTTCATGCGAGCCTTTTCCTGGAGAGGTTCAGCCGCCGCACCATTGTTCAAATCATGCGGCGACGGTGAGTTATAAGAGAGTGTCGGCCCCCTATTCGGCCCCTAGTAAGCTAAATGGCCGCCGAGGGGAATGCAATCTGACAAATCGGATCGAACGACCGCCCGGCTGGCTGAAATTGCCAGAATTCAGCCAACCGGGAACCGCGGCTGTCTCGAAAGTTGCCTCAGGCCGACCATTCTTGCTTGACTTTGCGCGCGACTACCCGTTAGGGTGACCAAAAGACAGGGGCAGAACACGAATCCGACCATCGCCGGCATCGGCTGCGCAAACTCGGTTCGTGGCGCTGGGCATTCGCCCAAAACTCAAAGGAAGCCTGTCAATGCGCCCGCGCGCACGTTTTCTAGCCGCATTGCTCTGCGGCGTAGCGATCGTCGTCTCGTTCGCAATTTGGCGCAGCCACCGCCAACAAGCCCTCGCGCGTCTCGAGCGGTGGCAGGAGCGCCAGGCGATTGAACAGACAGCTGTGGCGCTCGAGCAAAAGATCGCCGTACCAAGCGGACTCATCACCCTCGCACAGCTGAAACGGGCGATCGAAGAACAGACCGATCTCCGGGTCGAGTTTGCCGACCTGGCCCGTTGGGCCAGTGACTTCGCCAACGACGCCTCCGCGGCGAATTGGCAAGTCGAATTGCCGGGTGGGGAGTATCCCATCGCCCAACTGCTGCGGGCGACGCTCAACCAGCACAACCTGACCTACGACCTCGGCGTGCGGCGCATCGTCATCACCGCCGAGCACCTCTCCGAAGACTCCTCGGAAAGCTACGTCGAGACCTACCCCCTGCCCCAGCCGGAGCTGGCGTCGGGCGAAACCGACTCCGACTCCTGGGCCGATTCACTTGGGCGCATTTCCGAACAGCGTTATTGGTTCGCCGGCGCCAATGCGGGTCATATCGAAACGGCGCCTGGGGCGCTCGTGGTATCCCATACGGCGCGCCAGCATCGGAGAATTCGCCGCGTGCTGGCGGAGGCGCGGAAATTGAAAAGTCCGCCGAACGACTTTGCTCCTGTGCCGCTCTGGTCCGAAAACGACGCCCAGGCGCACGCTCGCATCATCGCCGCACTGGACGAACCGGCGGCGATCGATTGGGTCGAGCGCCCGCTGGGCGAAGGGCTACACTCGCTCGTTCTTGCTCACCGCATTCCGCTTAACATCAATTTTCCCAAACTAAAAGAGGCCGCCATACCTGGCGACGTGCCCATTACGAAGCAATTGAGCGGCGTCTCGTTGCGGTCGGTGCTACAACTGATCTTGAACGAGCTGGACCTGACGTACCTCTACCAGGACGGAGCCCTGGTCATCACCACTCCGGACCACGCGGACGGCGCGGGGCAAATGCTAGTTGCCTATCCGGTTCATGATCTCCTGGAGTCAGGGTCGCAGCGCAGCTACCAGCGGCTGATCGATTTAATTACGACTGTGGTCTATCCCCATTCCTGGGCAGAGGTCGGTGGGCCGGCGTCGCTTGATGGGGGCGCAATCGATGGCTGGCTGCTGGTGAACCAGAATCGCCAGGCGCATGAGGCGATTGAGTTTCTACTCGCTCAGCTTCGCCAGGCGCTGAGGCATGAATCGTCCGCAGGCGTTTTTGCGTTTCAGAAGGCAAATGGGCGCGAGGAGGCGATTTGGGAGGCGTTGGACCGGGAAATCGAGCTGAAGTACGACCCAATTCCGCTCAAGGATGCGGTGTATCTACTCTCGGACATGCTGGGGATTCCGATTGTTATCAACCTCAAGATGCTGGAGGAATCCGGGATCCGCATCGAAGAGCCGGTGCGATTGCGATTTCCCACGCGGCCAGCCAGGCAGCAGCTCAACTCGATGCTGGCGGAACTGGAACTGACGTGGTTGGTCGACAATGAGGTGCTACAGGTCACGACACCCGACGATGCCCTGTCTCCGGACCGACTGACGATTCGGCTGTACGACTTGCGGCTGCTTAAGGATCCCGATCTGGGTGTGGCCGCGGCGAATCGGCTGCTCGAGGCCATTCAACAGATAATTGAGCCGCAGTCGTGGGCAGAAGCCGGAGGCCCCGGCGATCTCTACGAGTTTGAGGATATTCTCGTCGTTTTGCAGAGCCGCCAAGCTCACGAACGTTTGGAGCAGTTTCTGCTTGCCCTGCAGCGGCACTGCACGCTCCTGGCGAGCGACGGATCTCAGCCGACGTGGGTCGACCTGCAAGGCACCGCTCGCGATGCGCAGATTGCGGAGTCGCTTCTGAAGCCGATCGACTTCGCAGTCCGAGGAGTGTCGATTGAAGACGCCCTGCAGCAGCTTTCGGCCGAGCAGAATCTGCCGCTCGTGATCCGCTATGCCGACTTTGAGGCCGCCGGTACGAGAATCGACACCGAAATCGAGTTTCAAGCCGAGCAGATGACGCTCGGCGGAGTACTCGATCGGTTGCTGGAGCCTTTCGAGGGGACGTACTACATCCAGGACGGCGCGCTCGTAGCAACCTCCGTCGACGGCGCTATCAGCAACTCACTGCCACGACTATACAATCGTCAGCAGATTGCGAGAAAGATCGGCAAGAAACCGCACAATCAGGTGCTGGACTTAATCAAGGACAGGCCGCTATTAAGCTCGCGCGACTACATCGGGTTTGGCATTGAACTGAACCATCAATGGATGGCGTTCTATGCAAACGCGCCGACGCAGCGTCGGCTCGAGCTGAAACTCGCACCCGCGAGCAGTCACGCTCAGGCGATCGCCGAACGCGTCGCGCTCGATCGCGAGCGGGACGAAACGGAGGACTCGAGGGACGCGACTAGTGACGATCGGGTGACGGCCGCGCGACCCTACGTGGCGAAGCCTCCGGTGGACAACAACGATCTCTTTGGGGAGGCCCCTCGATGAGCAGCAGCCACGATGAGCGATCGGCCGATGCTGGCCGTGTGGAAGTGATACACTCGCCGGCGCCAATGCGCAAACGTTCTTGGTTTCGCTATCTGCTTCAGTTCAGTCTGCGCTCGCTGCTGATGGTCACTACGTTGGTCGCCGGTGTTTGCTGGTGGTACCTGCAGCCGGAGCTAAAGGACGAGCGGCTGGGGGACGGCAGGTTGCGGTTGCGGCGGCAAGTGCGGACCATCGTCTTGCCGCAATCGACGGCGCCGCCGCCCGTCGCCGAGAAAGATCGAACGCGGCTGATCTCCGACGGCAGCTACCGAATCGTCGATCTGGAAGGGCAAGCGCTCGTCGCTGGGACGATGTCGCGCGATCGTCCTAGCGGCTGGTGGACGACCTATTACACCAGCGGCCGCAAAGCGGTCGAAGGCAAGATGGTGCGCGGCGAACGCACTGGCGTCTGGAAGACCTGGCATGAGTCGGGCGAGCTGGCAAGTGAAGTCACCTATCGCCCTCTCTCGCAGGTCGATCCCGAGCGACTCCACAGGCAGCCGCAAGCCTGGCCGGGTGCGATCCGCGAAGGGAGCGCTCGGGCCTGGCATCCAAGCGGCAAGCTCAAGCTCGAAGGCCAATACGCAGGCGACGCGCGCGACGGAATGTGGAGCCACTTCGACGAGCAGGGCGAGCTGCTCGAACGAGGCGCTTACGTGGCCGGCCGTCGCGAGGGAGAGTGGACAATTCGCGACCGCGAGAGCGGCCAATTGACGCGCGTGGCGTACATCAACGGTCGCACCGCAGCGGAACACAAGCAACTACTCGCCCGATTGGCGGACGAAATGAAGTCGGCCGATCGTCGGCTGCAGCTTAGCGCCGCCAAGAAGCTCGAAGAACTGGGTTCGGCAGGAGCGCCGATCCTGCAAGAGTCGCTGCGCGAGGGGGATGAAATCACGCAACTGCTGGCGCTGCGAACGCTGCTGCGCTGCGGCGCGTTGCCGGAGGAGATGGACGGCGTGTTCCGCAGCCTGATCGACCATCCGCGCCGACCGCTCGGGCAGCGGGCGATGGTCGCGGCGATCGTCCTGTCTCAGCGGCGCGGCAATCTCGATCGGCGGTTGCTCGATCGGCTGCTGAGCGAAATCGACGCGGAGTCAGGTCCGAGTGAGCTGCGCGTGGAGCTGCTGCAAACGCTTTGTCAGCTCGAAACGCGCGATCGGCCGGAGATTTTTTCGCGGCTGGTCGCCGCCGTCGCAGAAGGCGTCCAACGGTCGCCGGAGCTCGACATCCAGGCAGCGGCGTTTCGCGAGGCCCAGCTCGACGTTAGTCCGATCCTGTCGCAGAAGAAGGAGCTGCCTGCCCTGCTCCGGTACGCCTTCGGCTCCCCCGATCCGCTGGTACGCGCCACTGTGATGCTCGCGGCGGAGCAACTGGTCGAACGGGGACCGCCCATTCCCGATCCGCCCGGCGCTGATTATCCCAAGGAAACTCGTTGGAAGATTCCTGCCGAACTGCAACTGCTTGTCGAACAAGGGAGATCGGATCTGTCCCCCGTGGTCTGCGAGCAGGCGGAAGATGTAGGAATCGAGGTCCATTTTGCCTTCGGCTGCTGCTTTGGGGCGTTCACCGGGCAGGCTCTACCCCCACCAGCGGGGATCAGCACTGCCGGGGGCGGCTCTTTCTAAGTTCGCCTTTTTGCCCATTTAGAGCGAAACCTGGCGAAGAAGCGTGGGTTAAATACGGTCTGCGGCCCAATTGTGCCCAGACCGTGACTTCAGACTCGTTTGTTCCAGGAGGTACCCCATGATTCGCGCTCTTGCTCTGGCCTCGGTAGTGGTGGCGACGCTGGTGCTTGCGCCCGCCGCGCAGGCCGCCGACCCGACCGGCACTTGGAAGTGGTCGACGACGTTCAACAACCAGACCCGCGAAACCACGCTGAAGCTGAAGCTGGAAGATGGCAAGCTGACCGGCGCCATCCTCGGCCGGAACGATCAGGAAACGCCGATCGAAGACGCCAAGATTGACGGCGACAAGATCTCGTTCAGCGTGACCCGTGGTCGCGGCGAACAGAAGTTCACCAGCAAGTACAGCGGCACGGTGAGCGGCGACACCATCAAAGGCACCATCGAATCGCCCGGCCGCGACGGTCAAACCCGCAGCCGCGAATGGGAAGCCAAAAAGGCAAGCTAACGCCTCGCTTTCCCAGATAGCGATTGCATGCATTCGGGGCCGGAGCAGCCAAAAGTTGCTCCGGCCTTTTTTGCGCGCGGGCCCAAGCGCCCCCAAGTAGCGGAGCGGCGCAAGCCGCCCGGCGAAGCCCGGCGAACGCGCATGAAATCCGGGGAGGGCGTGTTTGGAACTGATGAACGGGGCGCGCTGGTTCACCGGACGGCTCGCGCCGTTCCGCTACCTGGCCCTGCAAGCATCGCCGTCGTAGTTTGAATTCGCCTGACCGAGAACATTTGACGACATCGTAAAAACTTGCTACAATCACCCACAAACACCCCTCGTTGTCGTTTTGGCGGCGTGGGGCGTTTGACGCTGCGCGGTTGGTTTTTGCTCTTTGGCAACTGGGTCGCGGGGAGGTTGTGTATTGTGCGGCGCTGCTGCGCTCGCGCGGACGGGCTGTTCACCCCTGTTCAGGCACGCGCGAAAAGGGGTTGTAAAGAAAATCGCACGATTTGACGTAACGCTTTGGCGGATCGTGGATTCTGCGTTTTGCGAGGCTTTCGCTAGCGGTTGTATTTTGCGATGCGCGCGCCCTGTTCACTCGGGCCAATTCGGCTGGCAGCCAAGGGCTGAAGGCCCGGCAAGAAGTAGCCCCGTCTGGCAGAGCGGCGGTTTTGAATGACTGGCCGCGGACGATCATTCGGAGGGCCAGCGGGCCGGCACATCGAATTTATGTTGTGCCGGTCCTGCGGACCTCCGCCCCGTTTTGGGCGCGGGTCGATCGGGCCCTGACGGCCCCGGCTACTACCGGGCGGCCCTTCGGGCCTGGTTCGTGGGCGGTTGACCGTTGCGGGGGGATCGCATGAAGCGGGGCTTCGCGCCGGCATTTATCCGTGGGCTTCTGCCCAGCGGCTCCTAAATGCGAACCGCCCGCCGGGGTCGGCGGGCGGTTGTTGGTCGAGCGGTCGAGGATCGGTTACTCGATTTGGGTGGCTACGGTGTCATTTTCACCTAGGTCGAGGCTGTCGATGTCGATCTCGCCGGTCGATCCCGGAGCTTCGGTCGGGGCCGGGCCTTGGCTGTCCGCCGGAGGAAGTTCTTCTGCGGCTTCGCCTTCAGCCGGGGCCGATTCGACGGCAGCCGGCGGGGCGACCTGGCCTTGGACAGGAGCGGCCGCCACGGTGGTTTCGGCAACGCCCTCAACCTGGACGAGTGCGATATCAGCCCGCTTGAGCGTGGCGACGTTGTTCAGCTCGTTCCCTTCGACCAGCTCGTCGAAGCTGTCGACGGCGACCACGAGGGTGTCGAACGGCACCGCCGTTTCCCCTTCGGGCCCCATCGCCAGGACGGCGCCGGGGAGCTGGATTTGCAAGGTCGCAACTTCGCCAGGAGCGAGTCGCTCGACGTTGACCGTGACGCTCGGCGAGTCTTCGGTGATCTCGCCCAGCACAGCCACAGCCGAGACGCGGAACTGCTCGGCGGTGATTTCGCCGCTATTGCGAATGGTCACCTGGTAGAGCGGTCCGAGTTCGCCGGCGGCGTCGGCAATCATGGCGACGTCGACCAGTTCCAGATCGCCAGGGGCCGGCTGACCGGGCAAGGCGATGGCGACCGGCGGCGGCGGAATCCAGCCGGTTTCGACGAAGTACTGCGGCGGGCAGTAGCGCTTCACGCACGGCTCGTAGTGGTTCTTGGCCATGCAGTGTTGCACGAGCAAGTTGATCACGTGGTGGCAATCGGCTTTCCCCTTGTGAGGATGGCCGGGCCAAGGCGTGCCGCAGAACTTGTCGTGGTGCGGTCCTGGCTTGTTGCCGATCGTGATTCCCAGTCCGCCGCCGACTTTGTGCGGGGCGGGACCACCGCCGATCTTGTTCACAATGTTGCCCGCCGGGCCGCCCAGCTTGCCGCCGGCGATGCCCCCTTTCGGGCCACCTTGAGGACCAGCGACGGGAGCGCCGTTGGGGCCGCCGATCTTAATGCCGACTCCGCCGGCCGGCTTGTTCACGCCGCCGAGGATCTGCCGCGGATTGGCGCCGGTCCCCTGCCCGATCAAGTGGCTCTTCACGTTGCCGGTGAGCACGTTGTTCGGCACGGCGGGAACGTTGTTGCCACCGATCGGGCCGCCGGCTTGCTTCATCACGTTGGTGGCCGGGCGGATCATGGCCTGCACGCCGGTGATGCCCCCCTGGCTGAGCAGTTGGCTGCCGTTGCTAGGGACGCGGTTGATGTTTTGCAGCTTGGTGACCGGAGCGCTGTTGCCGCCGAGCGAAACCTTCGGCTGCGCCTTGAAGTTGTTGACGCTAGAAACCTGGCGATTGGCCGGCTTGAAGTTGCCGCTCACCGGCGAGCC
>Ga0182743_1003837_pt1 | contig 11734 bp, 4 predicted proteins | sample eDN3rd30CKraftOP_FD_128522 | JGI IMG/M metagenome (GOLD analysis project Ga0182743, IMG submission 128522) | Enriched Organic Plus compost microbial communities from Emeryville, California, USA - eDNA 3rd pass 30_C Kraft OP (version 2) (version 2) ... | reverse complement strand
GCCATGCTGGAGTTCGTGAAGTACGAGTTTGAGCAGCCGAAATACGACGTCGACGAGTGCCGTCAGCGTTCGATGACCTTTGCCGCGCCGCTGAAGGTGACGCTGCGCCTCATCGTGTTCGATGTCGACGAGGACACCGGCGCCCGCTCGGTCAAGGACATCAAGGAGCAGGACGTCTACATGGGCGACATGCCGCTCATGACCGACAACGGCACCTTCATCGTCAACGGCACCGAGCGCGTCATCGTTTCCCAGATGCACCGTTCGCCGGGCGTGTTCTTCGACCACGACCGCGGCAAGACGCATGCGTCGGGCAAGCTGCTGTTCGCCGCGCGCATCATTCCCTATCGCGGATCCTGGCTCGACATCGAGTTCGACGCCAAGGACATCGTCTATGCGCGCATCGACCGTAAGCGGAAGATCCCGGTCACCTCGCTGATGTACGCCCTTGGGCTGTCTGGCGAGGAAATCCTCGATACCTTCTACAAGAAGATTCCCTACACCCGCACGAAGGACGGCTGGCGCACGCCGTTCGACGCCGCGCGCATGAAGGGCTTCACGGCGCCGAGCGACCTTATCGACGCCGACAGCGGCGAAGTGGTGCTGGAGGCCGGCCGCAAGCTGACGGTGCGCACCGCCCGCCAGCTCGCCGAGAAGGGCGTCAAGGCGCTCCGCGTGGCCGACGAGGATCTCTACGGCGGCTACATCGCCGAGGACATGGTCAACCTGGAAACGGGCGAGATCTATGTCGAGGCCGGCGAGGAGATCACCGAGAAGACGCTGAAGACGATCGAGGAGATCGGCACCAGCGAGATCCAGCTGCTCGACATCGACCACGTCAACAACGGCCCCTACATCCGCAACACGCTGGCGCTGGACAAGAACACCTCCCGCGAGGGCGCGCTGTTCGACATCTACCGCGTCATGCGTCCGGGCGAGCCGCCGACGATCGAGACGGCCGAAGCCATGTTCAACTCGCTGTTCTTCGACAGCGAGCGCTACGACCTGTCCGCGGTCGGCCGCGTGAAGATGAACATGCGCCTCGACCTCGACGCCGAGGACACCGTGCGCACGCTGCGCCGCGAGGACATCATGGCGGTCATCACGACCCTGGTGGACCTGCGCGACGGCCGTGGCGAGATCGACGACATCGACCATCTCGGCAACCGCCGCGTGCGTTCGGTCGGCGAGCTCATGGAGAATCAGTACCGTCTGGGCCTCCTGCGCATGGAGCGCGCCATCAAGGAGCGCATGTCGTCCGTCGAGATCGACACCGTGATGCCGCAGGACCTGATCAACGCCAAGCCCGCGGCCGCCGCGGTGCGCGAGTTCTTCGGTTCCTCGCAGCTCTCGCAGTTCATGGACCAGACCAACCCGCTCTCGGAGATCACCCACAAGCGCCGTCTCTCGGCGCTTGGCCCGGGCGGTCTGACGCGCGAGCGTGCCGGCTTCGAGGTGCGCGACGTGCACCCGACGCATTACGGCCGCATCTGCCCGATCGAGACGCCGGAAGGCCCCAACATCGGTCTCATCAACTCGCTTGCGACCTTTGCCCGCGTGAACAAGTACGGCTTCATCGAGGCGCCTTACCGCCGCGTCCGCGACGGCAAGGTGACGGACGAGGTCGTCTACCTGTCGGCGGTCGAGGAAGGTAAGTACACCGTCGCCCAGGCCAATGTGCCGCTGAACGCCGACGGCTCCTTCGTCGAGGACCTGATCGTCTGCCGCCACGCCGGCGACGTGACCTACTCGCCGTCGGACCGCGTCGACTTCATGGACGTGTCGCCCAAGCAGCTCGTCTCGGTCGCCGCGGCGCTGATCCCGTTCCTCGAGAACGACGACGCCAACCGCGCGCTGATGGGCTCCAACATGCAGCGCCAGGCGGTGCCGCTGGTGCGCGCCCAGGCGCCGCTGGTGGGCACGGGCATGGAAGCTGTCGTGGCGCGCGACTCGGGGGCGGCCATCGCGGCCCGCCGTGGCGGCGTGGTCGATCAGGTGGACGCCACCCGTATCGTCATCCGCGCCGACGAACTGGATCCGACCCGTCCGGGCGTCGACATCTACAACCTGATGAAGTTCCAGCGTTCCAACCAGTCGACCTGCATCAACCAGCGTCCGCTGGTGAAGGTTGGCGACAAGGTGAGCAAGGGCGACATCGTGGCGGACGGTCCCTCGACCGATCTCGGCGAGCTGGCTCTCGGCCGCAACGTGCTCGTCGCGTTCATGCCGTGGAACGGCTACAACTTCGAGGACTCGATCCTTCTCTCCGAGAAGATCGTGCAGGACGACGTCTTCACCTCGATCCACATCGAGGAGTTCGAGGTTGCCGCGCGCGACACCAAGCTCGGCCCGGAGGAGATCACGCGCGACATTCCGAACGTGTCGGAAGAGGCGCTGAAGAACCTCGACGAGTCCGGCATCGTCTATATCGGCGCGGAAGTGAATGCGGGCGACATTCTCGTCGGCAAGATCACGCCGAAGGGCGAAAGCCCGATGACGCCGGAAGAGAAGCTGCTGCGCGCCATCTTCGGCGAGAAGGCCTCCGACGTGCGCGACACCTCGCTGCGGGTGCCGCCGGGCGTCACCGGCACGATCGTGGAAGTGCGCGTGTTTAACCGTCACGGCGTCGACAAGGACGAGCGTGCGCTGGCCATCGAGCGCGAGGAAATCGAGCGCCTGGCCAAGGACCGCGACGACGAACTCGCGATCCTCGACCGCAACGTCTACGCGCGCCTTGCCGACGTGCTGAACGGCCAGACCGGCGTTGCCGGTCCGAAGGGCTTCAAGAAGGACACCAAGCTGGATCGCGACGTGCTCGACGAGTATCCGCGCTCGCAGTGGTGGACTTTTGCCGTCACCGAGGACCGCGTGATGTCCGAGGTCGAGGCCATGCGCACGCAGTACGACGAGTCGAAGAAGCGCCTTGAGCAGCGCTTCCTCGACAAGGTCGAGAAGCTGCAGCGCGGCGACGAACTGCCGCCCGGCGTCATGAAGATGGTCAAGGTCTTCGTGGCGGTGAAGCGCAAGATCCAGCCCGGCGACAAGATGGCCGGTCGTCACGGCAACAAGGGTGTCGTGTCGCGCATCGTCCCGGTCGAGGACATGCCGTTCCTCGAGGACGGCACCAATGTCGACATCGTGCTCAACCCGCTCGGCGTGCCGAGCCGCATGAATGTCGGCCAGATCCTCGAGACGCATCTGGGCTGGGCCTGCGCGGGCCTTGGCCGCAAGATCGGCGAGGCCATCGAGGCCTACAAGGCCGGCGCTGGCGAGAAGATGCTCCGCGTCGAACTCGACAACGTCTACGGCGACGACGACACGGTGAAGTCGCTCAAGGACGGCGATCTGCTCGAACTGGCGGAGAACCTCCGCAAGGGCGTGCCGATCGCCACTCCGGTGTTCGACGGCGCCAAGGAGCAGGACATCGAGCGCCATCTGGAGATGGCCGGTCTCAACCGGACGGGCCAGTCGACGCTGTTCGACGGGCGCACCGGCGACCAGTTCGATCGCCAGGTGACGGTGGGCTACATCTATATGCTGAAGCTCCACCACCTCGTGGACGACAAGATCCACGCCCGCTCGATCGGCCCGTACTCGCTCGTCACCCAGCAGCCGCTGGGCGGCAAGGCGCAGTTCGGCGGCCAGCGCTTCGGCGAAATGGAGGTCTGGGCGCTCGAGGCTTACGGCGCTGCGTACACGCTGCAGGAGATGCTGACGGTGAAGTCGGACGACGTCGCCGGCCGCACCAAGGTGTACGAGGCGATCGTGCGCGGCGACGACACGTTCGAGGCCGGTATTCCGGAGTCCTTCAACGTGCTGGTCAAGGAGATGCGGTCGCTGGGCCTCAATGTCGAGCTGTCGTCCTCCAAGCGCAACGCCAACGAGCAGCAGCTCCCGCCGGCCGACGCCGCGGAGTGATCAACACAGGTCCCGCCTCTCCGGAGACGGGACCTTTCGCGGCCCTCGCGCCGCGCGCCTCTCCCCGCCGGGGAAAGGTTTGTGAACATGCCGGCGGACGGCGGGCAGAGCCCAAGTCCGCAACGAGGAGATGATGATGAATCAGGAAGTGATGAATCTCTTCAATTCGGCTGCGCCCGCTCCGAGCTTCGATCAGATCAAGATCTCGATTTCGAGCCCCGAGAAGATTCATTCCTGGTCCTTCGGCGAGATCAAGAAGCCGGAGACGATCAACTACCGTACCTTCAAGCCCGAGCGCGATGGCCTGTTCTGCGCGCGCATCTTCGGGCCGATCAAGGATTACGAGTGCTTGTGCGGCAAGTACAAGCGGATGAAGTACAAGGGTGTCATCTGTGAGAAGTGCGGCGTCGAGGTCACGCTGTCGCGCGTGCGCCGCGAGCGCATGGGCCACATCGAGCTCGCCGCGCCGGTTGCCCATATCTGGTTCCTGAAGTCGCTGCCGAGCCGGATTGGCCTCCTGCTCGACATGACGCTGCGCGACCTGGAAGCGATCCTCTACTTCGAGAAGTACGTCGTTCTCGAGACGGGCCTGACCCCGCTCAAGGATCGGCAGCTGCTGACCGAGGAAGAGTATATCCGCGCCCAGGACGAGTACGGCGACGACGCCTTCACGGCGCAGATCGGCGCCGAGGCCATCCGCGAGATCCTCAGGGGCATGGACCTCGACAAGATCGCGGGCGACCTGCGCACCGAGATCGCCGAGACCGATTCCGACCTGAAGAAGAAGAAGCTCGCCAAGCGCCTGAAGATCGTCGAGGCCTTCATCGAGTCCGGCAACCGTCCGGAGTGGATGATCCTCACGGTCGTCCCGGTCATCCCGCCGGACCTGCGTCCGCTGGTGCCGCTGGACGGTGGCCGCTTCGCGACCTCGGACCTGAACGACCTCTATCGTCGCGTCATCAACCGCAACAACCGTCTGAAGCGGCTGATCGAGCTGCGGGCGCCGGACATCATCATCCGCAACGAGAAGCGCATGCTTCAGGAGGCGGTTGATGCGCTGTTCGACAACGGCCGCCGCGGCCGCGTCATCACGGGCGTCAACAAGCGCCCGCTGAAGTCGCTCGCCGACATGCTGAAGGGTAAGCAGGGCCGCTTCCGCCAGAACCTGCTCGGCAAGCGCGTCGACTATTCGGGCCGCTCGGTCATCGTGGTCGGCCCCGAGCTGAAGCTGCACCAGTGCGGCCTGCCGAAGAAGATGGCGCTCGAGCTGTTCAAGCCGTTCATCTATTCGCGCCTTGACGCCAAGGGCCTGGCCACGACCGTGAAGCAGGCCAAGAAGCTGGTCGAGAAGGAGAAGCCGGAAGTCTGGGATATCCTCGACGAGGTCATCCGCGAGCATCCGGTGCTGCTCAACCGCGCGCCGACGCTTCACCGCCTCGGCATCCAGGCCTTCGAGCCGGTGCTGATCGAGGGCAAGGCGATCCAGCTTCACCCGCTGGTCTGCGCGGCCTTCAACGCCGACTTCGACGGCGACCAGATGGCGGTCCACGTGCCGCTGTCGCTGGAAGCGCAGCTCGAAGCCCGCGTGCTGATGATGTCGACCAACAACATCCTGCACCCGGCCAACGGCCAGCCGATCATCGTGCCGTCGCAGGATATCGTTCTGGGTCTCTACTACCTGTCGATGGCGCGCGAGGGCGAGCCGGGCGAGGGCATGGCCTTTGCCGACATGGGTGAGGTGGAGCACGCGCTCTTCCACAAGAAGATCACGCTTGCGACCAAGATCAAGGGCCGCTTCACGACGGTCGACGAGGACGGCAACACGGTGTCGAAGGTCTATGACACGACGCCCGGCCGCCTCATGGTCGGCGAACTGCTGCCCAAGCATCCCAAGGTGCCCTTCGACGTCGTCAACAAGCTTCTGACGAAGAAGGAAATCTCCAACATGATCGATGCCGTCTACCGGCATTGCGGTCAGAAGGAGACGGTCATCTTCTGCGACCGGGCGATGGCGCTCGGCTTCCACAACGCGTTCAAGGCCGGCATCTCGTTCGGCAAGGACGACATGGTGGTGCCGGACACCAAGCCGAAGATCGTCGAGGAGACCCGTGCGCTCGCCAAGGAATACGAGCAGCAGTACCAGGACGGCCTGATCACCCAGGGCGAGAAGTACAACAAGGTGGTCGACGCCTGGGCCAAGTGCACGGACAAGATCGCCGAGGAGATGATGGGTCGCATCTCGGCCGTCCAGAAGGACGACAATGGCCGCGAGCGTCAGATCAATTCGATCTACATGATGAGCCATTCCGGTGCGCGTGGTTCGCCCGCGCAGATGAAGCAGCTCGCCGGCATGCGCGGCCTCATGGCCAAGCCGTCGGGCGAGATCATCGAGAGCCCGATCATCTCGAACTTCAAGGAAGGCCTCTCGGTTCTCGAGTACTTCAACTCGACCCACGGTGCCCGCAAGGGCCTGGCCGACACGGCGCTGAAGACGGCGAACTCGGGTTACCTGACCCGCCGTCTCGTCGACGTGGCGCAGGACTGCATCATCACCGAGCAGGATTGCGGCTCGGAGGGCGGCATCCATGTGCGCGCCGTCGTCGACGCCGGCCAGATCGTGGCCACGCTCGGCAGCCGCATCCTCGGCCGTACCGCGGCGGACGACATCGTCCACCCGCAGTCGGGCGAGGTCATCGTGGCGCGCAACGAGATGATCGAGGAGCCGCATGTCGACCTGATCAACAAGGCCGGCATCCAGGAGGTGCGCATCCGTTCGGTGCTCACCTGCGACACCAAGATCGGCGTCTGCGTGAAGTGCTACGGCCGTGACCTGGCCCGCGGCACGCCCGTCAACATGGGCGAGGCCGTCGGCGTCATCGCGGCGCAGTCGATCGGCGAGCCGGGCACCCAGCTCACCATGCGCACGTTCCACATCGGCGGCACGGCGCAGCTGGCCGACTCGTCCTTCATCGAGTCGAGCTTCGACGGCACGATCAAGATCAAGAACAGCAACATCGCCCGCAACTCCGATGGCGATGTGGTTGTCATGGGTCGTAACGTCGCCGTGGCGATCGTCGATGCGGACGGCACCGAGCGTTCCTCGCACCGCCTGCAGTATGGTGCGCGCCTTCGCGTCGCCGATGGCGACAAGATCAAGCGCGGCCAGCGCATCGCGGAATGGGATCCCTACACCCGGCCGATCATGACCGAGGTGGACGGTTCCATCGCCTTTGAGGACCTGATCGACGGCGCCACCGTCACGGAGACCACCGACGAGTCGACGGGCATCACCAAGCGCGTCGTGCTCGACTGGCGGACCTCGACCCGCAACCAGGACCTGAAGCCGGCCATCGTCGTTCGCGACAAGGACGGCAAGATCGCCAAGCTGCCGCGTGGCGGCGAGGCGCGCTACCTGCTGCCGGCCGAGGCCATCATCTCGGTCAACCCGGACGGCAAGGTGAAGGCGGGCGACGTGGTTGCGCGTATTCCGACCGAAAGCGCCAAGACGCGCGACATCACCGGCGGTCTTCCGCGGGTGGCGGAGCTGTTCGAGGCGCGTCGTCCCAAGGACGCGGCGATCATCGCCGAGATCTCGGGCACGATCCAGTTCGGCAAGGACTACAAGAACAAGCGTCGTCTCACGATCGTGCCGAACGAGGACGGTGTGGACCAGGCCGAGTACCTGATCCCCAAGGGCAAGCACATCTATCTCCAGGATGGCGACATCGTGGAGAAGGGTGACTTCATCGTCGACGGCAACCCGGCGCCGCACGACATCCTGGCCATCAAGGGCGTGGAGGCGCTGGCCGCCTTCCTCGTCAACGAGATCCAGGACGTCTACCGGCTGCAGGGCGTGGCCATCAACGACAAGCACATCGAGGTGATCGTTCGCCAGATGCTGCAGAAGGTTGAGATCGACGACGCCGGCGACACCGACCTGATCGTCAACGAGCAGGTCGACCGCTTCGAACTCGACGACATCAACGACAAGATGGTCGCCGACGGCAAGAAGCCGGCTTCGGGCCGCCCGGTGCTGCTCGGCATCACCAAGGCGTCGCTGCAGACCCGCTCGTTCATCTCCGCGGCCTCCTTCCAGGAGACCACGCGCGTGCTGACCGAGGCTGCGGTGAACGGCAAGTCCGACACGCTGGAAGGCCTGAAGGAGAACGTCATCGTCGGCCGTCTCATCCCGGCCGGCACCGGCGCCCTGATGAACCGCATCCGCGAAGTGGCCGGACGCCGCGACGACCTCATCCTCGCCCAGCGCGAGGAGGAGGGGGGCGCCTCGGGCCAGATCGAGGAGCAGAGCGCGGCCGAATAAGGTCCGCGATTCTGGACAGGAAAAGCCGGAAAGGGCCGCCTCGCGCGGCTCTTTCCTTTTTATGGGAGCAGGTCGGGCGCGTTGTCCTTCATGCTGCTACGGAAATAGCCGGGAAGAGGGGTTGACGATTCCCGACTCCACGAGTAATTTCCGCGCACTTTCGGCAGGCGGTAGGCCGCGCCCTCGACGCACCCTGCGACGAGACATCGGGCCTAGACGCTGCCGCGTATAGCTTGGTCACCTACGGGACACGACCGTAACGGTTGTCGTTACGGTCCTCTGTTTGGGCGATCGCCCGGCGAACATCGTCGCCGTGGCGGTCTTTGTTTTTGCGGCGCCGCAGGCGTCGAGGAGCGAAAGCGAACGATGCCGACGATTAACCAGCTCATCGCGAAGCCGCGCCAGCCGCGTGTCTACCGTGAGAAGTCGCGCCACCTGGAAGCCTGCCCGCAGAAGCGTGGCGTGTGCACTCGCGTCTACACGACGACGCCGAAGAAGCCGAACTCGGCTCTGCGTAAGGTCGCCAAGGTGCGCCTGACGAACGGCTACGAAGTGATCGGCTACATCCCGGGCGAGGGGCACAACCTCCAGGAGCACTCCGTGGTGATGATCCGCGGCGGCCGTGTGAAGGACCTTCCCGGCGTTCGCTATCACATCCTGCGTGGCGTGCTGGATACCCAGGGCGTCAAGAACCGTAAGCAGCGCCGTTCGAAGTACGGCGTGAAGCGTCCGAAGTAAGGAACGAGACCAATGTCGCGTCGCCACAGCGCCGAACGCCGCGAGATCATTCCGGACGCCAAGTTCGGTGATGTCATTCTCACCAAGTTCATGAACTGCATCATGCAGGACGGTAAGAAGTCCGTTGCCGAGCAGATCGTCTACGGTGCCTTCGATTCCATCGAGGGCCGCCTGAAGGTCAACCCGATCGAGGTCTTCCACTCCGCGCTCGAGAATGTCGCGCCGGCCGTCGAAGTCCGCTCCCGTCGCGTCGGCGGCGCCACCTACCAGGTGCCCGTCGAGGTCCGTCCCGAGCGCCGTCAGGCGCTGGCCATTCGCTGGCTGATCGGCGCGGCCCGTGCCCGCAACGAAAAAACGATGGTCGATCGTCTGTCGGCCGAGCTCATCGATGCCTCGAACAACCGGGGCACGGCCGTGAAGAAGCGCGAAGACACGCACCGCATGGCGGACGCGAACCGCGCCTTCTCCCACTACCGCTGGTAATTCGGCCGAACGACCTCCGAGGACGCGATCATGCCCCGCACCCACAAGATCGAAGACTATCGTAACTTCGGCATCATGGCGCACATCGATGCCGGCAAGACGACGACGACCGAGCGCGTCCTCTTCTACACCGGCAAGAGCCACAAGATCGGCGAAGTCCATGAGGGTGCAGCCACCATGGACTGGATGGAGCAGGAGCAGGAGCGTGGCATCACGATCACGTCCGCTGCCACCACCGCCATCTGGAACGGCAAGCGCCTGAACATCATCGACACCCCCGGGCACGTCGACTTCACCATCGAAGTCGAGCGCTCGCTGCGCGTGCTTGACGGCGCCGTGTGCGTTCTTGACTCCAACCAGGGTGTCGAGCCGCAGACCGAGACCGTGTGGCGCCAGGGCGACAAGTACCACGTGCCGCGCATCGTCTTCTGCAACAAGATGGACAAGACGGGCGCCGACTTCTTCAAGTGCCTGGAAGACATCAAGAAGCGCCTCGGCGCCAATCCTGTCGCCATCCAGCTGCCGATCGGTGCCGAGAACCAGTTCAAGGGCCTCATCGACCTGGTGCGCATGAAGGGCGTGGTGTGGGAAGACGAGGCGCTCGGCGCCAAGTTCAACGACATCGAGATCCCGGAAGAGCTCAAGGAGCAGGCGGCCGAATACCGCATGGCCCTGATCGAGGCCGCGGTCGAGCTCGACGACGCCGTGATGGAGAAATACCTCGAGGGCGTCGAGCCCGACGAGGCCACGCTGAAGCGGCTCATCCGCAAGGCCGTGCTGAACAGCACCTTCTTCCCGGTCCTTTGCGGCTCGGCGTTCAAGAACAAGGGCGTGCAGCCGCTTCTCGACGCGGTCGTCGACTATCTGCCGTCGCCGGTCGACGTTCCGGCGATCAAGGGCATCGACCCGCGCACCGGCGAGGAAGTGGTTCGTCACTCCTCCGACGACGAGCCGCTCTCGCTGCTCGGCTTCAAGATCATGGACGACCCCTTCGTCGGCACCATCACCTTCTGTCGCATCTATTCCGGCAAGCTGGAGACGGGCGCCAACGTCATCAACTCGACGCGCGACAAGAAAGAGCGCATCGGCCGTATGCTTCTGATGCACGCGAACAATCGCGAGGACATCAAGGAGGCTTATGCCGGTGACATCGTCGCGCTGGCTGGCCTCAAGGAAGTGCGCACCGGCGACACGCTGTGCGACCCGCTGAAGCCCGTCATCCTCGAGAAGATGGAATTCCCGGAGCCGGTCATCGAGATCGCCATCGAGCCGAAGTCGAAGGCCGACCAGGAGAAGCTCGGCATCGCGCTGCACAAGCTCGCCGCCGAGGACCCGTCCTTCCGCGTCTCCACCGACCAGGAATCGGGCCAGACCATCCTGCGCGGCATGGGCGAGTTGCATCTCGACATCAAGGTCGACATCCTGCGTCGCCAGTACAAGGTGGACGCCAATATCGGCGCCCCGCAGGTGGCCTATCGCGAGAAGATCACCAAGCGCACCGAAGTCGACTACACCCACAAGAAGCAGACCGGCGGCACGGGCCAGTTCGCCCGCGTCAAGTTCGTGGTCGAGCCGGCCGAGCCCGGCGCGGGCTTCGAGTTCGAGTCGAAGATCGTCGGCGGCGCGGTGCCCAAGGAATACTTCCCGGGCGTCGAGAAGGGCCTGCAGAGCGTCCTGGGCGCTGGCATCATCGCCGGCTTCCCCGTGGTCGATCTCAAGGTCGAGCTGGTCGACGGCGCCTTCCACGAGGTCGACTCCTCGGCGCTGGCGTTCGAGATCGCGTCCCGCGCGGCTCTTCGTGAGGCGCTCCAGAAGGGCAATTCGGTCCTTCTCGAGCCGGTCATGAAGGTCGAGGTCGTGACCCCGGAAGAATACACCGGCTCGGTCATCGGCGACCTGAACTCCCGCCGCGGCCAGATCCAGGGCCAGGACATGCGTGGCAATGCCAACGTTGTCCACGCCATGGTGCCGCTGGCCAACATGTTCGGCTACGTCAACAACCTGCGGTCCTTCAGCCAGGGCCGCGCCACCTTCACCATGCAGTTCGACCACTACGAGCAGGTGCCCTCGCACATCGCTCAGGAGGTTCAGGCGAAGTACGCCTGATCGGTTTGAACAGCATCACGATTTAAGAGAACGAGGATCGGAGCTTCGCCATGGCCAAAGAGAAGTTTTCGCGGACGAAGCCGCACTGCAACATCGGAACGATTGGTCACGTTGACCATGGCAAGACGTCTCTGACGGCTGCGATCACGAAGGTGTTGGCTGAGACGG
>Ga0182743_1003835_pt1 | contig 11734 bp, 11 predicted proteins | sample eDN3rd30CKraftOP_FD_128522 | JGI IMG/M metagenome (GOLD analysis project Ga0182743, IMG submission 128522) | Enriched Organic Plus compost microbial communities from Emeryville, California, USA - eDNA 3rd pass 30_C Kraft OP (version 2) (version 2) ... | reverse complement strand
TGGACCGCGACGACCGGCCAGTCGGGGATGAGGAGCGCGATCGACCTCAACCGGCGACCCTCCTCATCGGGAGGGCCGGCCCTCCGTCTCGCTGCGCTCGCTCGGGGACCGCTCGAAGCCCGGGTCCCTGAGCGAGCCGAAGCGTCCCGCCCTCCAGCACGACGCGCACCCGTCGCGGCGCGGGGGAGCGCCGCGACGTCGCGATGACGTCGACTTCGCGCTCCGCGAGGCAGCCGTGCCCGAGGCCGAGCCCGCTCCATCTCGAATCGTCGATGCTGAGCATCGCCTCGGCCTGCGGCCACGGTCCGATCGTCAGGAGGACCGCGCCGCGATCGCGCAGTCGCGCGGCGAGCCGGGCGGCATCCGCGTCGCGGACGCGACCGCTCGGTCGGAGCGCGACGACCGCGAGGACCTCGGCGACGGCGGCGGCCGCCGCGAGCCACCGCTCGCCCGGCCGCGGGACGAGGACGAGCCGGTCGAGGTCGATGCCCGCGCGCTCGGCGGCTTCCGCACCGAGTTCGGGGATCCCGACCGCGCCGCACCACGATCCGGCGCGGGAGGCCTCGGCGAGGAGCGCGAGGAGGAGCGCGCCGGGGGCGTCGAGCGAGTACACCGCGCCCGGCCGCAGTCCGCCCGGCAGGAGCGTCGCGATCGCGGGAGGCGCGGGAATCGACCGCTCGATCGTCGCGTCCGTGCCGAGCACCGCATTCCCGTGTCGCGCCCGAACGCGCGCGAGCACGCCGTCGAGCGCTGCTCTGGCGTCCTCGGTGCCCGCGACCACCCCTCCATATTCGAACATATGTTCGACAGGGTCAAACCCTCACCCCGTCGAGTCGCGGACTTTCGAGGGCCCTGCTCGGCGTGTCGCCTCGAATGTCCGCGACTCGGACCGAAGGGGGCGGCTCAGCGCAGCGGGAGCCGCACGAGCACCTGCGTCGCGCCCATGCGCGAGACCTCGGAGAACCCCGCGGCGAGGAACGTCGAGAGCACGCCGACGTAGAGCGCGTCGCTCGAGGCCCGCGCCGTCGCGGTGTCGACGGGGTAGCCCTCGATCGCCGCGGCGCCACGGCGCCGTGCGAGCGCGACGGCGCCGTCGAGAAGCGCCCGCGTGACCCCCTGTCCGCGATGTTCGCGCGGGACGACGAAGCACGTGACCGACCAGACCGAGCCGTCGTCGAGGTCGATGCCGGGCTCCGCGAGCTTGAGGTTCCGCGATCGCCGGAGCCGCGAGTACCGCGGCCTCGGCTCGACCGCGACCCACCCGGCCGGCCGGCCGTCGCGATACGCGAGGAGGCCGGGGGAGGTCTCCGGGCGCTTCGCGCTCTCCTCGAGACACGCGCGGTGGCCTTCGCCCTCGCGCTCGCGGAATTCGCTCCTCGAGACCTTGAACCACTGGCACCAGCACGTCGACGCGTCCCGGACGACCCGGAAGACCGATTCGACATCCGGCCACGGCGCCTCATGGACCTCGCGAATGCGGATCTCGCTCGTCGCGCTCACGGCGCCACGCTACCGGCGATAGCCTTCCGTCGGAGGGACCCACGATGACGACGACGTCCGCGCAACCCGCACCCCTGCCCGCCGGCGCTTCGGGACCCGTCGGGCCCGACGGGGAACGGATCCGCATCCGCGGGCCGCTGCGGCGACTCCTCATCTGGCTCGCCCCCGCGAACTTCGCGATCTACGTGCTGTGGGGCGCGATCCCGAGCGTCCTCCTCCCGATCCAGGTCGCCGCGGTCGACGAGGCCGGGAAGGTCGCGAATCTCGCGGTCGTCTCGACGATCGGCGCATTCGCCGCGATGATCGCGCAGCCGATCGGGGGGGCGCTGAGCGACCGGACGCGGTCCCGGTTCGGCCGCCGGGCGCCGTGGATGGTGGCGGGCGCGCTCGTCGGCGGGCTCGCGCTCATCGGCATGTCGCTCGCGAACGGCATCGTCCAGATCGTCATCGCGTGGACGTGCGTGCAGATCGCGTTCAACTTCGCGCAGGGCCCGCTCACGGCGATCCTCCCCGACCGCGTGCCTCGCGCCGTCCGCGGCACGTTCGCCGCCGTCGCGGGTCTCGCGATGATGTTCGGCGCGGTCGGCGGGCAGGTCCTCGGCGCGGCGTTCGCGGAGGCGATCGGCGTCGGCTACGTCCTCCTCGCGGGCATCGCGCTCGTCGCGATCACGCTCTTCGTCGTCGTCAACCGCGAGGCGCCGAGCACCGACGCGCCGCGGGAGCGGTTCGTCCTCCTCGACTTCGTCCGGACGTTCTGGGTGAACCCGATCGCGCATCCCGACTTCTTCTGGGCGTTCACGGGCCGGTTCCTCCTGTACGTCGCGTACTTCGGCGTCACCGCGTACAACCTCTACCTCCTCCAGGACTACATCGGCCTCGGCGACGAGGCGCCCGGCTTCGTCGCGCTCCTCGCGCTCACCGGGCTCCTCGCGATGCTCCCCGCGATCGGCGTCTCCGGACCGCTCTCCGACCGGCTCGGTCGGCGCAAGATCTTCGTCTTCGCGTCGTCGGTCATCGTCGGTCTCGGCCTCGTCGTGCCGTGGTTCGTCCCGACCATCACGGGCATGTTCGTCATGGCGGCGCTCATGGGCCTCGGCTTCGGCGCGTTCCAGGCCGTCGACCAGGCGCTCATCACCGAGGTCCTCCCGGACGCGAAGGACTACGCGAAGGACCTCGGCGTCGTGAACATCGCGGCGACGCTCCCGCAGACGATCGCACCCGCGCTCGCCGGGGCGATCGTGTGGTTCTTCGGGTTCGGCGCGCTCTTCCCCGTCGGCATCGTCCTCGCCGTGCTCGGCGCGCTCGCCGTGTTCCTCATCAAATCGGTGCGCTGATTCCCGCTAGCCTTTCGTCGTGACGGACGAGACGCTCATCCCCTCCCGACGGAACCGGCGCGCCGCCCGCGGTGTCGCCGCGCTCATCTTCGCGAGCCGGTGGCTCCAGGCGCCGCTCTACGTCGGCCTCATCATCGCGCAGCTCGTGTACGTCATCGTCTTCGGCATCGACCTCGCCCACCTCATCGAGGGCGTGTGGCTCGGGATCGTCGACCCCGAGCACCACCCGATGAGCGAGGCGACGATCATGCTGACGGTCCTCGGTCTCATCGACGTCGTCATGATCGCGAACCTGCTCATCATGGTCATCATCGGCGGCTACGAGATCTTCGTGTCCCGCATCGACGTGACGGGCCACCCCGACGAGCCCGACTGGCTCTCGCACGTCAACGCGAACGTCCTCAAGGTCAAGCTCGCGATCTCGATCATCTCGATCTCCTCGATCCACCTCCTCGCCACGTTCATCGAGGTCGGCGCGCTCCCGTTCGAGGGCACGCTCGAAGGCGACGACACGCACGCCCGCTACACGCTCACGGGCGTCATCATGCAGGTGACGATCCACCTCGCGTTCATCGTCTCCGCGGTCGCGCTCGCCTGGATCGATCGCGTCACCGAGCGCGCCGCGCCGCGCCGCTACGGGGCCGACCCCGCGTCGCCGGCGCCCGCCGGGGCGGTCACGCACTGAGGCGACTCGTCCCTCGCCGCTGCTACTCGGCGGAGCGCTCGCGGCGCGATGTGCGCCAGACGACGAATGCGGCGTCCGCGTTGAGGAGGAGGATCGCGACGCCGACGACGAGGTCGAGCCACCCGGTCGGCCACCACAGCGCGATGATCGCGACGGCGATGATCGCGACGTTCGCGACGAGGTCGTTGCGGGTCGAGAGCCACGCCGCCTTCGTCAGGCTCGAGTCGTCCGTCCGATGCCGGGCGAGCAGGAGCGCGCTCGCGACGTTGACGACGAGCGCGCCGCCGGCCGTGAGCGCCATCGCGATCGACTCCGGCGGGCTCGGATCGAGGACCTTGAGGACCGCGAGCCACACGGCGGCGACCGAGGGCAGGAGGATGAGCCACGCGAGCACCGTCCCGACGGCAACGCGCCGCCTCGCGCTCCATGCGGCCGCGAAGAAGATGAGGAGGTTGACGCTCCCGTCCTCGAGCAGGTCGATGCCGTCCGCGATGAGCGAGACCGAGCCGATCGACAGCGCGACGGCGCCCTCGACGACGAAATACGCGAGATTGAGGACCGCGACCCAGAGGACGGCTCGACGGAACGCGTCCGGCGGACTCACCCTCTCGAGTCGAGACCGGTCGGCGCGGCTCCGGCAGGAGCGCCGTCTTGCGCCGGTGGCGGGGCCCCAACGGCCGTGGTGGGCGGGGTCGCGGGCGAGCCCGCGGTCGGCTCCGCCTTCTGCTTCGACTTCCGATCGAAGAGGCCGCCGATGAACTGCCACCCCGCGTAGGCGAAGAGCAGCACGGCGAGGCCGATGACGAGCCACGTCTTGCCACCGCCGCCCACCGCGTTGTTGAGCCAGCCGATCCACGGGAGGCTGTACCACACGCGACCCATGACCTGCTCGGCGATGACCGGATTCTCGTCGGCGACGCCGTTGTTGTCGCCCTTCGTCGTGAACGTGATCGCGCCGCTCGTCGAGCTCGACACCGCGACGACGCGGTGCGTGATGTACTCGGGGACACCGGGAGCGATCTGGTAGGTGATGACGTCGCCGATGCGGATCTCCTCCGGCTCCGCCGGCTGCACGATGACGAGCGTTCCGGGAGGGTAGGCGGGCTCCATCGAGCGCGTGAGAACCGTCAGCGGCGTCGAGTTCGTGAGCCACGGGACGACGATGACGAGCGCCGCGATCGCGACGACGACCAGGAGCAACCCCCCGCTCACGCCCGCGGCGAGGTACGCCCAGACGCTCTTCTCTTTCGGCGCCGTCCCGGCGCCGTCTCGCTGTCGCCTCATCGAGGTCCCCCCGTTTCGCGTTTCTCGCCCCAGCGCCGTTGAGCGGCGAGTCGTGTCGTCGCCCCGGCGAGTGCTGCACCGAGCAGTACCAGGATGGCGTACTCCTCCCACCATTGCACGGTGTTGTACCCCGCGCGCGAGCCCGAGCCGCCGTCTCCGCCATCCGACGGCTCGAGCAGGAGCGCCCCGCCGCCGATCGACCCCGTCGTGGGGGCGGCGATCGGGCCGGAGGGCGCGCCCGACGCTTCCCCGCTGCCGCCGCCCGAGCGTCCCGAGCCGCCAGAGCTGCCTGAACCTCCCGTGCCGCCGTCCGAGCCGGGGTCTCCGCTGCCGCCGCCCGGGTGCGATCCGGTGCCGATCGGACCGATCGTCAGCGACCCGTCGCACAGGGGCGCCCCCGCCGCGTTCATGTCGATCTCGCTCAGCTCGGCGATGAAGTGCAGCTCGGCGCCCTCGTCCTGCGCGGTCGTCCCGGAGACGCTCGCCCGGAAACCGAGCGTCGTGTCCACGCGGACGATCGCGCCGCCGGGGAGGGGCGAGGTCCGGTCGAGGAGATCCGTGCACACGAGCCCGTCCGCGCCGAGCGTCGAGGTGCCGCCGGATGCGCCGTTGAACGTGCTCCCGACGGCCGTGAACTCCATCGACTCGGCGAGGTCCTCGTGCGTCACGATGAGCTGGGAGAGGCCGACGCGGATCCAGCGCGACTCGCTCGTCGCGTTCCGGACGAAGAACGTGCCCCGGATCGAGTCGCCCGGAACGAGGACCTGATCGGTCGGAAAGACGGCGCCGCGGAGTGACGGGGACCACGAGACGCCGTCGAAGCTGAACAGGAGCGCGGTCTCCGCCCGCGCCGGCGCCGTCGGGGCGAGTGCCCCGCCGATCGCGATCGCCGCACCGGCGAGGACGCCGATCACGCCGCGTCGAGCGAGTCTCGCGAGTCCCCCGGGCCGAGCAGCCGTCATGCCGAGCACTGGAGCTGGTACTGCGGGTACCCCGACCAGGGTGCGGGCGTCACGAAGACGACCCTCGTGTCCCGCTGCGCATAGGCGTGCCATGACACGCCGCCGTCGACGCTCTGCTCGACGCGGAGGGTCTGCGGTCCGACGAGCGCCGAGAGCTGCGACTGGCTGTTCTGGATGCTGTACCCGATCTGCGGGTTGTAGCCCTGGCCAGGGTTCGTCTCCCCGATCAGCGTGCTCCCGAGGTACATGCGATACCTCGCGACGGCGGCGTACGGCTGACTGTTGTTCGGGTTCGTGATGTTGTTCTGCGTCGTGAGGATCTGGACCGACCACATGTGAGGGCCGACTTGGTTGTTCGAAAGGTCGTTGCAGGCGACGACCGCTCCGCTCGGCACCGGGTTCGCAGGGGGTGCGGTGGGCTCGGTGCAGTGGATCTCGATGTCGCTCGCGGGGTTGATCGGCCGGAGCCACACCGTCATCGGCTGCGTGATCTGCGTCCACTCGCCGTGGTTCGTGATCTGCTGCCAGATCGTCGCCTGCACGGCTTGCGAGAACTGTCCGTTGCCGTGCGCCGCATACCAGGCCTCGACCCAGTCGCCGCTCGTGTCGTTCTTGTTCACGTGGATGCCGCTCGAGTCGGTGTCGTGTCCGTTGGTGTGCGTCGTGAACTGCCCCGCCGTCGTCACCCCGTCGAAGCGGAGCTCGAAGCGCACTTCGCCCTCGTAGTGCCAGGAGCGCGGCCAGCGGAACTCCCGCTCGGTCGTGCTGCCTCCGCACGTCATCGCGTAGCCGTCCGGGTAGCTCTCGCGCGTCCCGTCGAGCGGGGCGCTCTCGTCGTAGCTCACGACGGGCATCGGGCGGCCGTGCAGTTGGAAGCGGAATCCCTGCGAATCCGCGCCGGTCTGGCAAGTCGCTGCGACGAGGCGCTGCACTCCGCTCCAGAGGTCCGGCCCGACGGTGATGCACACGGGCTGGCTCGAGGTGTCGACGAGGGTCGTCGAGACGAGGCGATACGTTCCATCGCCGCGGCTCTCGATCATCCACCGCTGATGGGGATAGGTCGACTCGTCGGCGATCTGGTTGACGATCTCGCCCCCGACGGTCGAGGCCGTCCACCGAGGCGTATCGGTCTGGTCGAACTCGTCGACGTTCGCGTTGTTGAGGATCCACCACTGCTGCGGGCTCGTGCCGGGTACGGGGACGAGCCGCCACTGGCTGTTCCAGCCGTCGGCGCACTGCGGTCGTCCGTCGGTCGCGGGGTTCGGCCACGGGTCGCCGGGGATCCACTGCTGCTGCCCCGCGCCTGCGGATTCGATGCCGCGCGCGCCGACTGTGCCCGGGAATCGCCCTGGCTGGGGATTGGCGCCGGCCTTGCAGATGCCGCCCAGGTATTCGTAGACGGGTTCGAGGGGCGTGCCGATGTTGCGGACGTTGTCGAACCAGTACCGCCCGATCGGGCTCTGGAAGAGGAGCGAGAGATCCTCGGTGAGGACGTGCTGCCGCACCACGAGAGGCTGTTCGGCCGCCGCCACCGCGTCCGAGTCCGAGCGCACGGTCCAGTTCGCCTGGACCACCGCGTCGTCCACGTCGGAGTAGGCGAGCGCCGTCTGGATGCCGAGGTCGATCCAGGTCGTCCCGAACGGACCAATGCTGGACTCGGGGAGCCACGTCTCGATGCACAGCGTGACCGATTGCCCTGGGGTGAGCGTGGCGGGGGCCGATCCGCCGAGTGAGGCGCTCTCGAAGGTCGTCGACCCGGAAGCGAGGGTCTCGGCGGGCTCGGCGCTCGGAAGACACGAGGCGGTGTCCGCGACGACGCGCGCGCCGACTCGCAGGACGTCTTTGAGGAGGACCGCGGGCAGCGGCGACTCGGCGTCGAGGCTCTCGCCGACCTTCGAGATCGTCACCGAGTACCGCGCGTCGCGCGTGCCGGTGTTCGTGACGATGACCGCGCCCGCGTTCGCGTAGACGTCGTAGGCCTCGTCGTACCCCGTTGAGAGCCCGTCCGAGGCGTGCGTGCCGACGAACGCTACGCCGGTCTCCGCAGCGGTCGCGGTCCCGTCGACGCCGAGCGCCTCGGAGACCGCGGCATAGGCGACGCCCGCGCCCGCGAGCGTGAGGAACGCGAGCGCGCCAGCGAGCGGGGCGAGGAGTCTGGCGTTCACCGGAGCGTCTCCCCTTGGAGGACGATCTGGAACTCGGCGCCGTCCCCCGGCAGGGCGTCGGTCGTCGCGGTGATCTGGACGCACAGGGTCGCGCTCGTCTCTCCGTCCAGTACGCCGAGGTCGAGGGCGGTCTCCGGGCTCGTGAATGCGGGCCCTGTGAGTGCGCCGGGGGTGCAGCTCGGCGTATCGATCGCGAGTCGGACCTCGAAGCTCGGGTCGACGTCATCGATCGTCGCCGTGATCTCGAGGTCGGCCGTGCCGGAGTTCCGCAGCTGGATCGCGGTCGCCTGCGATTCGAGGGGGAGGAGGTTGAGCGCCTCGACGTGCGCCGTCGTGATCGTGGCCGGTTCGAACTCGAGACCGACGGTGCCGGAGTTCAAGCCGTCGCCGATGATCGGCGCATCGTGCTGCCACAGGGCGTACGTGCCGCCCGAGCCGAGGACGCCGAGCGTGAGGGCCGCGCCGACCGCGGCGGCGACGCCGAGGGCGCTCCGCCCGGAGCGGCGGATGCGCTCGAGGCGGCGCCGACGGGCGCGCGGGGAGACGGCCTGGCGCTGGAGCGCGAACGCCCCCGCGCGCGCTTGCGCGCGCGAAGGACGCGCGTGGCGACCGGCCATGGTTCTCACTCGCCTCTCGGGTAGGGCGATCGGGTGGAGCACCGTCGCGAGCGCGTCAAGGGACGGCTCGCGACGCGAACGCGAGGCCGTGCCGGGATCGCCTGGATCCCGGCACGGCCGAGGGCTCAGCTCTCGAGGAGCACGACCTGCTGCAGGACGAGGTCGACGTCGCCGAGCGAGAAGCCGTCCTCGATGTCCTGGAAGTCGAGGTCGTCGGCGTCGAACGACACGACGATGCCGGCGCTCAGCGTCGCCTGGACGCCGCCGGGGTCGTTCGAATCGACGTGGTACACGGGCGTGCCCGCGGCGATCGGAGAGCCGTTGCTGAAGGTGTCGGTCCCAGGCGTCGTCCCCGCGGGGATGGTTGCACCGAGCACCGCGCTCGGGGTCGTCGTCTCGAGGAGCTCGGTCGACACCGAGTAGCCGTTGACCGCCGCCTCGCCGTCGAGCGAGCTGCCGAGCGTGAAGTAGAGGTCGCCGCCCTCGGCCTCGAGCTCGACGCCGTCGATGACGTAGATGAGCTTGTCCTCCGGGACGACGAGGTAGGTGTCGACATCGACTTCGAGGCCCGAGGCCGCATAGTCGGTGAGGGGAAGCCCCTCCTCGTAGAAGTACCACGCGCCGCTGTACCCGCCGACGGGCACATTCGAGAGGTGGAGCTGGCCGCTGCTGATGGTGTCAGTCGTGTTCAGATCGGCCGACTGATTCCACAGCGCGAACGTTCCGGCTCCGCCGAGGAGCAGCAGGACAGCGGCGCCGGCGGCGATCGCGCCCTTGGCGTTTCTGTTCATGGACGATTCGATTCCTTCCGGGCGCGGGCATGCCAATAGGCACGCGTATTCGTGGCACCCATTCGGGGGACGGGTTCGGGTTTGGTGACGCAATTCGGGTTTTCGAGCACCCGAAATGGCCGGAGAGCCAGAGGCGTCCGCGCTTCGGGTTTTCGCAGACAGACCGAGCGGTCCGTCCTGAATCACGATAGCGGCTCACGTTTGTCGAGAGCGCCGATTCCACGTACCCCAAGCGGGGGACTCCCGCACGGGGGACACCGTCGGGAGGGGACGCGCGGTCAGTGCAGTTCGGTGCCGCGACGCGTCGCGGAAAGCGCGATGAGGAGCGTCGCGATGAGAATCGCGTCGCCGAAGACGCGCATTCCCGCGACACCGAATCCGCCGAGGTCGATAATCGCCGACGGGTCGCGGGCGAGTGTCGCGGTCGCGAGCACGGCGAAACCGAAGAGCGAGAATCCGAGCACGAGCGGCACTCGCGCCCCGAATGGATAGCGCGCGGAACTCGCGTTCGCGATCGCGTTGCCGGAGATGAGATTCCACACCTGTCCGAAGAGGACGACGGCGATCGTCGAGGTCCCGACGATCGCGGCGAGCGGGTCCGCGAGGACGTCGCGGTGCGCGAAGAGCGCCGCGGCGAGGACCGCGACCGTGAGGGCGGCGAAGCGCACCGCCGTGAGCGCCCGGCGCGCGAGGAGCCACGCGATCGCGGCGAGCGGCACGAGCGTCGCCGCGAGCGACACGGTCGCCGACGACCAGTTGAACGCGTCGATTCCGGTGACGCCGGCGAGCCCGATCGCGATGTTCATGAGCGCCGCGACGACGAGGAACTCCGGCGTCGTCCGGCTGCCGCGTCGCGCGAGGACGAGCGCGAGCGCGATGAGCAGGACGCCGCCCGCGGCACGCGCGGCGCTGATCGCGAGGGACGTGCTCATCGCGTCCTGGAGCGTGGACGCCCACTCGAGCGCCGCGAGCGGCACACCCGCGAACTGGGCGACGAACGCGGCCATCTGGACGACCGAGCTGAGGATGACGGGGTGCGTGACGGCGGCGACGGCGATCGCGACGGTCCCCGACGTCGAGAGGAGGTCGGCGACGCCGGAATGCCCGCTCGCGGCGCGCAATCGGACGACGAGCGCCCACAGCCCGCCCGCGATCGCGATCGTCGCGAGCACGACCGCGAGCGACGCGAGCCCCTCCTCGAGCGGGCGCTCCGGGTCGGCGATCCACCCGCCGATGTCGATGCCGCGCCACGCGATCGCGAGGACGAAGACGATGCCGACGGCGATTCGGCCGAAGCGCTCGCGCAGCACCGCCACGCCCCACAGCGCGGTCGACGACGCGAGCTCGGCGACGCCGGCGCCCGCGGCCATGATCGTCGGGATCGCGAAGAGCGCGAGCGTCGCGAGGAGGAGCGAGAGGATGACGGGAGCGAAGTCGAAGCCGAGCGCCCGCGAGGAACCGGCGATGACCGCGACGTCGACGACGAGCGCCGCGTACACGATCGCGGCGACGACGGGGAACTCCCACCACGCCCAGGCGCGGCGCCCGCGGATCGCGACGAGCGCGACGATCCCGGCGGCAGCGGCGAGCGAGACGGCGCGGGCGACGAGCGACGTGTCGGGGAGCGCCGCGAGCTGGATCGTCAGGACGATGACGACCGTGATCGTCCAGCGCAGCCACGGTGCCGCGTGGATCGCGCCGCTCTGGACGAGCGCGAGCGACAGACCGACGAGCGCGAAGACGACCCAGAGGACGGCGCGCGGGAGCACGACGTCGAGCGCGCCCGTGCCGGCGGCGAGCGGGAACGATTCGCGCAGTGCCCCGGCGGCGAGCGTGAGCGCGATCGCGACGGCGATGCCCGCGTAGGCGACGATCGCGACGGGCGCGAGTCCCCTCGGCCATCCGCTGTCGCGCACGAAGCCCTCCCGGACCGGGTCGACGAGCACGCGCGTGACGAGCTCGACGATGGTCCGTCCCGCGTCGCGGAGGGGCGCTCGCGTCGTCGCCGCGTCCTCGGCGATCACGCCCGCGGGGCCCGTCATCGGGGCTCCAGCGCGGTCGCCGAGTGGTCGCTCGCGGTGATCCACACGCCGTCCGGGCGCGGCACGAGCGCTCGCGCGATGTCGGAGGCGACCGGGTCGAGCGCGATCCGCGAGACGGCGGAGTCGCGCGCGTCGAGCACGATCGCGGCCGCCGGGCCGAGCACGACGGCGATGTCCCCGCGGGCCTCGAGGTCGACGTCGTCGCCGAGGAACGACATCGTCGTACGACCGGTGTCATCAAGCAGGAATGCGCCCTCGGCGCTCAGGACGACGGTCCTGTGCTCGAGGACCGCGAGCCCGTAGTACGGGCCGCTCGTGTCCGCCGACCAGGCCTTCGTCGCTCCTTCTTCGGCG
>Ga0182743_1003832_pt1 | contig 11745 bp, 10 predicted proteins | sample eDN3rd30CKraftOP_FD_128522 | JGI IMG/M metagenome (GOLD analysis project Ga0182743, IMG submission 128522) | Enriched Organic Plus compost microbial communities from Emeryville, California, USA - eDNA 3rd pass 30_C Kraft OP (version 2) (version 2) ... | reverse complement strand
GCGGGGTTAGCGTGGAGGCGTCCCCGAGGGCTCGGGGCGTCGCGGCGATCCGGAGGGTCCGGGCACCGGCTCATACCCGGTTGCGCTGCGGGTTCGACTCCCGCCGTCGCGTCCACGCAGGAAGGCGGGAGGGCGGGTGCCGGCACGGCACCCGCCCTCCCGCTTCCGCTCTACAGGTACTGATCGATCGCGGGACGCGCCGCCCACACGGTCGTCCCGTCCCGGCCGGTCATCGTCTCGGCGGACAGCAGGACGTCCAGGATGGCGGCCTCCGTCGCCTCGATCACGGCGTCGAACAGGCGCGTGATCCGGCTGTGGTGCAGGGCGCGCACGGTGTATTCGCCGCGCTGCACGCCGTTGGCGTCCGCGGGGATGCCGCGCGCCGCCGTCGAGAACGCGAGGAAGAGGTCGCCGCTGTCGTGCTCCCCCGTCCCCCCGGTCCGGGCGATGCCGAGCCCGGCCCGCTGCGCGAGCCGGTTCAGCTGGTGCGGCAGCAGGGGCGCGTCGGTGGCGACGATGACGATGATGGATCCCGCACCGCCCTGGGGGCCGAGCGGTCCCGAGGGCAGCGGGACGACATCCGGGCCGATGAGCGTGCCCACCGGCACCGAGCCGAACCGCAGCCGCGAGCGTCGTCCGTGGTTCGCCTGCACGAGGACGCCGACCGTGTAGCCGCCGTCCTCCTCGGGCACGACGCGCGAGGCCGTGCCGATCCCGCCCTTGAACTCGTGGCAGACCATGCCCGTGCCGCCGCCCACGTTGCCGCGGTCGAACGCGCCCGTCCGCACGTCCGCGAGCGCGTCGGCGACGTGCTGCGCGGTGACGTGCTGGCCGTTGAGGTCGTTGAGCTGCCCGTCCCACGTCTCCGCGACGACCGGGAGCCGCCACACGTCGCCGCGCTCGCCGGTGCGGCGGACCGCCTCGGCGATGAGGGCGTCGCGGACGACCCCGACGCTGTGGCTGTTGGTCAGCCCGATCGGGGAGGTCAGCAGTCCCGACTCGGCGATCCAGGAGATCCCCGTCATCTCACCGTTGCCGTTCAGACGGTGCACCCCCGCGAAGACGGGCTCCGCGAAGGGGTCGCCGTCATGCGGCAGGACGACGGTCACACCGGTCCGGACCGGGCCCTCGCCGACGACGAGATCGCCGTCGCCTCGGATGATCGTCGTGTGACCGACGCCCACCCCCGAGACATCCGTGATCGCGTTCAGCGGGCCCGGCCGGAACCGGTCGAGCTCGAACGAGGCGGGAGGGGTCGTCACGCGCGCGATCCCGCGACCACCACGCCCTCCTTGAGGACGAGCGAGATGTTCTCGACGTCCGTCACCTGGGTGATGTCCTCGAGCGGCGACGTCTTGCCGAGCATGACGAGGTCGGCGAGCTTGCCCTCGCGGATCGAGCCGATCGACGACTCCATGCGCAGGACCTTGGCGCCGTTGACCGTCGCGGTCTTGAGGCAGTCCTCGACGGGGATGCCGGCCTCGTTGAGGGCGAGGAGCTCCTCGGCGTTGGCGCCGAACGGCGTGAGCGGCTCGGCGAAGCTGTCGGAGCCCATCGCGAGGGTGACGCCGCGGTCGAAGGCGAGCTTGGCGCTGGCCTGGATCTGCGGGAGCAGCTCGCGGGCCATGGCGACCTGCGCGGCGGTGAGCTCGGGGCCGTCCCAGCGCAGGTACCGGCGCAGCAGGGCCATCGTCGTGACGACCGGGACGTCGTGGGCGACGAGGTTCGCGCAGGTCTCCTCGTCGAGGACGAAGCCGTGCTCGATGACGTCGACACCGGCGTCGATGCAGACGTTGATGGCGCTCGGGAACTCGGCGTGGGCGCCGACGGGCATGCCCAGCGCGTGCGCCTCCTCGCAGATGATGCGGATCTCCTCGGCCGAGTAGTGCAGCTGGTCGGGCGCGTCGTTGTCCGAGAGCGCGATGGCGCCGCTCGCCCAGATCTTCACCCACTGACCGCCCGCGCGGGAGGCGAGGCGCACCGCACGGCGGACCGCGTCGGCGCCGTCGGCGATCGTCGCCATGTACGGCTTCTCCTCGACCCAGTCGGTGGGGAGGCTGTGGCAGTCGCCGTGGCCGCCCGTGGACGAGAGACCGAGGTGCGCCGGGTACACGCGCGGGCCGGGGATGCTGCCCTCGGCGATCGCGTCGCGGATCGAGGGGCCCATGACCCCGCCGGCCTCGCGGACCGTCGTGAAACCGGCGCCGAGGATCTTCTGCAGGTCGGAGACCGCGCGGAACGGGCGGATGCCGTGCGGGTCGACGACCCAGTTCACCGGGTTCGAGGAGCGGATGCCCCAGATGTGCAGGTGCGAGTCGATGAGGCCGGGGATGACCCACGCGCCGTCGCCCTCGATGACGGTGTCCGCCGTGCTCGAGCCCGCGCGCTCGAGGCCGGCGATCTTGCCGTCCTCGATCTCGATCCGGGCGTTCTCGAGAACCTCGCCCTCACCCGTCCAGATGTTGACTCCGTTCACGCTGGTGCGCGTCATGCTGCTTTCTCCTCTGTGTCGAAGGTTCTGGGTGATTTCGCCGGATGATTCCGGCGCCGGTCACCGACCGGCGAGATAGCCGCCATCGATGACGACGGTGGTTCCGTGGACGTAGTCGCCCTGGGGCCCGGCGAGGTCGAGCATGAACTCGGCGACCTCGGCGGGCTCGGCGAACCGGTCGGCGGGGATGCGCGACAGCCGCGCGCGGACCCACTCGGGGTCCTCGCGCAGCCGGTTGGTCATGTCGGTGGCGACGATCCCCGGAGCGACGCCGAGGACGCGGATGCCCTCGCCGCCCAGCTCGTTGGCCATGCCCTTGATGAGGTGCGCGAGCCCGGCCTTGCTCGCCAGGTACGCCGCGTTGTTCGGCACGACCGAGAACGCCAGCTGCGAGACCGTGTAGAGGATGACCCCGCCCCGCCCGCGCATCCGCTGCGCGGCGGCCTGGCCGACGTGGAAGGCGCCCGTGAGGTTCACGTCGACGACGGTCGACCAGTCCTCGGCGCTGAGCTCGAGGAACGACGCCTCGGGCGTGCGGACGCCGGCGTTGCTGAAGACGACGTCGATGCCGCCCGTCTGGGCGACGATCTCATCGAAGGCGGCGCCCACGGCCGCGGCGTCCCGGACGTCGACGGTGAGGATGGGCAGCCCGTCCTCCTCCGCGGCGCCGGGGGTCACGTCGAGCCCGAACGCGCGGTCGCCGCGCGCCGCGGAGGCGCGCAGGAGCTCCCGGCCGATGCCGGAGCGCGCTCCCGTGACGACGACCGTCCGACCCGCCGCGGAGGTCACAGCCGCTGGGTCCGCCCGCGCGTGACCACGCGACCGTGACCGGGCTCGGCGACGATGCGGCCGTCCTCGTACACGACCTCGCCGCGCACCAGGGTGACGACCGGACGGCCGGTGATCTCCTCGCCCTCGTAGAGGGAGAAGTCGGAGTTCGTCTGCGTCTTCGTGCTGTCGATGCGCCAGGTCAGGTTCGGGTCCCAGATGACGAGGTCGGCGTCGGAGCCGATCGCGATCGTGCCCTTCTGCGGGAACATGCCGAACAGGCGCGCGGCGTTGGTGGAGGTCACCTCGACGAAGCGCTGCAGCGTCATCCGGCCGGTGCGCACCGCGCGGGAGAACAGCTGCGGCAGCAGCGTGTCGAGGTCCGCGTGGCCCGGGCGGAACTGGTTGCCGATGTTCAGCGCGGGGTCGAGCTTCTCGTCCAGCATCCACGGGGCGTGGTCGGTCGAGTACGTGTGGATGTCGCCCTGCACGAGGCCGGTCATCATCGCGTCGCGGCCCTTGGCGCTGCGCACCGGAGGACGGCCGACGAAGCGGGCGCCGGCCTCCTGCGTGTAGACCTCGTCGGTCTGGTACAGGTACAGCGGACGCGTCTCGGCGTAGACGTCGAGCTCCTGGGCGCGGGCGCGGTCGATGGCGTCGAGGGCCTCGCGGGTGGAGATGTGCACGACGTACAGCGGCGAGCCGGCGGCGCGCGCCATGCCGATGGCGCGGACGACCGCGACCTCCTCGGCGTACTCGGGGCGGCTCTCGTGGTAGTGCTCGACGCCCGAGTCGCCCGCCTGCATGAGCGTGTCGATGCGGTGCGCGCAGATGCATCCGTCCTCGCAGTGCACCATCGGCAGGACGCCGGACTCACCGGCGACGCGGAGGAGCTCGGCGAAGTCGCGCGACTGCGGGTCGAAGCTGTCGCGGATCATGAAGAACTTGACGCTCGTGTGGCCGGCCTCGGCGAGCGCGCGGATCTCCTCGCGGACCTCCTCGGTCGGGGTGACGACGATGGGGTGGACGAAGACATCCACGACCGCCGTGCGCTCAGCCTCCTCGGTGGCCCGCGCGACCATGTCGGACAGGGTCTCCCCGATCCGCGGGTACGACATGTCGCCGACGGAGGTCACGCCACCGGCGGCAGCGGCCCGCGTGCCGGAGTTGTAGTCGTCGGCCCAGTGCAGCAGCTCGCCGTCGGGCATGACGCCCGCGGAGAGGTGCACGTGCGGGTCGACGCCGCCCGGGAGGATCAGGCGACCGGAGGCGTCGATCGTGCGCTTGGCGGGCACCGGGTCACCGAGGTGCACGACCACGCCGTCGGTGATGCCGATCGAGGCGAAGCTCTCGGACGCGGCGGTCACGACCTTGCCGCCGGTGATGAGGAGGTCGACTGGGGTGTTGCTCATCGAGGACTCATATCTGTACGGCCGGAGGTGTCCGGCGACGGGTGGGCAGGGGCGCGACCATGGACGGGCGCGCGACGAGGACGCGGTCAGGCTTCGGCGCGGAGCGGGACGAGATCCGCGCTGCGCACTGCGAGCGTGATCGCATCGCCGGTGGAGAGACGACGGGCGTCCTCGCCGCTCGTGCGGACCACGAGACGCTTGCTGGTCGAGTCGGTCAGCACGATCTGGTGGAGCATCCCCATGAAGAGGACCTCCTTGACCTTTCCGGTGATGAGGAGCTCGTCGGGTCCGGGCTCCCCCTCGGTGACCACGCGGGCGCGGTGGGGCTGGAACGCGATGCCCGCGACGTCGGCGGCGGCCGGAAGGACGACGGAACGCCCGCCGTAGGTGACCACGGGCTGGTCGCCGGTGGCGTCGATCTCCGCGGCGTCCAGCACGTTGCTGTTGCTGAAGAACTCCGCGACGAACTTGGTCGGGGGACGCTCGAAGAGCTCCTCCGAGGTGCCGAGGGCGCGAATCTTGCCCTCGCGCATGATGGCGACGCGGTCCGAGAGCAGCAGCGCCTCCTCCTGGTCGTGCGTGACGTAGAGGAAGGTGGTGCCCGTCTCGCGGTGCAGTCGCTTGATCTCCTCGCTCATGTCCACGCGGAGCGCCCGGTCGAGGGCGCCGAGGGGCTCGTCCATCAGCAGGAGCTGGGGGCGGATGGCGAGGGCGCGGGCGAGGGCGACGCGCTGCTGCTGGCCGCCGGAGAGCTCAGCCGGACGGCGACCGCCCAGGTGGGCGAGGCCGACGAGGTCGAGCATCTCGGTCGTGCGCGCCTCGCGCTCCTCGCGACCCCAGCGGTGCATGCGCAGGCCGTAGAGGACGTTCTCGCGCACGGTGAGGTGCGGGAACAGCGCGTACTGCTGGAACACCATGCCGATGTTGCGCGCGGCCGGGGCCATGCGGCTGACCTCGCGACCGCCGATGGCGATCGATCCGCTCGTCGGCACGTCGAAGCCCGCGAGCATGCGCAGGATCGTCGTCTTGCCGGAGCCGCTGGGGCCGAGGAGCGTGACGAACTCGCCCGGGGCGATCGACAGGTCGACGTCGTCCACGGCGGTGAACGAGCCGAAGCGCTTGGTGACGTTGGTCAGTTCGACGCTGCTGCCGCGGCGCTCGGTCGAGGCGGCGGCTTCTGCCCGGGCCTGACGAGCGGCCGAGCGCGTGGGGATGATGGTCATCGGGACTTCCGTTCGATGAGGGTGCGGACGAGCATGAGGATGGCGCTGAGCAGGATGAGGGTGCCGGCGATCGCGGTGATCGCCGGGTCGATCCCGTATCGGACGGAGTCGAAGATCGCCTTCGGCAGCGTGATCAGTCCGACGCCTCCCAGGAAGCTGACGAGGACGGCCTCGTCGAAGCTGGTGAGGAAGGCGAGGATGCCCGTCGTGAACATCGCCGGGGTGAGCAGGCGCAGGGTGATGCCGATGATCGCGCGGGCGCGGCTGGCGCCGAGCGTCATGGCGACGAGGTCGAGCTCGCGCGGGATGCGCGACAGGGCGCTTCCCGCGATGAGGAGGACCAGCGGCACCGACAGGAGCGCGTGGGCGATCACGAGGCCGATGTGCGTGCCGAGCAGGTCGGTCGCGCTGTATAGCCCGTAGAGGGCGACCGCGTAGGCGGACACCGGGATCAGCATGCTGGAGACGCCGAGTCCGAGCAGGACGCCGCGCCCCGGCATCCGCGTCCGCTGGATGGCGAGGATGGCGGGGATGGCGACCGCGAGCGAGAGGGCGGCGGTCGCGAGGGCGATCCACAGCGAGAGCCAGAGCGCGTTCATCCACGTCGACGAGGTGAAGAACGACTCGTACTGGGTGAAGCCGAACTCGGTCGGCGGGAACTGGATGTACTCGCTCGTCGAGAACGAGAGCAGCACCACGAGGATGCCGGGGCCGACCGTGAAGATGATTGACACGATGAGGATGATGCGCCCCACCCAGCGGGTGATGCCGTCTCCGATGCGGGCGCCGACGCGCGAGCGCGCAGCGGGGGAGGTCGTCGCCGCGCTCACGACATCGCTCGCTTCAGGCGACGGGTTCCGACCACGCAGACCGCGGCCACGAGGACGACGATCGCGGCGACGATGAGGATCGTGCCGGATGCCGAGGCGCCCTGGTTGTCGTACATGATGAAGATCTGCCTCTGGATGAGAGTCGCCAGGAACGGCGCATCGGCACCGCCCAGCATGACCGGCGTCACGTAGAAGCCGATCGAGAGCATGAAGATGAGCGCCCCTGCGGCGAGGATGCCCGGCGCGCCCAGCGGGAGGATCACGGACAGGAGCGCCCGGGTCCGCGATGCGCCGAGGCTCTCGGCGGCGCGCACGAGCTCGGGGTCGATCGAGTTGAACGCGACGACGAGCGCCATGATGCCGAACGGCAGCAGGGAGTAGAGGATGCCGATGACCACCGCCGTGGGCGTGTACATCAGGTTGATCTTGCCCTCGGTGAAGGGCAGCGCCTCCCAGATCCTGCTGAGGATGCCGTTGGCCTGCAGCACGATGCTCATCGCGTAGTTCTTGATGACGACACCCATGAGGAAGGGGATCGCCACCGCCGTCCACAGGACGGCCCGGAGCACTCGGCTGGTCGTCACCCGAAGATTCCAGGCGACGACCGAGCCGATGACGAGGGCGAGGGCCGTGACGATCAGGCTGTCGCGGAACGTGATCAGGAGTGCCTTGCGCTGGGCGGCGCTTTCCAGGAACTCCGTGTAGGCGGAGAGGTCGAAGCCCTCTCCGAACGATCCGATGACCATCCCCACCAGCGGGATGACCACGAAGATCGCCACCATCACGATGAGCGGGAGCGCGAGCAGCGGTCCCGACCATGCCGGCATCTCAGGACGCCAGCGGGCGGTCCTCCCGCTCCGCGGTTCAGCAGATGTGGTCATCTCTAGCCCTCAGTACTCGTCAGTGTGCTTACCGGTCGTGGTGTCCGACGTGCGGGCTCAGCCGCTGACGAACTCGGTCCAGCGCTTCTCGATCTCCTCGCGGTTCTCCGCGTACCACGTGAAGTCCGGAACGATCGAGGTCTCGAAGTTCGCCGGCCAGTCGGGCAGGCGCGAGGCGATCTTCTCGTCCATGTAGTCGAACGCCTCGGGGTTGCTGATGCCGTAGGACATCGCGGTGGCCCACTCGGCCTGACCCTTCGGGTTGGCCGCGATGCTCTCGATCAGGGCCCACGCGGCGTCGGGGTTCTTAGCGCCCTCGACGACGAACCACTGGCCGGGCTCGTAGATGCCGCCGTCCCAGCTGATCTGCAGATCGGTGCCCTGGTCCTGCACGTTGTACGCGCGGCCGCTCCACAGCAGACCCATCGCGACCTGCTCGTCGCGGACGATCTGCTCCATCTGGTCACCGGCGGAGTACCAGACCTTGACCGAGTCCTTGATGGTCTCGAGCTTCGCGAAGGCGCGGTCGAGGTCCATCGGGAACATCTCGTCCGGCTTGACACCGTCCGCCTCGAGCGCGTAGGTGAGCGCGATGAAGGGGCGGTCGATGATGGCGCGGTCGCCGGGGAAGTTCTTCAGATCGAAGAACTCGGCGGGGTTCGTCGGGCAGGCCTTCACCATCGAGGTGTTGCAGCCGGTGATGAACGCGTTGGCGCTGTAGGTCATGCCGAAGTCGGTGAGCTGCTCCGCGGGGACGTACTCCTCGAGGCGCTTGCGCACGTCGTCGGGCATCTTGGCCGCGTAGCCGCCCACGTAGGCCGAGAACGCGTTGCTCGGGTCGAGGGAGTCGACCGCGTCCCACTCGATCTTGCCGGCCTTGGTCATCGCGGCCAGGCGCGCGACCTGCTCACCCGGCGCGTCGACGAACTGGACCGTGACGCCAGTCTCCTTGGTGAACGGATCGGTGAGGAACTTCGTCGTCGACTCGGTGAAGCGACCGCCCCACCCGCCGACGATGACGTTGCCGCCGAGCTTGCCGTCCTCAGTGGGCTTCGTGTCGGACCCGCCACCGGCGCATCCGGCCAGAAGCGCGACCGTGAACGCGCCGACCGCAGTGATCTGTGCGAACCGGCGTCCGCGTCGCTGTGCTGTAACCAATGCTTTGCTCCTTACAAGCTGATGTTGCACTGCACGAAAGTGTTGCTCAGGTCTGGTTTAGCTTACTGTCCGACTTCACGCAACGTACAGTGGGATCTCCGCTACGCTATGACGACGCCCTTCGGCGACCATAAGCCGGACGTCGTCACACCAACGAATCGCGACCGGTCGTCGAACCGGTGAGTCACACCCGCTCGGAGGGAGCGCCATGAGCACCGCGGAGAGCGACCAGAGCGCCAGCGAACAGACGATCCTGCTCGGCAAGCGCGTGCGGGAGCTACGCGTCTCGCGCGGGTACACGCTGCGTGCGCTCGCCGAGCTCGCCAACGTGAGCGCCTCGTTCCTCAGCCAGCTCGAGCGTGGATCGTCCGGCGCCAGCATCGCGACGATCATCGACATCGCCGCCGCCCTGCGTGTCAACGTCTCCGACCTCTTCAGCACCGGCCGCCCCGCGATGGCCCACCTGTACAGCCGCGCCGACCGCCCGGTCCTCGACGATCAGTCGGGCTACCGCAAGACTCTCGTGACGCAGCGCCCCGACTCCCCCATGGAGATCTACGGCGGCGAGTTCGAGGTGGGCGGCTCCACCGGCGAGCACCCGTATGTGCACGGCGACTCGCACGAAGCGATCATCGTCGTCTCGGGCACGATCCTGCTGCAGCTCGGCAAGCAGTACTTCTCGATGTCCGCCGGCGACAGCATCGAGTTCCAGAGCTCGATGCCGCACCGCATCTCCAACCAGGGGGACGTCCCCGCCGAGCTGTACTGGATCGTCTCGCCGCCCAGCGAGGAGATCCAGTTCGTCACCGGCGGCAACGACTGAGACCGCTCGCCGGCCCCCTCGGGCGGCCGGATCCGTCCCGTCCTGCGCAAACGCGGCGGCCCTTCCGCCATCCGTCTTCGGCGTGCACAGACCTCGCCGACACCAGCCCCGTCCCGCCGTGCGCAAACCGGAGGGGCGAATCGGGTCTCGTTGGGGTGCGCAGGGTTGCCTCTGGGGGCTCTGCTGTGCCGTGCGCTCGACACCGGTTCACGCGGTCGTACCGGCGGCGACCTCGTCGCCCGCTTCACGCGTTTGACGGTGTGACTTAACGCTCTGTACAGTCAGGTCTCAGCACTCCAGGAGGCCCGATGACCCACGCACTCAGCTCCGCCGGAACCACCGTCTCCTTCTGGGAGCGTCAGCTGCCGGCACGGCCCGAACGACCGTCCCTCTCCGGCGACACGACCGCGGATGTCTGCATCGTCGGCGGCGGTTTCACGGGCCTGTGGACCGCGTACTACCTCGCCAAAGCGGCGCCGGGCCTGCGCATCGCCATCGTCGAGTCGCGCTACTGCGGCTACGGCGCGTCCGGCCGCAACGGCGGCTGGGTCTCGAACTTCATCGCCGGCTCGCGCGACGTGTTCGCGAAGACGGCGGGACGCGAGGCGACCATTGCCCTCCAGCGGGAGATGGATGCCTCCGTCGACGAGGTCGTGCGCGTCGCCGAGGCCGAGGGGATCGACGCCGACATGGTCAAGGGCGGCGTCCTCACCGTCGCCCGCTGGCGCTCGCAGTGGGACCGCCTGCAGCGCGACGTCGCCGCCGCGGCCGCGTGGGGCGAGGACGATCTCGTCCTGCTGGACGCGGACGCGTTCGCGAAGCGGCTGCGCGTCTCCGACGCCCTGGGCGGCTCCTACTCCCCGCACTGCGCGCGCATGGATCCCGCCAAGCTCGTCCGCGGCCTCGCGGAGCGCGTCGAGGAACTCGGCGTGCGCATCTACGAGAGCACGCCGGCGACGGCGGTGGGTCGCCACGTCGTCGAGACGCCGGGCGGACGCGTCGCCGCGAAGCACATCGTCGTCGCGACGGAGGGCTTCCTCGCGCGCATGCCCGGTCAGCGCCGCCGCACGCTCCCGATGAACTCGTCGATGGTCGTCACCGAGCGGCTCTCCGACCGCGTGTGGGACCGCATCGGCTGGGAGGGCGCGGAGCTGCTCGGCGACTCGGCGCACGTGTACTTCTACGCGCAGCGCACCGCCGACGGTCGGATCGCCTTCGGCGGACGCGGCAACCCGTACCGCTACGGCTCGCAGGTCGACACCGACGGCCAGACCCCGCAGTCGACCGTGAAGGCGCTGCGCGCCCAGCTCATCGACTGCTTCCCCGACCTCGGCGACGTGCGCATCGAGGACGCCTGGTCGGGCGTTCTCGGCGTCCCGCGCGACTGGTGCTCGTCGGTCGTGACGGACGAGTCGACCGGCGTCATCACGGTGGGCGGCTACGTGGGTCACGGCGTGACCACGACCAACCTGGCGGGCCGCACCATCCGCGACCTCATCCTCGAGGCCGACTCCGACCTGCTGCGCCTGCCGTGGGTCGGCCACCGGGTCCGCTCGTGGGAGCCCGAGCCGCTGCGGTGGATGGGCGTGCAGGGCATGTACGCCGCGTACCGCACGGCCGACGCGTGGGAGCGCCGCACCGGCGGTCGCACGTCGATCATCGCGAACGTCGCGAACCTGGTCGCCGGCCGCTGAGGCGCCGGTCGGGACGCCGTCGACTCGGCGCTCCCCCGCCTGCCGCTGACACGTCGAACGCCCTCCGGGGCAGCACCCGCTGAGGCGGGCCGCTGCTCCGGAGGGCGTTTCGCGTGGAGGAGAACGACGCGTCAGGCCGTGCGCGGGGGCTCCGGTCAGGAGTCGAAGCCGATCCCGAAGAACCCGGCGAGCTTCAGCAGCGGGCCGTCCTTGCCCTGGTTGCGGTCCGACTTCGCGACGGCCGTGCGCATCATCTGGATGAGCGGGTACGCGAAGGGCTCGGGCGGGACGGGGATCGGCAGGCGACGCGACATCTTCAGGCGCGTGCGCTCGGTGTCGCGACCCTCGAGGAAGTCGAGCATGACCTCGGCGCCGAAGCGGGTCGCGCCCACGCCCAGCCCCGTGTAGCCCGCCGTGTACGCGACGCGGCCCTTGCGCGCCACGCCGTGGAAGGCCACGAGGCGC
>Ga0182743_1003831_pt1 | contig 11746 bp, 7 predicted proteins | sample eDN3rd30CKraftOP_FD_128522 | JGI IMG/M metagenome (GOLD analysis project Ga0182743, IMG submission 128522) | Enriched Organic Plus compost microbial communities from Emeryville, California, USA - eDNA 3rd pass 30_C Kraft OP (version 2) (version 2) ... | reverse complement strand
TCCTTGGAGAGCACGATTTCCCAACTGGCCTGGCTGTTGAGACGGAAGTCGCCGAAATTCTCGAGGGCCGGATAGTAGTCGGTCTGGAAGCTGATCGAGTGATGGTCGTTGAACTTGTGCTTGAACTTGAGGCCGAACAACCATTCGGGAACGACATCGTCGTCGGCGCCGCCGATCTCGTGCGAAAGAGCAAAACCGGTGCTGCCGACGAGGTTCGTGTTGTCGTTCTGGATGAATTCGTAGCCCAAACCGGAGTCGGCTGAAATGCGGGCGTCAAACGGTTTGAATTCGTCGTATTCGAGCAGCGAATGGATAAAGTAGCTCCAGCGCGAATTGGTGAGCGGCCAATCGAGCCGGGCGTCGAGCAATGCCGTGTTGGCTGTGGTGACGCCGTAGGCGGATTTCTGAATCGACGTGATTTGAACCGTCTTCACCAGCCAGTCGGTCTTGTGCTTGGCGGTCATGCCAACGCGCACATTGAAGGTTTCCGAGTTTCCTTCGGTACCGCTGAGGCCCAGTTCGACGTTTCCTTCCCAGGGATCCCAAAAATCGGGCTCCCACATCGCGATTCGCGGAATCCACGTTTGCGAACTGGGGGGCGAGACAATGTCGCTGCTTTCGTCCGACGGGGACGGAGTTTCGATCTCCTCGGCGACAACGTCGAGCGGCGGCGTTTCCTCAGTCGCCGGCTTTTCGGCGTCTGGCGCTTGTTCTGCAGGCTGCGGCGCGTCCGCAGCCACTTCCTCTGGCAGGCGGAATAGTTCCGGCCCCTGAAGCGCCAGATCCTGCGCGCGCAGCGCACCTTCCTCCAGGCAAAAGAGCGCCGCGATCAGTCCAATGACCCAACAACGCATGCGGTCGAATCCATTCGGGCGATGACAAGATGAGATGACAGATAAGCGCCGAAATGGCAGCACGATGGAATCGTGCGGCGGAGATTATCTAGGGCTGACCGTCGCTACAAGAGGAACCGCCGCAAGCGACAAGGTCCGGCGGCAAACATTTTTTGGCTCCCATCGCGGCAAAGTCTATGCAGCTTGCCACGTCTTCGCAACTTATCTACTGATCCAACAGATGTTTCGATTCCGTTGCATCTAGCCGCCTGGGAAATCCGATAGAGAACGCGAGGGGCATACTGCGCCCGCGTCGTCGCCGTATCCAAATCACCTCCCCCAGACGGGGCTAGCACGCATGAAGCGAACTAACCGACGAAACTTTCTAGCCGGTGTCGCCGGGCTCTCTCTCGTGGCGGCTACCAATCGCTTCAGTTGGGCCAACGAGGCGCTCAAGAGCGAATGGCAATCGCGGGTGATCGAGGTGCTCCGCGAGAAGGACTTGCTGAAGCCCCCCGTTCTTTCCGCTCTGCGAATGCATCCAGACGGACAGATGCTTGCCGCAGCCGGCGACGATCATCGCGTTCGGGTTTGGCAACTTGCGGAAGGTACGCTACTCCACCGCCTGGATGATCACATTGACTGGGTTCGCACGGTCGACTATTCCCCTGATGGCCAAATTCTGGCTTCGGCTGGTAACGACCGGCGGATCGTGGTCTGGAAGGCACAAACGGGAGAGCGTATCGACGAGTTCGCCAAACACCCGCAAGCGATCACCGCGATTCGCTACAGCCACAACGGCGCGATGCTCGCAGCCGTCGGCTTCGAAGGCACGGTTCGCTTGTACGACACGGCCACCGGCAAATTGCTCTGGGAACAGGCGGCGCCTTGCGACGACATGCGCGCGGTCGACTTTTCGCCGGACGATTCGCTGCTGGGCTGCGGCGGGAGGAACGGCGTGGTCCGAATCTATACGACGCGCGACGGCGAAGCCGTTCGAGACATTCCGGCCCATCGGCAGCGGATTCGCTCGATCGCCTTCTCACAGGACGGCGTCTATCTGGCTTCGGCTGGCGAAGATCGCCAGGTGCGCGTGATTCCTCTGGATGAAAACTTGCTCGACTACGTTCTGCCGAAGCGGCCTGCCAAGGTGATGGCGCTCTGTTTCTATGGGCCGCATCACCTGGCGACGGCTGGCAGCGACAACCAGATTCGTCTGTGGGACGTGGGGCTGCGGGAGGAGATCGGCATTCTCACCGGACATACGGGGAGCGTTGCCGCAATCGACTTCGGCGCCAATACGCTCGTCTCGGCGGGCTACGACACGACGCTCCGCGTTTGGAACGTCAGCGACACGCTCGCCGAAGGCGCGCCGAACGGCGAGCGGCGCGTCGGCACTAAACCGCGCTGGGATGTGCGGACGCCGACTCGCTAGACAACTTGGTCAGAAGCAGAGAATGCCGCATGCGAACAGCCCGCCTGTCCGCACGCGGCGATGAGTCAGGAACGACGAATCTGAGGCACGGAGGTGTGGCATGGGTTTGTGGAATCTGCTGTCTGGCCTGCGCCGGATGAAGGCGCAGAACCTTCGCGCCGGAAGGCCGGGCCTGCTCAAGCAAGAGCGCATTCGCCGCTGCTTCTTCGAGGCGATGGAAGAGCGGCGGATGATGGACGCCGACCCGATCAAGCTCGGCGCCGTCTACATCGAAGAAGACAGCGGATCCGACCTGCACGGCGACACGTTCGAAATCAAATTCGAAGGCGGCGCGCCCGGCACCCAGCTCACCCGCCTGGAAATTAACACCGACCGCGGCCCGGCTGGTCGCAGCATCGGCGACCTGATCTTCGACACCATCAAAGGGGGCTGGGGCGCGGACGAAGCTTTCGGGCTGGTGATCCTGTCGAAGAACGGCATCGACAGCATCACGTGGCACGTCGAAGACGGCGGCACTCTGCTGGTGTTCGAGTTCGTCGGTTTCGACGCCGGCGAGAAGCTCGTCTTCTCGATCGACGTGGACGAAATCCAGGATTACGACCCGAACGAAACCAACATCGACATCATCAACGAGGGCATCGACCCGATCACGTCGGGCGTCGAATTCCAAGGCTCGATGCTCAAAGGCACGTTCGTCGCGCCGCACTACTACGACGTGACCGGTACCGGCGAATTCCGCAACGCCTACGACAGCCTGTTCGCCGGGTCGAACCTGCTCATTTCGCCCAACAATCCCAACGGCCTCCCCTACGACAACTACGAGGGTAAGCGCGACCGCTCGACCGGTACGATGTTCTCGGTCCAGCAACAGCCGAAGCCGATTTCGATCGAGGGCACCGTCTATTTCGACGCCGACCGCGACCTGGTGCAGGACCCGGGCGAGTACGGCATTCAGGGCGTCACGCTCTCGTTGTGGAAAAAGGTCGGCAGCAACTACGTCTTCACCGGATATACGACGCAGACCGACGCCAACGGCCATTACAAGTTCGGCACGGACCTGAACCTGATGCCGGGCGTCTATCAGATTCGCGAAACGCAGCCGCCGGCGCTGCAGAGCGTGGGCGCGGTCCCCGGCACGGTGGGCGGAACGAGCGCGGGAAGCACCGTCGCGGGCGATCCCGACATTCTGACCGAAATCAGCATTCCGCTCGGCGACATGCACGGCGTCAACTATGACTTCGCCGAAACGCTGCCGGCTTCGATCCGCGGTCGCGTCCACCTGACCGACGACGAAGGCAACTGCTTCAGCGAAGAAGCCCTGAATCGGCCGCTCGCCGGCGTGAAGGTAACGCTGAAAGACGCCAACGGCAACATCGTGGGCGTGACCTACACGAACCAGAACGGCGAGTACGAGTTCCTCGACCTGCTGCCGGGCGTCTACACGATCGTCGAAGAAACGCCGGTCGGCCTGATCGACGGCGGCGACCACATCGGTACGGTCGACGGCGTGAAAGTCGGCACCCTGGGCGGCAACGACATCATCACGGGCATCGTGCTCAACGCCGGCGATCAAGGCGTGAACTACGACTTCTGCGAGCACGAGCCGTCGATCGTCTCCGGTCACGTCTGGCACGACCGCAACAACAACGGCGTTCGCGAGGCGGGGGAAGAATTCATCCCCGGCACGACGATCATCCTGCTCGACGCCAGCGGCACGCAGATCGCCACGACGGTGACCGACTCCAACGGCTTCTACAAGTTCACGGGGCTTGGCGCGGGGACCTACTCGATCGTCGAAGTGCAGCCGACCGGCTGGATCGACGGCAAGGACTCGGCGGGCACGGTGGACGGCATTGCGAGCGGCACGGCCGTCAATCCGGGCGACCGGATCAACAACATCACGCTTAAGTGGGGCTCGGAAGGCGTCAACTACGACTTCGGCGAACTCAAAGGCGCGAGCATCACGGGGCGGGTGTTCTACAGCCCCAACGGCGACTGCGAGTGGAACGAAGGGGACACGCCGCTGAGTGGAGTGCGCGTCGACTTGCTCGATGTGAACGGCAACGTCGTCGCCACGACCTACACCACCGCCGAAGGCCTCTATCGCTTCGACAACCTCGCCCCCGGCGTCTACGCCGTCAAGGAATATCAGCCGGAAGGCTATCTGCAGGGCGGCACGAAGCCCGGATCGCACGGCGGCAACGGCGAAGTGCAAGACCTGATCACCGGCATTGCGCTCGGCTCGGGCGACGACGCGATCGACTACAACTTCTGCGAGAAGATGCCGGTCAGCATCGAAGGTCTGGTCTTCGTCGACATCATCAACAACTGCGTTTACGATCCGTCGGAGCCGGTGCTCGCCGGCGTGACGATCGAACTGATCGGCGCCGACGGCAACGTGCTCGCCCGCACAGTGACCGACGCCCAAGGTCGCTACAAGTTCTCGAACCTGACGCCCGGCACGTACTCGGTCCGCGAATACCAGCCGGAAGGCTACTTCCACGGCTGTCAGCAGGCGGGTTCGCACGGCGGCGACGACTCGGTCGACGACTGGATCACGCAGATCACGCTCACTTCGGGCCAGAACGCGGTGAACTACAACTTCGCCGAAATCCCGCCCGCCGCATTATCGGGTTACGTGTTCCGCGACGGCGCTCCGATCTACACGCTCGACGGCAAGGTGCCGGACAACCTGTACGAGATTCGCGACGGCGTGCTGACGCCCGACGACTATCGCATTCCGGGCGTTGTCCTCGAGCTGCGACACACGCTCACCGGCGAAGCCGTGATGGCCGACGAGGCTCTGCCTGGCTACTACGGCGACGGGCCGATCCGCGTCGTCACCGACGCCAACGGCTACTACGAGTTCAAGGGCCTGCGGAGCGGCAACTACACCGTCATTCAGGTTCACCCCGAAGGCTACTACGACAGCCTCGATACGCCCGGCTCGACCAACGGTCTGGCGATGAACCGGAACTCGACGATCAGCCCGCTGCTCATTCAGCGGTTCGCAGCCCAGGGCGTCAACCTGAACTACGACGCCATTCTGCAGATTCCGCTCGCCGCCGGTCAGCACTCGGTGATGAACAACTTCAGCGAAGTGCAAGTGACCCCGATCATGATCAACATTCCGCCGGAAGAGCCGCTCTATGTCGCTCCTCCGCCGCCGGAAGGCTTCGTGCCGCAGAACTATCGGCCGATCGCTCCGCCGCAAGTATTCATCCCGCCGCCGGCTCAGGACATCATCACGGGCGGCGACATGAACTACACCTGGCACCTGAGCATCGTCGACGCCGGTCTGCCGCGCTTCAACGGCCGCGGCACGCAGATTCACTCGACGACGTTCCGGCCGGCGATGTTCGTCGACGGCACCCGCTGGCAGTCGGAAAAGCTGCGCGACGGCATCTGGACGATTCACAGCGGCCACGACGCCATCGAGGCGCCGAACTTTGCGTACGGTATCCCGGGCGCGATTCCGGTCGTCGGCGACTGGAACGGCGACGGCAAAGCCAACCTCGGCTTGTACTACAAGGGCGAGTGGTTCCTCGATCTCAACGGCAATGGCCGGTGGGATGAAGGGGACCTGTGGGCCAAGCTCGGCAGCGAAGCCGATCTGCCGGTTGTCGGCGACTGGGACGGCGACGGCAAGGACGACATCGGTATCTTTGGCCCCGAATGGCCGGGCGATCCGCGGCACATCGAGAACGAGCCGGGTCTGCCCGATCCGGACAACCTGCCGGCGATCAAAACCAAGAACGTGCCGCCGAACGAAGACGAAGCGACCGACGGCCGCCGCCTCATGCGGCTCACGGCTCGCGGCGAAGAGCGGGCCGATCTGATCGATCACGTGTTCCAGTTCGGCACCGCCACCGACATTCCGATCGCCGGCGACTGGAACGGCGACGGCATTCCGTCGATCGGTATCTTCCGCGACGGCAAGTGGTTCTTCGACATGGACGGCAACGGCCGCTGGTCCGAGGGCGATCGCACGGCGACGTTCGGTCAGAAGGGTGACCTGCCGGTGGTCGGCGACTTCAACGGCGACGGTATCGACGAAATCGGCGTCTATCGCGCCGGCAAGTGGATCATCGACTCCAACGGCAACCGCGAGATTGATGCTGCCGACCGCGTGTTCGAACTCGGCGGCCCCGGCGACTTGCCGGTGGTCGGCGACTTCGATGGCGACGGCATCGACGATCCGGGCCTCTACCGCGAACAGCCGACGATGCAGGAAGCCCGGTCGGGTTCGGGCAACTTGCAGTAGTAAAGTAGCGGCCGAAAGAAATCGCCACGGATACAACGCAGGTTCGCACGGCAAGGATCATGTCCTTTCCGTGCGATCTGCGTTTGGGGTACGTGGCTTTCGCTTTTGGTTGGTCTGAATTCGGGCGACGTCAGCTACGCGGCGCCCAGGGCGACGCGTTTAGCTCGCGCGGAGCCTGGCCGCTTCGGCTTCGAGGGCGGCGATTTCTTCTTCGAGCTTCTTCACTTCGCCCGGCTCGTCGTTCTGCTGCTTTGCGCCAGCCAGACGCGGGCGCAGGTTCTGTAGCTTCTGGCGAATGACTTCGAGGCGTTTCTTGGCTTTGGCGTCCATGTTGTGTCCCCCGGCTAGGCTGCCCAGCGGGCAGAGGTTCAGATTAATATTCCAATTGTTCGCGCTTACGAAGCGAGTGTAGCACGGCCAGCGCTTCGCTGGCGGTCAGGCCAAAACAATCGTGCAACAGCACAACCGCCCGGCTAACGCTTCCTTCTTCGATCTCGCAGCGCAGCTCCGCGGCCCGGCGGAGGAAGTCTTGGTCGGTCTGCAAACGGTCGGCGAACACAGCGGCGCAAGTGATTGCGCGGGCTTCGGGCAGCTCAAACAGCACGGCGAGCAACCGGCCCGCGGCGAGAAAGTTGCCGGCCTGAACCTGGCGGGCGAACGATTGAAACGTTTCGACGCGTGAGGGCAACTCGCGCTGCCGCTGCGAGAGCGGAATAAGCGGCGCCGTCGCCTTGGGAGGCGGAAGAGCACGCGCGGGTGGATGCGGCGGGGCAGGGAGGGCCATCGTCCGACTGGCTTGGGGTGGCCGCTCCATTTCGCCGCCGCCGGCCGGCGGAGTCGCCTGCTTCTCCGCGGTGGTGGCCGCAGTCGGTTTGGCCGGAGCTTCCGGTTCGGCGGGCAAGTTGGCGAGCATCTGATTGACGTGCGCCAGCTTCATGCCGACCTGCTCGTACACCGACTCGATGTCGTTCATGTACGATTCGCCGCGAGCGTCGGCCAAAATTTCTTCGGCGGCCTCGAGCACCCGCTCGGTCAAGCGGTCGGAAAGAATCTGCTTGGCCTCGCGGAGCACCGCGATGGCGCGCATCCGATCATTCATACGCTTCTCGTCCCAGGATTGCCGCGCAGCGGCGCGGATAGCTATCAAGCGGGGCCAAATTGGCCCACCACTTACCAGCTTATTCAGCCGCCTCGGACGAAGAAAGATCGACGGTCGCGGAAACGGCTGGCGGCGTCTGGTCTGCGGCCCGGTCCTTGAGCGTGCGGGGCGTGAACCGCAGCAGTCCGCCGATGAGGACCATCAGCAACGCCAGCACAAGGTTCAGGTTCAGCCAAAAGTTTGCGTTGGCTTGAAACTTCTGCGCCGTGGCGCTGCGTCCCGACAGCACGCTGGCAAAGTAGAAGATCGGCAACGCGAGAATGAACTTGATGCCGGCGAGCATGTTGTAGTTGACGAAGCCATTGAAGTTATACCGAGCCGCGAGGCCCAGGTTCGCAATGCCGCTGATCAGCAGCAGCGCCGCCGAGATCATAACGACCTTCGACCACCGCGAGCGGACGCGTTCTTGCAGTTGCCGCCGCGTCTCGTCGTCGATTTCGCCGGACGAAGGGACGAGCGCAAAGCGCATGAAGATCGTTCCCCCCATCAGCGCGATCGCGCCTAGGATGTGCATGTAGCGGAGGATCAGCAGGAGCGGAAACAGCGGGTCGTCCATCGGATAGCCTCTAAGTTGCGACGGGCAGCGGAAGGGCCGCTGGCCGAGTTGCGTTGCGTCACCGTTGCAGCAGAGTCTGTTATATCAGACGGCGTCCGGCTTGGGCCGCAGCAGCGAGGCTGCCAAGGCGATTGCCTCGTCCTTGGTCGCGATGCGTCCCTCCAATTGGGCGTCGCGAATCGCTTCGAGGAGCGAGCGGAACTGCGGCCCCGGCTTCAGCCCGGCCGCCTTCAAGTCGTTGCCAGTTACCAACGGCGGCGGATTGAGCTGTTCCGGGGGCAGACGTAACTTTTCGCGGCAGAAATCGACCGCAGCCACGCTGCCGTCGAGCACCGACGCGATCGCTTCGGTATAGGCGAGGCGGCGCTCGATGTCGGGAGTGATCAGCAACCGTTGCAGCCGCGGCCAAGGAGTGGTTGGGGCGCTGCGGAGCGCGCTTTCGTCGGCCAACAGTCGCAGGGCTCCGGCTCGCTCGTCGTTCGCCAGCCGCCAACGGTCGGCGACCGCTTCGACCACGCGTTGGGCAGACGTTTCTCGTGTTTCCGGTCCCTTGGGCGGCACGTCGGGATGCAGGGGGGACATTTCACGAACCAGCAGCGCTAGCGCCGCCGTGAAGTCTTCGGCTCTTAGCGCTTGCAAAAGGCGCAGCGTCCGCGGCCAGGGACGATCGACGGGACCGGCCACGGTTTCGTGCTCGTCGCGCTCGATCGTCATGGCTTCTGGCAGGACAATGCTGAGCAGGCCCGACTGGTCGAGCAATTCCACCGCTGTGGCCCGGCTAGGATGGGCCAGCATGCGCCGCATTTCGGCGGCGATGCGCTCGGCGCTGACGACGACCAGGTCGTCGGCTTGGGCGCGGATGGCATCTAGCGTGGCGGAGTCTAGTTGAAAACCGAAGGTGGCGGTAAAGCGGACAGCTCGGAGCATCCGTAGCTTGTCTTCGCCGAAACGCTGTCGCGGATCGCCGATGGCGCGGACAATCCCTCGGCGAAGGTCTTCTTGGCCGCCGACGTAGTCGATCACGCGATTCTCGAGCGGATCGAAGAACAGGCCGTTGATCGTGAAGTCGCGGCGCTGGGCGTCTTCCTCCGGCGTGCTGAAAGCGACGCTATCGGGATGCCGGCCGTCGCTGTACGAGGCGTCGCGGCGGAACGTAGCGACCTCGATATGCCCCGCCGAGCGCGGCCCCATGACCGAGATGACGCCAAAGGCTGCGCCGATCGCCAGCGTTTTGCGCCGGCCAAACAAATCGCGCACCTGGTCGGGCGTCGCGTCGGTGGCGACGTCGTAATCCTTCGGCTGCAAACCGAGCAGTTGGTCGCGCACGCATCCCCCCGCCCAGAGCGATTGAAAGCCCGCTTCGCGCAGCCGACGCACGACGTCGACGGCGAATTGGCGAGCGGCGGCAGGTTGGATGGGGGACATGACGGGACCAGCGAGGACGTTGAGTCGCCCTCAATTTAGCAGAGCCGCCACCTGCGCCGAAGGTGACGCGGGTTCCAGCGAAAATGCCGCGTCCATGTTGTTCTATGCAACCCCATTGGGGTTCGTCGGCGTCACTGCTCGATGCAGTAAACCGCGTTCTTGCTGCGGAGGATGAGCGACTTGCCGGCGATGGCGGGGCTGGCCATGAATTCGGCTTCGAGCTTGTTGGTCGCCAGCGAGTTGAATTCGCGTCCCGGTTTGATCACGTGCCCTTCGCCACCTTCGGTGAAGAAGTAGAGCTTGCCGTCGGCATAGATGGGGGACGGCATAAAGAGCCCCCCCAGACGTTTCTGCCAGACTACGTCCCCCGTTTCCGGTTCGATGCAGGTAATCACCCCTTGTTCGTTGCCAGCATAAAGCAAGCCTTCGGCCAGGATCGGGGACGAATAGCGGGGCGCCCCTTTGGAGAGTTTCCATTGGACGTGGCTATTGGTCACATCCCCTTGTCCGCCGAGCTTGACCGCGAACAAGTGAAAGCCGCCGTCGGCGGTTCCCATGAAGGCGGTATTGCCGGCGACCACCGGGCGGCACGAGGCGTTCATGCCGCCACTTTTCACGCGCCACAGCTCCTTGCCGGTCTGCGGATCGTAGGCGGCGCAACTGCCGGCGCTTGGGCTGACCAGTTCTTGTCGTCCTTCGACGGTGACGACGTGCGGCGTGGAATAGGCTTTCATTACGTCGCCGTTGTCGGTGCCGTAGTTGAAGCCGCGGTCGGTCCGCCAGACCTGCTTACCCGTGGTCTTGTCGAGGGCCACGAGGTATTGGAAGTCAAAACCGTCGAACGTCAGGATCAAAAAGTCTTCCCAGAGGATCGGCGATGAGGCGGGGCCACGATGGTGGTTGCACTTCAGTTCTTGGTTGGTCCACAAAACCTTGCCCGTCTTGGTATCGAGGCAGGCGGTGCCGTGCGCTCCGTAATGAACCCACACGCGTCCTTCTTCGATGACCGGCGTCGAAGAGGCGTAACTATTGCGCTCGATGCAATATTGCGGCTCGGCGATGTCGAACACCTTGATATCATGCAAGATCTTGCCGGTTTCGCGGTCGAGACAGACAGCGAACAGCTCTTTGCCGTCGGGAGTGGCGGTGGTCATCCAAATCTGATCGTTCCACACAACGGGCGACGACCAGGCTTTGCCGTGGACGGGCGTCTTCCACTTGACGTTTTCGGTTTCGCTCCAAGTGGTCGGCAACTCGGTAGCCGACGAAGTGCCGTCGCCGTTGGGGCCGCGATATTGGTTCCACTGCTCGGCTGCAATTGCAGCGCCGGCGAGGAGCGACAGCCCAAGCGCGAGGCCTGGCAGACAGACGATGGTGCGAATCGAACGCATAGGGGTAAGCCAAGCCAGAGCGGCAACGGGGTGTTCGCGGAGAGGGAGGCCCGGCGGAGCGGCGGCTGCGGGAAAATTGCTCGCTCCGGCTTAAGGGTTCGGATATTGTAAGTCGGCCCGAATTGCCTAAGCAACTCCGAGCCGGCGTATGACGATCTTTCAATGCCCACATTGTAAGAGGCGCGTTACGCTCACGAGTCGGTCGCAGGAGTGTCCCAATTGCCGGGAGTTTCTGGTGAGCGTCGAAGCCGAGCCGCCGGTCTCGACGGAGTCGCAAGCGGCGCAGGGAGAGTCGGCGCTCAGCCAGCCGCCGCGGGCGCCTCCGCCGCAGCTCCTACAATCCGACCTGGCGGCGGGACCACGACGACGCCCCGCGAGAGACGCCCGGTGGTCGCGTTCGGTGGCCCCTTAAGCGACGCGAAGGGACTAAAAACCCAGCCGACACATTGCATTAACTTTTCCTTACCTATGCAATAATTACAGCCTTGCGCGCATCGTACTTCGGGTCGTTGCGCGCTGGCATTTCCGCTCGCCGCTCCAAGGCGGTTGCTGGAGGAAAGCCGCCGCACCATACCCCCAACAAGAGGTATTGTAGAATTGGGGACGAATTTATGACCAGTTTGGACTCAAACGACGCTCCCACAATGGGATGCGAAAAATCGCCAGACTTGTGCGCCCTCTAG
>Ga0182743_1003829_pt1 | contig 11751 bp, 6 predicted proteins | sample eDN3rd30CKraftOP_FD_128522 | JGI IMG/M metagenome (GOLD analysis project Ga0182743, IMG submission 128522) | Enriched Organic Plus compost microbial communities from Emeryville, California, USA - eDNA 3rd pass 30_C Kraft OP (version 2) (version 2) ... | reverse complement strand
GGGATTGGGGCCTTTATTCAGCCCTTTTTACTCGCCGGAGCCTAGTTGGATGGTGATTTCGGTGGGTTGGCCGTCGCGGAGGATGCCGATGCGGGCGTGGTCGCCCGGTTGGTGGCGTTCGATGTAGGTGAGGAATTCGTCAGCCGATTTCACGGGGTTGCCGTCGACCGAGATGATCGTATCGGCTTGGGAGCGGTCGATCTTGCGTTCCTCGGTAATGAACGGGCCGCGGCGGCGCTGCTCGCGAACGATGCGGAAGCCGCGCAGGCCGGCGCGTTCGGCTGGGCCGCCGGGGGCGAGCGTGGCGATCATCAGGCCTTCTTCCGATTCGTAGACGCGGGTGATGCCGGTCTCGGGGCGGATGACGCGGCCGTTTTGGATGAGTTGCGGGACGACGCGCTTGATCGTGTCGACAGGGATCGCAAAGCCGACCCCCGTGTTTTCGCCGGTCGAGCTGGCGATGGCGGTGTTCATGCCGATCAACTTGCCTCGGCTGTTGAGGAGCGGGCCGCCGGAGTTGCCGCGGTTGAGGGCGGCGTCGATCTGGACCATCGAGCGCATCGTGCGGCCCGACTTGGTCGGCAGCGAGCGGTTGAGGCTGGAGATGATGCCGGTGGTCATGGTTCGCTCGAGGCCGAAGGGGTTGCCGATGGCGTAGACGGCCTGACCCACGCGCAGCCGCGACGAGTCGCCGAGTTCCATGGGGATCAAGCTCTCGGCGGGGGCGGAGATACGGAGGACGGCGATGTCGTTGGGGGCGTCGTGCCCGACGAGCGTGCCTTCGTATTCTTCGCCGTCGTGGAGAGTGACCCGGATTTTCTGGGCGCCTTCGACGACATGGTAGTTGGTGAGGATGTGGCCGTTGCGGTCGAGTACCGAGCCCGAGCCGGCGCCTTCGGTCGGGACTTCGACGAAGAGGAGCGAGGTGTGGGCCGATTTGGTGGTGATGTGAACGACGCTACGGTTGGCTTTCTCGTAGACCGAGATGTGGGTCAGTTCTTCGGGGGTGAACTCGGAGGCGTCGAGATCGCCGACCGCCTGGCGGGCGACGACGGCCTGGTTGTCGGGGGCTTGCGGGAAGCGGCGTGCGTCGGCGGTTGTGGCGCTGGGGTATTCGGCTGGGTCGGCGTAGCCGCTGGGCGCAGGCGCGGGAAGCGGCTGGGCAAATTGCGGTTGGTAATGGGGAACGGCTGGGCTCAGGGCGGGGCCAGAGTAGCCGGGAGCGAAACGCGGTTCCTGAGCGACCAGGTTGGAGTTCGAGATCGAGTGGTGCAGGGCGGTCGCAGCCGACGCGCCGAGCACTGCGGAGATCAGGGAGACGATGACGTACTTATTCATGGCTGAACTGGACCGGCCGAGCTAATGGATGTTGGCTACGGCGAACCTGCCGAATGACGGCTGTGTCGATCGAGAGATCGCGCATGGCGCGAGAAACTGTATCGGCAGAAGGATGTTGACGGCAAGGGAGATAAGGCGAGTGGGGCAGGTGGCGGGATTGCGGCTTGGTGCAGTTGGTCGGTGGGTGGTCGGGGCGAGCCTGTGGCGCGTGGCTTGGGCCGTTGCGGCGGGGTGTCGCTGTCCTGGCCAGTGAAAGGGGAGGGGGGTAAAGTAGAGAAAGAAGCGAGAGTGGACCGAGCGACCGCCGGCTGCCGATGGCAGCGGGAGGAAAGTCCGGGCTCCACAGGGCAGGGTGGTCGGTAACGCCGACCGACCGCAAGGTCCGGGAAAGTGCAACAGAAAGCAAACCGCCGCAGCCGACGTGAGCCCCCGTCGGTAAAAGTTGGCTGCGGTAAGGGTGAAACGGTGCGGTAAGAGCGCACCAGCAGTTGGGGCGACCCACTGGCTAGGCAAACCCCACCCGGAGCAAGATCAAGCAGAGGGCAATGCTTGCGCAAGCAAGCATGCGGATCGGCCCGGTCCGCTACGACTCTCGGGTAGATTGCTAGAGGCGCCGGGTAACCGGCGTCGTAGAGAAATGGTCGCTGCCTCGGCCGCAGAAGCGAACGCTTCGGCGGCGCGAGGGACAGAACCCGGCTTATAGGTCCGCTCTCGCTTTTTTCGAATTGGCCAGGTCGACAGTTTGGCAGGCGCTATCAAGCCGGCAAGTCACGGGGCTAGCACCCGTGGCTTTCGCGGCGTGATGGCGGTCGGCTGACTGCGGCGTGGCGAGCGGGCGAGTTTTGCGCTACTCGGCCGGAATAAGTTGTTCGTCGATCACCTGCAGCAGCTTCGAAATACAAAGCTGGTTCATGCTGGTGTTGCGCGAGTGGGCCTCGGCTTTCAGGGTTTCGTGGAGGCTCTTGGGCAGGCGGACGGTGATGACGCGCGTCGGCTCCTTGCCCTGCTCCTGGGCGTCGGACCGGGCCCGCAGCTTGGCCACCATGGCCTGGATCTCAGCGTACTCCGGGGTCTTCTCAAACTCGGCCATCTGTTCAGGGGTGGGGAACAGCTTGCGAACCAAGCCATCGACTCCCAGCACCTCGCGGAAGAAGGTGACCCAGTCGGGCTGCTGCTGAAACATCTCGGCAGCGATGCGGGTCGCCGTCTGCTTGTGATCTTCCTGGCTGGGGGTGGTGATGGTGGTCGCAGTGGGCGTGGTTGCCAACTCCATTGCCGGCTCCTTCCTTTTCGATGGTTAAGAATCAGGGCGAGTACATTTCGCGATACACGCCGTGTCGGTTCGCTCAAAAATACCGGGGTCGTCAAGACAAGCACCGATGTCACTGCAATGCTTGCACTTACGACGATGAAGGCCAGCTGCCTAAAATTTGTCAGGGGTGCTACGGAGTGGGCGATGGCTCGGTTGCATAGTTTTTGTGCAGGCGGAGTTTTTGCATTTGTCTAACTGTCCTGTCCGGTGGGCAAGTTTTTTGGACATTTCTTCCCGCTGGCAGCGAAAGTGGACTCAAGAAAGCGCGGCAGCAGTGAGCTGCTAGCGGCGAGGCGGGGACCGGTTGAGCCTGCGGCGATTGCTATGTGTAGCGCGCTGCGTTCTAGATAAGCTACGCAACCGGCGGCGACTCGATCGGTGATGTCAACTCTTTGGGATCGTCGCGTTCTAAGGGAGGCGACCCGGTGCAACGGTCGAAATGACAAGGGGTATCGTTCGTAGCTTGTCTATCGATCGTGAGGGAACTGACAGGTGTGCTGGTTGAGGAACTGGCTTGGCACGGCGATGTTACTTTCGCTCGCTGGAGTCGCTCCCGCTTGGGGGCAGCTTCAGCAGTTGCCAGACCCTGCGCTGTATGACCCTGTCGGCCCGAGCCTGATCCAGGCGCCGCCCCAGGATCCGGTCTTCGACTTGGACGAGTATCTGGCCCGGCCCGGAGTCGATACGACGCCGACCAACGATTGGCACTGGCAGGTTCTGCCCAACGGCATCATCTATCAGGCCTATCTGGCTGGCGAAAAGGAATCGCGCCTGTCGGCCCATCTGATCCACGAGAATGAATACGACTTTCTCTGGGACAGCACCTTGGGTGGTCGGGTGGGCATCTTGCGGTTCGGCAACACCGACCCGTGGAAGCCGGAGGGCTTTCAGATCGACGTCGAAGGTTCCGCCCAGGTTCGACTGTGCGTGCCGGACGACGTCGACGTTCAGGCGACCGACTACCGTGGCGGCGTGCCGCTGACGTACGGCATTGGGCAGCACCGGTTCAAAGTGGGGTACTACCACATCAGCTCCCACCTGGGGGACGAGTTCCTGCTCGACCACCCGACCTACAACCGGCTGAACTTCGCCCGGGATACGCTCTACGTCGGCTACGCCTACTTCGTGACGCCGAACCTGCGCGTGTACGCCGACATTGGGTGGGCGTTTTACATCGACGTCAGCCAGCCGTGGGAGTTTCAGTTCGGCTTCGACTATGCCCCCGCCTATCCCACGGGGCTTCGCGGAGCGCCGTTCTTTGCCATGAACGGCCACCTGCGGGAGGAGCTCAATTTTGGCGGCAACCTGACCGTGGAAGCCGGCTGGGCCTGGCGGGCCGACGACAGCACGCACCTGCTGCGCACCGGGCTGATCTACTACAACGGCGCGAGCCCCCAGTACTCGTTCTACCGCAACTTCGAGCAGCAGATCGGGTACGGCCTGTGGTTTGACTACTAAAAGAGTTGTCAGTTATCAGTTTTCAGTAGTCCGTTCTTGGGGTAGGCCGATCAACTTCCTTGTCAGGCGGCCCGGCGGGACCTGGCGGGCTCGAATCCGGGGCGTGTTGCGCACTCGTTACGCGCGAGGGCGTCGGCGCGCGGGGCTGCTGGCTATAATCGATCTGCCGATTGGCAAGATCGAATCGCCTTCTGGCTTCGGGCAGGCTCGTAGCTCGCGCGCGTCAGAGGCTCGGCAGGAATGCAGACCTATGGCCCACGCAGGTTGCCGCCCGCTCGCTCGGATTGCCGCAGTCTTGACTGTGGCGATCGGTCTGTCGCTCAGCGCCCCGCTGCGCCTGGTGGCTGAGGAATCGGCGGAGAGTAGTACCGCCGAAAAACGGGACCCCGCCAAGGACGCTGGGGCGCTCGAAGCGGCCCGGTCGGCGGAGCATTACGAGCTATTGCGGCTGTTCGCCGATACGCTCGACCAGGTGGAGCGGAACTACGTCAAAGAGATCGACCGGCGCGAGCTGATGGAGGCTGCGATTCGCGGCATGCTCGCCAAGTTGGATCAACATTCCAATTACATCCCGCCGACGGAGCTGGAGCGGTTTCGCAGCAGCGTCGAGAACGAGTTTGGCGGCATTGGAATTACCGTCTCGATGGAGGACGGGCAACTGGTCATCGTCACGCCGCTCTACGGCACGCCCGCCTATCGCGCGGGGATTCGCGGCGGCGACGCGATTTTGGAAATCGACGGGCAATCGACCGCCGGCATGGCGATCGACGAAGCCGTCAGACGGATGAAGGGGAAGATTGGCGCCGAGGTTCGTCTCAAGATCAAGCACGCCGCCGACGACCGCGAAGAGACGCTGAGCATCGGCCGCGAGTTGATCCGCGTCGATTCGGTGCTGGGCGACCGGCGAAAGGCCGACGATCGGTGGAACTTCTTCTACGACGAAGAACAAAAGATCGGCTACATCCGGATCACGAGCTTTAGCCGACATACGGCTGACGACCTGCGCACGGCGCTCGGCGAGCTGAAACAAAACGGAATGCGAGCGTTGGTGCTCGATCTGCGGAACAACCCGGGCGGTTTGCTGACGACGGGGATTGCGGTTTGCGACCTCTTTGTTTCGTCGGGGCGCATCGTCAGCACCTCGGGGCGAAACGCGCCGGAGCGAGTTTGGGACGCCTCGGCGGATGGGACGTTCGACGGTTTTCCGATGGCGGTGCTGGTGAACGATTATAGCGCGAGCGCCAGTGAGATCGTCGCCGCTTGCCTGCAGGACCACAAGCGGGCGATCGTCGTGGGCGAGCGAACCTGGGGCAAAGGGAGCGTGCAAAATATCGTGGAGCTGGAGAACGGGAAGAGCGCTCTCAAGCTAACGACCGCCGGTTACCTGCGGCCGAGCGGCAAGAACATTCATCGCTTCGACGGCGCCAAGGAAAGCGAAGATTGGGGCGTGAGGCCGGACGAAGGCTTTGAAGTGAAGCTGACGGAAGAAGAGAAGTCGCGCCTGATGGTTGATCGGCGGAAACGGGATGTCATCGCGGCGCCGAAGAAGGAAAGCGCCGCGGCGAGCGACGATTCCAAGCCGAACGCTGCGGCCGAAGCGCCGGTCGTCGATCGGCAGTTGCAAAAGGCGCTCGAATATTTGCGGCAGCAGCTCGCGCCCGCGGCCGAAGCGAGTTCCGTCGCCGAGAACCAGAAGGATTAACGACGCCCGATGCTGCTACTGGCCATTGAATCGACCTGTGACGAGACGGCTGCTGCCGTGCTGCGCGACGATTTGACCGTGTTGGGATCGGTCGTCGCTTCTCAGGAAGAGCTGCACGAGCGGTTTTCGGGCGTGGTTCCGGAAATTGCCGCGCGGGCGCATCTGGAGCGGATTGTTCCGGTCATCGACGAAGCGTTGCGCCGGGCGGGCGTGAAGCTGGCCGATTTGGACGCGATCGCCGTCGCTCATACGCCGGGGCTGGCTGGTTCGTTGCTCGTGGGACTGGTCGCCGCCAAGACGCTGTGCCTGGCCAGCGGCAAGCCGCTTGTCGCGGTGAACCACCTGCACGGCCACATCTACGCCTGCCGCATGGCTGCGGGGAAAGACGTCTTTCCGTGCGTCGGCTTGATCGTCAGCGGGGGGCATTCGAACCTTTATCGCTGCGATTCGCCGGTGGAGTTTCAGTATCTGGGGGGCACGATCGACGACGCAGCCGGAGAAGCGTTCGACAAGGTTGCGGCGATGCTTGGGCTGGGCTATCCCGGCGGGCCGGCGATTGCCAAAGCGGCGCAGGCAGGCAATCCGACGGCGTTTCAGTTTCCACGGTCGTTCCTGCACGAACCGACTCGCCTGGCGTTCAGCTTTAGCGGGCTGAAGACGGCGGTGCGATACGCGATTGCCGGTCCCGGTAAGCCGCGTCCCGAAGCGAGCGAGCTAGAACCGCAGTTCGTCGCCGACCTGGCTGCCAGCTTTCAGGCTGCGGTGGTCGATTCGCTGGTCGACAAGGCGCTGCGGGCGGTGGAAACGACTGGATTGCGAACGCTGTGCGTCGGCGGCGGCGTTGCGGCGAATCGGTTGCTCCGTCAGCGGCTGATGGAGGAGACTTCGACACGCGGCGTTGAGTTGCATATCGCTCCGCCGGAGCTTTGCACCGACAACGCAGTGATGGGAGCGGTCGCGTTCGAGCGACTGCGGGCTGGGCTGACGGAGAGTCTCGATCTGGATGCACAGCCGGGATTGGTTCGGGCGTAGGACGGTTATCAGTTATCAGTTATCAGTTATCAGTAGGCAGTAGGCAGTAGGCAGTAGATTGCTCGGGCACGGATTTCTTCTCTTTGACGAATGGCTGCACGGGAACATGCCTGCGACGACGTGAGTGTGTGGTTGGGCGATTGGTTGCAGTAACAATCTGCCGCTCGAAGGCGGCATAACGTTGGTCGATCGCTGAGCGAATGGAAAAAGCCGCGATACTTGGGAGTATCGCGGCTTGCGTTGGTTGATCTTATGCGGAGGTCGGACGATTGCGGTTTAGAAGAAGCCGCCGCCGCCACCAAAGCCGCCGCCGCCGAAACCGCCACCGCCACCAATACCGCCGTTATTGCCGCCGCCACCATCTTCACCGGTGACGAAGTTGAACGTCGAAACTTCGGTCACCTGCGAGAAGGTTGGCGAGGGAGACACGCGGACGTAGCGTCGGTCGGCCGAAATCACGGCGTTCGAGCTGAAGTTGGCGCCTTCCGGAAGAGCGGTGATTACCGGACGGTAACCGACGGCTCCGCGGCGGAAGAAGTCGGCCGGCAGCACGCCGCCGCCATTACCGACGTTCCCATTGCCCGTGCCGTTGCCCGACTGGCTCGAGCCGTTGAGCAGGCCCATGGCAGCAGCGTATCGCAGAGCGGCAGCCGAATTGTCGAGACCGGCGAGCTGCTGAGCGAGAACCGCCCGCTTCACGTCGTTCTGAATCTTGGCGACCTGAGCGACTTGGGCTTCGGCGAGCGGTTCAGCCCGTCGGCCTTCGTTCAGGTTGAACACCACCAGGGCGTTCTTGTCGCTGAGCGGGATCTGCTTGCTGATCAGTTGCTGCTTGTCGGTGTTGTAGTGGGTGTAAACATCCACCGTCACCTTGCCGCTGGTCGGCTTGCCCCACACGTTACGGATCAGCACGCGGTATTCGCCGTCAAAGCCTTCGCCGCAGACGTAGGTTTCGGAATAGCCGTCGACCGTGGCGCCCTTGTCGGCCGACGAAACGTCGCCGAGCAGCACGCCGCCCGAAGTCGTGCGCGGATTGCGAAGCGTGCAAACCGTGCCCGAGGGCTCTTCCACCGAAATGTCGATGTCGGCTTCGCCCGTCCAGGTGACGCGCACCAGGCAGTCGCGTTGCAGCGCCGTGCGAACCGACTTGTCGAACGAAGCGGCTTCGTCCTTGCGGCCTTCAGCCAGCAGCCGTTCGTAGGTCGCCTTGGCCACGCGGAAGGCGTTTTCGCCAATATCCTGCTGATCCTGCGGCCACGACTGGCGAAGCAGACCAACGCACGCCCACTGGATGCCCTTGATGTCGTCCAAACGCTGAGCTAGTGCCAGACCTTGGATGTAGGGCTGCGGGCGCGTCGGAGAGCTGGCGGCCACTTGCTGGTAGAGCTTCAGGGCCCGTTGATAGAGCCCGGTCTTGGCCATGTAAGCGGCGATCACCATCACCTGATCGTCGTCGTGAGCGAAATCGACCGCCGAGAGCAGCGCCCGCTCGAGTTCCTCGGGCGAAGCGCCTGCAGCCTGCAGCGCCAATCCGGTCGCTTCGTACATCCAGGGTTCGATGAACCCGTTGCGAAGCGAAGCCTGAATCAGCGAGCTGACTTCAGCGTACTGCTTCTTGGCCATCAATTGCCGCACGGTTTCGCGAACCGAGGCGAGCACTTCGGCAGTAGCGGCCGCCTGATCCTTCGCGGCATCGACCACCTTCTGCTGCTCGACGAAGTACGAATCCCAGTTTGGCGAGCCTGATTCCGAGGCGACTTCGATCACCTTGGCGACCGGCTTCTTGACCGGCTTGACATCAGCCGGCTTGGCTGCGGGCGCGGGTTGCGGCTGGTCTTGAGCGGGCTTCTTGACGCCAAGCGACAGGTCGTCCTGGACGTCGAAGAATCCGCCGCCCATGCCGCCGCCGAATCCGCCGCCGCCGAAACCGCCACCACCGAAGCCGCCCATGCCTCCCATGCCCATGCCGCCCATACCCATGCCGCCCATACCCATGCCACCCATGCCCATGCCGCCCAGGCCGAACAGGTTGCCGTTGTTGGAGATGGGGATCACAAGGTCGCCGACTGGGTACACCTTCGTCGTAAGGCGATCCGGGCTGTTGGCGTCGTCCGGAGTGGTGATCTGCAGAACTTCGTCGTCGATCAGGTAGGTCAGTTCGAGCTCAGCGAGCATCAGTCGCAGGGCCGAACGGAGCGAAATTCCCTTCAGGCTCTTGGTGACCGGCGTGTCGATGCCGACCGCAGCCTCATCGAGCTTCTTCGAGTTGATAACAATCGGAATGTTGTGGAAGTCGGCCAGGTAGGCGACCACGTCCTTGAGCGGAGTTTCGACGAACTCTAGCTGGGTGTTTTCGTTCAGAGCCTTGAAAATTCGCTCTTCCGAACCACCTTGCTTCGCCAGGTCGACCGACGCGTACTTCTTGCGACGAATCGTGAGGTCTTCCCAAACGTCGGCGGCCGGGTAAATGATCGGCGGCTCATCCGGGAAGGGAATCTGCGACAGTTCCACCTGGTACAGCGTCTCGACGAACGCCTTGTTCCGGCGCTCGATCACGGCGGTGATCTGGTTGACGTTCTTGATCAGCGTTCCACCGATATCCACCGACTCGGCGAGCACGGTGTTGGGCGCCATCGCGACGATTTCAGGAGCAACTTCCTGGGTCGCAATTTCGTAACGTCCTTCCGCCATCAGCGAATCGAACCGCTCCATGATCTGCTTCAGCCGCTGTTCGCGGATGACCAGCTCTTGGTTGATGCGGAGCAATTCGTTGGCTTCCACGATGCGGGCTTCTTCGCGAGCGCGGTTTTCCGCGACTTCGACCGCCAGCCGACGCGATTCACGGATAGCAAACTGAATTTGGTCGCGCATCTGGCGGCGGATTTCAGCCGACAGACGGGGGACTCGTTCGACTTGTTCGAGCAGCAACTTCAGGTCTTGCTCAGCCCGAACCGGGTCTTCACCCATGAGAGAGCGGGCCGCGTTCAAGCCGTGTGCAACCTCCGCCTGAATGCGCTGGCTGATGAGCTGCTCTTCTTGAATCGTGGGGGGAAGGATGCTTCCTTCGGCCAGTTCTTCTTCCAGCAGGCTGCCGGGAGCCGGAGCGTCGGCCGAAGCCGGAGCAACCAGCGTCAGATCGGCTTCGCCGCCGGCCGCCGCCGGAATCGGAGCGGCCGAGTTCACCGGCGGGAGCACTCCCGGCGGATTCGCGGCGCGAGCGGTGGCCGCTTCGCGGAGCGCGAGGGCGGTCGGGTTGCGCGGGTCGCGCGCCAGAGCCGCTTCGGCCGAAGCGATCGCGCCTTGGGTGTTGCCGCTGGCGAGAGCTTCGTGGCCCAGCTTCACGAGCTGGTCGGCGCTGGTCATGGTGACCAAGGCCGCTTCACGCAGACCGGCCGAGCCGACGGTCGGCAACCAAAGTCCCTTGTCGGGCTTGGCGATGCTGACGAGCTTCGGCAGGAAGGCAAAGTCTTCGCTCGGCTTTTCCGGAGTGACGGTCCATTCGAGCCTGGTCGGCTTGCCGTTGACCGAAGCTTCGACGCTGATCGTGCCGGCTTCGTTCGAATCGAGTTGGCCAATCAGCACCGTGTCGCGGTCGCTTCGCAGCGGCGGCATCGGCGAGGGATAGGCGACGGTAACCGAGGGCGGCAGCTTGACGTCTTCGGGCCAAAGGACGGTCGAGTTGATCGAACCGGCCAGCAGCGTGCCGGCGTTGACCGCCGAATCGGGAGCGGCGGTGTCGAGGTGAATGAAGCCGCCCGTCTGGTTGGCGAGCGTGGCGAGCAACTGAACGTTGCGATCCTGACCGATGGCGAAGCTCGAAACCGAGACGCGCTTCTTCGTCAGATCGTTGACCAGCGCTCCGAACGACTCGGTCGTGAAACCGCCGGCTTTGCTCATGCCGTCGCCCATGTAGACGATGGTCGCCGGAGCGGTCCCGTCGATCGTCGCCAAGGCGCTACGGAGACCAGTCTCCATATCGGTGGCGCCGAGCGGAGCGCGCTGCTGCAGCTTGGCGAGCGCGGCTTGCATTTCGGGGCTGCCCGGGTTGGCGAACTTCGCGGTCATCGGAACCGCGTTCATGTCGACCGCCATGAGCATCACCCGGTCGTTGGGCGAGAGGCTCTTGAGCATCGAGTTGAGCGCCGTCAGGGCATCGGCGCGATATGGGCCGGCCTGGCTCGCCGACGTGTCGAACAAGATGACCACGTCGCGCGGTTGGCTCACGTCCACCGCAACTTTGGGCATCAGGCTCAGAGCGAAATAGGTTTCGCCCGTCGGAGTTTCGTAAGTAGCCAGACGAGCGGCCTCGACGCTCGCACCAGCCGGTGGTGCCGCCGCTGCGCATGCGGCGATTGCCAGCGCGAGGGCCGGCGAGAGAGCCAGTGCAAACTGACTGCGCTTGGACATAGAAGCACTCCACACAGATGTGAAAAGATTGAGCTTTTCCTGTTCCGTGGCGAAAAGCCCAAAGAGCCGCCCCTGACTCGGGCTCAGCAGACTGATGCTGCCAGCCGCTATTCTATTCAGTCGTCAGGGCTTACGCCACCAAAAAAATAGAAATTGGCGAGTCGGTGGCGTTTGGGTGGAATGGCGCGAATGGGCGAGCGGTTTTGACCTCCCTGCGAACGTCAAAACCGCTTCAGCCGTCGCGTTTGCGCTAAGCGGAACTCCCGCCGTCGCTTAGCGTTTGGGGGCCTGATCTTCCCGGGTGGCAATCTCGCCCGCGGCGACTCGCTCGATCTTCGACGCCGTGTCGTCGAGCAGGTCGGACAGGGCTTGCAGCGTTGCCGAAGCCATTCTCAGCATCTTCTGCCGAGACGGAGCGGGCCGGAATTGTGGGGGGGATTCCATTTTTTCCGGTGCGGGCAATCGCTCCAATGCCCGCTGGACCAACTCTTCATATTCGCTC
>Ga0182743_1003822_pt1 | contig 11761 bp, 10 predicted proteins | sample eDN3rd30CKraftOP_FD_128522 | JGI IMG/M metagenome (GOLD analysis project Ga0182743, IMG submission 128522) | Enriched Organic Plus compost microbial communities from Emeryville, California, USA - eDNA 3rd pass 30_C Kraft OP (version 2) (version 2) ... | reverse complement strand
TGCCGCCGCTGGTCATCTTCGCCCTGGTGGTGGGCGCCATCTACCTGGGCTGGGCCACGCCGTCGGAATCGGCGGCGCTGGGCGTCATCATGGCCGTGCTGCTGGCGGTGGCGCGCCGGCGCTTCTCGCTCGGCATGCTGATGCAGGCCTGCGAGGCGACCATGAACACGACGGCGATGATCGTCCTGATCGTGATCGGCGCCTTCCTGCTCAACTTCGTGCTCAGCGCCATCGGCCTGTCCGCGCTGGTCAGCGGCCTGTTCGCGGACTCGGCCATGTCGCCCACCGCCGTGCTGCTGACGGCCATCGGCTTCTACCTGGTGCTGGGCATGTTCATGGAGCCGCTGTCCATGCTGATCGCCACCGTGCCGCTGGTCATCCCCACCATCAAGGCGGTGGGCATAGACCCGCTGGTGTTCGGCGTGCTGATGATGGTGCTGATGGAGACCGCCATGCTGACCCCGCCGGTGGGCATCAACCTGTTCGTCGTCCAGGGCACGCGCGAATCGGGCAAGCTCAAGGACGTGGTCTACGGGGCGCTGCCCTTCGTCCTGACCATGCTGATCATGATGGCGCTGGTGGTGGCCTTCCCGGCGCTGACGCTCTGGCTGCCCGGCAAGGCGGGCTAGGGCCGGAAGCGCGGCGCGGGCGGCGGCTTCCCGCCTGCGGCCGCCCGGCCCCGGCCAGGCCTCGCTCAGGCGGGCCCGGTCGCGTCGTCCGGGCAGTTGCGGATGGAGCTGGCCTGCGACACCTGGCTGTTGGGCGGCACGCTGGTGGTCAGCCAGACGTTGCCGCCTATCACCGAGGCGCGGCCCACGGTGATGCGGCCCAGGATGGTCGCGCCCGCATAGATGACCACGTCGTCCTCGATGATGGGGTGGCGCGCCAGGCCCTTCTTGAGCTCGCCGTTCTCGGACGCCGGGAAGCGCTTGGCGCCCAGCGTGACCGCCTGGTAGAGCCGCACGCGCTCGCCGATGATGGTGGTCTCGCCTATCACCACGCCGGTGCCGTGGTCGATGAAGAAGCTCGCGCCGATGCGCGCGCCGGGATGGATGTCGATGCCGGTGTCGGCGTGGGCGATCTCGGCGACGATGCGGGCCACCAGCGGCACCTCCAGCCGGTACAGCACATGCGCCAGGCGGTGGTGGATCATGGCGATGACGCCCGGGTAGCACAGCAGCACCTCGTCGACGCTGCGCGCGGCCGGGTCGCCCTGGTAGGCGGCCACCACGTCGGTGTCGAGCAGGCGGCGCACCGCCGGCAGCTCGGCCGCGAAGCGGTTGACGATGTCGGCCGCGCGGCGGTCGGCGTCGGCCGGGTCGCCGCCCTGCGAGCGCGCCACGAAGGCGAGCTCCAGCCGGATCTGCCGGCGCAGGCTTTCCAGGGCGCGGGCGAGCGTCAGCTGGACGTAGGCGTCCTCGGTTTCCTCGCGCAGGTCGGCCGGGCCCAGGCGCATGGGGAAGAGCGCCCCGCAGAGCTCGTCCACCACCTGGCGGATGTCCTCCACGGAGGGGAATTCGCGGCCGCCGGACTGCCGCATGCGGCCGCGCTGGCTGCGCCAGTCCCGCCGGGCGGCGCGCAGGCCCGAGACGATGTCTTCCAGGTTCCATCCGGCCGGGCCGGGCTGGGGCAATGCGCTCATTGGGGTAAAGCTCCTGTCTGATCCTGCCGGCGCGCCGCCGCGGCGGCGCGCATCCTGTCAAATGTACGTCTTGCGGGCGGACCGCGCCAGTATGCCCCGGCCCGCGGCACGGTCATTCGCTAAACGATGTCCAGCGGCACCTTGCCGCGCGGCGCCGGGAAGGCCCGGTCCAGCGCCGCCAGGTCCGCCTCGTCCAGCAGCACCGCGCCCGCCGCGGCGTTCTCGCGCACGTGCTCGGGCGACACCGCCTTGGGGATCGCCACCACGCCGCCGGCGCGCAGCGTCCAGGCCAGCGCGACCTGGGCGGGCGTGGCGCGGTGGCGCAGCGCCACCTGGCGCACCGCCGGGTGCGACAGCATGCCGCGGGCCAGCTGCCCGCCCTGGGCCAGGGGACAGTAGGCCATGGCGGGCATGCCCAGGCGCCGCATCAGGGGCAGCAGGTCGTACTCGATGCCGCGCGAGGCCAGGTGGTAGAGCACCTGGTTGACCGCGCAGGCCGGGCCGCCCGCCTCGCCCGCCAGCTCGGCCAGCAGCGGCGCGTCGAAGTTGGACACGCCCCAGCGCAGCACCTTGCCGTCGCGCTGCAGCCTTTCCATGGCCTGCACCGTCTCGGCCAGGGGGATGCGGCCGGGCCAGTGCAGCAGGTAGAGGTCCAGCCGGTCGGTGCCCAGCCGCCGCAGGCTGGCCTCGCAGGCCTCGGCCGCCTGGGCCAGGCCGGCGCGGTGCGGATACACCTTGGACACCAGGAAGACGTCGTCGCGCCGGCCGGCGATGGCCTTGCCGACCACCGATTCCGCGCCGCCGTCGGCGTACATCTCGGCCGTGTCGATCAGGTGCATGCCCAGGTCCAGCCCGAGCTGCAGGGCGCGCACCTCGGCCGCGGCGCGGTCGGCGCGCTCGCCCATGAACCAGGTGCCCTGGCCGATGGCGGACACGGCGGTGCCGTCTGGCAGTTGCACGCTGGGGATGGCGGCCATGGCGGGCTCCGGCAGGGCTGGGAAGCGGCGAGCATAACAGAGCGGCGTGCGCGCCTGGACGCCGATCCAGGCCGGCCCGCCGGCCGGGCCGATCCGCAGCCGCGGCCGCGGCCGCGGGGACGTGGACGGGCGCCCGCCGGCAGCCGGGCCCCGCGCCGATCTGATAGGCTTGGAGCCGTTTGCAGCCGCCCGCCGCGCCCCGGCCGGGCGGCCCACCCTGCCGCCCTGCCCCATGCCTGCCGCATCCTCTCCCGGTCCTGCCGGTCCCGCCGCGCGCGCCGCCAGCGCCCGCGGCATCGCCTGCATCATGGCGGGCATCTTCTGCCTGACCATCAGCGACAGCCTGGCCAAGTGGCTGGGCGGGCACTATCCGCCCATCCAGATCCTCTTCCTGCGCAGCGTCATCGCCCTGCCGGTGGTGGCCGCGGCCGCCCTGGCGCTGGGCGGGCGGCGCGCCCTGCGCACCCGGCACCTGCCGGTGCATCTGCTGCGCGGGGCGATCAACGTGGCCTCGGCCTGGTGCTTCTACCTGGGCCTGACGCTGCTGCCGCTGGCCGAGACCACCGCCATCGCCTTCGCCGCGCCGCTGTGCGTGGTGGGCCTGTCGGCGATCGCCCTGGGCGAGCGGGTCAGCCCCGGGCGCTGGGCGGCCGTGCTGGCCGGCTTCGCGGGCGTGCTGGTGGTGGTGCGGCCCGGCACGGCCGGCTTCCAGCCCGCCGCCCTGCTGCCCCTGGCCACCGCCGTGGGCTACGCGCTGATGATGGTCAGCGCCCGGCGCATCGGCCCGGAGGAAGGCATGCTCACCACCATGCTCTACATCGCGGCGGGCCAGGCCGTCTTCAGCGCGGCGCCGCAGCTGTGGTACTGGCGGCCGCTGGAGCCGGCGCTGCTGCCGGGATTCCTGGGCGTGGCGGTGTTCAGCACGCTGGGGCTGGGGCTCATCACCCAGGCCTTCCGCATCGCGCCGGCCTCGGTGGTGGCGCCCTTCGACTATTCCGGCATGCTGTGGGCGACGCTGTTCGGCTGGCTGTTCTGGCGGGAAATGCCCGACCCGGTCGCCTGGCTGGGCATCGCCATGATCGTCGCCAGCGGCCTGTACGTGGCGCTGGGCGAGACCCGCCGGGACAAGCCTGCGCGCCGCTGAATCCCGGCGCCCCGCTCAGGCCGGGCGGCCCGTTCCTCCACGGCCCGCCCTGGCCCGGCAGCCTGGCCTGCGGCGAAAGCCGGCACGCCTACCGCGGCGACACCCGCAGCAGCTTGCCCTCGGGCGAATCGGTCAGCACGTACAGCCCGCCGTCCGGGCCGGCGCGCACGTCGCGGATGCGCTCGCCGCGATCGGACAGCAGGCGCTCCTCGGCGGCGATGCGCTCGCCGTCCAGGCTCAGGCGGATGAGCTGCTGCTCGACCAGGGAACCGATGAAGAGCGACCCGCGCCATTGCGGATGGCGATCGGCGTCGTAGAAGGCCATGCCGCTGACGGCCGGGGACTTGCGCCAGTAGTACAGCGGCTGCTCCGTGCCCTCGGCCTCGGTGCCGCGCGACTCCGGGATGGGCAGGCCGGAATAGTTCATCCCGTAAGTGGCGATCGGCCAGCCGTAGTTGCGCCCGGGCAGCGGCAGGTTGATCTCGTCGCCGCCGCGCGCGCCGTGCTCGTGCAGCCAGAGCGCGCCGGTGCGCGGATGCAGCGCCAGCCCCTGGGGGTTGCGGTGGCCGTAGGACCAGATCTCGGGCCGCGCCGGGGGCTTGCCCTGGAAAGGGTTGTCCTGCGGCACGCTGCCGTCGGCGTTCAGGCGAACCAGCTTGCCCTGCAGCTTGTCCAGGTCCTGGGCCGTGGGGCGCTGGTTGTTCTCGCCCAGCGTGACGAAGAGATAGCCGTCGCGGTCGAACACCAGGCGCGAGCCGAAGTGCTGCCCGCGCGACAGCTTGGGCTGCTGCTGGAAGATGCGCCGGAAGTCCTGCAGCGAGCCGTTGTCCGGCGCCAGCCGGCCGCGCCCGACCGCCGTGCCCAGGCGGCCGTCCTCGCCCGCCTCGGCATAGGACAGGTAGACCATGCGGTCCTCGGCGAAGGACGGCGACAGCGCCACGTCCAGCAGGCCGCCCTGCCCCTGCGCGGCGACCTCCGGCACGCCGGCCAGCGGCCCGGACAGGCCGGCGCGCCCGTCCCAGCGGCGCAGCGCGCCGGACCGCTCGGTGATCAGCGCCGAGCCGTCCGGCAGGAAGGCCATGGCCCAGGGATGCGACAGGCCGGTGGCCAGCTCCTCGACCTGCGCCTCGGCGCGGGTGTAGGCGGGAGCCTGCTGGGCCTTGCGCGCCGGATCGTCCTGGGCCGCACCGGCCAGCCCCAGCCAGGCGCCCAGCGCGCAACCCGCGGCGGCCCGCCAGCCCCGCAGCGCGCGGGCAGGCAGCCCGCCAGGCCCCGCCTGCCTGACCGGCCCGCCCCGCACCGCCTGCCCGGGCCCGACGACCCGGCCATCCTGCGCCCAAACACCCATGCCTGCCTCCCTGGAAAGCACCGCGCACCGCGCGGGCCCCGCGCCCGGCATGGCGGCGTACGATACGGCCTGCGGGCGCGGGTGCGCCCGGCATCCGGAGGAAAGAGTCGATGAAACTGTACTACCTGCCCGGCGCCTGCTCGCTGGCCGCGCACATCGTGCTGGAATGGCTGGGCAAGCCCTACGAGACCCATCAAGTAGAACGGGACAAGCTGAAGTCGCCGGAGTTCCTGGCGGTGAACCCGCTGGGCGCCGTGCCGGTGCTGGCCGAGGGCGACTGGATCCTGACCCAGAACGCGGCCATCCTGGAATACCTGGCCGAACAGGCGCCCGCTTCGCTGGGCCTGCTGGGCGACGGCGGCGCGCGTTCGCGCGCCGAGGTGCGGCGCTGGCTGGGCTTCGTCAATTCCGACGTGCACCGCACCTTCTCGCTGGTGTTCGCGCCGCAGCGCTTCGTGCAGGACCCGGCCGCCCAGGAGGAGCTGCGCGCCGGCGCGGCCGCCCGCCTGCGCGAGCTGTACGCCCTGGCCGACCGCCAGCTGGGCGCCACGCCCTTCCTGGCCGGCCAGCGCCCCAGCATCGCCGACCCCTACCTGTACGTGACGCTGCGCTGGGCCCAGGCCAAGTCGCTGGACCTGCCGGGCCTGGCCAACCTGCCGCGCTTCATGGCGGCGATGAACGCCGACCCCGGCGTGCAGGCCGCGCTCAAGGCCGAAGGCCTGCAGTAGCGGGCAACGGCGCCGCCCGGCCCTATCCCCCCAGATACGCCTTGCGCACCTCGTCGTTGGCCAGCAGGTTGGCGCCGCTGTCGGCCAGCACCACCTGGCCGTTCTCCAGCACGTAGCCGCGGTCGGCCAGCTGCAGGGCCTTGTGGGCGTTCTGCTCGACCAGGAAGACGGTCACGCCCTGCTCGCGGATGGTGCGGATGATCTCGAAGATCTGCGCGATCACCAGCGGGGCCAGCCCCAGCGTGGGCTCGTCGAGCAGCAGCAGGCGCGGCCGGGTCATCAGCGCGCGGCCGATGGCCAGCATCTGCTGCTCGCCGCCGGACATGGTGCCGGCGCGCTGGCCGGCCCGCTCCTTCAGGCGCGGGAACAGGCCGAACACGTGCTCCAGGCCCTGCTCGATCTCGCCGGCCGAGGCGAAGAAGCCGCCCATCTGCAGGTTCTCGGTGACCGTCAGGTCCTTGAACACCCGCCGCCCCTCGGGCGAGATGGCGATGCCCTCGCGCATGATGCGGTGGGTGGGCAGGCCGACCAGGTCGCGCCCTTCGAAGCGGATGCTGCCGCTGGCCGCCCGGGGGCTGCCGCAGACGGTCATCAGCAGGGTCGTCTTGCCCGCGCCGTTGCTGCCGATCAGGGTGACGATCTCGCCCTGCTCGACCTCGACCGACACCCCCTTGAGCGCCTCGATCGCCCCGTAGAAGGTGTGCACGTTCTCGATCTTGAGCATCATTCCTCCCCCAGGTAGGCCTTGATCACGCGCGGATCGCTGCGGATCTGCGCGGGCTCGCCCAGGGCCAGGGGTTTGCCGTGCTCCATGACCAGGATGCGGTCGGAAATGCCCATCACCAGGCTCATGTCGTGCTCGATCAGCAGCACGGCCACGCCGAATTCGCGCCGCAGGCGGTCGATCAGGCCTTGCAGGTCCTGCTTCTCGTGGGGGTTCAGGCCGGCGGCCGGCTCGTCGAGCATCAGCAGGCGCGGCCGGGTGATCATGCAGCGGGCGATCTCCAGGCGGCGCTGGTGGCCGTAGGCCAGGTTGCCGGCCTCGCGGTTGGCGTAGTCGCGCAGGCCCATGAAGTCCAGCCACCGGGCCGCGCGCTGCAGGGCGGCGGCCTCGGCGGCGCGGTAGGACTTGAGCTTGAGCAGGCCGGGCAGCAGGCGGCTCTCGACCTGGGTGTGCTGGGCCACCAGCAGGTTCTCCAGCACGGTCAGCTGCTTGAACAGGCGCACGTTCTGGAAGGTGCGCACCAGGCCGTGGCGGGCCACCCGGTGGCTGGGCAGGCCGGTGATGTCCGCGCCGTCCATGGCGATGCTGCCCGCGGTCGGCTTGTAGAAGCCGCCCACGCAGTTGAACACCGTGGTCTTGCCCGCGCCGTTGGGGCCGATGATGGCGAAGACCTCGTCGCGGCGGACCTCGAAGCCCACCGCATCCACCGCCAGCAGGCCGCCGAAGCGCATGGACAGGCCGGAAACCTCCAGCAGGGGCGACTGCGCGCCGGCGCCCTGCGATCGGCCCTGCCCGTCCTGTCCCTGGCCCGGTCCGCCGACGGCCGGCACGCCGGCCGGGCCCGCGTCCGCGCCCGGCGCGATGGAATCGACCGCCGCGCTCACGGCACCGCTCCCGCCGGCGCCGACTCGCCCTCGCGCGCCTGCCCGCCCGGGCCCAGCTCGACGTGCGGGCGCTTCATGGGCAGCAGGCCCTGCGGCCGCCACATCATCATCAGCACCATCACCAGGCCGAACAGCAGCATGCGGTATTCGGCGAACTCGCGCGCCACCTCGGGCAGCACGGTCAGCAGGATGGCCGCCAGGATCACGCCCATCTGCGAGCCCATGCCGCCCAGCACGACGATGGCCAGGATGAGCGCCGACTCGATGAAGGTGAAGGACTCCGGGTTGACCAGCCCCTGGCGCGCGGCGAAGAAGGCGCCGCCGAAGCCGGCGAACATCGCCCCCAGCGTGAAGGCCGACAGCTTGATGCGCGTGGGGTTCAGGCCCAGCGACCGGCAGGCGATCTCGTCCTCGCGCAGGGCCTCCCAGGCGCGCCCGACCGGCATGCGGATCAGCCGGTTGGACACGAACAGCGTCACCAGCGCGAGCGCCAGCGCCATCAGGTACAGGTAGACCACCATGTGCTGGGTGTTGAAGGTCCAGCCCATCAGATCGTGGAAGGTGGTGCCGCCCTCGGTGCTGGCGCGGCGCGCCATCTCGAAGCCGAACACCGAGGGCTTGGGGATGCCCGAGATGCCGTCGGGCCCGCCGGTGGCCCAGTTCAGGTTGATGAGCAGCAGGCGGATGATCTCGCCGAAGCCCAGGGTGACGATGGCCAGGTAGTCGCCGCGCAGGCGCAGCACCGGAAAGCCCAGCACGAAGCCGAACAGCGCCGCCATGGCGCCGGACAGCGGCAGCGCCTCCCAGAAGCCCCAGCCGGCCCAGTGGTAGAGCAGCGCGTAGGTGTAGGCGCCCACCGCGTAGAAGCCGACGAAGCCCAGGTCGAGCAGGCCGGCGAAGCCCACCACGATGTTCAGCCCCAGGCCCAGCATGACGTAGATCAGCACCAGGGTGGCGATGTCGACCTCGCTGCGCCCGCCGAAGAAGGGCCAGACGACCGCGGCGGCGATCAGCAGCGCCGGCACCCAGCGCCGCCCGCCGGTGGGCGCGGCCGGCAGCGTGGGCAGCTTCAGCCCGGCGAAGGGCCGGGCCAGCCAGGGCCGCAGCAGCTGGAAGGCGAACACCGCGGCGCAGGCCAGCGCGACCAGGTCCCAGCGCGGCTCCATCAGCGTGCGCGCGCCCTGGCGCACCAGCTGCAGCCCGAACACGGGCGTGACGATGACGGCCGTCAGCACGGCCGCCATCAGCGCGTTTCTCAATGAATTTGCCATCAGACTTTTTCCACCTCGGGTTTGCCCAGCAGGCCCGTGGGGCGAAACAGCAGGATCAGCACCAGCAGCAGGAAGGCGACGATGTCCTTGTACTGCGACGACAGGTAGGCGGCGGCGAAGGTCTCGGCCAGGCCCAGCAGCACGCCGCCCAGCATGGCGCCGGGGATGCTGCCGATGCCGCCCAGCACCGCCGCGGTGAAGGCCTTGATGCCGGCGATGAAGCCGATGAAAGGGTTGAGCTTGCCGATGGTGATGGCGATCAGCACCCCGCCCACGGCCGCCAGCATGGCGCCCAGCACGAAGGTGAAGGACACCACCTTGTTGGTGTCTATGCCCAGCAGGCCGGCCATCTGCATGTCCTGCGAGCAGGCGCGCGAGGCGCGGCCCAGGCGCGAATAGCGGATGTAGAAGGTCAGCGCGACCATCAGCGCCACCGTCACCAGGATGATCATCAGCCGCGAGTACGGCACGGTCACGTCGAAGTCCGTGCCCAGGTGCAGCTGCACGGCGCCCGAGATCAGGTTGGGCACGGCCATGTCGCGCGCGCCCTGGCCCAGCGCCACCCAGTTCTGCAGGAAGATGGACATGCCGATGGCCGAGATCAGCGCCACCAGGCGCGGGCTGCCGCGCACCGGCCGGTAGGCCACGCGCTCGACCGTATAGCCGTACACGCCGGTCACGGCCACCGCCACCACCAGCATGGCGGCCACGACCAAGGGCAGCGGCAGGCCGCTCTGCGTGCCGATGGCGGTCAGCGTGACCAGGCCCACGTAGGCGCCGATCATGTAGATCTCGCCGTGGGCGAAGTTGATCATGCCGATGATGCCGTACACCATGGTGTAGCCGATGGCGATCAAGGCATAGATGGCGCCCAGCGACAGGCCGTTGAACAGCTGCTGGAGGAGTTGGGGGAGGATGTCGGACATCGGCGGGGCTCCATGCGATTCCGGCCCCAGTGTAGAACCCGGAGCCGGAACCTGGAACTAAACGGGACGGGCACGAGGAACGGCGCCCGGCCCGAGCGGGCCGGGGCATGGCGGGACTACAGCTGGGTCTTCTTGCCGTCCTTGTCCCACTTGTAGACCGCGAACTCGAAGTCCTTCAGGTCGCCCTTCTCGTCGTATTCGACCTTGCCGATGGCCGTGCTGAAGGCGGTCTTGTGCAGGTAGTCGGCCGCCTTGGCCGGGTCTTCGCCCACGGCCTTGATGGCGTCGACGATGATCTGCACCGCCGCGTAGGCCGGCATCTGGAAGGCGCCGTCCGGGTCGCGCTTGGCGTCGTGGAAGGCCTTGACGATGGCCTCGTTGCCCGGCAGCTTGGTGAAGTCGGCCGGCAGGGTCACCAGCAGGCCCTCGATGGCCGGGCCGGCGATCGCCACCAGGTCCTGGTTGGCCACGCCTTCCGGGCCCATGAACTGGACGTTCAGGCCCTGCTCGCGCGCCTGGCGCAGCAGCAGGCCCATTTCGGGGTGGTAGCCGCCGAAATAGACGAAGTCCACGCCCGCGCCCTTGAGCTTGGTGATGACGGCGGAGTAGTCGCTGTCGCCGACGTTGATGCCCTCGTAGATGGCCACCGGGACGTTGTTCTTCTCCAGCGTGGCGCGCACCTGCGCGGCCAGGCCCGAGCCGTAGGTCTGCTTGTCGTGCAGCACGGCGACCTTCTTGGGCTTGACGGTGTTGGCGATGTAGCGGGCGGCGAACGGGCCCTGCTGGTCGTCGCGGCCGATGGTGCGGAAGAAGAAGTGCGGCTTGATGGTGTCGGTGACCAGCGGCGAGGTCGCGCCCGGGGTGATGGCGACGATGCCTTCCTGCTCGTAGACGTTGACGGCGGGCACGGTGGTGCCCGAGCAGGCGTGCGCCACGGCGAACTTGGCGCCGGAGTTGACCACGCGGTTGGCCGCCGGCACCGCCTGCTTGGGCTCGCAGCCGTCATCGATCAGGATGGGCTCGAGCTTCTTGCCGTTGACCCCGCCGGCGGCGTTGATGGTCTCGATGGCGGTCAGGGCGCCCGCCTGGATCTGGTCGCCGTACTGGGTGTTGGGCCCCGTCATGGGTTGGGGGATGCCGATCTTGATGGTCGCGTCGGCGGCGTGCGCGGCGCCGGCCAGCGCCACGGCGCCGACGGCAAGGGCCACGGAGGCAATGCGCTTGGGCAGTTTCATGCGGGGATTCTCCAGCAGGATGGAAAGGAGTTCGGCGCGCCCGTGCCGGCATGTCCGGCTTGCGGCGGCGGCATTTTGCCGGGCAGGGATCGCCTGCTCGGGCTGGGCGCGGATGTGGCGCGTATTCTGAGAGCAGCCTGAAAGGCTGTCACTGCGTGTAATCCCCAATATTGCAGCGCAATGAAATAATCGTGACGGATGCAGGCGCCCGGCAGGCGACCCTCGGACACGGCCCGCGCAGACCGGGGACGGACGGCACGGGGCCGGGCGCCCCGCCGCCCCGCTACCGCAGCGGCGCCGCCTCGGCCGGGCGGCCGAGGTTCCACATCAGCGCCCGGAACGGCGCCAGCAGGCCGGCGTTGACCGCCAGCTTGACCGCCAGGTCGCCCAGCAGCCAGGTGGTCCAGGGCAGCCCCGTGCCGGCGAAGGCCACGCCGAAGAAGAGCGCCGTGTCCAGCGTGGCGGCCGCGGCGCCCGAGACCAGCGGCGCGCGCCACCAGTGGCCGGCGCGCAGGCGGTCGAACACGTAAATGTCCAGCATCTGCGCGCACAGGTAGGCCGTGCCCGAAGCCAGGGCGATGCGCGGCGTGGCGATCCACAGCGAGGCCGCCAGCGCCGCGGCGAAGCCCGCCCAGGCCACCCGCCGCGCCGCCGCCGGCCCGTAGCGCCGGTTGAGCAGGTCGGTGACCAGGAAGGCCACCGGGTAGGACAGCGCGCCCCAGGTCAGCCAGTCGTTGACGGGGAACTGCACCAGGTAGTTGGAGCCGGCGACGATGACGCACATGACCGCCACCGCCAGGGCGAACGGCCGCCCGCCCAGCGGCTCGTAGCCGGCGGCCGCTCCTGCGTTCGTGGTCCGTCCGTATCGCAATGCCATGTCCC
>Ga0182743_1003815_pt1 | contig 11797 bp, 10 predicted proteins | sample eDN3rd30CKraftOP_FD_128522 | JGI IMG/M metagenome (GOLD analysis project Ga0182743, IMG submission 128522) | Enriched Organic Plus compost microbial communities from Emeryville, California, USA - eDNA 3rd pass 30_C Kraft OP (version 2) (version 2) ... | reverse complement strand
TGTTCCCTCCCCCCCTTGTTACCTCCCCCCTCTCCCTTCCCCTGCCTTCCCCTTGAGCACTTAACATTTACCTCGCTCGCGCCTTTCACCTCTCCCTTCGTCCTTGTCCCTGGTTGCTCACACTTACCCTTCAAATCCGTTCTGTTGAGGGAAGAGCATAGACACGATGATGGAGACAGTGATCGCGCCGGCGATGACTCCAAGCGAAACGACGATTGGGATGTGCACCCAGTCAGCGATCAGCATCTTCACGCCGACGAACACGAGGATGAAAGCGAGCCCGTAACGCAGGAAGTGGAATTTGTGCACCACACCCGCGAGCAGGAAGTAAAGCGAGCGCAGGCCGAGGATCGCAAAGATGTTAGACGTATAAACCAGGAACGGGTCGGTCGTGACCGCAAAAATCGCGGGGATCGAATCGATCGCGAAAATCAGGTCGGTGACTTCGACCATGACCAGCACGAGAAAGAGCGGCGTGAACAGGCGGCGCCCGTTCTCGACAACCATGAAGTGTTTGCCGTGGTACTGCGCGCTGACGGGCAGGACCTGTCGTACGATGCGCAGCACCTTGTTGGATTCGTCGAACGGCTTCTCATCGCGCAGCGACATGCGCAGCCCGGTGACCACAAGCAGTGCGCCGAAGATGAAGAGGATCGCGTGAAAGCGTTCGATCAGCATGGTGCCAAGGCCAATGAACGTGCCGCGCATCACAAGCGCACCGAGGATCCCCCAGAACAGCACGCGATGCTGGTATTTCGGCTCCACACCGAAATAGCCGAAGATGACCACCATCACGAAGATGTTGTCGACGCTGAGCGCCTTTTCAATGAGGTAACCCGTCAGGTAGGCGAGGGCGGGCTCGGGTCCGGCAAAAAGATAGATGCCGAGGTTGAACAGCAGGGACAGGCTGATCCAGACCGTGCTCCAGATCGCCGCTTCCTTGACCGAGATCACGTGTGCTTCGCGATTAAAAACGCCCAGATCGAGTGCGAGCATCCCGAGCACGAACAGGTTGAACCCGATCCAGAACCAGATCGATACGTCCAAACGCGATCTCCACAAAAAAAGACCACTACGACGCACAGCCGCGTCGTAGTGGTCTCGCCCAGGGAACCTTCCGGCGCCGGGGATCACTCCCGTCTTGACGACACCGGAAACCGGACCTCTTTTCGCCCGGCAGGCTACTCCCCACTGTGGCAAAAAGATAGAGTCGCGGGCCCGCGCGGCAAAGGCTTTGCCCCGCTCTGCGGGCACGGGCACGGACACGGGCACGGCTACGGGGACGGGTTAAACAGCCGGGCGGCGGGCACGTTTACGGGCACCGGCACGGGCGCGTACAATCGACCACGGGAACGGGAACGTTTACGGGTACGGGCACGTGGAGAACTACCGGGCGGCGCTCACGCCACGTGAGCCATCGCCGTTACTCGTGCCCGTTCCCGTACGCGTGCCCGGAGCCCGTGGTCGTGTTCCACGCCCGTTCCCGTTCCCGTTCCCGTACACGTGCCCGCCGCCCGGCTGTTGCCCGTTCCTGAGGAACGTGCGCGTGCCCGCAAACCGGAGGTATCGAGGACGACCCATAAACATTAGAATGGCGCGAGAAGACCTCAGCCGTGGAGGAACGATGAAGCTGTTGACTGCAGCAGTGAGTGCGCTCCTGGTGATCGCGGCAGCGCCGATCCCGGAATCCAGTCCGATCGAGATCCGGGAGTGGAAGGTTCCGTGGGAGAACACGCGGCCGCGCGACCCGTACGTGGACGCGCAGGGGAAGGTGTGGTTTGTCGGGCAGACGGGGCACTACGTCGCGTCGCTCGATCCCGCGTCGGGCGAGTTCAAGCGTTACGAGCTGGAGCCGGGGACAGGGCCGCACAACCTGATCGTGGATGCGGAGGGGCAGGTCTGGTACGCGGGCAACCTGAAGGCGCATATCGGGCGGCTCGACCCGGCGACCGGGAAAATCGTGAAGTACCCGATGCCTGACGCGGCCGCGCGCGACCCGCACACGCTCGTGTTCGACAGCAGGGGCGACATCTGGTTCACCGTGCAGGGCGGCAACTTCGTCGGCAAACTCGAACGGGCGAGCGGCAAGGTCACGCTGCTTCCGGTGGCAACGCCCCGGGCTCGGCCGTACGGCATTCTGCTCGATGCGAAGGGCAACGTCTGGTTCAACCTGTTCGGCTCCGACAAGCTCGGGTTTATCGACCCGGCGAAGATGCAGATCGAGGAGATCACCATGCCCCGTGCCGAGGCGCGCGGGCGGCGCATCGACCTGACGTCGGACGGCAGGATCTGGTACGTCGACTATGCCGGCGGACAGCTCGGCGCCTACGATCCGGCCACACGCCAGTTCAAGGAGTGGCCCGCGCCGAGTGGTGCATCGAGTCGGCCGTACGCGATGGCCGTTGACGACCAGGACCGCATCTGGTTCGTGGAGACCGGCGTGCGCCCCAATAAGTTCGTCGGGTTCGATCCGCGCAGTGAAAAATTCTTCAGTGTGACCGACATCGCGTCCGGCGGCGGCGCGGTTCGGCACATGGTGTTCCACAAGCCGACCGGCTCGATCTGGTTCGGCACCGACGCCGGCACAATTGGCCGCGCGACCCTGCCGCAGCGGGTCGCCCCTTAGCGGGCGCGGGCTTGGGCGCGGGCGCGGGTGCGCACGTCATTGACCTGCACGTGGGCGTGAGTGCGCACGGCTTACACGTGAGCGCGGGCGTCGCAGGGCCGGGAGTATCCCTGAATCGAGAGGTACGGCTGCAATATGCGTGAGATCGCTGCGCCTGTGGTGCTCTTGCTCGGTGTCGCGGTGGCGGGGCTGACCGTTTCGGCGTACCGGGACGGTCCGCCGGAGGGACACACGGGCGGGTTCGGCGAGCCGACCTGCCAGGCGTGCCACTTCGGCGGTGAGCTGAATGAGGCGGCGGGCACCCTGGAGATACGGGAGCTGCCCGCGGTGTTCACGCCGGGGCAGACCTACCCGCTGCAGGTAGTATTGCGCCGGCCGGCGATGCCGGTGGGTGGGTTCGAGCTGGCCGCCCGCTTCGCGCCAGGGTCCGCTGGTGCAGGGGCCCAGGCAGGCAAACTCGAGGCGGTCGATGACCACGCTGACGTATTCGACGCGCCGAACGGCATCTCGTACGCGCATCACACGCGGGCGGGGAGCACGGCCGCCGGCGACTCGATCGTGTGGGGGCTGCGCTGGACGGCCCCATCCCGGTCGGGGCCCGTCGTATTCCACGTGGCCGGAAACGCCGGTGACGATGACGAATCCCCGCTCGGCGACTTCATCTACACGGCCGAGCGCGTCGTCGAACCGGATTCGCTGTAATCGCGTGTAATCGGGTCAGGATTCTCCCGACTGGATTACACGGGCGTCTGATGCGAGTTTGCATACCATGTTCGCGAGATCGCCATTCGCCGGCCCGCGGGTGTTGAAGCGGGCGATCGCCGCCGTCACGGCGCTGCTGCTGCTAAGCAGCGCGACCGAGGCGGCGTGGGCGGATGGCCATTGCAGCCACCACGCTGCACTCCCCGGCGACTTCACCGCACCACCGACCGCACACGTCGAAGCCGCACCTGCGGCGCCTCCCCATACCCTGGCGGCGCACAATGCAGTCGCGACGCATGATGCAGTCGCGACGCATGATGCAGTCGCGACGCACGATGTAGTCGCGACGCACGATGCAGTCGCGACGCACGATGCAGTCGCGGCGCACGATGCAGTTGCGGTGCACGATGCGGAGAGCGGGCACGGCAGTGGAGCGCACGGCTGCACCTGCCTGGGCGACTGCACAACCGGCGCTTCCATGCTGGTGCTGCCAATCCGCGGCAGCGACACGGTTCCCTTCTACTACAGCATCGTAGTTCCCCCGGCGCCGACACCGCGCATCGCAAAGTCGGCGATCCTCGATCTGCTTCCCTACGCACAGGCTCCACCCGTCCTCTGACCGGCTGTTTCAACTAGCAAGCGGGCGCGGCAGTGCTGCGTCCAGGTCAGAACATCTTCGACGAGGTTGAGTTTCGATGTCTCGGGTATCGAGTACACGTGCTCACGACGGGCTGATTCGTCGTGTCGCACAAGTGTGTGTATTTCTGCTTGCATTGGCGTCGCCCGTGCTGGCGCAGCAGTCGACGGGAGCCGTGCGCGGCACCATCATCGACGAGGAAACGGGGCGACCGGCGCAGGGTGCGTACGTGCGCATCGCGGAGACCGGGCTGAGCGCGCTCACGGATGCTTCGGGCGGTTTCCTGCTGAGCGGCATCGCGCCGGGTGCACAGGTGCTGCTGGTCGAGCGGATCGGCTCGAAGCCTTCGCGCACGAACGTCACGATCGAGGCGGGCCGCACGCTCCAGGTCACGGTGACGCTGCAGGCCGAAGCGCTGGCGCTGCCCTCCATGGTTATCACGGCGACGCGCGAAGCGCAGCGGCTGACCGAAACGGCTGCGACGGTCGGGTACGTCTCGGGCGGTGAACTGCGGCGTCAGCGGCCGACGCATCCGTCGGGCGTGATGGGGCAGATCCCGGGTGTGTGGGTGAGCACGACCGGCGGCGAGGGTCATATGACGTCGATTCGTATGCCGCAGACGACCAATCCGGTCTATCTGTTCCTCGAAGACGGCGTGCCGACCCGGTCGACCGGGTTCTTCAACCACAACGCGCTTTACGAAGTCAACGTGCCGCAGGCCGATCGTGTCGAAGTGCTGAAAGGGCCGGCGACCGCGCTGTACGGCTCGGATGCGATCGGCGGAATTGTGAACGTCGAGACGCGTCCCGCATCGGAGGGGATGGAAGCCGAGGCGTACCTCGAGGGCGGCGCGTTTGGCTGGCAGCGTTTCCTCGGTTCGCTCAGCATGTCGGGCGTTCGTGCCGACGTCAACGTGTCGCATACCGATGGCTGGCGGAGCGGTACGGCGTACGATCGACAGAGTGTGAACCTGCGCTGGGACTCGCACGTTGCGGGTGGCTCGCTGAAGACGACGGCGGCATGGTCGCACATCGACCAGAACACGGCGGGCTCATCGGCGCTCGCACGCACCGATTACGAGAACGATCCGACGCGCAACTACACGCCGATCTCGTTCCGCGAAGTCACCGCAATGCGACTGTCGTCGATGTGGGAGCGTGCAGGCGAGAACGGCTCGTTCAGCATCACGCCGTACGCGCGCTGGAACGACATGGAGTTGCTGCCGAACTGGGCGCTCTCGTACGATCCGACCGTGTACACGACCGGCCACACTTCGTTCGGTGTGCTGGCCAAGGTGCGGCGCGATCTGCCTGCGTTGCGCACACGCGTGATCGGCGGTGTCGACATCGACTACAGCCCGGGCAAGCGACTCGAACAGCGCGTTGCACCCGTGCGCGAGGGACAGGTCTGGAACAGCTACACCCTCGCCGATACGCTGTACGATTACGACGCGACGTACCACGCGATCTCGCCGTACGTGCAGCTCGACGCGCGTCCGCTCGAGCGGCTGTCGATTTCGGCGGGGCTGCGCTACGACCGCGCGGGCTTCGACTACACATCGCGACTCGCAGAACTGCAATCCGGTCGGCATCGCAGGCCTGCGGATGCGAAGCCAGGGTACGACAACCTCAGCCCGAAGCTCGGCTTCAGTTGGGATGCTGCGACGCTGCTGAACCTGTACGGCTCGTATTCGGAAGGTTTCCGCTCGCCGAGTGAGGGCCAGTTGTTCCGGCAGGGTCAGGCGGTCAGCACGATCGACCTCGATCCGGTCATCGCGAAGAGCAAGGAACTCGGCGTGCGCGGACAGATCGGCGGTCGCTTCACCTATCAGGTCGCCGCATATCGCATGGACATCGAGAACGACATCGTGAACTTCACGAATGTCGATGGCTCGCGCGAAACGCTGAACGCCGGTGCAACGCGACACGAGGGCATCGAAGCGGGGATCGCGCTGCAACTGCCGGCCGGGCTGCGCACCGATGTCGCATACACACGCGCACAGCACGAGTACGTCGAGTGGTCGCCGCGGCCGGACCTCGACTATGCGGGCAAGGGCATCGAAGCGGCGCCGCGTTCGATTCTCAACCTGCGCGCGAGCTGGTCGCCCGAGTGGATCGCGGGCAGCCGTATCACGGCGGAATGGACTCGCATCGGCAAGTACTGGATGGATGCGGAGAACACGCACCGCTACGACGGCCATGCACTGCTGAACCTGCGAGTGAATGCACCGATCACAGCGTCACTCGAAGTGATCGGCCGACTCGACAACATCACAAACGAACGCTACGCCGAAACCGCGGCGTACACGATCGCACGCGGCGAGGAACTGGCGCCGGGACTGCCGCGCGCGCTGTACCTCGGCGTGCAATACAGGTGGAATCGATGAAGACACGCACGATTGCACTGGCACTGCTTCTGGCCGGCTGCTCGGGTAACGACGTTACACTCGAGCAGACGGATACGATCGCAGAAAAGGCGAGCAACCCGACGGTTGAGTTCGGCAGCGACGGCACGCGCTATGTCGCGTGGGTTGGCGAAGAGGACGGCGTGCCCGCCGTTCTGCTCGCGTCACAGCAGGGCGATGCGTTCACTGCACCGATTCGTGTGAACGACATCGCAGGCGATGCGGCACCTCACGAACAGGCGCCCGCACAGGTCGCGACCGGGCCGGATAACGCCGTGTACGTCGTCTGGCAGAACCAGATGCCCATCGAGGGACGACGCTTCCCCGCAAGCGACCTGCGCTTCGCACGCTCCCTCGATGGCGGTCGCTCCTTCGATCCGACGATCACGATCAACGACGATACCGCGTCGGGTGTTCCATCGTCGCACACGTTCCACGACATCGTCGTCGCGAAGGATGGCGCGATCTACATCTCGTGGATCGACTCGCGCGAACGCGATCGTTTCAACGCCGCAACCAAATCGTCGCATCAGGGGCATAGCTCCGCGGAGATGCCTGGCTCCGAAATTCGCTTTGCGATGAGCACCGACGGAGGGCAGACCTTTTCGGCAAGTCGTGTCATCGATGGCGACGTCTGCCCCTGCTGTCGCACGACCCTCGCCGTCGGCGATGATGGCAGCGTGTACATCGCATGGCGCAAGGTGTACGACGGCGATGTGCGCGACATCGTGGTCGCGAAGAAGGAGCCCGGCGCAACCGACTTCGGTGCGCCGATGCGTGTGCACGAGGACGGCTGGGTTTTCCCCGGCTGTCCGCACGCGGGCCCCGCGCTCGCCGTCGACCACAACGGCGCGGTGCACGTCGCATGGTACACCGGTGTGGAGGAGCGACAGGGGCTGTGGCACGCGCGCGCCGATGCGGCAACGCTGACGTTCACGACGCCGCAACCGCTGCTGGCCGGCGGGTGGGTACCGCCGTCACAGGTGAAGCTGACCACGAGCGGCGACGACGTGTGGGCCGTATGGGATGATCGCCGGGAGGAGCAGCCGAAGCTCACGATCGCACGCGTCGGCAGTGGCGTGAAGCCGATCACACTTGACACACCGATCAGTGGCGCGTCGCCAGCGATCGCCGCGGCGGCGGAACGCATCCTGATCGGCTGGCTCAACGGCGCGCAGGTGCAGGCGACGCAGGTGGTGGTGCGATGAACGGCTTGGCGCGCGGAAACGGCTTGGGGCGCGGGCGCGGAAACGAATTGGGACACGGGCGCGGTTTGGGGCGCGGGCGCGGCTTGGGGCGGGGGCGCGGGCGCGGGCGCGGGCGCGGAAACGAATTGGGACACGGGTGCGAGATCGGTTCCGGCGTTCGGACTTTTGCCTGGCGTGGCAACCGCCGGGACGGCATGGTGCGCGGGCGCGGCATCGTTTCCGGTGTTCGGACCTTTTTCTGGAGCGGCGATGGCTGGAGGTGTGCCGCATCCTTGATGTGTGCGTTGGCTGTCGTGCTTCTGACAGCGTGCGAGGCGCCGGAAGGGATGCGACCGCTTGCGGTTGGGGATGCAGCGCCGGCGTACGCGGCACCGCGCGTGGACGGCGACAGCGTTGCGATTGGCGATCTCGATGGCGCGGTGCTGCTCAACATCTGGGCGACGTGGTGTGTGCCGTGCCGCGAGGAAATGCCGGCGCTGGATTCCCTGCACCGCGCATTCAAGGCGGAGGGGCTGCACGTGGTTGGCGCCAACATCGACAACGGCGACGCGAGCAGTGCGGTGCGCGAATTCGCACGGGAGCACAACATCGGGTTCGATCTGCTGCTCGATCCGCAGCAGCGCGTCGTACGTACGTTCCGAACCGCGGGTGTGCCGGAGACATTTCTGATAGACCGGAATGGTCGAGTCGCGGGGAGGTGGATCGGTCAGTTCGATCCGCTGTCGGAGCGCGTCACTGCGGCTGTTGCTTCGGCGCTATTAGCGGAGAACTAGGGGCGCGGTCGCGGGGCGCGGGCGCGGGCGCGGCGGAGCATAAGCAAGTGCACTGCAGGTGCTTCAGCAAGTATGCAGTGCGCGTGTGACTGCAACCAGCGCAGGAAGTATGCAGTGCGCGTCGACTGCGATCAGTGCTTCAGGAAGTATGCAGTGCGCCTGCGCGAGTCACTGACGATGCGAATGTCTGCTCGATCGCGTCGCATGCGGCGACTGCACCCTCTTCGGCGCGCACGATGCTGCCGATTTCCGCGGCGCGCGTATTGTACTGCCCGTTCAGCAGAGCGGCGAGTTCCTCGCGTACGCGTCGCTCGCGATACTGACGCGGGCGTACGATGCGCGCAACCCCGAGCTGTTCCGCGCGGTATGCGTTGTCCGGCTGGTCGTGCGCGTGCGGCACGATCAGCATCGGTCGGCCGGCACGCAGCGCCTGCTGGAGGGTGCCGGCTCCGGCCTGGTGCACCGTAGCCGCGGCGCGCGGCATCAGCCGGTCGTGCGGCGCATGGTCGACGGCAAGGATGTCGCTCGACAGTGCACTGCGCGGTCGATTCGCAGCGAAACTCCCCGTCAGCAGCACCGCGCGTCGACCGAGCGCGTGCACCGCACGAGCACTCTCCTCGTAGAATGAACCCGCCGCCGCGACCGCCGCAGTGCCGAGCGTAAACACGATCGGCGGTTCACCGGCCGCAAGAAACTCCTCGAGCTCCGGTGCCAGCCCCGACTCGCGCGGGCCGTTGTAGAAGATTGGCCCGGTGACACGCACGTTCTTCGGCCAGTCGCGCTGCGGCTGCCCGAGTGTGCGCGAGAACAGCGCGAGCACCAGGTCGGGCGAATGCTGCGCGTCGAGGATCGGATTGCCGCGATCGGGCAGACCGAGCTCTGCACGTAGTTGGTCGACGGGTTTGAGCCACAGCCGCGAGGTTCGGTTGGCGAGGGCCACGAGCATGCGCGAGACAACCGGCGACCCCGCGACCCAGTCGTGCAGCCAGGGTGCGGGCGGAAATACCGGCAGGTCGTGTGCGGAAAAGAACGAGATCGGCGCGAGCACGGTCGACGCCCAGGGCAGCCCAAGCTTCTGCGCGACCAGCGGCGCCGCAAACGTGATCGGATGCGTGATCAGCAGGTCGGCGCCTCGCACCGCCGCAGTCAGGTCCTCGTAACTTTCGCGTACCGTTGGACCCAGCATCCTGAACAGCAGCTCGGTCCCGCGGAACGCGTCCATCAGGTTCGCAACCAGGTTTGTGTCAGCCGGATCGATCTCGGGACGAATCGGAAAGAACTCGAGGCCTTCCCGCTCGACGTATGCGCGGTAGTACTCGCTGGTCGCGATCACCGGCACATGGCCGCGCCGTCTGAGCTCGAGCGCCAGACCGATGTACGGGTTCACATCGCCGTACGACCCCAGACTGGTGATTACAATCCTCATTGGCGATCTGCTGCCTGTGCATGCGAAGCGAGCATGATAGTACCCCGATGCGCTGCGTTCCGCCCGCCGCAGGGACCGGGCGATCGGCCCGACGACGCGACACGTTTGGCGGCACCATGAACTGTCCGCGGGGTCGCAGCCTTAGCAGCGTTTCCTACTGAGGTCACGGAGTTTAACAGAGAGTTCACTGATCGGGCGATACGCTGCCGGGCAGCATTGGCTGGGGTGTACCGGCGTTCTGTATGCGGCGTGGCGTTGATGCGGTGAGGCGGCTGGATTTTTCCTGTATCGCTGCCGGCAACTTTTGTTGTTCATGCAAGTTCGCATGCCGGGTGTGCGGCGCGTGGCGCCGGCGCGGCCGGATTTTTCCTGTATCGCTGCCGGCAACTTTTGTTGTTCATGCAAGTTCACGTGCCGGGTGTGCGGCGCGTGGCGCCGGCGCGGCGGGGCGGCCGGATTTTCTCCTGTTTCGCGTCCGGCAACTTTTGTTGTTCATGCAAGTTCACGTGCCGGGTGTGCGGCGCGTGGCGCCGGCGCGGCGGGGCGGCCGGATTTTTTCCTGTTTCGCGTCCGGCGCAATCCTGACGGCCGGCAAGCGCCCCCGACCCGGGCAACTTGTATCTGCAACCAAAGTTGCCGGACGCGAAGCGCAAATCTTCCGGCCGCCCAGCGCGCCCGACCCGCGCAACTTGTATCTGCAACCAAAGTTGCCGGACGCGAAACGCGAATCTGCCGGCCGCCAGCGCGCCCGCCCCGCGCAACTTGTATCTGCAAGCAAAGTTGCCGGGAGCGGAACGCAAATCTTCCGGCCGCCAGCGCGCCCGACCCGCGCAACTTGTATCTGCAAGCAAAGTTGCCGGACGCGGGACGCAAATCTTCCGGCCGCCGAGCGCGCCCGACCCGCGCAACTTGTATCTGCAACCAAAGTTGCCGGGAGCGGAACGCAAATCTTCCGGGCGCCGGCGCCCCCGACCCGCGCAACTTGTATCTGCAACCGCCTCGGCGCCGCGAACGTGCCCGCAGCCACGCGCCGCGGTTAGATTCCCCTCATGCAGATCATCATTTTCATCCTGAGCTGGCTGGCGCTGTTTTTTCTCTTCCGTACGGTTGCGCTGCGGAAGTGGCCTGAAAAGCGTGGGGAGCGCATCGACATCCCGAGTTTCGGGCTGGCGATGCTGTGTGCACTGATTGCATTCCGGGTGCTGCTCGCAGTGGAAGACCGGCCTGCGGGTCCCGATTTCCAGGCCGAATTGGAGCGGCTGCGGGCGGAAGCGAAGGTAATGCCAGAGGCGGTGCCGTTCGACACGGTCGAGTTGCGTGGGATGGGTCTGCTGCATGTGCGCGGGTCGGAACACGGGCCGCGCGCGGCCTTTGCCCGGGCCAGTGCGGTGCCGCCCCGCCCCGCGATCGCACTGCGCGCGGGAAGCGATCGAGATGCGCGCTACCTCATCATCCTGCGCGACACGATCCGGCTGGTAATGCAGCGGCAGGTCGAGGGTTCACGCGGCGAACGCGAATGGGTGCAGTACCCGCTGGAAGAGGTGACACTGGAGTCGTGCGTAGCGCGCGAAAAGGATTGCACAGCGGTGTCGCCGGAAGCTCCGGCAAATCCTGACCGCGAATACCGCCTCGCCGGACGGCCGCACGGGACAGAGCTGTATCCGGTGGTGTTCTGAGAGCGGCCGCCGCGCCAGTAATTTGTTTCACGCGGAGTTCGCGGCGGTCGCGGAGTAGAATTATCAGAATCAGAAACTGGCGTTCCGGCAATTACCCGGCATCAAAAAATCCGTTTTAAAATTTTCAAACTGGATCGTCCGGGCCGCACCGACAGCATCACGCGCAGGCGTAAGAAGCCTCCGTGTACTCCGCATTTTCCTGTGTGAACTCTGTGAGAAACACCGGCTCTCCTAAATCAGCTGTAGCTGCGGAAGGATAATTCCTCCGCAGCAGAGATAAATGGTCGCGATCAGCGATTTCGCCGAGTGGAAGCCGTATGCGCGATGGCTGAGGAGTCGGATCTT
>Ga0182743_1003814_pt1 | contig 11799 bp, 14 predicted proteins | sample eDN3rd30CKraftOP_FD_128522 | JGI IMG/M metagenome (GOLD analysis project Ga0182743, IMG submission 128522) | Enriched Organic Plus compost microbial communities from Emeryville, California, USA - eDNA 3rd pass 30_C Kraft OP (version 2) (version 2) ... | reverse complement strand
GAATATCTGGCCGCCAACCGCTTCAACCACGAGACCAAGCGCCCGCGCCGCCTGCTGCTGCACCGCCGCCAGATCGACAAGCTCGTCTCCTCCGTCACCCGCGAGGGCATGACGGTCGTGCCGCTGAAGCTCTATTTCAACGAGCGCGGCATGGCGAAGGTCGAGCTGGCTTTGGCGCGCGGCAAGAAGCTGCACGACAAGCGCGAGACCGAGAAGAAGCGCGACTGGAACCGCGAAAAGGCCCGCCTGCTGCGCGACAAGGGCTGAGGCGGGAGTTAGTCCGCCGTGAGGCGGTCGAGGTTCGCGATCAGACGCGTCAGCAGGGTGCCGAGCAGCCTGGCCTCCTCGTCGCTGAAGCCGCGCAGCACCTCCTGATTGCCCCGGAGCAAGGTCGCAATTGCGTCCGGCAGGCGCGCTTCTGCGGTTTCCGTCAGTGTGATGCGGCGGCTGCGGCCATCGGCCGGGTCAGGTGCACGGCGGATCAGGCCGTCCCGCTCCATGCGGGCGAGCATCTGTGCCATCGGCGGCTGCTCGATCCTGGCGAAACGGGCGAGATCGCGCTGCGTGCTGGCCCGGCCCTCCTGAAGCGCGACCAGAACCGGCAGATGCCCGACGCCGAAGCCTAGCGGCTTGAGCCGCGCCTCGCTAAGACGGGCAAATCCGCGCGCCGCGAGACTGATCAGATGTCCAGGCGTCGAGAGCACATCCAAATCCACCGCACTCTTCCTCTTGCGCCCGTCGCCACTAAATGCATACGTGCATATATAACGCAATGGAATATGACGCAACGCAGTGCCGGCAAGGAGAGCTCTGATGGATGCTGATATCAAGATCCTCACGCACCTCTACGAGCGCTTCAACGCGCGGGACATAGATGCCGTGCTGGCCGCGCTTACCGATGACGTCGTTTGGGCCAACGGCATGGATGGCGGCTACGTCCATGGCCGCGCGGCCGTGCGCGAATACTGGACGCGCCAGTGGGGCGTGGTCAGCCCGCACGTCGAGCCGGTACGTTTTCACCGAGCCGCCGACGGTGCGGTCTTTGCCGAAGTCCGGCAGTCCGTCCGCGATCTCGAGGGCAGGCCGCTCCAAGGGGCGGCGCACGGCTTGACGGACAAGACGGTTGGACACGTCTTCCGTTTTCGAGAGGGCAGGGTGGCGCGCTTCGACATCCAGGATGCCGCTTAAGGCCCAGGCGGGTTCGCGCGCCGAACGCTACAGCCTGTCGAGATAATCCCGCACGGCGCCGAAGACGTCGTGGAACATGGCTTCCGTCAGGCGACCGGTGTTCGTGTTGTAGCGGGAGCAGTGATAACTGTCGAAGAGGCGGATGCCGCCGACATCGTGCTGGGCGCCGTGGCCGAAGGGGGCATCGCGCAGCGGATATTTCAGCCCGCGCAGCGTGCTTTCGTGGGCGATGCGGCCGAGCAGGATGATGGCGCGAAGCTGCGGCCGTTCCAGCTCTTCCTGGAGAAAGTCGCGACAGGTGGCGATCTCGGCGCCGATCGGCTTGTTCTGCGGCGGCACGCAGCGCACTGCGTTGACGATGCGCGTGTCGAGGAGTTGCAGCCCGTCGTCCGGGCGTTCGTCATAGACACCCTCCGCCAGCCCGAACTTCAGCAGCGTGGCGTAGAGCAGGTCGCCCGCCCAGTCGCCGGTGAAGGGACGGCCCGTGCGGTTGGCGCCCTGCAGGCCGGGCGCAAGCCCAATGATCAGGAGCCGCGCGTCGGGCGGGCCAAACGGCGGGACGGGGGCGTTGTGCCAGTCTGGCTGGCGTGCGCGCCAGGTCTCGCGGAAGGCGACGAGACGCGGGCAGAGCGGGCAATCGTGCGAGGGCTCGCGCAGCATGGACGGCGTTCAGTCCTCGTCGCCGCGCAGGAAGCGGGGCAGGCGGTCGGGGCGGTCCTGCTGGGGGCGGCAGATGCGCTGTGAAAGCTCGGCGATGTCGAGGAATTCGTCGGCGGCGCGGCGCAAATCGTCGGCCACCATCGGCGGCTGCGTCGTCACCGTGGAAACCACGGTCACGCGGACGCCCTTGCGCTGCAACGCATTTACCAGCGGGCGGAAATCGCCGTCGCCGGAAAAGAGGTAGACCTGGTCGACATGGGGCGCGATTTCGAGGGCGTCGATGGTCAGCTCGACATCCATGTTGCCCTTGAACTTCCGCCGTCCGGTGGCGTCGACATATTCCTTGGTTGGCTTGGTCACGACGGTGTAGCCGTTGTAATCCAGCCAATCGACCAATGGGCGGATGGAAGAGTATTCCTGGTCGTCGACAATCGCCGTGTAGTAATAGGCGCGGACGATCATGCCGTATCCGCCGAATTCCTTCAGCAGCTTCCGGTAATCGAGGTCGAAGCCCAGCGTCTTTGCCGTCGAATAGAAATTGGCGCCATCGATGAACAGGGCGATCTTGCGAAATCCGTTAGCCATTTAAAATCGAAAACCAATAGCTTGGGTGAATAGATAAAAAATCGGACTATGCGGCGATCAAGCACGCGGCTTCCGGCGCAGTCAAGCCGACGGGCTGCCGCAGCGCAAAACTTCGCCAGGGCGGGCCGTCGTGCCGTTCTAAGTCTTGAATGGCGGCGACAATAACAGTATCTCTCCGGAAAATCCGACAACCCGGCTCGCGAGGAGGGCGTTCATGGCCCGCGTCACCGTCGAAGATTGCATCGACAAGGTCGAAAACCGTTTCAAGCTCGTTCTGCTCGCAGGTCACCGCGCGCGCAACATCGCCGGCGGGGCTCCGCTCACGCTCGACCGCGACAACGACAAGAACCCTGTCGTGGCGCTGCGCGAGATTGCCGACGAGACGGTGCAGGCGGCGGATCTCGAGGAAGACCTGATCCACTCGCTGCAGAAATACGTCGAGGTCGACGAGCCCGAGCCCGAGGCGGTTCCGATGCTCACCTCCGGCGCCGGCGACAGCGACATCGCGTTCGACCGCATGACCGAGGAAGATCTTCTGCGCGGTCTCGAAGGGCTGCAGCCTCCGGCCGAGACGCCTGAGGAGGAGGAATAAACCTCGCAATCGGTTTCGCAGTCCCAGCCGGAGAGCGGCGGGGCACCCGTCTCTGAACCTCCGTGCCGCCCGTCCGATCGGACGGGCGAAGCCCGGCCCGCGAAGGCAGTACGCGCCGGGACCATGATCCGTCAGTACGAACTCGTCGAACGAGTCAGGAAATACAACCCGCAGACCGACGAGGCGCTTCTGAACCGCGCCTATGTCTATGCGATGCAGGCGCATGGTGGGCAGACCCGCGCCTCGGGTGATCCGTATTTCTCGCATCCCCTCGAAGTCGCGGCCATCCTCACCGAATTCAAGCTGGACGATGCCACCATCGTCGCGGCGCTGCTGCACGACACCATCGAGGATACCGCCACCACGCGCGCTGAGGTGGATCAGCTCTTCGGCCCGGAAATCGGCGCGCTGGTCGAGGGGCTGACCAAGCTCAAGAAGCTCGATCTCGTCTCCAAGCAGGCGGCGCAGGCGGAAAACCTGCGCAAGCTCCTGTTGGCCATTTCCGAAGACATCCGCGTGCTCATGGTCAAGCTGGCCGACCGCCTGCACAACATGCGCACGCTGCACTATGTCCCGGTCAGCAAGCGCGCCCGCATCTCCGAGGAGACCCTGGAAATCTATGCCCCGCTCGCCGGGCGCATGGGCATGCAGGAAATGCGCGAGGAGTTGGAAGACCTGGCCTTCCGGCATCTCTATCCGGAAGCCCACGCCACCATCACGGCTCGGCTGGAGGCCTCGGGCACCAAGACCAGCGACATCATCGCCCGCATCGAGAACGACCTTAAGCAGAAGCTCTCGGAGAACGGCATCGACGCCGAAATCTCGGGCCGGCAGAAGCGGCCCTATTCGGTGTGGAGCAAGATGGAGCGCAAGGCGGTTTCCTTCGAGCAGCTCTCCGACCTGTTCGCCTTCCGCGTCATGGTTCCGAAGGTCGAGGACTGCTACCGCGCGCTCGGCATCGTCCACACCACCTGGCCCTCCGTGCCGGGCCGGTTCAAGGACTACATCTCGACCCCGAAGCAGAACGACTACCGTTCGCTTCACACTACCGTCATCGGCCCCGGCCATCAGCGCGTCGAGCTGCAGTTCCGCACCTTCGCGATGAACGAGATCAACGAATACGGCATCGCTGCGCATTCGCTCTACAAGGACGGCGCGGAACGGGCGCCCGTCAATGAGAGCCGAGCCTATGAATGGCTGCGCCGCACCATCGAGCTGATCTCGGAAGGCGACAGCCCGGAGGAGTTCCTCGAGCACACCAAGCTCGAGCTGTTCCAGGACCAGGTCTTCTGCTTCACGCCCAATGGCCGCCTGATCGCGCTGCCGCGCGGCGCCACGCCCATCGACTTCGCCTATGCGGTGCACACCGACGTCGGCAATACTTGCGTCGGCTGCAAGATCAACGGCCGCACGGCGCCTCTGGTCTCGCAACTCCGCAACGGCGACGAGGTCGAGATCATCCGCGCCGAGATCCAGCAGCCGCCGGCGGCCTGGGAATCGCTCGTCGTCACCGGCAAGGCGCGCGCCGCCATCCGCCGCGCCACGCGCGCCGCGGTGCGCGCGCAGTTCGCGGGCTTCGGCCGTCAGATTGTGCAGCGCGCCTTCGAGCGCGCCGAGCGGGCCTACAGCGACGAGGCGCTCAAGGCCGCGCTGCCGCGCCTGGCGCGCTCCTCGATCGAGGACGTCATGGCGGCGGTCGGCCGCGGCGAGATGCTGTCCAACAACGTGGTGCGCGCGGTCTATCCGGACGTGAAGGAAGATCGTCCCAGCGGCGGCCGCAGCGATCTTCCGGGCTGGGTCGGCCTGAAGCGCGGCGCCACCCTGCAATCGGCCGGCGGCGAGAACGACGGCGAGCAGGGGCCGATCCCAATCCGAGGCCTGCGCACCGATCTTCCGGTGCGTTTCGCCCCCGACGGCGGCGCCGTGCCGGGAGACCGCATCGTCGGCATCCTGATGCCGGGGCAGGGCATCACCATCTACCCGATCCAATCGCCGGTTCTGCAGGAATATGAGGACCAGCCAGAGCGCTGGCTGGACGTGCGCTGGGACATGGACGCCGCCGCCAATCTGCGCTTCCCGGCGCGGCTGCATCTCTTCTGCGTCAACGAGCCGGGTTCCCTGGCGCAGATCACCGGCGTAGTGGCCGAGCACGATGCCAATGTGGACGATATCGACATGGTGTTGCGTTCGCCGGATTCCCACGAGATCACGCTCGATCTCGGCGTGCACGATTTGAAGCACCTCAACGACATCGTGCGCGACCTCAAGCGCAACGCCGTGGTCAGCAGCGTCGAGCGCGTCAACGGCTGAACGAAACGAAGACAAGGAACAGCAGGACATGACCCGGGACGACGTTCTCCAGACCTTCCGCGAAGCCGGCGCGCTGCTGGAGGGCCATTTCGTCCTGTCGTCGGGGCTGCACAGCCCGATTTTCCTGCAGAAGATGTTCATCTTCCAGGACCCGGTCCTGACCGAGAAGCTGTGCAAGGCGCTGGCCGCCAAGATCGAGGAGCGCTTCGGCGAAGTCGATTACGTCGTCTCGCCGGCGGTCGGCGGCATCGTGCCGGGCTATGAGACCGCGCGCCATCTCGGCGCCAAGGCGGTGTTCGTCGAGCGCGAGAACGGCACCTTCCGCCTGCGCCGCGGCTTCCAGATCCCTGAACGTGCGCGCGTGGTGATGGTGGAAGACATCATCACCACCGGGCTTTCATCGCGCGAATGCCTTGAGACGATCTCGAAGGAGCCCGGCACCGTGCTCGGCGCCGCCTGCCTGGTGGACCGCTCGGACGGCGCGGCCGATCTCGGTGTGCCGCTGGTGGCGCTGGCCTCGCTCAAGGTGCCGGCCTATCCGGCGGACGCCCTTCCGCCGGAACTGGCGGCTCTGCCCGCGGTGAAGCCCGGAAGCCGCAGCCTTTCCGCGTCATGACTTCGCCACCTGCAGGCGCGATAGCACCGCCGCGATGATCTTCCGTTCCCGCGAGCCGAAACCCTGGGCTGGTCGCCTGCGCGACAGCATATGGCCGCGTGCGGGCTGGCGGCGAGCCTTCGTCTACCGCGTCAAGCGCCTGGCGCGGCTGTCGGCCTCGCCGCGTTCCATCGCGGCCGGCGCGGCGGCGGGCACTTTCGCGGCCTTCAGCCCGCTGTTTGGACTGCACTATATCATCGCCGCGGTTCTGGCCTATCTGATGGATGGAAGCCTGATCGCCTCGGCGGCCGTGACCACGCTCGCCAATCCCTTCACCTTGCCGCTGTTCTGGGCCGCATCGTACAAGGTCGGCTCGCTCATCGTGCACACGAGCGGGCATTTCTCGGCGCATGAGCTGATCGAGAAGCATTCCTGGTCGATGCTGATGCCCTTTCTCGAACCGCTGATGATCGGCAGCGTCATTCTGGGAGCGGCTTTCGGGGTGGTCGTCTATTTTGTCCTGCGCAAGGCCATTACCTCGTTTCGCGACAGGCGGCGCGAGCGCATGGAAGCGCGGACCAACGGCAATGAGGTGCAGTCGTGATCCGGCTTGGGCTGAACGTCGATCATGTCGCCACCATCCGCAATGCGCGCGGCTGTAGCGACCCTGATCCGGTGCGGGCGGCGAAGCTGGCCGTCGAGCACGGCGTCGACGGCATCACAGCACATCTGCGCGAGGATCGCCGCCATATCCGTGACCGCGATATGGAGCGGCTGCATGCCGAGATCGGCAAGCCGCTGAATTTCGAGATGGCGGCGACTCCGGAAATGGTCGAGTTCGCCAGCCGTCTGCAGCCACATGCCTGCTGCCTCGTTCCCGAGCGGCGCGAGGAGCGCACCACCGAAGGCGGGCTGGACGTGGTCGGCCAGAAGGAGCTTCTGCGCCCGGCGATCGCGCGGCTGCGCGACGCCGGCATCCGCGTCTCGCTGTTCATCGAGCCCTCCGAGCCTGCGCTTGCCGCCGCGGTCGATCTCGGCGCGCCGGTGGTCGAGCTGCACACCGGCGCCTGGTGCGACGCGCTCAAGGAAGGCCATCGGGCGGAAGCCGATGCCGAGTTCGCGCGCATCGTCAGCGCCTCGCGCCAAGGTGTTGCCATGGGACTCGAAATCCACGCCGGCCACGGCCTCGATTACGCCGCTGCCGAGACGATTTCGGCGGTGGCGGGCATCGCCGAGCTGAACATCGGGCACTTCATGATCGGCGAGGCTATCTTCGTCGGGCTCGGCCCTGTTATCGCGCAGATGCGTGCCGCGATGGCGCGCGGACTGGAGCGGCGCGGGGTGGCTGCGTGATCCTCGGCCTCGGCTCCGACCTCTGCGACATCCGCCGCATCGAAAAAACCATCGAGCGCTTCGGCGACCGCTTTCTCGACCGCGTCTTCACGCCGCTGGAGCGCCGCAAGGCGGAGTCCCGCGCCGAGCGCATCGCCACCTATGCCAAGCGCTTTGCCGCCAAGGAGGCCTGCGCCAAGGCGCTGGGCACCGGCTTCCGCCGCGGCACGTTCTGGCGTGATCTCGGCGTGGTCAACCTGCCGAGCGGCCGCCCGACCATGGAACTGACCGGCGGAGCGAAAGAGCATCTGGACCGTCTGGTGCCCGAGGGCCATGTCGCCCGCATCGACCTGACGATCACCGACGAATACCCGCTGGCGCAGGCCATGGTCATCATCTCCGCCGTGCCGCAGGGGCAGTAAGCGTGGCGTGCGGCGTTTCCGGACGTTGTCGCTCTCGCGGCAAAGGTCTATCAGGTTCCACCCTTCTTACGCGGGAACACGATGCCGTGATCCCGGCGCCCGCAAATCCCGCGATGGCCGCACAAGGCAGAGGCGAATGAGCGTGACCAGCCAGAAAGAAAAGTCCGAAGGCGGCGTGATCGAGACCCTGCGGGTCATCGCGCATGCGCTCATCATCGCCGTGGTCATCCGCACTTTCCTGTTCCAGCCCTTCAGCATCCCGTCGGGCTCGATGAAGGACACGCTGCTGATCGGCGACTATCTCTTCGTTTCGAAGTTCTCCTACGGCTACAGCCGCTTTTCGCTGCCGTTCTCGCCACCGATCTTCTCGGGCCGCCTGTTCGGCTCGCAGCCCGAGCGTGGCGATGTCGTGGTGTTCAAGCTGCCGACCGACAATTCGACCGACTACATCAAGCGCGTCATCGGCCTGCCCGGCGACCGCATTCAGATGATCGACGGCGTGCTGCACATCAACGGCCAGCCGGTGCCGCGCAAGCGTGTCGAGGATTTCGTGCAGACCGAGCCGGACGGGCAGGTGGTGCGTGTGCCGCGCTACCGCGAGACGCTGCCAAACGGCGTCTCCTACGATACGCTGGACCTGGTCGAGAACGGCTTCTACGACAACACGCCGATCTACGAGGTGCCGCCGGGCCATTACTTCATGATGGGCGACAACCGCGACAATTCGAGCGACAGTCGCGTGCTCTCGGGCGTCGGCTACGTGCCGTATGAGAACCTGATCGGCAAGGCGCAGATGATCTTCTTCTCGGTTCACGAGGGCACCCATGCCTGGGCCATCTGGGATTGGCCCTGGAGCGTGCGCTGGAGCCGGATGTTCACCTTCCTCTGATGAGCCGCCGTATCGCCGCCATAGCGGAGCTGCAGGAAAAGCTCGGCCACACCTTCGCGGACCAGGAACTGCTGGAGCGGGCGCTGACCCATATCTCCGCGGTGCATTCCGGCAAGCCGCGCACCGAGAGCTATCAGCGCCTTGAGTTCCTGGGGGACCGCGTGCTTGGCCTCGTTGTGGCGGAAATGCTGATCGGTGCCTTTCCCGGTGCGGAGGAGGGTGAGCTTTCGCGCCGCCTGGCTGAACTGGTGCGCACCGAATCCTGCGCCGAGGTCGGTGTCGAGATGGGAGTGGCCCCGGCCATCCGGCTGGATTCCGGCGAGGCGCACAATGGCGGCCGCCGCAAGCAGGCGCTGCTGGCCGATGTCTGCGAGGCGGTGATCGGCGCGCTCTATCTGGACGCGGGCTTCGAAACTGCGCGGGGCGTGGTGCGGCGCTTCTGGCATGAGCGTATGATGAATCCGCGCCGCCCGCTGCAGGACGCCAAGACTGCGCTGCAGGAATGGGCACAGGGCCGCGGCCTGCCGACGCCGAGCTATCGCGAGGTCGAACGCTCCGGGCCTGATCACCGCCCGGTGTTCAACATCGAGGTTCTGGTCGCGGGCCTGCCGGTCTCGACCGCACAGGGGCGCAGCAAGCGCGACGCCGAACAGGCTGCCGCGCGCGCTTTCCTCGTCCGCGAGGGCGCGTGGGAAGCCGGAAACGAGAAGAATGACTGACGCCGAACATCCGGAAACTCCCGGGACCGAACCGACCCGCTGCGGCTTTGTGGCGCTGATCGGCGCGCCGAATGCCGGCAAGTCGACGCTGCTCAACGCGCTGGTCGGCGCCAAGGTGTCCATCGTGACCCATAAGGTGCAGACGACGCGCGCGCTGGTGCGCGGCATCGCCATGGACGGGCAGAACCAGATCGTCTTCGTCGATACGCCCGGCATCTTCGCACCTAAGAAGCGGCTCGACCGCGCCATGGTCACGACCGCCTGGGGCGGTGCTAAGGATGCGGATCTCGTCGGCCTCCTGATCGACGCCCGCAAGGGGCTGGACGACGAGGCGCGCAACATCCTCGAAAAGATGGGCGAGGTTCGCCGCTCGACCTTCCTCGTGCTGAACAAGATCGACCTCGTGAAGCGCGAGAAGCTGCTGGCGCTGACGCAGGAGGCCAATGCGCTGCACGCCTTCGACCAGACCTTCATGGTCTCGGCGCTGACCGGCGACGGCGTGGCCGATCTCCGCTCCTGGCTCGGCGCGCGCATGGCGCAGGGGCCGTGGCTCTATCCCGAGGACCAGCTCTCCGACCTGCCGATGCGGATGCTGGCGTCCGAGATCACCCGCGAAAAGCTCTTCATCCGCCTGCACGACGAGCTGCCGTATTCGTCCACCGTGGAGACGGAGCTGTGGGAGACCAAGCCCGACGGCTCGGCCCGCGTCGAGCAGACTATCTATGTCGAGCGCGAGAGCCAGAAGAAGATCGTCATCGGCAAGGCGGGAGCCACCATCAAGGCGATCTCGCAATCGGCCCGCGAGGAGATATCGGAGATCGCCGAGCAGAAGGTGCACCTTTTCCTGTTCGTGAAGGTGCGCGAGAACTGGTCGGACGACCCCGAGCGCTACCGCGAAATGGGGCTGGAATTCCCGCGCTGAGGTCACGGACACATGCACTGGAGCGATGAAGGCATTGTCCTCTCGGCCCGGCCGCATGGCGAAACCAGCGTCATCCTCGACCTGCTGACCCGCGCCCACGGCCGCCATATGGGGCTGGTGAAGGGCGGCCGCTCGCGTGCGCAGCGGCCGGTGCTGCAGGCCGGCAACCGGGTCGGCGTCACCTGGCGCGCGCGGCTCGAAGAGCATCTTGGCAATTTCCAGGTCGAGGGCATCGACCTTGCCGCCGCGCGGTTGATGGCCAGCCGGGCAGGGGTCTTTGGGCTCGGCTATCTCGCCGTGCTCGCCCGCCTGCTGGCCGAGCGCGACCCGCATCCCGAACTGTTCGACACGCTCGCGCTGGTGCTGGAACATCTGGACGATCCCGATACCGGGCCGGCGCTGATGGTGCGCTTCGAGCTGGCCATGCTCTCGGAGCTTGGCTTCGGGCTCGACCTCTCTTCCTGCGCCGCGACCGGCGGCAACGACAATCTGTGCTGGGTCTCGCCGAAATCCGGCCGCGCCGTGTCGGCGGCGGCGGGCGAGCCCTATGCGGACCGCCTGCTGGCTCTGCCGGCCTTCCTGCTGCGCAGCGGCGAGGACGTGCAGGAGAGGGACGTCATGAACGGCTTTCGCCTGACCGGCTTTTTCCTTTCCCGCGACGTCTTTGAGCCGCGCGGCATGGCGGAACCCGACAGCCGCCGCGCCTATATCGCCGCCGCGCTGCCGACGCCTTAGACCTGAGACGTCTTGCCGGTGGGCAAATGCTCCCGGGGCGTTGATTGTCGCGCCCCCATTCTTTAGCAGGACATTATGGGAACGCAGGTAACGCCTCCGCCGGAAGATGGCGGCATCGAAGCGGTGGATCTTCGCTCGGCTCTGGAAGAGCGCTACCTCGCCTATGCGCTGTCCACCATCACCCAGCGCGCGCTGCCCGACGCTCGCGACGGCCTGAAGCCGGTCCACCGCCGTCTGCTCTACGCCATGCGTCTGCTGCGGCTCGATCCGGGCCAGGCGTTCAAGAAGTCGGCCCGCGTGGTCGGCGACGTCATCGGCAAGTACCACCCCCATGGCGACCAGTCGGTCTATGATGCGCTGGTGCGCCTGGCGCAGGAATTCGCGCAGCGCTGGCCGCTGGTCGAGGGGCAGGGCAATTTCGGCAATGTCGACGGCGATAACCCCGCCGCCATGCGCTACACCGAGGCACGCCTGACCGAGGTGGCCCGGCTGCTGCTGGAGGGCATCGACGAGGACGCGGTCGATTTCCGACCGACCTATGACGGCTCCGAGGACGAGCCGGTGGTGCTTCCGGCCTGCTTCCCGAACCTGCTCGCCAACGGCTCGCAGGGCATTGCGGTCGGTATGGCCACCTCGATCCCGCCGCACAACGCCGCCGAACTGCTCGACGCCGCGGTGCACCTGATCGAGAACCCTTCGGCCGGCACCGACGACATCCTGCAATTCGTCCCCGGTCCCGACTTCCCGACCGGCGGCATCGTTGTCGAACCGGCGCCCTCGATCGCCGAATCCTACCGTACCGGCCGCGGCGGCTTCCGCGTCCGCGCGCGCTGGGAGAAGGAAGACACCG
>Ga0182743_1003813_pt1 | contig 11802 bp, 12 predicted proteins | sample eDN3rd30CKraftOP_FD_128522 | JGI IMG/M metagenome (GOLD analysis project Ga0182743, IMG submission 128522) | Enriched Organic Plus compost microbial communities from Emeryville, California, USA - eDNA 3rd pass 30_C Kraft OP (version 2) (version 2) ... | reverse complement strand
TCGACGTGGTGGCGTTCTCCGCCGGCTCGGTCTCGGCGCTCCAGTTCGCCGTTCGCCACCCTGACCGCGTGCGTCACCTCGTCGTGATGAGCGGGGCCTGGCCCGGTGCGTTCTCGAAGCCGCCCCCGTCTGCGGAGAAGCTCGCCTACCAGAGCGATGTGCTGATGTGGCTCGCCAGGACGCTCGCCGGTCCGGCGTTGCTGCGCCTGGTCGCCGGGCTGCCGAGGACCTTCCCACTGACCGACGACGAACGAGCCCAGGTGGTCGCCCTCCTCGACAGCCTCTTCCCCGTGCGGGAGCGTTCTGCAGGGATCGTCTTCGACGCGTACACGGGCAACCCCGACGTCGACACCTTCGCCCTCGAGGACATCGCCGTCCCGACCCTCGTCGTGCACTCCCGAGACGACACCCTGGCGTCGTTCGAGCGCGCCGAGGCGGCCGCCGCTCGCATCCCGCACGCTCAGCTGCTCGCCCATGACACGGGAGGGCACCTGATGCTCGGGAGGGACGACGAGACGAGCCGCGCGGTGACGGCGTTCCTGTCGTCGGGCGGTGCGGCCGTCGGGACGGTGGCCTCTTCTCGGCGACCGCGGGGTTGATCACACAGCCGGCGCCCGACACCGAAGCCACCACCGGTCGGCCGCCGCCGTCGCACGCGTTCTGCTGCACGAAACGACCTGATTCGCGTCGATTCGTGATCGAGAACGGTTCGGTCCGGCCTTCGGTCCGGCCTTCGGGACGGTCGTCCCTTGGAACGACGCGCCGAGCGTTCGACAATCACGTCGGGGCCTGCGCCGTCGGGGAAGGAACGACATGGGTGAGCTGACGGGGAAGGTGGCCCTCGTGACCGGGGCCAGCGCGGGCATAGGGCGGTCCGCCGCCATCGAGCTGGCGGCGGAGGGCGCAGCCGTGGTGCTGTCCGACGTGGACGATGAGCGAGGGGAGGCCGTCGCCGCCGAGATCACCGCAAAGGGCGGCCAGGCGCTCTTCGTCCACGTCGACGTGAGCGACGACGCACAGGTCGAGGCCATGGTTCGGCGGGCGGTCGACGAGTTCGGTGGCGTCGACCTGGCGTTCAACAACGCCGGGATCGAAGGCGAGCCGGCGCCGACGCACGAGTGCACCGCCGAGAACTGGGATCGGACCCTGGCGGTCAACCTGACCGGCGTCTGGTCGTGCATGCGCCACGAGATCCCGCGGATGCTCGAGCGGGGCGGCGGTTCGATCGTGAACTGCTCGTCGGTGGCAGGCCTGGTCGGCTTCGAGACGATCGCGGCGTACGTCGCGTCCAAGCATGGGGTGGTCGGGCTGACCCGGACCGCGGCCCTCGAGTACGCGAAGGACGGCATCCGGGTGAACGCCATCTGCCCCGGGGTGATCGACACCGAGATGGTCGAGCGGTTCACCGGCGGACAGGAGGAGGCGACGTCGTCGATGGTGGCGATGGAACCGGTGGGCCGCATGGGGCGGCCCGAGGAGATCGCCGACGCCGTCGTGTGGCTCTGCTCGGACCGGTCGAGCTTCACGACGGGTCAGGCGATCGCCGTGGACGGTGGCTTCGTCGCCCGCTGAGCCGTCCCCCCGGGCCGCCGGATGGCGTACGCCCGCACCATCCACGCCCGGTGGCCGGCGCGTGCGGCCGGGGGTCGGATCGTGGCGACGACCTGGACCCGAAGACCGTTCTCATGCACGGAACGTCCGGAATCGCGTCGTTTCGTGATCGAGAACGGTTCGTTCCGCCTGCGCCGTCGGCGGGGCTAGGTTCGGCGCCATGCCGCATCTGCCCGGCAGCCTTGCCTGGCAGGGGGTCGCCTCGCACTCGATGGTGCTCGACTACCACCTGGGCATGCTGCACGACGCCGCCCGGATGGACGCCTTCCGCCGCGCGATCGACGCGACCGTGCAGCCCGGGGACGTGGTGCTCGACCTGGGGTGCGGGAGCGGCGTCCTGTCCTTCATGGCGTGCGACGCCGGGGCTGAACGGGTCTATGCGATCGAGGGCGGTCCGGTGATCGAGGTCGCTCGCGAGCTTGCCGTCGCCAACGGGTTCGACGATCGCATCGAGTTCATCGAGGGATGGTCCATGGAGCTCGGCATCCCGGAACCCGCGGACGTGCTCATCTCGGAGACGATCGGAAACGCCGGCCTCAACGAGGGGATCATCGCCTGGAGCGTCGATGCCCGGCAGCGGCTGTTGCGCCCCGGCGCGGCGATGCTCCCTGAGCGACTTCGCGTCTGGGTGGCACCGGTGGAGACCTTCGTGGAGCATCCGGTCGTCTCCGACTGGCTGGCCGAGGACCTGCCCTACGACTTCACAGCGGCGTTCCATCGAGCGGCGGAGACGCTCTGGTTCGCCGACTTCGCGCTCGAGGACCTCGTCGGCGAACCGCAGCTGGCGGCGGACGTCGATCTGCGGACCGCCACCTACGAGACGGTCACCTCCGCAGGGGAGCTGCGAATCGACCGCGGCGGCACCCTGCACGGGATGGCGTGCTGGTTCGACACGCTGCTCTGCCCCGGGGTCACCCTCCACAACACCCCGCCGAGGGGCGAGTCGAGCTGGTCCCACGGCTTCCTGCCACTCGCCGAACCGGTCGAGGTCACCGTCGGCGAGCGGTTCGGCTGGGAGCTGTCGGTGTCAGCCGATGGCGAACACTGGACCTGGCAGGTCGACCGCCTCGACTGAGGCAACGGCGCCTCGGCTCCGGGCGGGTGCTCGCGGGGTGACGCCACGGAGGTGCACGACCGAAGGGCTCTTCGTCCGCCGCATGGCGAGGAGCGCGCCGAAGTCGCTGTCAGCTGTCACCACGACGAGGCTGCCCTCCGCGGCTCGATCGAAGATCTCGTCGTCAGTCGCCGTCACGAGGCCGAGGTCGGCGACATGGACTGCATCGAAGCCGGCGTCACGCAGCGACTCGGCAACGCGTGGCGAGAGGTTCGCGTCGAGCAGCAGCCTCATGCCGGCCGGGCGACCGGCAGCTCGCGCTCGTTCACTGCTGCGGCGGCGTATTCGAGCGCGGCCAGAACGTCATTGCGCTCGAGGTACGGGTAGTCGGCCAGCACCTCGTCGGTCGTCCGGCCGGCGGCGAGCTGGCCGAGGACCATGCCCACCGTGACTCGCGTGTCGCGGATGGTCGGCAGCCCACCCATGCGGGCCGGATCCACGACGATGCGCTCGAACGTCATGTAGCGAGTCTACGAGGACCTAGAAGGGTCCGGTGCGAGGTGATGCTCAGGTCACGAACCCGATGAGCAAGGACTTCAGCGCGCTCGGAGGGACTCGAACCCCCAACCTTCTGATCCGTAGTCAGATGCTCTATCCAATTGAGCTACGAGCGCAGGCGCCAGAGACTACCGACGCGCCGAGGGCACGGCCAGACAGAACCACCGCAGTGGTCGTGCCCGCCGTGCCCTCGGGGGTCGGTGGCTGCGTGATCAGAGGGCGCGCCGGCCGCAGACCGGCCACGAGGTCCAGCCGGTGGTGCTCCACAGGGCGCGGGCCATGGCGTCCTGCACGAACGGCATCGCGGTCGCCGGGTCGTGGCCCACGTACGCCGGGAGGAAGCGACGAGCCGTCGAGTCCCAGGTGCCGCGGGAGAACTGGTAGGCGCCCCGGTACGTGCCGCTGCGGGACACGGCGCCGTAGTTGCCGTGGGATTCGCACTGGCGCAAGCGGGCCAGGGCCTCGTCGCTCGGGGCTCCGGGCTGGGACACACCGGCCTGGTGGACGGCCGATGCGTGCTGCACGAACGCGGCCTTCTGCGCAGGCGTGCAGGCCGAGATGGCGAGCCCGACGGCCGCGATGGCCATGACTGCGAGCGCGCGCGCTGGGCGAGGGGTTGTCTTCACTGGGACGGTCCTCCTGTAAGGGGAGAGATCGGCCCGAGGTCCGGGCCGGTTTGGGGGGGAAGAACTCGAACCTCCGCACAGCGCGGCGCCGGACCTGTCGATCAACGTCCGACGCGGGGCTGCGGGATCAATGGCTGAGCCGCCGCGTATTTCCTTGAGGTGCCTTCAAGTGTTACGGGGACCGCAACACAATCGCAACAATTCGCCAGTGACGTCCGTCACGCGAATCTGACGGTCCGTCAGATCGCCCTTGTCAAGGCGGCCGCTTCTTCCGACAGTCCGACTGTCACAATGCCCTGCGAGGGCCTCTCCGAGAGGGCCCGGACGCGACGAAGGGCCCGCCTCAGCGGACCCTTCGACGACGGCGGAGAGGGTGGGATTCGAACCCACGGAAGGTTGCCCTTCACCTCCTTAGCAGGGAGGCCCGATCGGCCTGACTCCGGCACCTCTCCAGTTGTGTCACCTCGGCGGATCGGAACGCGCCCGACCCGCTGACGTGAGTCCGCAGCATACCGAAGCGGCCGCGAACCGGTCGATGGCTCAACCGGGCACGCCCGCGCTCTGTTGGCGGGGAGCGATCGGCCAGCCCGACCAGGACCACCGCGCGATCTCCTCCGCGGGCAACGGCGTGGCGAGCAGGTAGCCCTGCGCGAGGTCGCACCCCAGCTCGGACAGCAGGGCGAGGGTGTCGAGGTGGTCGACGCCCTCCACGGTCACGCGCATGCCGAGTGCGTGCCCGAGCTCGATCGTCGCCCGGAGGATCTTCTCCGCCGTCTCGTCGTGGGGCGCTGCCAGGCCGAAGGACTTGTCGAGCTTCACCTCGTGCGGGCCGAGCTCACGGAGCTGGGACAGCGACGACGATCCGGTCCCGAAGTCGTCGAGGGCGACGACGAACCCGCGCTCGCGGAGCCGGCTCACCGCGTCGTTCGCACGCTCACGTTCCTGTGACGCCAAGGTCTCGGGCACCTCGACGTGGAGCGCCGATCGGTCGATCCGGTGCCGCCGGAGGGCCTCGTCGAGGCGGTCGACCAGGCGGGGATCGGTCAGGTCGTCCCCGCAGAGGTTCACCGCGACGAACGCGTCCGAGTGGTCGCGGCGCCACCCTGCACACGCCCGGCACGCCGCGTCCACCACCATGTCGGTCAGCTCCCGTCCACGACCGGCACGCATCAGCACGTCGAGGAACGTGTCGGGCGCCAAGATCCCGAGGCGAGGGTGCTGCCAGCGCAGCAACGCCTCGGCTCCCGCGAGCCGGCCCTCCTGCACGGACACGAGCGGCTGGAACAGCAGCACGAACTCGTCCGCGAACGACACCCTGCGAGCCTCGGCGGCGAGCTGGTACTCGCCGGTCAGCACTGGATCGAACGAGGTGTGGTACTCGACGATCCCAGCCCGCTGGCTCTTCGCCCGGTACATCGCGATATCGGCGTGACGAAGCAGGGTCGCCGCCTCGTCGCCGTGACGTGGGTACTCGGCGATGCCCACGGACGCGTCGAGGTCCACGACCGCGAGGCCGAGGTCGAACGGCTGGAGCAGCGCGTCGCGGAGGCGACCAGCGACCTTCGCGGCCGCCTCCGCGTCGTGGCGGGGGAGGAGCCAGACGAACTCGTCGCCGCCGAACCGGGCGAGCAGCGCGCCCGCGGGAACGACTCGCTCCGCACGCCGGGCGAACATCTGCAGGAGGCGGTCGCCGGCCTCGTGGCCGAAGATGTCGTTGACCTCCTTGAAGCGGTCGAGGTCGAGCAGCATCAGCGACGCCGGTCCGTGCCCCCGGGTGATGAGGTCGTCGAGGCGCACCCGAAGGTGGCGGCGGTTGGCGAGGCCGGTGAGCTCGTCCGTCATCGCTTCGCGCCGCGCGGCGAGGAGCCCGCTCAGGTCCCGAGCGGTGAGCACCATCCGGGCGATGCACAGCGCGGCGGTCCCCACCGCGAGGATGCTCGTCAACCAGTGGAACGACCCGGGCAGCACCAGGACCCCGAGGGCGATCGCGGCGAACACCGTCGGAACGGCCGCCGAGTTCCCGGCAGCGACGGGCGCCTCCGGTTCGACCGTCTTCGTCGACAGTGCACGGGCGATCAGTGCTGCGCCGCCCAGCCAGCCGAGCGCCCCGATCTCGCCGACGTCGTAGCCGCCGCCGAAGAGCCCCAGCGCGTAGTGCAGGTCCGTGATCGCCATCAGCGCCATCGCTGCTCCCAGCTGCCACAGGGGCCGCCTGCAGCGACCGTGGTGCAGCGCGATGGCCCCGCAGATCACCGCGAGGAGAACGATGTCGAGCGCGGGGTAGACGACGGCGGTCAGCGCAGTCGTGACGCTGCGCTCCTGGACCACCACCAAGACCAGCGAGCCGATCGTCGCGACGCCGCACGTCGCCACGGCCGCGTCGATCGAGAGGTAGGTCGACCGCCGGGGGAGGCTCGATCGAAGGCGGCCCACCACCGCAGTGAGCATGAGCGGGTAGTAGACGAGGAACCACACGTCGGCCCACGAGGCATGGGTCACGACGTCGCCGTCGATGCCGATCCACATCGCGAACCCGATGGCCCACGCGAGCAGCGCGAGCGCGATGGCGGTCGAGGAGGTCCGTTCCGGACCTGTCCGCGACCGGTGGGCGAGCACGATCGCGGCCGCCGCAGCGAAGCCGACGACCAGTCCAGCCGACTGCACGAGAGCGCCGCCGCTCTCGACCGGCAGGAGCGTCGCCGCGCCCGCGACCAGCGACGCGCCGGCCAGCGTCGCCCAGAGGGCCGCTGAGAGCACCGCCATCGGTGCGCGTCGGCATGCACGGACGATCATCGACCCGTCATCGGCGGTTCAGGTTGTGTCCTGAAGCTTCCCGCTGACAACGGTGACCAAAGCGATGGTTGCTCTCGGAACGAGGTCCGTTGTGCGGCGAACGGGGTAGGTCGCGCCTCGAGGTCCAGCGAGGAGGTGCGACGGCGCATGCGCCGGGTCGTCATCGAGAAGCAGGGACGAGATTGGGTCGCGGGCGTCGACGGCAAGGAGCTCGCCCGCGGCAGGTTCCAGAGCGGCGTCGCCGACGCTGCACATGCCTGGGCGCGTGGGAACGCGACGAGATCCGCTCCGATCTCGGTGCACCTCCACGGCGAGTACGGCGTGAGCGGGTGCACCTACCCGACCAGCGGCGACCCACCTCGGGCCACCGGCCGCCGGTGGTAGGCGGTTCGCGCCGAGAACGCCTGATCTCATCTCATCGAGCGGAGGGAGGGGGATTCGAACCCCCGGAGGGTTGCCCCTCGACGGTTTTCAAGACCGTTGCAATCGTCCGCTCTGCCATCCCTCCGGCGGCGATGCTACCGGCGCGCTCAGCCGTCGAGGTCCGGCGAGGGCGGGTCGGTCAGGTCCGGGACCGGCGGGTCCCGCGGATCGGCGATCGGCGGTCCCGTGGGCTGCGGGCCGGGGTCCGGCGACGGCTGCGGCACGGGGTCGGGGCCGGGAGGGATCGGCTCGGGAGACGGCTCCGGCTGGGGAAGGTCGGGGTCGGGCGGCACGGTCACGTCGGACGTGTACCCCCGATCCCAGCGGACCGACACCCGTCGGGCGGCCCGACGGCACCGATTCGCGGGGCGGAGGATGCCGTTCGCGAGGCGGAAACGGCACCGTGGCTCCCGCGAAACGGTGGCGCTGGGGGCTGGGGGGCTGGGCGATCAGCTGATCTGGGACCGGAGCGCCTCGACCCAGGCGGCCGCTTCCACGGTTGCGACGTCGCGCTCGGCCCGTCGGGCCTCTCCCGCTGCGCCGGCAGCGGGGTACGAGCCGAGGAACTTCACGTCGGCCTGCTTCTCCTTGAGCGCCCGGAGGCAGTCCGCCACGACCTCGTCCGCGACGTGGCCGTCGAGGTCGATCACGAAGCAGTAGTCGCCGAGGCGGTGCTTCGTCGGGCGGCTCAACAGGAGCGACAGGTTGATGCTCCGAGCGGCGAACTCCTGCAGGATCGCCAGCAGGGAGCCGGGCGCATCGGCCTTCTGGAACACCACGATCGAGGACTTGTCGTGGCCCGTGGGCGCGGGGACGCCCTCGCGGGCCACCACGGCGAAGCGGGTCTGGTTCTCCGGGTGGTCCTCGATGCCCGAGGCCAGCACCTCGAGCCCGTAGACCTCGGCTGCACGGGCGTTGGCGATCGCTGCGGTGCGCCCGTCGGAGCTCTGCTGGGCCAACCGCGCCGCCTCGGCGGTCGAGGAAGCCGGCGCGGGGACCGCCGACGCGGCGTACGCCCGGAGCCACCGGTGGCACTGGGCCCACGCGACGGGGATCGAGTGGATCCGCTCGACCTGCTCGATCGCGGTGCCCGCCGGCGCCATCAGGTTCATGTGGACGGGCAGGACCAACTCGCGCTGCACGAGCAGGTCCACGTCGAAGGCCAGGGTGTCGACCGCGATGTTGACCGTGCCCTCGATGGCGTTCTCGACCGCGACCACGCCGAGGTCCGCAGCGCCCTCCTGCACGGCGAAGAGCACGTCTGGCATCGAGCCCAGCGGCACCAGTTCGCCCGCCGCGAGGTCGGGCTGGGTGAGGAGCACCTCCTCGGTGAACGTGCCCTCCGGCCCCAGGTAGGCGACACGGGGCGGCTTCGGGGGCTGGTCCATCCGGCCAACGTACCCGGCCGCTCCGCCGGGCCCGGCGGAGATCAGGCCTCGCGGGGAGCCGTCGCCGGCCGGCTCGACGCCCGCCGCCACAGCGCCCAGTAGCTCGGGTACTCGAGGCGCGGGTCGATCCAACCGGCTTCCACCAGCTCGTGGTGGAAGCGGGGGAGGTGGCTGAACGGCACGCCGATGTCGACGTGGTGCGCCAGGTGCCAGCCCGTGTTGAACGGCACCATCCAGAAGCGGGCCCAGAACCCCTGCCGCACGTGGTGGGTGGTGAGCCGGCGGTCCTCCGAGCGCTGCATCCCGCCGTGCTCCGCGATCGCACGGAGCCGGTTGAGCACCCGCCACACCGTCATCCACGGCAGCAGCCAGAGGAGCGGCCAGACGAGCGGGTACCCGGCCAACGTGAAGCCGACGAAGATCACCGCCTGCACCGACATGATGCGCGCCGCGACCCCTCGGGCGGACTTGGAGCGGAAGGCGAGCAGGAGGCTCTTCAGGTTCTTCCAGCCGGAGTTGCCGAAGGCATCGCGACGCAGCTTGCGGTGCCACGAGTCGCGGGTGATCGGGTAGCCGGTGTAGAGCCCCATGTCCGGCTCGTTGGGGCCGAACTCCTCCTTGTGGTGGGCCATGTGGCCGCGCCGGTAGGCGGCGATCGGGACGAACCCCGGATAGGCGACGAGCCAGGCGCCGACCCAGTCGTTGACCGCCCGGTTGGAGAAGAGCAGCCGGTGGGCGGCCTCGTGGCCGAGGATCGCGAACCGGGCGTGGGCCCGGCCCATGAGGAGGAACGCCGCCACCCAGGCGAGGGGGTGGTGGGTCCAGAGCGCCAGGGCGATGATGCCGGCGGACTGCAGCCACAGGCCGACGACGTGCCCGGCGTTCGCCAGGTCGGGGATGCGGCGCAGCTCGTCGCGCAGCGGGCCGACCGGCCGTCCCCGCTCGTTGAGGGATCCGGTCGGGAGTGCGTCGTGCAGCAGCACCGGATCGGGGAGCATCGTCCCCGGCTGGGTCGGTGGACCCTGGCGCGTCTCGACGGTCGCCGTCATGGACTCGAGCTTACACTTCGTCGACGGCCGTTCCAAGACCGTGACGGCGCTGGGCGCCTGCCAGACTCTCGGGGTGGTCGACCACGCCGTCACGGACACGCGCCCCCTCGCCGTGCGGTCGGTGCTCCTGTCCACCCTCCTCGGCAGCCAACCGCCGCGGATGCCGGTCGCGCTGCTGGTGCGGGTCGGCCAGCTGTTCGGCTTCACCGAGGGTGCCGTCCGGACGTCGCTCACACGCATGGTGCAGCGGGGCGAGCTGACCGCATCCGACAGCCGCTACGAGCTCGCCGGCGCGCTCCTCGCCCGCCAGCGCCGCCAGGCGGAGAGCCGTTCAGCGGAGCGAGGCGAGTGGTCCGGCCGGTGGACCATGGCCGTGGTGACGGCGGAGGGACGGTCGGCCGCCGAGCGGTCACGGCTGCGAGACGCCATGGCCTACCTGCGCCTCGCGCCGCAGCGCGAGGGCGTCTGGATCCGCCCCGACAACCTGCCCCACGACCGTGCGCCGGAGCACCGGCGGATCGCCGAGGAGCAGTGCGCCTGGTGGGTGGCGAACCCTCGCGTTGACGACGCCGAGCTGGCCGCCTCGCTCTGGCCGCTCGCCGACTGGGCCACCCGGGCCACCGAGCTGCGGAGAGCGATGGCGCCGCTGACGCAGCGACTCGAGGATCACGACGAGTCGGCCCTCGCCGAGGGGTTCGTCGTCTCCGCTGCGGTCCTGCGGCACTTCCAGGCGGACCCGCTCCTCCCCGACGAGCTGGTCCCGAGGAGCTGGCCGGGCCGCCGGCTGCGCCAGGACTACGACCGGTTCGACACGGCCTACCGGGCGGTCCTCGCCCACTGGCTGCGAGCCGCGAGCGACGCCGGCTGACCCGCCTCCGCACGACGGCGTCGCAGGGCGTCGTGTGACCTCCCCCCTCGGGCGGGTACGTCGCGTGACCGACGGGCCGAGCCGCCCCCCACGGTCGGCCCGAGACGAACGACGCAGAAGGGAGACCCCCCATGAGCAAGGTCGCGATCCTCCTCGGTCCGGACTTCGAGGACAGCGAGTTCTCCGTCCCCCGTGACGCCCTCGTCGACGCCGGCCACGACGCCGTGGTCGTCGGGCCCGAGAAGGGCAAGGAGCTGACGGGCAAGCGAGGCGACGTCACCTTCCGGGCGGACGTCGGCATCGCAGACGTCGACCCCGAGGACTTCGACGCCGTCGTGATCCCCGGCGGCTACTCGCCGGACAAGCTGCGCACCGACGAGCGCTTCGTGGACTTCGTGTCGCAGGCCACGCAGCGACAGACGCCCATCTTCGCGGTGTGCCACGCGCCGAGCCTCCTGATCGAGGCCGATGTCGTCCGCGGCAAGACCATGACGTCGTGGCCGTCGATCCGCACCGACCTGGAGAACGCCGGCGCGAACTGGGTCGACCAGCAGGTGGTCAGGGACGCGCCGTTCACGACGTCGCGCAACCCCGACGACCTCCCGGCGTTCTCGAAGGCCCTCCTCGACGAGCTCGGGGCCTCCCGCGGCGCCCAGCGGGAGACGGCCGCCAACCGCTCCTGAGGCGCCGGCGACCGGCGGGGAACGCCTGAGGGCCGGTGGCAGACTGGCCCCATGGCCGACACCTTCTACCTCCGGCAGCTCCTGTCGGGCCGCGACTTCGCACCGACCGACCGGGTCGCCCACCAGATGGTCAACTTCAGCTACCTGGTGGGTGACCGGGCGGCGGGCGAGTGCCTGGTCGTCGACCCCGCCTACGACATCGACGGCCTCATCGCCGCGGCCGAAGCCGACGGGATGCGGATCACGGGGGCCCTCGTCACCCACTACCACCCGGACCACTGCGGTGGCTCGATGATGGGCATCGACATAGAGGGCATCGCCCGTCTCAGCGAGCGGATCGACGTGCCCATCCACGTGCAGGGCGCCGAGCTCGAGTGGGTCACGAAGACGACCGGGCTCGGCGCGGGCGAGCTGCAGGGGCACGACCCCGGTGACGTGGTGACCGTCGGGTCGTTCCCCGTCGAGCTCATCCACACGCCTGGGCACACCCCGGGCAGCCAGTGCTTCCTCGTCAACGGGTGCCTCGTCTCCGGCGACACCCTGTTCCTCGAGGGGTGCGGCAGGACGGATCTCCCCGGTGGGGACCCGGAGGCGCTCTACCAGAGCCTGACCACCACGCTCGCCAAGGTCCCCGACGAGACGATCCTCTTCCCCGGCCACCAGTACTCGATGGCCTCCAGCGCGCTCATGGGCGACACCCGTGAGATGAACTTCGTGTTCCGACCGAAGACGCCGGAGCAGTGGCTGGC
>Ga0182743_1003812_pt1 | contig 11802 bp, 10 predicted proteins | sample eDN3rd30CKraftOP_FD_128522 | JGI IMG/M metagenome (GOLD analysis project Ga0182743, IMG submission 128522) | Enriched Organic Plus compost microbial communities from Emeryville, California, USA - eDNA 3rd pass 30_C Kraft OP (version 2) (version 2) ... | reverse complement strand
GGGCGTACCCTGCGGCACGGCGATGTTGATGCCATCGTTGCGCTGGCCGTTGGGCCGGGGTCCGAAACCGGCGATCACGCGGCCACGCGCCGGCCAACGGAAGCCGCGATCGGCGCTGGCGCTGTTCTGCGGCCGGGGCTGCTCGGCCTGGGGCGAATGGCTGACCGGTGTCACCGACTGGGCGGAGGCGACTTGTTCCTCGCGTGCGGGGGCCTCCGAAGGCCAGTTCTGCTGAACCACCGAGGCCGGCGCCTGGCGAGATGCCTGCTGCGGCTGACGTGCGGGCTCCGCCGGCTGCGGCTGGCGCGTCTGAGGCATCGCGGAGGCCGTCTGCTGACCTCCCGCGCCCGGAATGACAACGCGCTGGCCGATATGCAACGACGCATTCGTCGGCAGGTTGTTGGCCCTGGCGATGTCGCTGAGCGAACGATTGTAGAGCCGCGTGAGACGCATCAGCGTATCGCCCGGCTCAACGGTGTGAACACGGCCGGACGCCGACTGGGGCGCGGCAGAGCGCGGCGCGGATATCTGAGGTGCCGGCTGCGGCGCGCTCGCGCGGCGCGGCGGCGGGGCTGAAGCGGTCACGATTGTATTGGTATGGACCGCCGGCGGCATCGGCTGAGGCGCGGCCATCCGCTGGACGGGCGGCGCGCTGACGGCCGGTCGCGTGGCCGGGGCGCTCATGTAGGTCGGGGTGGGCGGCGGCAGCGGCTGCGCCTGGACGCGCTGGGTCTGTGCGTATTGTGCCGGCGCGCGCGACACCGACCCGGTGACGTCACCGCGGGCCGGCTGCGACCGGTTGGCGAAGGGATTTTCGGCAAAACGGGTTGCGTCCGCGCTGCAGCCTGCTGCAATCAGCGACACTGCGGCAAGAAGCACAGACGTCCGGAGAACCGGGCGGGACCGTGAAGGAATCGAGCAGCAGCACTCGTCGTCGCAACGCATAGGACAACCCACTCGTACACACCAAAGGCAGGTCCGAAGTAGACCACGAGCGGGTAAATAAGCCTTTAAACGGTCAAGACTTCCTCAACCCTATCGAGTCCTTGCCGGATTCGCGCCGAATCGCTGCCTTAATTCACGCAGGAGCGCCGGAAAGCGAGTTGTGGTCTTGGAATCGGGGGCGGGTTTCAGAGCAAAATGACGCTCAAAGCTCCCTGGCCCGATCCGGCAGGAGCGGCACGAACCGAACCCCGATCAGAGCCTCGCGCTGCACCCCCTCCGCCGTCTTCGTCAACCGGACAAGCTCCTGCGCCCCATTGTGAGGGCCAAGCGGCAGGATCATGATCCCACCCGGCGCAAGCTGTTCGACCAAAGCCTCGGGTATGTCCTCGGCGGCGGCGGTCACGATGATCCGGTCGAACGGCGCCTGCTCAGGCGCGCCCTTGAACCCGTCGCCGAAGATGATTTCGATGTTCTCGTAGCCCAGGGTCGAGAGCCGCATCCGCGCGCTCTCCGCCAACGTGCGGAACCGCTCGATCGACACCACCTCGCGCACCAGCCGCGACAAGACGGCGGCCTGGTATCCGGAGCCCGTGCCGATCTCCAGCACACGGTGCTCGGCCGCGAGGCGAAGCTGCTCCGTCATATAAGCCACGACATAGGGCTGGCTGATGGTCTGTCCGCAAGCGATCGGCATCGCCCGGTCCGCATAAGCGGATTGGCTCATCTCGGGCGCCACGAAATGCTCGCGCGGCACCGCGTCCATGGCCCGCAGCACGGATTTGTCCATGATCCCGCGACGCCGCAGCGCCAGCAGGAACTCCATCCGTTCGACGCTTTCGCTGAGGGGCTCGTCGTCGACCATCGCGCAAATCTCCCTCACCCTTATAACAGACCGTGACGAAGGATGGTTCGACGCGATCCCTCAAGGCGGAAACGGGGCTGGACTGCCGCCTATCGGAACACAGACGCCAACTCGGTCATGTAGGGCTCATCGGTCAGGTCCAGCCGCAGCGGCGTCACCGCGATGCGATTGTCGGCCAGCGCGTTGAGATCGGTGCCGTTGCGCCCGGTCTGCTTCGAGCTGCGCGCGAAAGCGATCCAATAATAGGGATTGCCGCGCCCATCGTGACGCGGCTCGATGTGCAGGAGTTGCTGGTCGCGCTTGCCCTGGGCGCTGACCGCGATGCCCTTCACCGCGCCCGGCGCGCAATCGGGAAAGTTGATGTTGACCAGAACGTCGGTCGGAATGCCCTTTTCGAGAACCTTGCGAATGATATCGGGCGCCAGCCGGATCGGCGTCTCCCAATAGGGCTCGAGTCCCTTCGAGGAATTATACGCCTGCGACAGCGCGAAGGCCGGAATGCCGAGAACCGTCGCCTCTTTCGCTCCGGCCACCGTGCCGGAATAGAGCACGTCCTCGCCCGCGTTCCGTCCGCGATTGACGCCGGACAACACGAGGTCCGGCATCGACTTCATGATGTGGCGCGCGCCCATGATCACGCAGTCGGTCGGCGTGCCCTTGACCGCGTATTTGTTGCCGCCGACCTGCCGCAGCCGCAGGGGATCGTTCAGCGACAGCGAATGCGACACGCCGGATTGGTCGTATTCCGGCGCCACCACGGTTACGTCATCGGACAATTGCGCGGCGATCTTCTCCAGCGCCTCAAGGCCCGGCGCGTGAATGCCGTCGTCGTTGGTGATCAGGATGCGCACGTCAGGCTTTCCGTTCGATGATTTTAATGCCGCCCATGTAGGGCGCGAGCGCGTCAGGCACCGCGATGGAGCCGTCCGCCTGCTGGTAGGTTTCCATCACGGCAATCAGCGCGCGGCCGACCGCGACGCCGGAGCCGTTGAGCGTATGCACGAGACGGTTCTTGCCGTCCTTGCCCTTGACGCGCGCGTTCATGCGCCGCGCCTGGAAGTCGCCGCACACGGAGCAGGACGAAATTTCGCGATACATGTTCTGGCCCGGCAGCCAGACCTCGATGTCGTAGGTCTTCTGCGAGGCGAAGCCCATGTCGCCGGTGCAGAGCGTGACGACGCGATAATGCAGGCCGAGCCGGCGCAGCACCTCCTCGGCGCATGCGAGCATGCGCTCATGTTCGTCCATGGATTGCTCGGGCGTCGTGATCGACACCATCTCCACCTTGGTGAACTGGTGCTGGCGGATCATGCCGCGCGTGTCGCGGCCCGCCGCGCCCGCCTCCGCGCGGAAGCACGGCGTGCAGGCCGTGAAGCGCATGGGAAGCTGCGCTTCGTCCACGATGGATTCACGGACGAGATTGGTCAGCGGGACTTCGGCGGTGGGGATGAGCCACCGGCGATTTCCTCCAGCCTCTCTGGCAGCAACAATAATCTCGGCTGAGCCAACTGAATCCACGCGGTGCAACATCGCATCCGCGCCCGAAACCGCTTCAAATTGATCTTCTGCGAACTTCGGCAATTGCGCCGTTCCGAACATCGCATCATCCCGCACCAAAATTGGCGGATTGATCTCCTCATATTCATGCTCGCCCGTATGAACATCGAGCATGAACTGGCCGAGCGCGCGCTCCATCCGCGCGAGCTGTCCCTTCAGCACCACGAAACGCGCGCCCGATAGCTTGGCGGCCGTCTCGAAGTCCATCAGGCCGAGCGCCTCGCCCAGCTCGAAATGCTGCTTGGGCGTGAAGTCGTAATCGCGCTTGGCGCCGAACGTGTGGCGCTCGACATTCGCGGTTTCGTCGGGACCGTCTGGCACCTCGTCAAGCGGCAGGTTCGGGATCACCTCCAGCTCTTGCTTGAGTTCAAGCTCCGATTCTCGAACCTCCCTTTCTAGATTTTCAATTGAGCTTTTACACTCGGTAACTTCTAGCAAAAGCTTCTGAATGGCGACGTCATCTTGCTGTGCTTTCGCTTTCGCAAACTGCTCAGATGCTGTTCGACGCCTATTTCTCCAACTTTCTAGAACACGGATTCGCGCCCGTCGAAGTTCGTCTTTAGAAATCAGAACCTTAGCGCGTGGCTGTAGCCCACGGCGGGCGAGGCCGCGGTCGAAGGCTTCGGGGTTGTCTCGGATGAATCGGATGTCGTGCATGGCCGTTTCTTTATCATCGGTCACGCCCGAAAGGCATGACGCTTTCTTGAATCGCGGCAGACCGGAAGGTCCCGGTCATTCCGCCGGCAGATTGGCCCCACCGGACGACACGGCCGTGTCCGAATCCGGCTTGGTCTCGTCCTTGGTCTCAGTCTTGGGCTGCACGATCTGCACCGCGAAGATGGCGAGTTCATAGAGAGCCATCAGGGGCAACGCCAGCGACAACTGGCTGATCACGTCCGGCGGCGTCAGGACCGCGGCCAGCACGAAGGCGCCGACGATGAAATAGCGCCGCTTCTCCCGGAGGCCCTGCGCCGTGATGACACCGATGCGACCGAGCAACGTCAGAATCACGGGCAGTTGGAACGCCACGCCGAAGGCCAGCGTCAGGCTCATCATCAGCGACAGATATTCGCCAACCTTCGGCAGGAGCGAAATCTCCGCCTCGCCCGGACCGACCTGCTGCATCCCAAGCGAGAACCGGATCAGCAGCGGCATCACCACGAAATAGACGACCATGGCGCCGAGCAGGAAGAAGATCGGCGTCGCCACGAGATAAGGCACGAACGCGCGCCGCTCGTTGCGGTAAAGCCCGGGCGCGACGAACATGTAGATCTGGCTGGCGATCAGCGGGAACGCGAAAAAGGCCGCGCCGAACAGCGACAGCTTCAATTGCGTGAGGAAATATTCCAGCAGCGCAGTGTAGATGAACTTCGTGTTCTCGACGCCGGCCACCCACACATAGGGCCAGACCAGGATATTGTAGATCGGCTTGGCGAAGAAGAAGCAGATCACAGCGGCCGCGACGAAACCCGCCACCGCCTTGATGAGCCGCGAGCGCAGCTCGATCAGATGGTCCATCAGAGGCGCCTTGCTGGCCTCGATCTCTTGCTCGTCCGCTTCGCTTCTCATGCGTCCCGCCCTGCCTTGGGCTCGGTCTTGGGCTCGCCATCCGCGCCGGTCGCAGCATGTTCGATCGCGGGTGCATCCGCCTCGACGGTCGCCGGCGTCGGGACCGCCGTCTCCCCGATCGGCGCACCATCGCTCGTCGTGCGGTCCTTCTCGGCGCGGTCCTTCTCTGCATCAGCGCGGCGCGGCGCTGGCTCGCGCGCGGGACTGTCGTCCATCAAACTGTCGATCTCGCTTTGAACATCGGACAGCGGATCGAAATTGGTGTAGCCGCGAGCGGTATCGGACAGGTCCTGGACCTGCTTGCGCAGATCATCCATCTCGGCCTCGCGCATGGCCTCATTGAACTGGCTTTGGAAATCCGACGCCATCCGCCGGATCTTGCCCATCCATTGCCCCAAGGTCCGCAGCGCGCCAGGCAACTCCTTGGGACCGATCGCAATCAGAGCGACCACCCCAACGATCAGCAATTCGGTCCAGCTCAAATCGAACATGGCGGGCTCAAAACCGGCACGGCCCGGTTGCGGCCGGATCGTGCATTCCCTCTCTTCATGGTGAGAGCGATCTTAGAAGCGTACAGCATTCGGACAAGATCGGCTCCAGCGATACATGCGTCGGTCACGGCACCGAGCGCCTCACAACAGGCATCATTTCATGCCGCTCGGTTGGATCGCCGGGACAATGATCGTGGCGCAATTGTCCCGTCGGAAGGCGGGGTACTCGGACAAGAAGGGGCGCGGACCCATCAGGCCGGCGCCCCCATTTTTCGAAACTTCGGTCGAACGGCCAAGCGATGTTGGGCTCAGCCGGTCTTGCGTTCCGCCGAGGTCTGCGGCGCGGCGGTGGATGTCGCCGGATGATGATCGATCGTCTTGGGATCGACGTCGGTCTCGGGCTTGGTCGTATCGTCGTCGGCCATGCCCTTCTTGAACGACTTGATGCCCTGGGCGACGTCGCCCATCAGCTCCGAAATCTTGCCTCGGCCGAACAGCAGCAGGACCACGGCCAACACCACGATCCAGTGCCAAATGCTCAACGAACCCATACCAAATCCTCCGGACCGAGCGGCACGCAGCGGTCGCCAGCCAAACTCGGATTCGGCCCGAACCTAGGCCCCCGAATTGGCAAAAACAAGGATGACGGAAGGCCGCGCACCGGCCGTCTCGCCGTTATCGCGCCGATGTGAAGCAAGAATGCTGCCAGGGATTTTGGGCTAATCCTCGGAGGAACCGTCCATCCGCTCCGGCGGCGGCGCGAGGCCCAGATCGAGATCGCCGGGTTCCAGAGGATCTTCGTCCTCGCGAAGCTCCGGATCGTCGGACGGCATGGGAACGGAAAAGCCGGGAGGCAACCGGCCATCCAGCATGCCGGAACCTTTCAGTTCTTCCAGTCCCGGCAGGTCGGACAGCGCCTCCAGGCCGAACTGCTGAAGGAAGCCCTCGCTGGTGCCGTAGGTGATCGGCCGGCCCGGCCCCTTCCGACGGCCGCGCGGGCGAACCCAGCCGGTCTCCATCAGCACGTCGAATGTGCCCTTCGACATGGCCACGCCACGGATCTCCTCGATCTCGGCACGGGTGACGGGCTGGTGATAGGCGATCACCGCCAGCGTCTCGATCGCCGCGCGCGACAGCTTCTTGGAGACGACCTGCTCCTTGGTCAGCAGCCAGGACAGATCGGCGGCGGTGCGGAACGTCCAGCGGCCACCCACCTTGACGAGATTGACGCCGCGCGGCGCGTATTCGAGTTGAAGCGCGCGCAACGCCTCGCGCACATCCACGCCCTCCGGCAAGCGCTGCCCCAGGGTCTTCTCGTCCAGCGGCTCCGAGGCGGCGAACAGCAGCGCCTCCAGCAAGCGGAAATACTCCGGCCGCGCCTCAAGCTCGATGCCGGATTCCGTCTCCGCCTGCGCGATCGCCTCATCATCGCCGGCGCTCGCCGTCGTCTCGACCGGGGGTTCGGCCTCCACACGCGCCTCGACCTCCGGAGCGGGCTCCGCCCGGCGCTCGGATCGGGATTTGAGTTCCTCGTGGGGGATGATCTTGCGCTCCGCCAGGGCCGTCATGAGCATCCGTCTCCTTGCTTTGGTTATTCCACGACGCGCAGCGCAGGCGTGCTGCCCGCAGGACCGGCCTGCGCCATCGTCTCGCGCCGACGCATGTAGATGGGCGCGAACGCCTCGTGCTGGTGAAGTTCGAGTTGGCCGTCGCGGACAAGTTCGAGCGTTGCCGCGAAGCTCGACGCCATGACCGAGGTGCGCATCTCGGGCTGATCGAGGTAGGAGGCGAGATACGAATCCAAGGTCGCCCAGTCGCCCGCCTGTCCGACCAGCCGGGTCAACGCCTCGCGGGCATCGACCAGCGCCCAGACGTTTCGGGCTTTGAATTGAACCTGTTCGAAGGCCGCCTTCTGGCGCTGCGATGCATAAGCCGTCAGCAGGTCGTAGAGCGTGGCCGTCCATTCCGGATGCCTGATGTCCGAGATCGGCTCCGGATCGCCACGGCCAAACACATCGCGGTTGAGCTGCGGCCGCTCCATGAGCTGGTCGGCGACGGCGCGGAAGGCCTCCAGCCGCTTCAGGCGCCATGCCAGAGCGTTGGCCATCTCCTCCGCGCTCGGCCCCTCCTCGTTCGAAGGAGCATCCGGCAACAGCAACCGGGACTTCAGATAGGCAAGCCAGGCCGCCATCACGAGATAGTCGGCGGCCAGCTCCAACCGCAGCCGCCGCGCCTCCTCGATGAAGTGCAGATATTGATCGGCGAGCGCCAGGATCGAGATCTTGGTCAGATCGACCTTCTGGCTGCGGGCCAGGGATAAAAGCAGATCGAGCGGCCCTTCGAAGCCCTCGACATCGACCACCAGCGCCGGCTCATCGGCGGCCCGATCGGCAAGCTCCTGCTCGCCGGCCTGGTCTTTGCTCTGGTCTTGGGCCCGGTCTTCTGCCTGGGCCGCGACTTGATCTTCGGCCTGATCGTCAGCCTGATCTGGGGCTTCGGATTCTGTGGTCATGCGGCACCCCGCTCGCCCATCAGCGCGGCGAAACGCTGGCGGGCATCGGTGGAATCGAAATCGCCCGCGGGACGCCGCGCCGCCAGCGCGGCGGTGGTCCGGCGCGCGGCATCGCCGGCCAGCAGCGGGGCCTCGGCGGCCACGGCCTGCATCTCGGCCAGATCGCCGTTGCAGTGCAGCGCCAGGTCGCATCCGGCACGAAGGCTCTCGCGGGTCCGGTCCCCGACCGGGCCGGCAAGAGCGCCCATGGACAGGTCGTCGGTCATCAAGGCTCCATCGAATCCGATGAATCCGCGAATCACTTCGCTTATTATTGTGGCCGATGTGGTGGCGGGGCGCACGGGATCGATGGCGCTGAACACAACATGCGCCGTCATTCCGAGCGGCAGATCGGCCAGCGGGCGGAACGCGGCGAAATCGACGCCCTCAAGAGCAGAGCGATCGGCATCGACAACCGGAAGGCGTTCATGGCTATCGGCCTCTGCCCGGCCGTGGCCTGGGAGGTGCTTGAGCACCGGCAGCACCCCTCCCTCCAGCAATCCCTCAGTCATGGCACGCGCCACGGCCGCGACGGTTTCCGGGGTCTGGCCATAGGCCCGATCGCCGATGATCGGGTCGGCGCCTCGCGCCGGGACATCGGCCAATGGCAGACAATCGACGGTGATCCCCAACTCGGCGAGATCAGCCGCGATCAGCCGCGCGCCGAGCCGCGCCCCCTCGAGCCCGGCGACTGGATCGCGAGCATAGACAGCCGCATAGGCATGGCCTGAAGGATAGGCTGGCCAATGCGGCGGCCCCAGCCTCTGAACGCGCCCGCCCTCCTGGTCAATCAGCACCGGTGCGTCTGCACGACCAATGCAATCCCTGAAATCAGAAATAATTTCAATTATTTGATTGCGATTTTCAATGTTTCTCTTGAAGAGGATCAAGCCCCATGGCAACGCCTCGCGCAAAAACGCACGCTCGCTCGGGGTCAACTCGAGCCCCGACAGACCGGTTATGAAAGCGCGGGAGGTCATGGCCCGCGAGCTAGCCCGCCCTACAGATTGGGGTCAAGGCGCGGGCAGCCACTATCAGTTGCTTTGCACAAGGCAATCGCCGCCAGCGGCCTTGAGACTTTCACACAATTGCACTGCCTCGGCGCGACTTCCGAACGGACCGACCAGCGCCCTGTAGAAGACGCCACGGTCTCCGAGGTCGGCACGCCGGATAAACGATGGATGAGCGCCAAGGACACCCGCATAACGCGATTGCAGCGCGCGGTAGGCGTTTTGAGCATCCCCTTCGGTCCGCCGGGACGACACCTGCACGGCGTATCCGCCGCTGCTCGGCGCCGAGGCTAGCCGTGTCGGCTGTTGAGAGGAAGTGGCTGCCCCACCCGGGGCCAGCGACAACGGCCCTGAAGAGCGCCGCTCGGCAGCCGGCGGCGCCTGCTGCGGCACAGGCGGCCTGTTCTGAGCCTGGGGCGTCACATCGAGGGGCACGTTCGGGGGACTGGCGGAGGAAACCGCCGTAGCAACCTGAGAACTGCCATCGGCCGGGGGCTGCTGCTGGCCACGCGAAGCCGAGCCGAAAGGCAGCGAGGACGCCACCGACTGGGGCGTGATGGACGGCATGACGACCTGCGGCGCGCCACCGCCCTCCTGGCCGGGGCGGATCGGAACCGACCGCACGCGGCGCGGGTCGGAAAGAACGTTCGGAGGCAAGCCGATCAGCGCGCTCGGATCGGCTCCCTCACCGGAGGCCGCCGCCCCGGTCGGAACCAGCGAGCTGAGATCGACCGGCGTCTCCTGACGCGGCACCACCTTCTCGTCCTGCCCACGGTGACCGAACCGATTGAACGCAATGCCCGGCGAATCGTCCTCCTTGGCTTGCGGCGGATCGATCTTTGTCGGCTCGGTGCTGGCGTGAATGATCGGCGGCGGCCCCGAGGGACCGGAAAAGATCATGCGATAGCCGAAGGCTCCGGCCGTGCCGAGCAGCGCCAGCCCGATGATGGCGGCGATGAGCATCGTCTGCCGGCGCGGCTTTTCGTCGGGAGCATCGTCGTAGAAGTCGTCGGGCGGTTGCTGACCAGGCGACAGAAACGGCGGCAGCGCGCCCGCTCCGGCCGCGGCGGCCTGTCGTGCATCGCCCTCGGTGTAGCCCGCGGGAAGAAACGGATCGAACGGATCGGCAGTGGCATCCGCCTCGACCTCTTCCGTCTGTTCATCTTGCTGGAAGGCGGCGGCGCCATGGAGGCCATCGGCCTCGTAGGATGGAGCCTGGGTCGCATAGGTCTGGCGCGGAGCCTGACCGGCCACTTGCCGGGCATCATAGGCGCGCGGATCGTAGTGATGGTCCCCGGCCGCAGGAGCCTGATGGATCGGCGCGGCAAAGGGATCGTAGGCCGGAGACTGAGACGCACCGGCACGAGACTGAGGCCAGCCGTCATCGTAATCCAGGCTCGCCTTGGAAGCGGATGAGCGCTGATCGTAACGCTCGGCCCATCCGTCATGCTCCGGCTCTTGAGGCGTGACGGCCTCCTGGGGCATTAGGGTGTCGCCCCGATGGTCATGGTCGGCATACCGGCCATCATACTGGCCGTCGCCATAGTCATAGCCGCCACTCGCAGCAGACGGCTGCGCGCCATCGTGGTCCTGATGCGGCTCGGGCTGATCATAGCGCCCATGGTTCTGGTATTGGTCGTAGCCATCGTCGGCCTCTGAACCAGCGCCGCGGCTGCGATCATCGAGGCTTCCACCGCTGATCAGCCGCGCCAGGTCCTCAAGCGGATCATAGGCGCGCTCGTCAGGCGCGGCGGTTCCGTCCTGCTCCGTTTCGGGATCGTAAGATTCGCTTGCGCGGTAACGCGGATCGTTAGGGTCGGCCATTCGACGTCCGATTCGGATTCGCTACGAAGACACTCTGCAAGCGGCGCTCTGGCTGCTCGTGACTGTCTGACCTATCGGGACGGGCGACACTCAACGGATCAAGGCGATCCCAATCCCGCTGCATGAAAGGCCAGCGCCGCTCGACCAGCGCCGCAGTGGAACATATCCGCCCGTTCTGGGCTACCGCATCTCATTGGGCGCATCCACGCCGAGGATTGCCAAACCGGACGCGAGAACGGTCACGACGCCCTGGACCAGTGCCAAACGCGCCATTGTTAGTTGTCGATCATCAACAATAATGAAGCGTAAATGAGGCGCATCCTTTCCGCCCCGCGTCCAAAGTGCGTGAAATTCGCTTGCAAGCTCATAGAGATAGAACGCAACCCGGTGCGGTTCATGAGCCTGGGCCGCGGCCTCCACAAGACGCGGCCATGCCGCGATCTTGCGCATGATCGACAATTCGGCAGGGTCCGAGAGCCGGTCCATCGCGGCTTGCGCCAGCATCGCCGCGCGCGCCCCGGCATCCGCCGGCAAATCGGGAACCGTCTCACGGGCGTTGCGGAACACCGAGTGGCAGCGGGCGTGGCCGTATTGCACGTAGAAGACCGGATTGTCCTTGGACTGCTCAATCACCTTGGCAAGGTCGAAGTCCAGCGCCGCATCGTTCTTCCGGTACAGCATCATGAAGCGGACCGCGTCGCGGCCGACCTCCTCCACCACCTCGCGCAAGGTGATGAACTCGCCGGAGCGCTTGGACATCTTCACTTCGACGCCGCCGCGCATCAGCTTCACGAGCTGCACGATCTTGACGTCGAGATCGGCCTCGCCGCCGCTGACCGCCTTCACGGCCGCGCGCATGCGCTTGATGTATCCGCCGTGGTCGGCGCCCCAGACGTCGATCATGTCGCGGAAGCCGCGCTCGAATTTGGTCCGGTGATAGGCGATATCGGAGGCGAAATAGGTGTAGCTGCCGTCCGACTTCTTCAGCGGCCG
>Ga0182743_1003810_pt1 | contig 11813 bp, 11 predicted proteins | sample eDN3rd30CKraftOP_FD_128522 | JGI IMG/M metagenome (GOLD analysis project Ga0182743, IMG submission 128522) | Enriched Organic Plus compost microbial communities from Emeryville, California, USA - eDNA 3rd pass 30_C Kraft OP (version 2) (version 2) ... | reverse complement strand
CGAGTGCGTCGACTCCACCAGTTCACCGACACCGATGGCGTCCGCCGGCCCCCGATGGCCGAGACCGACGCCGATCCGGCGCCTGCCCTGCAGGGCGCTGGTTGACCTGCCAGGAAACCGACATGTCCGACACCGACAACCAGAGCAACGATCCGGTGGGAGCCCCGAGCGGCAACCCGTCCGGACCGGCCACTGCGACGCCCGCGGGGGGAGCCCCGTTCCTCGTCCCCAAGGTCCCGCCACCCGCCACCCGGCCGCCGAAGGTGGGGGACAGCCGCCCCGCGCCGCCGGCCGGTGCCGGGCCCGACGCCGACGACCCCCGTCCGGCATCGAGCGGCAACCGCCGCCGACGGCGCCGCGGCCGAGGTGGCGGCGGCGGTGGGGGAGGCGGCCAGTCCCAGGGAGGCGCTGCCGACGGCGGCGCCAGGCAGGAGGGCCGCTCGCAGAAGGACGGCCAGGGCGGTCAAGGGGGCCAGGCCGGTCAGGGGGGCCAGGGCGGCCAGCGGCAGAAGGCTCGCAGGCCGCAGCCGGTCGAGGCCGTGCTCTTCGACGAGGACGGCCCCGTCACCCTCGACGCGAAGGCGCTGAAGAAGCGCTCCGGTCGCAGCCGGAAGGGCAAGGCGGTCGGTCGCTACCAGATGAACGTCCACGTGGCGGACAACGGCGAGACGCACATCGCCACGCTCGAGGGTCGCTCGCTCGTCGAGTACTACGTGTCCCGCCCGGCCGACGACATCAGCCAGATCCACGGCAACATCTACGTGGGCCGCGTGGAGAACGTGCTGCCCGGCATGGAGGCCGCGTTCATCGACATCGGCACCCCGAAGAACGCCGTCCTCTACCGGGGTGACGTGCAGTACGACCCCGACGAGGTCGAGGAGAAGGGCCAGCCGCCCCGCATCGAGGACGTGCTGAAGCCGCGCCAGCTGCTCGTGTGCCAGGTCACGAAGAACCCGATCGCGCACAAGGGCGCCCGCCTCACCCAGGAGGTGTCGCTCCCGGGCCGGTTCGTGGTGCTGGTCCCCAACTCGACGACCTACGGCATCTCGAAGCGCCTCCCCGACGGAGAGCGGAAGCGCCTCCGCCAGGTCCTCGACAAGGCGAAGCCCGCCCAGCACGGGATCATCGTGCGGACCGCGGCGGAGAAGGTCACCGCAGCGGAGATCGAGCGCGACGTCGCCCGCCTGTGCAAGCAGTGGGAGCAGATCGAGGCGCTGGCTGCCAAGCAGACGTCGCCGACCCTCCTCTACCGGGAGCCGCACTCGGCCGTGCGGATCATCCGGGAGGAGTTCAACGAGGAGTACCGCGGCGTCCTCATCGACGACGCCGAGCTGTTCGAGGAGGTGCACGACTACGTCGCCGCGATCGCCCCGGCCAACGCCGACAGGGTGCAGCTCTACGACCCGGCGACCGAGTCCCTGCCGCTGTTCGAGCGCTACCAGATCGTGGAGCAGTTGACGAAGGCGCTCGACCGCAAGGTGTGGCTGCCGTCCGGCGGGTCGCTGATCATCGAGCACACCGAGGCGCTCACCGTCATCGACGTGAACACGGGTCGGAACGTCGGCTCGTCGAGCCTCGAGGAGACGGTCTTCAAGAACAACCTGGAGGCCGCGGTCGAGATCGCCCGCCAGCTCCGGGTCCGCGACATCGGCGGGATCATCGTGGTCGACTTCGTCGACATGGAGGTCAAGGAGAACCGCGACGAGCTGGTGCGGGTCTTCAAGGAGTCCCTCAGCCGCGACAAGACCCGTACGCAGGTCTACAACGTGAGCGAGCTCGGCCTCGTGGAGATGACCCGCAAGCGCATCGGCGAGGGGCTCCTGCAGAGCTTCGCCCACACGTGCGAGAAGTGCGACGGGCGGGGTCTCGTCGTGGAGATGCCCGGCTGAGCGGCCCTCGGCGGGTCGAGGGCCCGACTTCGTGATCCGCGCACCGACCGTGTAACGTGGTCGGCCGTATGTACGCAGTGATCGCATCCGGCGGCAAGCAGGTCCGAGTGGCCGAAGGCGAGACCGTCCAGCTCGAGAAGCTCGGTGACGTCGGCTCCGACGTCGAGCTCACCCCAGTCCTCCTCGTGGACGGGGGCACCACCTTCGCCACCCCCGACCAGCTCTCCGGCGTCAAGGTCCAGGGCCGGGTCACCGGCGAGGTGAAGGGTCCGAAGATCGACGCCTTCACCTACAAGAACAAGGCGCGGGTGCGCCGGCGCTGGGGCCACCGCCAGAAGTACGCGCTCGTCGAGATCACCTCCATCACGAAGGGCTGACGCGAGATGTCGAAGACCAAGGGTGGCGGTTCCACCAAGAACGGCCGCGATTCAGAGAGCAAGCGCCTCGGCGTGAAGGTGTTCGACGGCACCGCCGTGAAGGCCGGCGCGATCATCGTCCGCCAGCGCGGCACCCGCTTCCACCCGGGTGAGAACGTGGGCCGCGGCGGCGACGACACGCTGTTCGCCCTCCAGCCGGGCACCGTGAAGTTCGGCAGCCGCAACAACCGCAAGCTCGTCGACGTCCTGCCGCTGAGCGACTGACGTCAGCGGCTGACGTCAGCGGCTGACGTCGACCCCCGTCGGCAGCGCCGCGGGGTCCCAGCCCAGGTGCGTGACCGCCATCTGGCAGGCGAACCGGTCGGTCATGCCGGCCACGTAGGTGACCGCCTCGCGGACCGCCTCCGGTGAACCGGCCGCCAGGTCGTCGCGCCGGCGAGGGCCGACCGGCGCCGGCAGGTTGTCGAGCGGGAGGGTGTTGGGCCGGTCGGCGTAGAACTCGACCAGGGCGCGCAGCACCCTGATCACCAGTTCGGACTGCGCCTGCGACGCCGGCCGCATGTAGATGTTCCGGTAGTTGAAGCGCCGGAACTCGGCGAGCGCGTCGGCCATCGGGCTCGTCATCCCGATGCGGCCCGTGTTCGCGGTGGCGGTGACCATCGCCTCGATGAACGCGTTGAGCTGCTGCGACCGGGTGCGACCGCACCGCTCGGCGACCATCTCAGGAAGCATCGAGGGGGTGACGATGCCGGCGAGGACAGCGTCCTCGAAGTCGTGGCAGACGTAGGCGATGCGGTCGGCCCACGAGACGACCTCGCCCTCTGCCGTCGAGGGCGCCGGGCGCGACCACGAGTGGTTGCGGATGCCGTCGAGCGTCTGGTGGCAGAGGTTGAGCGGAGCGAGGACCACGTCGGCCCCCCAGACGGCGTGGTCGTAGCCCTCCAGCAGGTACGGGGAGAACGCGTCCTCGCTGGCGTGCCCGCCGGGACCGTGGCCGCAGTCGTGGCCGAGGGCGATCGCCTCCGTGAGGGCCACGTTCAGGCGGCACGCGCGCGCCACCGACGTGGCGACCTGTGCCACCTCGAGCGCGTGCGTCAGGCGGGTCCGCTGGTGGTCGTCGGGGAAGATGAAGACCTGCGTCTTGCCGGCGAGGCGCCGGAACGCCGTGGCGCCGTGGAGGATGCGGTCACGGTCGCGCTCGAAGCAGGTGCGCACCGGGTCGGGCGCCTCCTCCCGAGCCCGGTCACCCGCCCCCCGGGCCCGGGTGGCCCCCGGTGCCAGCGTCTCCGCCTCCACCCCCTCCCGGGCACGCCGGTCGAGCACCTCGACGGGCCCCGCAGCGGCGTGCGAGTCGGCGTGCGCGAGCCGCACGCCGTCGTCGTCGACGCCGGTCATCGTGGCGGCCCACGCCGTGGTGCGGCGCTCGTCGGGGGCGGTCGAGGTCATGGTGACATCGTAGGAGGCCCCTGCAACAGCTTTGGCGGAGGGTGGTTGCGCGGTCACGGTCCGCACGAAAATGGGCCGAACGGCCCATACCGGACGAGGTGGTCCGCTGGTTCGCTGGATCCCTGACGTCGCCCGCCGCGCGGGCCGCCGCCTCCTGGAGAGACGATGGGGACAGCACGCAGAGCGACCCGCTCCGAGCGGGGGGTCACGCTGATCGAGAGCGCGATCGCCACGCCCGTCGTGCTGCTCCTGATCTTCGGCGTGCTCGAGTTCGGGTTGCTCTTCAAGGACTACCTGAGCCTGGCCAACGGCGTGCGCGACGGTGCCCGCCAGGCGTCGGCCCTCGGCACCGACGTGAACACCGACTACAAGGTGATCCAGTCGGCCCTCAAGCGCATGCCGGCCGTCAACGTCGCCCGCGTCAAGCGGATCGTCGTCTTCAAGGCCACCTCGGCCGACGCCACGGTGCCGTCGTCCTGCAGGAGCGGGCCGGTCACCAACGTCTGCAACTCCTACTCCGGCTCCGACTTCACCCGTCCGGAGAGCCAGTTCAACGGGGGCGCCAACGCTCCCGACCGGTTCTGGAAGCCGGCCTCGCGGAAGGATCGGCTGAGCGACCCGCCCGACTACGTCGGCGTGTGGATCGAGGTCCGCCACGAGGCCGCGACGGGGCTGCTGCCCCTGACCAAGGACCTCCGCGAGGAGGTCGTCATGCGGATCGAGCCGTCGAGGATGTGATGAGGTCCGTCCTTGCACGCCGGCGAGTCCGGCGATCGGAGCGGGGGGTCGCCCTCGTGGAGACCGCGATGGTCGCCGTGCTCCTCGTGTCGATCCTCGTCGCCACGTTCGAGCTCGGCATGGCGTGGCGGTCGTCGATCACCAACGCCCAGGCCGCGCGGGCGGGCGCCCGCGTGGCGTCGAGCCAGGGCGTCGCGAAGCTCACCGACCAGGCGACGATCCTCGCTGTCGCGGCCGGCCTCAGGTCGACCGGCAGCGCGACGATCACCAAGGTCGTGGTCTTCCGCTCAGCAACGGCCGACGGGGACGTCCCGTCGACCTGCCTCACCGCCGCGACGCTGGCGGCCGGCGGGAGCTCCTCCTCCAAGTGCAACGTCTACTCGACTGCCCGGATCGCTCAGATCGTCGCCAGCCCGACCGCCACACAGGCGAACTTCGCCGGGACCTGCACGGGGACCTCGCAGTGGGACCGGTTCTGGTGCGCGCCGACCCGCAACAACGTCCAGCTGAGCACCGGCGGCCTCGACTACGTGGGTGTCTACGTCGAGATCGCGCACAAGACGTTCTCGAAGGTGTTCGGCGACTCCATCACCATCCGTGACACCTCCGTCATGCGGATCGAACCAGCAGCAGGTGACGTATGAGGCGGACCACCTCGAGCACCCGGATCGGACGCGGCGTGGCCCGGCGAGGGGAGCCCGGCGAGCGCGGCTACATCCTCGTGATGACGGCGATGCTGATCGTCCCGATGATGCTCCTCGCGGCGATGGCGATCGACTACGGCGGGTGGTACGCCGAAGGCACCCGCATGCAGAAGGCCGCCGACGCGGCAGCGCTGGCGGGGGTCGTGTGGCTCCCGAACTTCCAACAGGCGAGCTCGGTGGCCAAGGACACCGCCCGCCAGAACGGCTACGACGACGCGAAGACGAACATCGTCGTCAAGGTCACGCAGATCTCCGAGACCGAGCTGGGAGTGCAGATCACGGACTCGAACTCGGAGGTGTACCTGGCGACCTTCGTGAAGAAGACGATGTCGATCTCCCGGTCGGCGTCGGCCAAGTACGTGCTCCCGGTGCCGCTCGGCAGCCCCAAGAACTACTTCGGGACGGGCCCGATGATCTCGGGGAGCGACAAGGAGAACTTCTTCGCTGCCATCAACGGCTACTGCTCCTACAAGGCGCAGGGTGGACCCTTCGAGGCCCGGTACCAGATCCCCGGGATCCCGAGCGCGAGCCACGGCAGCGGCAACGCCTGCACCAGCAGCCGGACGAGCAACGGCGACTACCACGAGGACCCGGACCCGGCCTACCAGTACTACATCGAGCTGCCACCGAACCGCTCCCAGACGATGTACTTCTACATCTACAACCCGCACGAGGACGCCGACGACCCGACCGGGTACTCGAGCGGTCAGTACTCGACGACCTCCTTCTGGCTCCAGGCGCCGGACAACACCCCGTTCAACGACGCGGACAACCCCCTCTACGGCAAGCCCGGGAGCGGCGGGAGCTGCACCGGCAGCGGCGAGTCCAACCCGCGCACCTACACGGCGTCGGACAACGACGCGAGCTTCTTCAGCACCTCGGGGTGGTCGCGGTTCTGCACGTTCAGCACGTCGGCGCCCCCCGGGAAGTACATCCTGAACGTCAGGACGAAGGACGGGGAGGCCAACTCCTACGCCACGAACGCGTTCTCGTACCTGGTGCAGCGCAGCTCGTCGACGACGAACGCGACCGTCTGCGACACCCGGACCGACAGCACCTGCCCGGCGATCTACGGGAAGAGCTGGATGTCGGTCTACGCGAACGCCTCGGGATCCTCGGCGAACTTCTTCCTCGCGAAGGTGGGCCCCGAGCACGCCGGCAAGACGCTGAAGATCACGCTGTTCGACCCCGGAGAGGGTGGCAAGAGCATCCGGATCCTCGACCCCGGCGGCAACTTCGCGAGCTTCCGCTACCAGGACATGGGCGTGAACGGCGACACCCCGGGCAGCGACCTCGGCCCGACGACGTCGCTCAACGTGCTGAACGGCACCTACAACGGCAAGTTCGTCGAGCTGACCATCCAGCTCCCCTCGAACTACGCCTCGAGCTCCACGTTCCAGAACGCCGGTTGGTGGTGGAAGATCCAGTACAACACCGACACCGGCTCGGTGACCGACCGCACCACGTGGGGCGTCCGGGTGATCGGAGACCCGGTCCACCTGACGTCGTAGGGCCCGGAGGGCCGCCGCATCCCGCGCCCTAGGGTGTGGCGGTGTCCAGCTTCGTCGACGAGACCGCCATCTGCGTGCGCGGTGGCGATGGCGGTGCCGGCGCGGTGTCCTTCCGCCGTGAGGCCCACACGCCGAAGGGCGGCCCCGACGGCGGCGACGGGGGCCACGGCGGCAGCGTGTGGCTCGTGGCGGACCACAACGTCGCGTCGCTCATCGCCTTCCGCGACCACCCGCATCGGAAGGCCTCGTCGGGCCAGCACGGATCGGGGAAGCGGCGGCACGGCGCCCACGGCGAGGACCTGGAGGTCCACGTCCCCGAGGGCACCGTCGTGCGCGACCGCGACGGCGCGGTGCTGGCCGACCTGTTGCACCACGGGGACCGCTACCTCGCCTCCAAGGGTGGTGAGGGCGGCAAGGGCAACGCCCGCTTCCTCTCGAACCGCCGCAGGGCACCCGGGTTCGCGGAGCAGGGCGAGCACGTCGAGGAGCGGTGGCTGCGCCTCGAGCTGAAGCTCATGGCGGACGTGGCGCTGGTCGGGTTCCCCAACGTGGGCAAGTCGACGCTGATCAGCCGCATCTCCGCAGCCCGACCGAAGATCGCCGACTACCCCTTCACGACGCTCGAGCCCCAGCTCGGCGTCGTACGGATGCCCGACGGATTCGAGTACGTCGTCGCCGACATCCCCGGGCTGATCGAGGGCGCCGCCGAGGGGAGGGGGCTGGGCCACCAGTTCCTGCGCCACATCGAGCGAGCACGGGTGCTGCTCCTCGTGCTCGACGTCGCCATGGCCGACGGGACCCCGCCCGAGGAGCAGGAGCGCGTGCTCCTCGACGAGCTCGGCCGCTACCGGCCCGAGCTGCTGTCGCGGCCGCGGATGCGGATGTTCTCCCGCGTCGACCTCCTCCCCGCGCCGCCGGCCGCCGACGAACCCGACACCTTCGCGGCGTCCGCCGTGACGGGCACGGGGATCGACCGGGTGAAGGGCGAGCTCGCCCGGGTCGTCGGCGACGCCCGCTCGGCGAGCGTCGAGGAGGACAGCTACATCGTCCACCGTCCGGTGCCCGAGGGGATCCAGGTCGAGCGCACCGCGGACGGCACCTGGGAGGTCCACGGGCGGGAGGCCCGCCGCGCGGTGGCGTTCAACGACCTCACCAACCCCGATGCGCTCGAGGAGGCGCACCGCCGGTTGAAGTCCCTCGGCGTCGACCGGGCGCTGGCCCGGGCCGGCTGCCGCAACGGCGACCTCGTGCGCATCGGCGGCCTCGAGCTCGCCTACGAGTCCGAGGACCAGCTCGACGTCGACAGGGGCCGCTGGTGACCGTCGTCGTGGTGAAGGTCGGCACGTCGTCGATCACCGACGACGACGGCGGGCTGGACCGCGACGCGATCCGTCGCCTGTGCCGCCAGCTGGTCGAGCTGCGGGACGCGGGTCACCGCGTCGTGCTCGTGTCGTCGGGCGCGATCGCGGCCGGCCTCCCGGCGCTCGGGATGACCGCTCGTGAGCGGCCGCGGGATCCGATCACGCTGCAGGCGGTCTCGGCGGTCGGCCAGGCGCTGCTCATGCAGGTGTACCGCGAGGTCCTCGCCGAAGCGGGCGGGCCGGTGCCCGGTCAGGTGCTGCTCGCGCCGTCGGACTTCGTGAACCGCCAGCAGTACCTGCACGCCCGCTCCACGCTCGGCAGGCTGCTCGACCTCGGGGTGCTCCCGGTCGTCAACGAGAACGACGCCGTCGCGGACGACGAGATCCGCTTCGGTGACAACGACCGCATCGCTGCGCTCGTCGCGCAGCTGGTGGGGGCGGAGCTGCTCGTGCTCCTCACCGACGCGGCCGGCGTCTTCACCGCGGACCCCCGGCTCGACGAGGAGGCGTCCCTCATCGAGGAGATCGTGGAGGTCGACCAGGACCTCGAGCGCGCCGCCGGCGGCAGCGGCTCGAACCGCGGCAGCGGAGGCATGGCGACGAAGGTCGCGGCCGCGAAGATCGCGGCGTGGTCCGGTGTGCGCACCGTGATCGCCGCTGCGGGGCGTGAAGGGGTGCTCGCCGACGCCCTGGCGGGGACGGCGGGCGTGGGAACCGTGGTGGTGCCGCGGGCGCAGCGACTCCCGGCCCGGAAGGTCTGGATCGCGTTCGCCGTCGGCTCGGCCGGGTGCCTCGAGGTCGACGACGGCGCACGCCGGGCGCTGCAGCAGCGGGGCAGCTCCCTCCTCGCCGCCGGCATCACCGGCGTCGAAGGCGACTTCGACGAGGGCGACGCGGTCGAGGTGCGCGGCCACGACGGCCGCCCGTTCGCGAAGGGGCGGGTGCGGGTGGACTCGGGTTCGCTGCGCAACGGGTCGGCCGCGGGTGTCGTGATCCACCGCGACGACCTCGTCGTCCTGCCGTAGGTCCCGCCGGCGCGGCTGCGCCGACGGGCGCGGGCGCGCGGGTCAGCCGGCGGTGCTGTCCGGGGCGCCGGGCGCCTCGGTGGCGGACGCCGGCTCGGGAGCGGGGTTCGCCTCCGCGGTGGCGGACGCCGGCTCGGGCGCAGGCGTGGCGATGCCGAGCTGGCTGCGGATCTGCTCGAGCCGGGCGTGCGCCTCCACGTTCATGGCGGCGTGCTCGACCTCGAGCATCTTCGCCTCGACCCCGGACCCTTCGAGCTCGCCCGAGGCCTGCGCCTTCGCGTAGCGGGACTCGATCTTCTTGCGGACCTCGTCGAGCGTCGGGACGTCCTGGCCGACCGTCTCGGAGAGCGACGCCATCGTGACGTTCAGCTGCTCCTGCATCTTCGCCTGGTCGAGCTGCGACAGGAGCTTCTGCTGCTCGGCGAGCTTCTTCTGCAGCACAGCGCTGTTCTGCGCGACGGCTGACTTGGCCTGGTCGGACGCCTGCGCCGCCTGCAGGGAGAGGGTCTTGAGGGACTCGACCTCGGCCTCGAGCGAGATCAGCCGGTTCGCGAACGCCTCGGCCGCCTGGGTGAGCTCGGTGGCGCGTGCGGTGTCGCCCTTCTTCGTGGCCTCGTCGGCCATGAGCACCGCCTGCCGGGCGTTGGTGTTGACCTTCGACAGCTCGTCCATCTTCTGGTTGAGCTGCATCTCGGTGGTCTTCTGGTTCGCGATGACGTTCGCCGCCTGCTCCTTGAGCCGGCGGTGCTGCTCCTGCGCCTCGATGATCGCCTGCTCGAGCTGGACCTTGGGGTCGGCCCTCTCGTTGAAGGACGACGACAGCTTCGCCCCGAGGTACTTCCACCACCGCTTCAGCGCTCTCAGCATGGGGTCACACTAGGACGCGATCGGCCGTCATGGCTCGGCGGAGCGGTCGCTCCCCCCGAAGGAGGCGATCGCCGCCTGGAGCCGACGCGTGAGGGGCTCGAAGCCCTCGATCCGCAGCAGCGTCACCGCGCCCAGCCACACCACGAGGGCGACCACCACGCACACCAGGATGTCGAGCAGCGGCCGTGACGTGAGGGACTCGCCGAGCACCGTCCGGATCACGACGAGCGGGACGATCGTCAGCGTGGACACGATCCCGATGCGGGCGAGGAGCGGCGTCCAGTCGCGCCGGATGAGGCCAGGCACCCGGCGCTGGAGCACCACCACCGTGGCGACTGCGGCGATCGTGTACGCCCCCGCGAACGCCAGCCCGAGCCCGGCCTCGTGCAACCCGATGAGCGCCACGGCGAGCACGATGTTGGCGACGTTCTCGCCGAGGTTCAGGAGGAACGGCGTCTTCGTGTCGCGCCGGGCGTAGAAGACACGGAGGGCGTACAGGTACAGGGAGAACCCGGGGAGCCCCAACGCCATGGTGACGATCGTGCGGCCGGTGCGGATCGTGTCCTCGTGGTCGAAGAGGCCCCGCTCGAGCACGATCTGCACGATGCTGTAGCCGAGGAGGGCGAGCCCGGCGGCGGCCGGGATCATCAGCGTGAGCAGCATCGAGCCGCCCTCACGGAACCGGCGGGAGAGCGTGCGCCGGTCCTCCTGCTGGGCGGCGCGGGCGAGCTCCGGGGTGGTCGACGTCATGATCGACACGGCGAGCAGACCGTGGGGTAGCTGGAAGAAGATGAAGGCCGTCTGGTACGCCGTGATCGCGCCGGCGTCGAGGCCGCTCGCCAGGCGGAGCACCACCACGAGCGCCACCTGGTTGGCGACGACGTAGCCGATCGTCCAGCCGCCGAGCTGCAGGATCTCCCGCAGGACGGGGTGGCGGAACCGGGGCAGCCAGCGCATCTGGACCCCGGAGCCCCGGACGCCGATCGCGACGAGCACGGCCATCGACGCGACGCCGGCCGTGGTGCCGAGGCCGAGGAGCAGGAGCGTCGGCCGGTTGGTGAAGTCGCTCTTCCCGGCGGTGAGCGGCACCGCGAGGACGGCGAGGATGGTCACGACGTTCGTCGCCACCGGTGCGTAGGCCGCCATCGCGAAGCGGCGCCGGGCGTGGAGCATCGCGGTGCCGATCGTCCCGACCCCGTAGAAGAGGATCTGCGGCACGAGCAGGTAGAGGAGCGGCTCGGCGATCTGGTGGCGCATCTCCGCGCCGCCGCCGGAGTCCGGGAAGAGGCGGAGGAACAGGGGCGACGCCACGACGGCCACGAGGGTGAAGGCGGTCAGGACGATCAGCCCGACGCTCGACACCACGGACGCCCGCTCGTCTGCGTCGCGCTGTGTCTCGCCGCGCCTCGGCACGAAGAGCGGTACGAGGGTGGAGGAGAGGACGCCGCCGACCACGAGCTCGTAGAGCAGGTTCGGCGCCGTGTTCGCCAGGTTGTAGCCGTCCGAGACCGCTCCCTGGCCGAGCGCCCAGGCGAGCGCGACGACTCGCCCGAGACCGGTGACGCGGCTGAGGGTGGTGCCCAGGGCGGGCGAGATGCTGGCCCGCAGCAGCGAGTGCTGCCCGGTGACCTCGGTCCGCGCCGCTGCCTGCGTCATGTGGCGGGGCCGCCGAGGGTCCTCGTGACCTCGAGGGCCTGGCGGAGGGCTTCCATGTCCTGGGTGATGGCCGTGACGTCCCGACCGACCTGGTCGAGCTGGCCTTCCCCTTCGGCCGAGACCGACAGCTCGACGCTGCGGGTGACCGCCTCGTCGAGCCGCGCGTTCAGCAGCCGGAGCCGGTCGTGGGTCTCGCGGATGGTGTCGTCCATGCGACGTGCGGTCTCGAGCTGGGCCTG
>Ga0182743_1003808_pt1 | contig 11817 bp, 9 predicted proteins | sample eDN3rd30CKraftOP_FD_128522 | JGI IMG/M metagenome (GOLD analysis project Ga0182743, IMG submission 128522) | Enriched Organic Plus compost microbial communities from Emeryville, California, USA - eDNA 3rd pass 30_C Kraft OP (version 2) (version 2) ... | reverse complement strand
CCGAGCAGGCCCATGTCGCCGAACTTCTTCCACATGTCCATGGGGAACAGGTTGTCGGCGTCGATCTGCGCGGCGCGCGGGGCCAGTTCGCTGGCGACGAAGCCCTGCACCTGCTCGCGGAGCATGTCGATGGTTTCGCCGAGGCCGAAGTTGAGGGACGGGTAGCTCATGGTTGCACCTGCTTTCTTGTACTTGGATAAGGGTAGGGCGCGCTCAGGCGCGCTGTTTCTTCTCGGTCTCGGCCAGGGCCGCCAGGCAGCGTTCCTCGGCCGTGTCCAGTTCCAGCTTCATCTGCTCGATGTCGAGCAGCTGCTGCTCCAGCTGCGCGCGGCGCGCGGCGATCTTGCCCATGAAGGTCTCGAGCTGCTTGCGGTTGCCGCTGCTGGGATCGTAGAGGTCGATCAGCTCCTTGCACTCGGCCAGCGAGAAGCCGATGCGCTTGCCGCGCAGGATCAGCTTCAGCGCCACCAGGTCCTTGGGGCTGTAGATGCGCTCCTGGCCGCGGCGCTCGGGGCTGAGCATGCCTTGCTCCTCGTAGAAGCGGATGGCGCGGGTGGTGACGTCCAGTTCGCGGGCCAGGTCGGAAATGCTGTAGGTGGTCGGCATCGGGCTTGCTCGTTCGTTTACCTTTACGTTAACGTAAACCTGCGTCGAGGGGCTGTCAATCACTTCGCCGCCGACCGGCTGGCCCGCTAATTGCGTGCGTTGCCGGGCAACCGGGAGTCCTCTTTACTGAAGGGGAGGACGGGTGTAGACAGTCCCTGACCAGCCTGACGTCCCGCGCGGCAACGCACCGCGCGGGCAAGCGGAGCCGAGATCGACATGACAAGAACAATAGGCAGCGACCTGCTGCGCGAGGCCCACCGGGCCCGCGAACGCCTGCAGCGCGAGGGCGAGCTACCCGCCGGCGTGCTGCGCGAGGAAATCGACGCCTCCTGGCGGCGCAGCCTGGGCCACGGCCTGGACTGCGGCAGCGGCAACGACCAGGAGCTGGACAACCGCGCCGGCATCGAGCTGCTGCTGGAGAACAACCGCCTGCTGCTCGACGCCGCCACCCCCGAGCTGGACTTCCTGCGCCAGCGCCAGGGCCACGACGCCCTGGTGATCCTGGCCAACGCCGACGCCACCATCGTCTCGGTGGCCGGCGCCCACGAGCGCCTGCGCCGCATCGGCCTGGAGGACATCGCCCCGGGCGCCTGCTGGAGCGAGGCCGCGCGCGGCACCAACGCCCTGGGCACCGCCCTGGTGGAAGGCCGCGCCACCCAGATCGACTGCGGCGAGCACTACCTGGAGCGGCTCAGCCGCTTCTCCTGCACCTCCGTGCCCATCAGTTGCCCCCAGGGCAATCTGCTCGGGGTGCTCGACCTGACCCGCGAAGGCCCCCTGGCCGGCCCGGTGGAAAGCCTCAGCCTGCTCAACCGCGCCGCGGTGCAGATCGAGGAGCGGCTGTTCGCCGCCAGCTTCCCGGGGCAGGTGGTGCTGTCCTTCCACAGCCGCCGCCAGTACCTGGATTCGCCCTGGCAGGGCCTGCTGGCGCTGAGCCTGGAGGGCCGCATCCTGGCCCTCAGCACGCCGGCCTGCCAGTTGCTCGGCGCGCCGCGCGAGACGCTGGTCGGGCGCCGCTGCGAAGACCTGCTGGGCGCCAGGGGCGAGCAACTGCTCGCGCGCCTGCAATCCGGCGCCCTGGGCAGCCTGCAGACGGCCAAGGGCGAGTTCTTCTACAAGGTGCTGCAGGCGCCGCTGCGCGCCAGCGCGGTGTCGGTGCCGGCGCGCCAGCCGCAGCGCCCGGCCCCGGCCGCGCCGGACCTGGAAGCCCTGGCCGGCGGCAACCCGCGCTACGCCCGCGCTTTGCGCATGGCCCGCCAGGGCCTGCTGAACGAACTGCCGGTGCTGCTGCTGGGCGAGACCGGCAGCGGCAAGGAGGTGGTGGCGCGCGCCCTGCACCAGAGCAGTGCGCGCTCCGGTAAGCCGTTCATCGCGGTGAACTGCGCGGCCATCCCCGAAGGGCTGATCGAATCCGAACTGTTCGGCTACCGCGAGGGCGCCTTCACCGGCTCGCGCCGCGGCGGCATGGTCGGCCGCCTGCAACAGGCCCACGGCGGCACCCTGTTCCTCGACGAGATCGGCGACATGCCCCTGGCCCTGCAGGCCCGCCTGCTGCGTGTGTTGCAGGAACGCAAGGTAGCGCCGCTGGGCGCGGGAGAAGAGCAGGACATCGACGTGGCGCTGATCTGTGCCACCCACCGCGACCTCAAGCGCCAGGTGGAAGAGAAGCAGTTCCGCGAAGACCTCTACTACCGCGTCAACGGCATCAGCGTGCGCCTGCCGGCCCTGCGCGAGCGCGACGACCTCGGCCAGTTGGCCCAGGGCCTGCTGGCCAAGCTGGGCGCGCCCGAGGCGCGGCTGGACGACGAACTCTTCGCGCTGCTGGCCGACTACCACTGGCCGGGCAACATCCGCCAGCTGGAAATGGTGCTGCGCACCGCCCTGGCCATGCGCGAGCCGGGCGAAAACACCCTGGGCCTGGAACACCTGCCGGACAGCACCCTGGAAGAACTCGCCGCCGGCGAACGGCAGCCCTGCGGGCGCATCCGCGAGACCGAGATGGAGCTGATCCGCCAGGCCCTGGACCGCCACCAGGGCAACGTCTCGGCGGCCGCCGACGCCCTGGGCATCAGCCGCGCCACCCTGTACCGCAAGCTCAAGCAACTGAAGGGCGGCTGATGTTCTTCACCCGCCTGATCGACAGCGACGACCCCAAGGCCCTCAAGGAGGCGCTGCACTGGCTGTACGGCTTCGTCCGCCCGCAGCGCCTGGCCATCCTCGGCCTGCTCGGCCTGGCCCTGTGCGCCTCGCTGCTGGCCCTGGCGCAACCCTGGCTGACCAAGCTGCTGATCGACGACGGCCTGCTGGCCCGCGACTTCCCCCTGCTGGCGCTGCTGGCCGGGGTGATGATCGTGGTCGGGCTGGTCGGCACCGTGCTGTCGGGGCTCAACCGTTACCTGCACACGCAGCTCTCCGGGCGCATCCTGTTCGCCCTGCGCGACGCGCTGTACCGCCACCTGCAGAGCCTCTCGCCGACCTTCTTCGCCCGCCGCCGCATCGGCGACCTGATGTCGCGGCTGGACGGCGATGTCGCCGAAATCCAGCGCTTCGCGGTGGACTCGCTGTTCTCCGCGGTGTCCGCGGTGATCGGCCTGGTCGGCTCGCTGGCATTGCTGCTGACGCTCAGTTGGCAGCTGTCGTTGCTGGTCGCCGTGCTGATCCCGCTGGACGTGCTCTGGCTGCGCTGGATGCGCAAGAAGGTCGAGCGCGAGGCGCGCCAACTGCGCGAGCGCTCGGCCGACCTGTCGTCGTTCTTCGTCGAGACCCTGCCGGCGATGAAATTCATCCAGTCCGCCGGCCAGCAGGGCCGCGAGGCGCAGCGCCTGGAAGGGCTGGGCCAGGGTTACCTGGGCCAGTTGCTGCGCCTGCAACTGACCGAATTCTTCACCCAGGCGCTGCCGGGGACGCTGATGTCGCTGTCGCGTGCCTGCGCCTTCCTGGTCGGCGGCTACTGGGTAGTGCAGGGCACCTGGCAGCTGGGCTCGCTGATCGCCTTCTCCACCTACCTGGGCATGGCTATCGGCCCGGTGCAGAGCCTGCTCGGCCTGTACGTGGCGCTGCAACGCATGACCGTCAGCCTGGGCCGGGTGATGGAACTGCGCGGCGAAGCGCCGGGCGTGGCGTCGCCGGCGCAGCCCAGGCCGATGCCGAGCGTCGGCGAACTGCGCCTGCAAGGCGTGAGCTTCAACCACGCCGGCCGCAGCCAGCCCTTGCTGGACCAGGTGGACGCCTGCATTCCGGCCGGGCGCAAGGTGGCCCTGAGCGGGCCCTCGGGCGTCGGCAAGTCGACCCTGACCGACCTGCTGCAACGCTTCTACGACCCGGACCAGGGCCGCATCCTGCTGGACGGCGTGGACCTGCGCGAGCTGGACCTGTTCGAGCTGCGCCGGCGCATCGCCGTGGTCAGCCAGGAGCTGGTGCTGTTCCGCGGCAGCCTGGCGGACAACCTGTCGTACAGCGCGCCCCACGTCAGCCGTGAAGAAATCGAAAGGGTGGCGACCCTGGCCCAGTTGGACGGCCTGATCGCCAGCCTGCCCGAAGGCCTCGACAGCCCCCTGGGGGAGCGTGGCCAGCAATTGTCCGGCGGGCAGAAGCAGCGCATCGCCATCGCCCGCGCGCTGCTGCAGGACCCGCTGGTGCTGATCCTCGACGAAGCCACCTCGCAGGTGGACGAAAGCACCGAGCGCGAGGTGATAGCGGCCATCGACCGGCTGTTCGCCGGGCGCACGCGCATCCTCGTCAGCCACCGTCCCTCGACATTGGCTGAGGCCGACCTGCGCCTGGAGTTGCAGGATGGCCGGCTGAGCGTGCGCGAGGTGCCGCTGGTGGCCGTGGGAGGGCAGGGTGGCTGAGGTGCTGGTGGGGGTGGTCGACAGCGGTCATGCCCTGGAGCAGGCGGGTTGCGTGGTGGCTGGGCAGCGTTTCTGTCTGGCCGATGAGGGCGTGGAGCGACTGCCATTGGCGGCCGATGTTTTGGGCCATGGCTCGGCGGTGATCCAGGCGGTGCTTGCCCGGGCGCCGCAAGCGCGCTTCAGCGTGGCCCAGGTGTTCGACGGTCGCGGTGTGACCAGCCCGTTGCAGATCGCGGCTGCGTTGCAGTGGCTAGGTGGGCAGGGTGTGCGGGTGATCAACCTGAGCCTGGGTGTGCGCCAGGATCGGCCGATCCTCCGCGAGGCCGTCGCCGAACTGGTGGAGGCGGGCGTTCTGGTCTGCGCGTCGAGCCCGGCGCGGGGCGAGCCGGTGTTTCCGGCGGCCTATCCGGGGGTGGTGCGGGTGACCGGGGATGCGCGTTGTGGCGAGGGGGAATGGTCGTGGCTAGGGAGTGCGCAGGCGGATTTCGGGGCGGCTGTGCGGGTTGTGGGGCAGGCGGGGGCGAGTCTTGGTTGCGCGGCGTTCTGTGGGCATCTGGTGGCTTTGCTGGGGGAGCGGCCGGCGTTGTCGAATGAAGAGTTGTTGGCGTTGATGCGCGAGGGTGCCGTGTACAAGGGGATCGAGCGGAAGGTGAGCTTATGAGTGGGGTTGGGGTTCCTTTCCCTCTCCCTAACCCTCTCCCTGAAGGGAGAGGGGACTGTTCGGAGTGGCTGCGAGGTTCGACATTCCGCCGGCCACGTCGGAGCAGCTGGATGACTCGGAATTCAAGTTCGCACCGAACGGCTCCCTCTCCCTTCAGGGAGAGGGCTGGGGAGAGGGCGCGGCCCCACAGCCAACACCAAACCCCCCAGCGAACATCCCCATGCCCCCAATCCTGATCCTCGGCGCCGGCCCCGCCGGAGCGGCCACCGCCATCGGCCTGCGCCGCCTCGGCCACGCCGTCACCGTCATCAGCGAATGGCGCCGCTTCGCCGCCGTCGAAGGCGTCTCCCAACGCGTCCTCGACGGCCTGCGCCACGCCGGCCTCAATCACGCCCTGGCCTGCACCGCGCCGCCTTCGCAACGCCGGGTGAACTGGAACGGCAGCGAAAGCGCGCAGAACGTCGAATTCATCCTCGACCGCCCGCTGTTCGACCAGGGCCTGCGCCAGGACCTTCATGACGCCGGCATCCAAGTGCTGGAAGACCGCGTGCTCGGCGTGGAATCCGACGCCACAGGCCACCACGTCCGCCTGGAAAGCGGCCAGCACCTGCATACCCCTTTCCTCGTCGAAGCCCGTGGCCGCCAGGCGCCGCTGAACCAGAAGGCCGGCAAGGCCCGTCGCGGCCCGGAAACCCTCAGCCTGCTCAGCCGCTGGCAGGGCGCGCCGGGGCCGGTGGCCAGCGCGGTGCAGAGCCTGGCCGATGGCTGGGCGTGGATGGCGCGGCTGGCCGACGGGCGCTGCTACTGGCAGCTGACCCTGGACGTGGCCAGCAGTGCGCTGCCGCCCAAGGAGCAGCTACTCGACTACTGCCGCGAACGCCGCCAGCGCTCTGAACTCAGCCAGGCATTCTTCGGCGGGCACCCCGAACAGGACCTGGAACTGCACGCCCGCAGCAGCACGCCGATCCTCTGCCTGGAGGCCTGCGGCGAGAACTGGATTCGCGTGGGCGATGCGGCCATGGCGGTGGACCCGCTGTCCGGCAACGGCATCTTCCAGTCGCTGTCCTCGGCGTTGCAGGCACCCGCTGTCATCAACACGCTGTTGCGCGCCCCGCAGCGCGCCGAGTTGGCCAAGCGCTTCCACCAGCGCCGGGTGGAGCAGTTGTTCCTGCGCTTCGCCCGCGTTGGCCGCGACTTCTATGCCGAAGAAAGACAATGGGCCGAGCAGCCCTTCTGGCAGGCCCGTCGCGCCTGGCCGGACACGGTGCCCAGCCATGCCCCGGCGGACTTCGAGGCCCTGCGCATCGAACGCGCCCCGGTGCTGCGCGACGGCCTGGTGGACGAGGCCGAGGTGGTGGTCAGCCCCGACCAGCCCCTGGGCATCTGGCACCTGCAGGGCCTGGAGCTGGCGCCCTGGCTGCGGCGCCTGCGCAGCGAACCGCAGGCGCAGGTGCTGGCCGCGCTGCCGGAGCAGCAGCGGCGCATCTTCCAGGGCTGGCTGCTGAGCCAGGGCTACCGCCCGCGCTGATCAGGCCTTGAACTGCTGCGCCAGGCGGTGCTGCTGCTCGGCGCTGTGGTTCAGTTGCTGGCTCAGGTGCGCCGAGCGCTCGGCCTGGTCCGACAGGGCCTGGGTCACGTCGCGGATGGCGCCGATGTTGCGGCCGATCTCCTCGGCCACGCTGCTCTGCTCCTCGGCGGCGCTGGCGATCTGCAGGTTCATGTCGCTGATCAGGTTCACCGCGCCGGTGATGCGCTGCAGCGCGTCTATGGCCTGGCGCGCCTGCTGCACGTTGTCCTGGGCCTGGCGGTAGCTGGCGTGCATGGCGTCGGCCACCGATAGGCTGCGCGCCTGCAGGTTCTCGATCACCCCGCGAATCTCTTCCACCGAATCCTGGGTGCGCCTGGCCAGGCCGCGCACCTCGTCGGCCACCACAGCGAAGCCGCGCCCGGATTCGCCGGCCCGCGCCGCCTCGATGGCGGCGTTGAGCGCCAGCAGGTTGGTCTGCGCGGCGATGCTCTGGATCACCTCGAGAATGGCGCCGATCTGCTCGTTGCTGCTGGCCAGGTTCTGCAGCTCGCCCATGGCCTGGTTCATGTCGCCGGCCAGGGCGTCGATGCCGGCGCTGGTGGCCTCGATGGTGGCGTAGCCCTGCTGGCTGGCGCGCTCGGCCCCGGCGAACAGCTTGCCGCTGTCGTCGGCGATCACCTGGCTGTCCTGGCGCGCCTGGTACAGCGACAGGCCGATCAGGGTGGCGGCGATGCCCAGCAGGCACAGGCCGGCGAGCCAGGTGATGCGGCCCTGGAGGGTGGAGTGGATGCTGCGCATGGGAGGCCTCCCTGGAAACCGCGAAACCTGCCGGCGCGCCACCGCCGGGATGGGGGCCGGCGGTGGCGCGGAGGCGGGTTCGTGGCCTGTGGCTTAGAAGGTGCTGGTGAAGATCAGTTGGGTGTAGAGGTTGTCGTCGTTGCCGCCGATCTGGGTGCCGCCTTGCTCGGCGCTCTTCTTCGGCTTGTACACGCCGACCAGCGGGGTGATGGTCAGGTGCGGGCTGACGGTCCAGTCGGCGTACAGGTCGATCTCGTGGCCGCCGAGGTTGCCCAGGTCCTTGTCGATGGTGTCGAAGCGGAACCATTGCAGGCCGACGTCGAAGGTCTCCGTCGGCTGGATTTTGGCGCCGACGTTGTGGACGCGGGTGTTGCTGTTGAAGGGGCCGGAGTAGTTGCCCGCCACCTCGCCCTGGAACCAGGTGCCGAAGCCGCGGCTGAAGCCGTAGAACAGCGGGTCGAAGCCTTCGGAGAAGCGGCTGAAGCGGTAGCTGACGTAGGGCTTCCAGGCGGCGTCGGCGAAGGTCCAGCCGGCCTCCAGGTACCAGGCGTTCTCGTCGTCGGCGTGGCGCTTGTCCTGCCAGGCGTACTCGCCGGAGAGGAACAGGTTCTCCACGCCGGCGTTGCCCTGGCCGCGCAGGCTGTAGGTCTTCATGTCCTTGCGGTCGAGCTGGGCGGGGGAGGCGTACTGCTCGTCGATGTCGGTGACGTCGATGTAGGTCAGGCCCAGGGTGCCGGCGTCACTGACGTGCTCCAGGGTGCCGACGTACAGCTCGGGCTTGGCCTGGGCCGGGTTGTCGGACTTCAGGCGCATGATGTCGCCGCGCCAGCCCTGCTTGCCGCCGATGCGCAGCACCGCGGTCTCGTCGAAGCTGCGGCGGCCGGCCAGGTAATAGGCGCCGCCGCGGTCGAACATGCCGTCGGCCAGGCCATTGCCGAAGTTGAGGGCGTCGCCGTTGATCAGGAAGCCGTCGCCGACCACGATGTTCTGGCGGCCGAAGGAGAAGTCGATGCCGTCCTCGCCCAGCACCGGGAATAGCGTGCCCGAGCGCCAGCCCAGGTAGGCGTCCTCGATCTTGGTGGTGCGCTCGGAGCCGTCGGTGAAGCCGGCGGCGTCGCCGTCGCCCCAGGTCGCCGAGCTGAGCAGAGCGAAGGCGCCATACACGCTGCCGGCGCCGCCCAGGCGCTGGTCGCCGCTGAGGCCGTATTTGATGAAGCCTTCCTGCCAGTAGGACGAACCCTTGTCCTTGGTGCCGCTCTGCGCGTAGTTCTCCTGGCTGTGTAGCAGCGCATAGACCGCGGTGAGGTCGGCGTTGAGGTGGGTGTCGTCGGTGGAATACAGCGAGTAGGCGCTGGCCTGGCCGCTGCCCGCGATCAGCAGGGCGAGCAGCGTCGGGCGCAGGACGGTGGATCGGGTCATGGCGTGCATCCGTATCGTTATTGTTGGCAGGGGACGAAACTGCCTGGGATGCTAAGGCCATGGGCGCTGCTGGCCTTGTGCCTGTCTGCCAAGTGCTTGGATGTGCTTGCCAGATGTCTGCGGGATCGCGGAGAGAGTCCGTTTCTACGGTGGGACAGGTGCCTCACGGAAACCTGTAGGAGCAGGCCCTGCCTGCGATTCGCGCGCAGGGCGCGCTCCTACATGGGAATGGTGTGAGTGGCGCAGCGTAGGAGCGGATCTCATCCGCGAACCGCGCCGGAATTCCCGGCTATCGCGGACAAGGTCCGCTCCTACCATACGGGCGGCCCCGTGGTGCCTGGAGGTGAACCAGGCCGGCGGCGCTGTCCGGGGCGCCGACAATCCCCCGGACAACGCCGCCGGCTTGGCTGCTCAGTGCCCGGCCGGCTTGGCGGCGGCGCGCCCGGCGAGCATGCGGCCGAGCAGGGCGAGGAGGGTGATGGCGATCAGCAGCACCGAGATGGCCGCCACCGCCGGGTCGATGTTGTCGCGCAGGCCGGACCAGATCTGCCGCGGCAGGGTGTTGACCTCGGTGCTGGTGACGAACAGCGTCACCGCGATCTCTTCCCAGGAGAGCGCGAAGCACAGCAGCGCCGTGCTGGCCACGCCCAGCTTGAGGTTCGGCAGCACCACCAGGAAGGTGGTCTGCGCCAGGCTGGCGCCGAGGTTGCGCGCGGCCAGTTCGATGCGCCGGTCCAGTTGGCTCAGGGCCACCAGCATGGTCACTACGCCGTAGGGCACCACCATCACTATGTGGGCGATGGTCAGGCCGAACAGGGTGTCGTAGCCCAGGCCGGGGGCGAACTTGCTCACCGTGGTTTCCATGAAGTACAGCACCATCGCCGAGATCATCGGCGGGATGGCCATGGGCAGCAGCACCAGGCCGATCAGCAGCGCCGCCCAGCGCGAGCGCAGGTACCAGATGCCCAGGGCGAAGCTCACCGCCAGGGCGGTGGCGACCACGCAGGCGGCGCTGGCCACCACCAGGCTCTGGCCCACCGCCGAGAGCCACTCGGGGCTGTCCAGCAGGGCCTTGTAGTGGCGCAGCGACCAGTTGCCGTCGGGCATGGAGAGGAAGCGCTTGCCGGTGAAGGACACCGGGATCACCGCCAGCAGCGGGAACAGCATGAAGATCATCGCCATGGCGGCGAGCAGGCGGCTCGGCGCGCGGCTTTCGTGTGCGTTCATTCGGCGACTCCTATCCCACCAGCTTGTCGACGCGGGTCATGCGCAGCAGCGCCCAGATCAGCCCCGCCACCAGCGCCAGCAGCACCACCGAGAGCGCCGCGCCCAGGCCCCAGTTGCTGGTCTGGAACATCTGCAGGTAGACGTACTCAGCCACCATCACCGTCTGCCCGCCGCCGAGGATCGCCGGGGTGATGAAGAAGCCCAGGCAGAACACGAAGACGATGATGAAGGCGCCGAGGATGCCGGGAATGGTCTGCGGCACGAAGATGCTCCAGAAGGTGCGCAGCTGCCCGGCGCCCAGGCCGCGGGCGGCCAGCAGCACGCGCGGGTCGAGGCGGCGCATGGTCGACACCAGCGGGAACAGCGCGAAGGGCACCATGAAGTGGACCATGCCGATCACCACCCCCAGCTCGTTGCGCGTCAGCTGCAGCGGCTCGCTGATGATGCCCAGCGCCTGCAGCCAGCCGTTGAGCAGGCCGTTGCTGCGCAGGGCGATCAGCCAGCCGAAGGCGCGCACCAGCACCGACAGCCAGAAGGGGATGAACACGCAGATTTCCACCATGCGCTGCCAGAACGGCGGGCTGTACACCCAGCAGTAGGCCATCAGGTAGGCGATCAGCAGCGACACCACGCTCACCGTGGTGCACAGGCGGAAGGTGCGCCAGAGCACGTCGTGGATCGCCGGGTCGCTGGCGATGCGCTGGTACTGCTCGATGCCCGGGGTGGGCAGGCTGAAGCTCCAGCCCACCACCCCGGCGAAGGGCAGCACGTAGAACAGCAGCAGCACCAGCGGCAGCGGCGCCAGCAGCAGGGCCAGCTTCAGCCGCGAGGGGTTCTCCGCCATGGGCTCACCTCACTTGGAAACGTGGGTCAGGTACTGCTCCAGGGCCACCGCATAGTGGTCGGTATACCACTCGTGGCTGAGCATGATCTGCCGGGGCAGGTTGTCTGGGTCGGTGCAGTTCAGGTGCCTGCGGTCGGCCGGGATGAGCGAGGCGGCGGCCGGGTTGGCCGGGCCGTTGCCGAACAGCTTGAACAGCTCCACCTGGGATTGCGGGTCCTGGGCGTAGGCGATGAAGCGCATGGCCGCGTCCTTGCCCGCCGGGTTGCCCTTGAGCACGCCCCAGTTGCTGCAGCCCAGCAGGGCGTTGTCGAAGGTCCACTGGATGCGCCCCTCGCTGTCCTCGGTGATGACCTGGGCGCGGGTGTTCCAGATGGCGCCCATGCTCACCTCGCCCTCGATCAGCAACTGCTGGGTCTCGGCGCCCGAGCCCCAGAAGGCCAGGATGTGCGGCTTGAGTTCGTCGAGCTTCTTCAGCGCGCGCGGCACGTCCAGCGGGTAGAGCTTGTCCGGCTCGACGCCGTCGGCCAGCAGCGCGGCCTCCAGCATGCCGTTCATCCACTTGTACAGGGTGCGCTTGCCGGGGAAGACCTGCACGTCCCAGAAGTCCTTCCAGGTCTTCGGCGCCTTGTCGCCGAAGCGCTCGCTGTCGTAGGCGATCACGTAGCTGAGCATGTAGTCGGCGATGCCGTATTCGTAGGCGAAGCCGGGCAGCACCTTGTCTTTCGAGACAATGCTGTAGTCGATCGGCTCCACCAGGTTTTCCTTGCCCAGGTTCTGCAGGATGGAGCTTTCCGCGTCGACCACGTCCCAGCTCACCCGGCCGCTGCTCATCTGGGTGCGGATGGCGCCCTCGGTGGGGCCGCTGCCGTCGATCTTCACCGGG
>Ga0182743_1003803_pt1 | contig 11825 bp, 10 predicted proteins | sample eDN3rd30CKraftOP_FD_128522 | JGI IMG/M metagenome (GOLD analysis project Ga0182743, IMG submission 128522) | Enriched Organic Plus compost microbial communities from Emeryville, California, USA - eDNA 3rd pass 30_C Kraft OP (version 2) (version 2) ... | reverse complement strand
GCCGAAGGCGTGGCGATGGCCACGATGACGTCGGGGCGGTCGCCCACGAACTTGCGGGCGATCTGCGCGGCGGTGCCGGTATTGCCCTGCGCGCTTTGGTATTGCCACTTGAGGTTCTTGCCGGACTCGTAGCCTGCCTGCTTCAGGCCCTCTTGCACCCCGTCGCGGACGGCGTCCAGCGCGGGATGTTCGACGATGGCGGTAATCGCCACCGATTTCTGCTGCGCGGCGGCCGGCGCGGCATGGATGGCCGCGGCCAGCGCCAGCGCGCCCACCGTCAGAAAATGTTTTTTTCCGATCAGCATTGTTGTGCTCCTTGCACCCTTTGGGTTGATATAGGCATGGGCGCACCGGGTCCTCCGCCCGGGGCGCCGCATGAGACGCGTAGTCTAACGCGGCGCGCATGGCCCCGTGGCGGGGAAATCCCTGAAAAGGTGCAGGATCGGACTGGCTGACGGCTACATCGTGCCGCACACGATACGTGCACCGCCTCCGCCGAGCTTTTGCGGGTGGTCGCTGTGATTGTCGCCGCCCGCATGCACCATCAGCGCGTGGCCGGCCAGGTCCGCCGTCTTCAGGCGCGGGGCCAGCACCGGCTGGGTGGCCTTGCCGTCCGGCGCCACGTACAGCGCCGGCAGATCACCCTTGTGCCCGCTGTCGTCGTAAGGTCCCTTGTGGACGCCCGTCTTGTCCGGATCCCAGTGCCCGCCGGCTGCACCGCCGGGCGCCGGCTTGCCGTCCACCGGGCCGGGATCGCAGGAGGGGTTGGCGTGCAGGTGAAAACCGTGCACGCCCGGGGGCAGGCCGAACAGGTCGGGGGTCGCCAGCAGGCCATACCTGGTGTCCTCGAGCCGCACCTTGCCGGCGGGTTGTTCCACGCCGTCGGGCCCGACGAAGGCCATGTCGACCGTCTGCGCCGCCGTGGCAGCGCCCGCAACGGCCACCAGGACGCCCGCCATCAGGATGTGGTTCATGGATCCGCTCCGGATTGTCACTGCGCCACGCCAGGCGAGGACGTTGTGGGGCTTCCAGTGTAGGAAGCCCCCCCAGCGGCCGGCAATTAACAATCGGTAAGCAGCCGTACCGATGGCGCGGGCAAGCGGGCATTGCGCCCGCCGGCCGTCAGTCCAGCGTCACGCCGGAATCCTTGACCACCTTCGCCCAGCGCCCCACTTCGCTGTCGACGAAGGCACCGAAACGCTCGCCGGTCAGTTCCGGGATGGCCGAGCCGTTGCCTGTCCAGATCTCGCGCAGCTTCGGCGTGGCCAGCGCCTTGGTGATCTCGGCAATCATGCGGTCAACCGCCGGCTTGGGCGTACCCGCCGGCGCCCAGATGGCATACCAGGTCGAGACCTCGTAGTTGGCCAGGCCCGCCTCGGCCGCGGTCGGCACGTCGGGGAACGACGGCGAGCGCTTCGCCGCAGCCACCGCCAGCGGCTTGATGGCCCCCGAGCGGATGTGGCCGGCCGAGGAGCCCAGGCCGTCGAAGGCCATGTCCACCTGGCCGCCGATCAGCGCCGAGAGCATCGGTCCCGCGCCCTGGTACGGCACGTCGACAAGCCGCACGTTGGTCTGCATCGCGAACAGTTCGCCCGCCAGGTGATGAGTGCTGCCCTTGCCCGCCGTGCCGAAGTTGATTTCGCCGGGGTGCTTGCGCGCGTACTCGATCAGCTCCTGCACGCTCTTGACCGGCAGCTTCGACGCGTTGACGACGATGACCTGCGGCGGCTGCGCCACCAGCGCCACCGGCACGAAGTCCTTCTGGATGTCGTAGCTGAGGTTCTTGTACAGGGACGGTGCCAGCGCGTGATGCGCGCCGCCCATGAAGAAGGTGTAGCCATCGGGCTTGGCCTTGGCGGCCACGGCGGCGCCCACGGTGCCGCCCGCGCCGCCCTTGTTGTCGATGACCACGCTCTGGCCCATCTGGATGCCCAGCTGCTGGGCCAGCGGGCGGGCGAAGGTGTCGGTACCGCCGCCGGCCGGGAACGGCACGATCAGCGTGACGGGACGTTCGGGCCATTGCTGCGCGGCGGCCATGGACGGCGCCAGCGTGCAAGCGGCCAGCGCAAACGCGGCCGCGCCGATGATGGAATGTTTCATGATGTCTCCTCTCTCTTTGGGTACAGCGCAGGACGGGCATCACGGCCCGTCTGTCGTGGGGCCGGTCGGCAGCTGCCGCCGGTCGTTATGGGTGATTCGACGCTTCCAAAGCCTGTGCAGTGCTGGGATCGGGGTGTCTGGCCTCCTCGTGGAATCAGTGGGTCATGCGCGGCCGCGGGCGGCCGCACGTGGATCACAATGCGCGATAGGTTTCGCGCAGCACGTTCTTCTGGACCTTGCCCATGGTGTTGCGCGGAAGCTGGTCCACCAGGTGGATGCGCTTGGGCACCTTGAAATTGGCGATGCGCGACTTCAGTTCAGCCTGCATGGCGGGGGCATCCAGGCGTGCGCCGTCGCGCGGCACCACCACCGCCACCACCGCCTCGCCGAAATCCGGATGCGGCACGCCGATCACGGCGGACTCGGCCACGCCGGGCATCTCGTCGATGATGGACTCGATCTCCTTCGGATAGACGTTGTAGCCGCCGGAGATGATGAGATCCTTGCTGCGGCCCACGATGGTGAGGTAGTCGGCCGGCACCTCACGTCCGGCCGACTCGCCGCCCCAGCGCCCGACGTCGCCCGTCTTGAACCAGCCGTCCTCGGCGAACTCTTCGCGCGTCTTCTCGGGCATGCGCCAGTATCCCGAGAACACGTTCGGCCCGCGCACCTGCACGTGGCCGATTTCGCCCGGGCCCAGCAGCAGGCCCGCATCGTCCACCACCCGTACCTGCACGCCGGGCAGCGCCCGGCCCACGGTCCCGCCCAGCCGCTCGCCGTCCTGAGGACGGTAAGGATTGGACGTCAGCATGACCGTCTCGCTCATGCCGTAGCGCTCCAGGATGGTGTGGCCGCTGCGCTCGCGGAACTCGTTGAAGGTCTCGGTAAGCAGCGGCGCCGAACCCGACACGAACAGCCGCATGTTGCGGCAGGCTTGCTTGCCGAAGCGCGCGTCGGCCAGCAAGCGGACGTAGTACGTGGGCACGCCCATCATCACCGTGCAGCGCGGCAGGTAGTGCAGCGCCTGGTCGACGTCGAGCTTGGGCAGCCAGATCATGCGCGCGCCGGCCAGCAGCGCGCCATGCGAGGCCACGAACAGGCCATGCACGTGGAAGATCGGCAGCATGTGCAGCAGCACGTCGTCGTTGCGCCAGCCCCAGTATTCGTTCAGCACGCGGGCGTTGGAGGCCAGGTTGCCGTGCGACAGCATGGCGCCCTTGCTGCGGCCCGTGGTGCCCGAGGTGTACAGAATGGCCGCCAGGTCGTCCTCGCGGCGCGCCACGGTGCGGAATGACTGCGGTTGGCCGGCGGCCGCGGCCAGCAGCGTGCCGCCGCGCTGCTCGTCCAGCGTGTAGACGTGGGCGGTACCGGCCTTGCGGGCCGCGCGCTGCACCCACTCCAGGTTGGCGGGCGAGCACACCACCACGTCGGGCTCGGCGTTGCCCAGGAAGTATTCGATCTCGGCCTCGCGATAGGCCGTGTTCAGCGGCAGATAGACCAGGCCGGCGCGCAGCGTGGCCAGGTACAGCAGCAGCGCCTCGGGCGACTTCTCGACCTGCACCGCCACGCGTGCGCCCTCGGGCAGCTTCAGCGAGGCCAGCAGGTTGGCCAGGCACGCGCTGGCGCGGTCGATGTCGTCCCAGGTGTAGCGCAGCTCCGGCGTCTCCAGCGCGATGCCGCTGCGGTCGGACGGGAAGCCGCTTTGCAGTACAGCGTATAGGTTGGCGTTGCTCACCTTGTCTAGTCTCCGTTGAACGTGGGGGAATCGCCGGCCAGGAAGGCGCGCACGCCCTCTCGGTGGTCGCGGCTGTCGGCGTAGGAAAAGAAATCGCGGTACTCGGCCTCGTCCAGCGGCGCGGGATCGAGCAGCCGGCGCGACAGGCGCTTGTTCAGACGCGCGGCCAGCGGCGCGCCGCGCAGGATGTCGGCCACGCTGCGGGCCGCCTCGGCGGCCACGCGGCCGGCCGGCACCACGCGGGTCAGCAGGCCCAGCCGCTGGGCCTCGGCGGCATCGAACACGCGCCCTTCCAGCAGGATGGCCAGCGTGGCCGCGCGGCCGGCCAGCGCCAGCAGGCCGCGCATCTCGTCGGGCGCCATCGGAAAGCCCAGCCGGCCGATCGGCACGCCGAAGCGGGCCGAGTCGGCGGCGATGCGCAAATCGCACTGGCAGGCAACCTCCAATCCGCCGCCCACGCACACGCCTTCGATGGCGGCAACCACGGGATGCGGGCACATGGCCACCGCCCGCAGCGCCGGCGCCAACACCTCGCGGTGGTAGTGCTGCACCAGGTCGTGGTCGGCGCGCTCGCGCGGGAACTCGCGGATGTCGGCCCCCGCGGCGAAGTTGCCGCCCTCTCCGGCCACCACCACGCAGCGCACCGCCTCGTCGGCCGACAGGCCCTCGAACACGCCGCGCAGCTCGTGCCACATGGACACGGTGATGGCATTCAGGCGGCCGTCGTGCGCCAGGGTGACGTGCGCCACCGCGCCTTCGCGCCGCAGCGTCACGCGATCGGGTCGTTGCATGGTGTCTCCGTGCCTGGCACCGCGGGGAGCCCCGGTGGGGCGGTCCACGCGGCTCATGCCACCCGGATCGCGCGGCTCGCGGGCGGCTTGCCCTGGCCCAGACGCGACAGGTTGTCGTCGAGCTTGTCCAGCTCGTACAGGTAATTGACCATCATGCCGCACGACTGCTGCAGCCCCTTGGTCGAGACGTCGGCGGCCCAGTTGACGCGTTCGGCGCGGGCCCCGTTGCCCAGGTGGAAGCGTGCCACCGGATCCAGCGGCAGGCCGTTCTTCATGGTCTGCACGTAGTGCGCCGCCAGCCGCAGCCCGGCGCGGCGCAGCGCCTCGGACGGCTTGCCCGTCGCCGCCCGGGCCAGGCGCGCAGCCCAGCGCGCGCCGTCGGGCGCGCCGGCGCGGGTGCGCCCCTTGTCGCGCACGATCTCCTCGACCTCCTGCGCCGACAGCCGCGACAGCCACTCCGCCAAACCCGGCATGGGCGACAGCGTGGCGAAGGACTTCAGCCGCGGCAGCTCTTCGAGCAGGCGCTCGATGACGCGCTTGAGCAGGAAATTGCCGAAGCTGATGCCCCGCAGCCCCGCCTGGGTGTTGGAAATGGAATAGAAGATGGCCCAGCGCGCCTTGTCCAGGTCTTGCGGCGGCGCATTGGTGTCCAGCAGCACCTGCACGTTGTCGGCCATCTGCGCCGAGAAGGCCACCTCGACGAAGATCAGCGGCACGTCGGGCATCTGCGGATGGAAATAGGCATAGCAGCGGCGGTCGCCGGCCACCCGGTGGCGCAGGTCATCCCACGAGCGGATCTCGTGCACCGCCTCGTACACGATCAGCTTTTCCAGCAGCGAGGCCGGCGAGTCCCAGGTCAACGGGCGCAGCTCCAGCAGGCCCACATCGAACCAGGCCGACAGCAGCCCCTCCAGGTCCTTGTCCAGCGGCGGCAGCCCCGCCACCTGCTTGCGCCAGCGCAGCATGTCGGCGCGCAGATCGACCAGGAACCGCAGCCCGTCGGGCAAGGCATTGAAGCGCTTGAACAGGCGCACGCAGTCTTCCCCGCGCGCGCGCGCCGCCTCGGCCGCCTGGGCCAGGGCGCCCAGCATGGCGCGGCGCCGCTTGCCGTCGCCCCCCGCGTAGGCGCCGCACCACAGGCGCGCCAGCTTGTTGGCGGCCACGTCCGTCAGGCGGGCCGACAGCAGCGGTTCGATGGCGGCCGCATCGGCCACGCGGTCGCGCTCCCACAGGCGGCCCAGCCGCGCCATCAGTCCGCCGATCTCGGCGTCCTGCGCGTCATCGGGCGACGAGGCGGAACGGGTGTCAGGCACGGGCACGGCGGGCGCGCGGACGAGCGTTTGGGGTGCGTTCATGGGTAGCCTCCGGCAGGGCAACGGCGGGGATCGTGGGAGAGGGGTCCAACTCGGTGCGACCGGGCGCGGCCGATCCGGCGTCCTGCCCTGCCAGGGTGCGCAGGGCGTCCAGCTGGCGCAGCAGGTGCTTGCGCGCCAGCATCTCGGCGCTTTCGGGGTCGCGCGCCTGCAGCGCGGCGTAGATGGCCAGGTGTTCAGCGCAGGATTCGCGGATGCGTCCAGGTAGCACCAGACTTTTGTGGCGGAACAGGCTGAGGACCTGGCGCAGGCCGCCCACCATGTCCGACAGCCAGCGGTTGTTGGCCAGCCCCTGCACCGCCTCGTGGATGCGCGCGTTGGTCTCGTAGTAGGCATCGATGCGGCCGGCTTCGGCGTGGGCCTGCAGATCGCGGTGCCACGGCGCCAGTGCGCGCAGGTCGGCATCGCTGGCCTTCAGCGCGGCCTCGTAGGCGCAGCGTCCTTCCAGCATGGCCATCAGGGGAAAAATCTGCTCCAGGTCGGCCACCGACAGCTCGCTGACGAAGCTGCCGCGGCCGGGCTCCAGGCGCACCAGACCCTCGGTGGCGAGCACCTTGAGGGCCTCGCGCAGCGGCGTGCGTGAAATGCCCAGCTCGCCCGTAAGCCGCGCCTCGTCGATCCAGGAGCCGGCCGGCAACACGTGCGCGCGGATCATGCCGCGCAGGCGCTCGGCCACTTCCAGGTACAGGGCCTGGCGGACGATGGGAACGGCGGCGGGCGCAGGCATCGGCACTCCATAATTCATAATTACGGATGCCTCACAATACTCCGCAACAGCCAGCGCGACAAGCCCCAGGAACCGGTTATCGGGTAACCCCGGGGTGTGACGGAGGAAGCGCGGGAAGGGACTGCCGGACAGAACCGACGCGGCAAGCAAGAACTACAGGGCCAGGACGCCCCGATGGGCCTGCCCCATCAACGAACGCGCCCAGCGGCGAGCGGGAAGGCCATACGTCGCCTCTACCTGCTCGGCCCGCGCCATCAGCTGGGCGGCGGTCACGGCCAGCGGCGGGCCGCTGAACGCCAGCACGATGCGGTTGCCGGCGTCGATCTCGGGCAGCAACACCAGCCGCCCATTGAAGGCCTTGGACAGGTTTTCGATGTTGCGGTCGAAACTCTCGTGGCGGCCGAACAGGTTGACCGCGAGCACGCCCACGTCGCCCAGCACCCGCCGGCAGCCCATATAGAACTGCACCGAATCGCGCACCGGCCCCTCGGCCTGGGCGTCGTACAAATCCACCATCAGCACCGGGCAGCGGCCGGCATTGGCCGGATCGGCCACCCACGCGCCGGCGTCGTCATGCAGCACGGACAGGCGCGGCGTGGTGGCCAGGCGGAAGAACAGCTGGCACACCGTCGTCACGCGGGGGTTCCATTCGACGGCGAGCAGCGGGCTGCGCGTGTGCTTGAGACAGAAACGCGCCAGCGAGCCGGCGCCCAGCCCCAGCAGGCCGATAGGCGCATCGCGCGGCGGCTCCAGAAACAGCAGCCAGCCCATCATCTGGGCGGTGTACTCCAGCACCAGTTCGGACGGGTCGTCCAGGCGCATGGCGCCCTGCACCCATTCGGTGCTGAAGTGCAGATAGCGAATACCGTCGGCCTCGGACAGCGAGGGCATGTCGGCGGGTGCGGGCGCGGGCCGGCCGGCACGCGCGGAAGTCGGGGATTTCGGCATCGGCGCATTGTAGCGAGCCGGCCGCAAGAAGGACCGGCCCGCCGCGCCGCGGATCGCTACACGCGCTCGAAGATCGCCGCGATGCCCTGCCCGCCGCCGATGCACATGGTCACCAGCGCATAGCGGCCGCCCACGCGCTGCAGCTCGTACAGCGCCTTGACGGTGATGATGGCGCCCGTGGCGCCGATGGGGTGGCCCAGGCTGATGCCGCTGCCGTTGGGATTGACGCGGGCAGGATCGAAGCCCAGCTCGCGCGATACGGCGCAGGCCTGCGCGGCGAAGGCCTCGTTGGCCTCGATCACGTCCAGCTGGTCCACCGACAGGCCAGCGCGCTGGAGCACGGCGCGCGTGGCCGGCACGGGGCCGATGCCCATGATCTCGGGATCGACGCCGGAGTGCGCGTAGGCCACCAGGCGCGCCAACGGGCGCACGCCGCGGCGCTCGGCGGTCTGCGCACTCATCAGCACGACGGCGCCGGCGCCGTCGTTCAGGCCCGACGCGTTGCCGGCGGTGACCGTGCCATTCTCCTTACGGAACACCGGTTTCAGGCCCGCCAGGCTTTCGGCGGTGACGTCGCGGCGCACGTGCTCGTCGGTGTCGAACACCGTCTCGCCCTTGCGGGTCTTCAGCGTCACCGGCACGATCTGCTCGCGGAAACGGCCCGCATCGATGGCCGCGGCGGCGCGGCGGTGCGATTCAGCCGCCAGCGCGTCCTGGTCGGCGCGGCTGATGCCGAAGCGGTCGGCCACGTTTTCGGCCGTCACGCCCATGTGCATGCGACCGAACGGATCCGACAGCGCGCCCGTCATCATGTCGAGCATGGGCGCATCGCCCATGCGTGCGCCCCAGCGCTGCGCCGGCGCGATGTAGGGCGCGCGGCTCATGCTCTCGGCGCCCGCGCCGATGGCGATCTCGGTGTCGCCCAGCATGATGGTCTGCGCGGCCGACACGATGGCCTGCAGCCCCGAGCCGCACAGCCGGTTGACGTTGAACGCGGGGGTTTCCTTGCCGACGCCGGCGTTCATCGCCGCCACGCGCGACAGGTACATATCGCGCGGCTCGGTGTTGATGACGTGGCCGACCGCGACGTGACCGACCTCGTTGCCTGCCACGCCGGCGCGCTCCAGCGCGGCGCGGATGACGGTGGCCCCCAGGTCGGCGGGCGGCACGTCCTTCAGCGCCCCGCCGAAATCGCCAATGGCGGTGCGTGCGGCGGCAGCGACGATGACGTCATTCATGGCATTGCTCCTCTCGATATAAGAAAAATCCGGACGGCGGTGGTGCCGCAGCCATGGCGTCCATCATACCCGCCCGGATGCCCGCCCAGCCCTGCCTGAGCGTCGCAGGGCGTCGAGCCGGCCCCGTCCACCCCCAAGGAATTCGGCGACGATATCGCCGCCGAGCTGACACGCTGGCAAAATGTGGCGAACGCCGCCGGCATCAAGCCGGAGTGAGCGCCCGGCCGCACGGCGCGGCTTCCCCACATCCCGAAATTGGAGACATCATGCCGATCCTCAACATCCAGATCATGCAGGGCCACACCGACAGCGAAAAGTCCGCGCTGCTGGAAAACGCGAGCAAGGCCGTGGTGGACAGCATCGCCGCGCCCGTGTCCACGGTCCGCATCGTGCTGGATGAGGTCGCGCCCGGACACGTGATCGTGGCCGGGCGCATCGGCCAGCCCATGGCGCTGGCGCTGGTGCGCCTGATCGAAGGCCGCACCGAGGAAAAGAAAGCCGCCCTGGTCGCGGCACTGAGCAAGGCGATCCACGCCAGCATCGGCCTGTCGCAGAGCGACATCCGGGTCATCATCACCGACGTGCCGAACACCGACATGGGCGTGGCCGACGGCCTGACGGCCAAGGCCGCGGGGCGCTGACGCCCTAGCGCGGGAATTGGCGCGTGGCCACGTCGATGAAATTGCGCACCGCGGCGCTTTCGGCCGAAGGGTTCCAGGCCAGCGAGATGCCGATGGTCGCGCTGGACGGAAAGTCGTCCAGCGTCTTGTAGGCGATCTGCTGGCTCTCGAAGCGGCGCGATATCGAGGGCACCAGCGCCACGCCGAAGCCGGCCTCCACCAGGCTCAGTACCGTCTGCACCTGAATGGCCTCCTGCGCCACGCGTGGCGTGAAACCGCGTAGCTGGCAGGCATGAATGGCGGCGGTGCGCAGGCCTGGCGCATCGGCGCCCGAATACAGAATGAAGTCTTCGTTGGCCAGGTCCGCCAGCCGCACCGACTCGCGCTGGGCCAGGGGGTTGCTGCACGGCACCGCCAGCGCGAAGGTCTCGGTCAGCATCGTGGCCAGGCGGGAGTTCGAGCCGCTTGCCACGGGCACGCGCACCACGCCGATGTCCAGGCCCTCGTCCTCCAGCATCTGCATCAGGCGGATGGAAATGATCTCGTGCAGTTCCAGCGTTACGCCCGGATATTGCTGCCGGAACTTCGGCAGGATGCGCGGCAGCACGTGGTGCGTGGCCGAGCCGACGAAGCCGATGCGCAGCGTGCCACCCTCGCCCGTGGACGCGGCGCGCGCCGTCTGGCGGAACTGTGCGGCGTGGAACAGCGCGCGGCGCGCCTCGGCCAGTGCCGCCTCGCCACTTTCGGTCAGTTTCACGCCATCCTTGCCGCGCGTGAACAGCGCCACGCCCACATCGGCCTCGAGCTTGCGGATCGACACCGAGAGCGGCGGCTGGGCCATATGCAGCTTTTCTGCCGCGCGGCGGAAGTTCAATGTCTCGGCCAGCGTCAGGAACTGCTGCAAATGCTTGAAATCCATGGGTCTCTCTCCACGCGCTCGGCAAGCGGGCGATACTGCTGCGGTATCGTTTTCTCAAAAACAATATTGGAGCAGTCTACAGGCGCCAGCCTCGAGACCGAAACCGCACACCAGGCGCGGGCGCCCGGGCGCCGCGCCGTGCACAGGCACGGCGGCAAGCCTCGGGCGGCGCTAGCCTGGAGCGCCCGACGCGGACGGAGAGTCGCCCGATGCCGGCGCCTCCGCCGACGCCTCGGCGGCCGCGGTGCACGGCGTCACCAGCTCCACGACCTTGGTTCGCGACAGCATGCCCAGGAACTCGTGGTCCTCGCCGGTCACCGCCACCGGCTGGTCGCTGTGCACCAGGCGGGCCAGCACCTCGTGCAGGCCCGCGGTGGCCGGCACCGAGGCCAGATCCTCCACCATGCGCGACACGTCGCGTGCGCCTTCGTCCTGCGCGCGCCGCGCCGCCTCGGCCGTCAGCACGCCGGCCAGACGCTTGCCGTCCAGCACGGGCGCATAGGCGTAGTTCAGCGCCTGCATGCGCTCCAGCGCGTGCGCGGGCCGCGAACGCATCGTCAGCGTCAGGCGCGGCGGGTTCACGGCATGGGCGGCGTTCAGCACCTTGGTGCGGTTGACGTCCTGAAGGAAGGACTGCACGTAGTCGTTCGCCGGATTGAGCAGGATGTCTTCGGGCGTGCCCTCCTGCACCAGCTCGCCGTCCTTCAGGATGGCGATGCGGTTGCCCAGGCGCAGCGCCTCGTCCAGGTCGTGTGTGATGAACACGATGGTCTTGTTCAGCCGGGCCTGCAGCTGCAGCAGGTGGTCCTGCATTTCGCGGCGGATCAACGGATCCAGCGCGGAGAAGGCCTCGTCCATCAGCAGGATCTCGGCATCGGTGGCCAGTGCGCGAGCCAGGCCCACGCGCTGCTGCATGCCGCCGGACAGCTGATGCGGGTACTGCTTCTCGAAGCCGGTCAGGCCCACCTGCTCCAGCCAGTGGCGCGCACGGGCCTCGCGCGCGGCGCGGCGCTCGCCCTGCACCGCCAGGCCGTAGGCCGCGTTCTCCAGCACGGTGCGATGCGGAAACAGGCCGAAGCGCTGGAACACCATGCTCATCTTGCGGCGCCGGAAGGTCTCGAGCGCGGCCTTGTCCAGCCCCATGACGTCGACGCCGTCGACCAGCAACTGGCCCGAAGTGGGCTCGATCAGCCGGTTGAAATGGCGGATCAGCGTCGACTTGCCCGAGCCCGACAGGCCCATGATGACGTAGATGCTGCCTTCTTCGATCGTCAGGCTGATGTCGCGCAGGCCCAGCGTGTGGCCGCTGCGCGAGAGCAGCTCTTCCTTGCTGATGCCTTCGCGCGCCGCCGCCAGCCACTTCTGCGGCTGCGG
>Ga0182743_1003802_pt1 | contig 11829 bp, 8 predicted proteins | sample eDN3rd30CKraftOP_FD_128522 | JGI IMG/M metagenome (GOLD analysis project Ga0182743, IMG submission 128522) | Enriched Organic Plus compost microbial communities from Emeryville, California, USA - eDNA 3rd pass 30_C Kraft OP (version 2) (version 2) ... | reverse complement strand
TTATCACCTCCCTGGCCTACCTGCTCTGGCACCTGCTTCCGCTGCTAACTGGCCGCAGCAGTGATGAGTAAGTGATTCGCCTCACAACTTAGTGATCTGACAACCCTGCCGTGCAAACGCGGCAGGGTTTTTATTGCATGGCTGCGCGAGGTTTCTTCCAATAGGTTAGATTAAGAAATGCCCGAAACTTTCCCCCTGGAAAAAGTGCCGTCACATTTGATGCAGGGCGTCTGACTTAGCAGCCACATGTCCCGCACTTTTTCGTGTCCGCATTTGCCGCATGCCATTGTATCTCTGTCTTTATCGAGGCGGCTAACTTCATGGCAGGCCTCACAAACATAATCGGAAGCGTTTCCGCTTCGCCCCTCGCAGTAAGTTTGTAGTTCCTCACAGGTTGGGTAGTGGCCGATAATCCCGGCGACAATGCTATAAGGTTGGGTATGCTCAGACGGGTGGTAATAATAATGCCGTTTTCTCTCCAGATCTTCAATGTAGGGATTGCCATCATCCCAACCCTCCAAAGTTAATCCACATTTATTACACTTGAACTTCATGCACATGCTCATGATGTAAAATGAGAGCTCATTGAATAAAATCAAGGGGGGTGGATTTTTGGCTGAAATACTGGCATGAATATTGCTTTTAAACAATCTTTGTCGTTGTCCGCAGCAAGTGATGGGGCGGGATCTAATGGGTCTTCTTGAGAACCAATTTCAGCAATTCCGGCAACATTTCCTCGCGCAGGAAGATGCTTGCCGTTGGCACATCCTTCGCTAGGGTAGGGAAGGCTTAGCCTTCACCCACCCATGTCCATCGATACTTTAAGCACTTTCACTACCGGAAATGGCAGCGAAGGGAAGTTTTATTCCCTGCCTGCACTCGAAAAACACGGCTTTTCCAAAATCAACCGGCTTCCTGTCTCCATCCGCATTGTTTTGGAGTCGCTGCTGCGCAATTTGGACGGGAAAAAGGTGACGGTGTCAGACGTGGCCAACCTGGCCAACTGGAATGCGAAAAGTCCTGGCGATTACGAAATCCCGTTCACAGTGGCCCGTATTGTGTTGCAGGATTTTACCGGGGTGCCTCTTCTGGTGGACCTGGCGACCATGCGTTCAGCCGTGAACAAAATGGGCAAAAACCCGCAGATGATCGAGCCGCTGGTGCCTGTGGATCTGGTGGTTGACCACTCCGTGCAGGTGGATTTTGCCGGTACGGCTGTCGCTTTTGAGCGCAACCTTGACCTTGAATTTTACCGTAACCGTGAGCGTTACCAGTTCCTGAAATGGGGCACGCAGGCGTTTGACACCTTCAAGGTGGTGCCTCCGGGCATCGGCATTGTTCACCAGGTGAACCTTGAGTACCTGGCCAAGGGAGTGCTGGAAAAAGACGGCGTGTTTTATCCTGACACCCTTGTGGGTACGGACTCGCACACCACCATGATCAACGGCCTGGGCGTTGTAGGCTGGGGCGTGGGTGGTATTGAGGCAGAGGCCGGCATGCTCGGTCAGCCAGTGACTTTCCTTGTCCCTGAAGTGGTGGGCATGCGCCTGACAGGCGAGTTGCAACCTGGCGTGACGGCGACGGACCTTGTGCTGCGTGTGACGGAAGTGCTGCGCCAGACCAAGGTGGTGGGTAAATTCGTCGAGTTTTTTGGCCCAGGCGCGCGTGCGCTGAGCGTGCCTGACCGTGCGACGATCGCCAACATGGCTCCAGAATACGGTGCGACCATGGGCTTCTTTGGCGTGGACGAGGCTACCATTGGTTACCTTGTCGGAACGGGTCGTAGTGAGGAATTGTGCAAGACCGTGGAGAACTACTTCAAGGTTCAAGGCATGTGGGGAATTCAGGAAGGTGATGAACTGGAATACACGCAGGTGGTGGAACTTGACCTGTCTTCTGTAAAGCCGGGTGTGGCGGGTCCCAAGCGTCCGCAGGATCGCATTGATGTCAGTGACCTGAAGGACAAGTTCGAAGATTTACTGGTCGCCCCGACCCCGACTGGCTTCGGTAAAGCCTCGCTGAACGGCAGCTACGAAGTGGTGGTGGACAGCAAGGACAATGCGAAGGATGAAATTCGTCACGGTTCCGTGTTGATTGCTGCGATCACCAGTTGCACGAACACCAGCAACCCGAGCGTGATGCTGGCCGCCGGTTTGCTGGCGAAGAAAGCCAACGCCAAGGGCCTGACCGTGAAACCTGCGGTGAAGACCTCCCTGGGACCTGGCTCCCGTGTGGTGACGGATTACCTGGAAAAAACCGACCTGCAGAAAGAGCTGGATCAGCTCGGCTTCCAGACGGTGGGTTACGGTTGCACCACCTGTATTGGTAACTCTGGTCCGCTTGACCCTGGCATAGAAAACGTGGTTCGTAATGAAGACGTGGTGGCCGCCAGCGTGCTGTCTGGCAATCGCAACTTCGAGGCTCGCGTGCATCAGAGCATCAAGGCTAACTTCCTCATGTCGCCTCCATTGGTGGTGGCCTACGCCATCGCCGGAACGGTGGATATTGACCTTTCCACCGAGCCTCTTGGAACCGACAAAGATGGCAGCCCTGTGATGCTGGCAGACATCTGGCCCTCCAGTCAGGAAATTGGTGAAGCCATGTCCAGCGCACTGGCTCCAGAAGTATTCCAGCGGCTGTACACAGGCTTTGCTGAGCAGAATCCCAAGTGGAATGAAATCCCTGGCAGCGTTGGCGCTGTGTATGAGTGGGATCGTTCCTCTACCTACATTCAGGAGCCTCCCTTCTTTGAAGAATTCTCCATGGAGCCAAGCGAGATCGAGGAAATCCACGGTGCGCGTCCTCTCGGCATCTTTGGGGATTCCGTAACCACGGACCACATTTCACCTGCGGGTGCGATCAAGAAGGACAGCCCTGCTGGCCGTTATCTGCTGGAAAACGGCGTGCCTGTTTCCGACTTTAACAGCTATGGTTCCCGTCGCGGCAATGATCGCGTGATGATCCGCGGCACATTTGCCAACGTGCGTATCAAGAACCTGATGATGGGCGGCGAAGAAGGTGGCAACACCCTTCTGCAACCTGAAGGCACGAAGACCAGCATCTATGATGCAGCCATGGCGTATAAAGAGCGTAATGTGCCCAGCATCATCATTGCGGCGGAAGACTACGGCATGGGCAGCAGTCGTGACTGGGCAGCCAAAGGCACCCGACTGCAAGGAGTGAAAGCGGTTATCACCAAATCCTTCGAGCGAATTCACCGCTCCAACCTGGTGGGCATGGGCGTGCTGCCTTGTAACTTCAAAAACAAGGAAGACTACGACAAGGTTAAAGACCTGAGCGATGCCACCTTTGACATCCTTGGCGTTCACACCGCCATGAAGCCCCAGAGCGAAGCCACCCTGCGTGTGCACAAAGCCGATGGTACATCCTTCGACATCCCTGTGGTTGTCCGTATTGACACCCCTGTGGAGATTGATTACTACCGTGCCGGCGGCATCCTGCCTTATGTGCTCGCACAGATTCTTCGTGCGAATGCGTAGGTATTCAGTGTACTATTTGGCATCGTGATTGAAAAACTTGAGATCAAGAATTTCAAATCCATCCGGCAGTTCGATTTGAACTGTCGGAGGGTGAATGTGTTTATTGGCGAACCCAATACAGGGAAGACGAATATTCTAGAAGCATTGTCATTGTGGTGTCCAGAATGCACACGAGCTGTAAAAAAGTTCTTCCGAGCAGCTTTGCCGGCAGATTTCCACTGGGATCAAGACTTGGCCAATCCAATAGAACTTTCATTGGATGATCAAGCATTGTATTTTTCTACTGGAACTTCTGGAACGGATATTACTTATAAAAAAGGAGAGAGAAAAACTGCGAATTACGCTCGCATTGAGAATGATTTACACATGTCGAGCAGAGGGGTGTCGACAATAACAAGAGTTTATTCTTTTAATGAATCAGTGGAAAAAAATGTTCATGGAGATTCTGATTTGAGCCTCGCCCCACCTTATGGTGAGAATATTGTGGATCTGTTGTATTCAAACAAAGAGGCTAGACTTTCATCCGCACAATTTTTCCAAGGTACTGGTTTTCGGTTGAATGTAGACTTTACTGCAAAACGTCTGCTGCTAACAAAAGAAGTAGATGACACACTGATTTCATTTCCATACTCAACAAGCTCCGAGACGCTTCGGAGAATGGTTTTTTACCACTTAGCTCTAGACACTAACAAGGATCAAACGCTTGTACTAGACGAACCAGAAGCCCATGCATTCCCGCCATACACAAAGCGTCTAGCTGAGCGTATCGCAACAGATCAAAACGGTAACCAGTTCTTTCTGACGACTCATAGCCCATATTTACTCGACTCATTATTATCCAAAACTCCTGTGGATGAACTAAATGTTGTTTTGTGCAGAATGGAAGATTTTGAAACAAAAGCGCATGTGCTGAACAAAGCTCAAATCGCCAGACTCATGGAATGGAGCATGGATGCGTTCTTTAATTTTGACCGATTACTTGAGGGTGAGTGATGATCTTCCTTGAATGTGATAATGATGAAGCATTATTACGTGGTCTAGGAATACCTAGATCGAGATTGGGGCATCATGCTGGAAAGCCGCGTGTTGCAAAGGCATTAAAGATTACCACTTTTGCTGGTGCAATAGGACTTGTGGATCAAGATCCGGGGGCAGTCTCGCATCCTTACCTTGCTGAATTTCAAAGAATTGATGAGAGGCCGGAGCTAGGGTTGGCTCGGTCCAAGCATCGAACCCAGGATAAATGGTTGATTGAAATCTGTCCTGATTTGGAGCCCTGGCTCTACGAGGCGGCGAGACAAAAAGGGATAAGGCCCAAAGAGTTTCACCTGCCAGAGAATCACAGCCTCTTGCATAGCCACTCAAAAGCTCACGCAGCAAAAGTCAGGCAGTTTGTAGCTCAGTTAGTATACTGTGGATGCCCGAGGATGAAGACTCTTGGCGATTGGCTCGCTTAAGATATTTCATATCCCAAACACCCAGCGGCCTAGTGTCCACATCAGGACAGGGATCAGCAGGATGAAGAGAAGATTCACCCACACACCGGCGCGGGCCATGCGTGGCAGGCTGATGAGCCCAGAGCCGAAGACAATGGCGTTTGGCGGAGTGCCCACTGGCAGGGAGAAGGCGGCGCTGGCACCCAGAGCTAGTGGAACACAGAGAAGCAGCACCGGTTGATCAATGGCCAGCGCCAGCGTGCTGATCACGGGAAGCATGGCGGCGGTGGTGGCGGTGTTGCTGGTCAGTTCCGTGGCTGCTACAATGACGAATGTTACCAGCAGGATGATTAGGAAGCCGTTCCATCCGGCCATTCCCTGCATGCCGCTGGCCATGGCGGTGACCAGGCCGCTTTTTTCAATGGCAGAGGCCAGGCTTAACCCTCCACCAAAGAGGATTAAGACCTCCCAAGGCATTTTTTTTAGACTCTGCCAGTCGAGCACAAAGAGGTTTTTTCGCAGACTTACCGGGACAATGAACAACAGCATGGCGGCTCCCATGGCGATGACTTCATCCGTAATCAATGCGCCGAGCGGCCACTGTGAAACGGGCAAGTCTTTAGGCGTGGGGGCCTTCCACAGTTCTCTGGAAATCCACAGTACAATCGCCAGCCCAAAGGCCCCTGTCACGGCCCATTCTGGCTGGCTCATACGGCCAAGTTGCGCCCGTTCAGATTGAATGCGTTCTTTGACTCCAGGCCACTCCTGATTGCTGACTTTAAAACTGATGCGAGTAAGGATCAGATAGACCAGAGGCAGACTGATAATCACCAGGGGCACTCCCAACATCATCCACTGGGCAAAACTGATCTGGATGTCATGATTGGATTCGACAAAGGCTTTCAGCAGGGCATTGGGAGGTGTGCCAATCAACGTGCCCATGCCGCCGATATTAGCCCCATAAGCAATGGCCAGTGCCAGGGCGGCGCCAAGTTCCCTGACCACAGTCGGGTGATGGCTGGCTTTCAGCAACGCATAAACACTGACGCCAATGGGCAGCAGCATCATGGCCGTGGCGGAGTTGCTGGTCCACATGCTGAGGAATGCTGAAGCGCATAAAAATCCCATGACCAGTGCACGGGGCCGGGTGCCGACTGCACTGATGATGCCGAGCGCGATTCGCTTGTGCAGATTCCAGCGTTCCATAGCTATGGCCAGCATGAATCCTCCCATAAAAAGATAGATGATGGGGCTGGAGTAGGGGGCGGCGGCGTCATTGATAGGGGCGATGCCCAGCATGGGCAGCATCACCATCGGCAGCAGTGCGGTTGCCGGAATGGGGACAGCTTCTGATATCCACAGGGTCGCCATGGCCAAAGCCAGCAGCGCCACTTTGCTGGCACTGTGCTCCAGACCAAATAATGGAGGCGCGAACAAAGCTGCCAGTATTAAAAGAGCGCCAAGAACCATGCCTGTACCTTGGCGGAGGCCAAAGTTGGCTTGGTTTTCAGATCCTTCTGGTGACCGGGCAGCGTTTTTCATGGGCACGCATGCTGACCTTATCCATGCCAGACTGTCAATGTGGAATTGATCCAGAATAGATGATTGCCAGAAGTGCAGGGCGGGCCACGTTGAAATGATTATGAAAGCATCGATTTTTGTTTGCGGGATTGCTTTACTGCTGGCGTCTGCTCCTGTTCAGGCGCTGGAGGAGAAGGATCTGCAAACCTTTATCAATGAAGCCATCAAAGCAGGCGGCGGTGAAGTGGTCATTCCACCTGGCGAATACATCATTACCAAAGGTCTGGTGGTGCGTGATGCAAAAAACATCAATATCGCAGGCCTGGACAAGGAACGAACCGTACTGCGCTGCGCTGAAAATTTCGAAGGCAGCATTTTCACCATCACCGGTTCTGCTGAGAAACTTACCCTCCAGAAGATGACTTTTGACGGCGCGGGCACAGGTAGAGCAAGGGCCATTCTGACGGAAAAAAAAGACAAGGCCAGTTACAAGCAGATGAGCATTGAAGACGGCATCTTCAAGAATCAGCTTCAGTCCGGGGTCAGCCTCTTTTCATCAACGGACGTCAACGTACAGCGCTGCTCATTTGCTGATGTTAAGGGCACAGCCTTGTATTTGATGGAAGTCAGCAAAGCTGAGGTCTCAGGAAACTGGATTATCAGAAGCGCGGTGGGGTTGAACCTTGAGGGCTGCAATGAAATCAAAGTCACTGCCAATGAAGTCACGCAATGCGAGAAGGCTTTTGTGAACACGAGCAAATCCGGCAATAGCCGCGTAAGCGTCCAAAATAATGCCTTCCATGGCAAGAGGGAGTGAGTGGCGTTTGTCTGGAAAATAAACCCTTGTGCCAGACCTTTGGTGAATCTATAAAGCAGCACATGCTGCCGATTATCTACTCGATTCCTGCTGCTGAGCAGCTTGGCGAGTTGATTCAGAAGGCGTACCCGATAGGCGAGGTGAAGCACTGCAAGTTGCTGTGTCGTGGTCTTAATGACAGTTTTCTGGTGGAAACCACAGACAGCCGCTATATCGCTCGAATCTACCGTCACGGATGGCGCTCGCAGTCAGACATTAAGTACGAGCTTGATGTGCTTGCTCATTTAAGTGCAAAAGGCATTCCCGTTTCATGCCCCAAGGCTGATCGACACGGAGAGCTGCTAATTGCCTTAAACATGCCTGAAGGGGAGAGGCATGTTGTCCTCTTCACTTATGCAGATGGTCAGCCGATCAATGCAGATGATCCAGAGATAGCACGTGAGTACGGTAGAAATGTGGCAAGAGTCCATTGTGCATCTGACGATTTTCAAAGTGATCATCAACGCTTTGCTTTGGATTTAGACCACCTCATTGATCAGCCGCTTAAAGACTCTCAGTCATTGTTTGTTCATCGTAAGGATGATTTTGCTTATCTGCTGCAACTAAGTGAAAAACTTAAACAGATGACGCATTCTCATATTAGTAATGGGCTTGAGCATGGCTTCTGCCATGGTGACTTTCACGATTTTAATGCTCATAGGAACGAGCAGGGCGTGATCACCATGTTTGATTTTGACTGCTGTGGACCGGGTTGGCGTGCCTATGATATTTCCGTGTTCCGGTGGCATGCACGTCTGAATGACAAAGAAGATTTGCGTTGGGAGCCTTTTATAAGTGGCTATCTGGAAGAGCGCCCTATAGCTGCAGAAGATATTAAAGCCTCAGCGGTCTTCATGGCCATTCGGCATTTCTGGTTGATAGGCATGCATTCAGTCGGAGCAAATGTCTGGGGATGCGGATGGCTTAATGATGGTTATCTTGATAGAGCTTTGACCTATTTCAGAAACTGGGAAAAGCAGTATCTCAATGTGTAAATGATTGGGAACGTGGAGCACTCGTAATCTGGCGTCTGAAGTCCCTACGAATTAACTTTTTTTACCTCAAAACGTCGCAGCTACTTCTTCTTCCCCGCCTTCTTTAACTCCACCAACTTCAAGCCTTCTGGCAGCGGAGTTTGCAGCCGATTTGTCAGTAAATCGTGATGCTCTTTAACAATGGCTGCGTTAGCACTGTCGGCGGCCATGTTTTTAGTTTCGCCCGGATCAGTCTGCATGTCATACAACTCCGTGGCGGCAATGGAGCCATCTTTTTTCTGCCATTCCACATACCGCCAGTGATCCGTGCGGACGGCATGGCCTAACATGGGGCCTGTCTCAGGTCTGCTGCGTGGATAGACTTGGAAGGCGGCTGGTTTACTTTCGGCATTGGCATTGTCCAGATAGGGAATCAGGCTTGTGCCGCCGAGGTGTTTTGGAAGTTCAAGCCCTGCAAGTTCACATAGCGTGGGATAGATGTCCACAAACTCGGTCAGGGCCTGTGTGGTTTGTTTCTTGTTCTTACCAGGGGCGCTGATGATGAGAGGTGAACGGGTGGCTTGTTCATAGTTGGTATGTTTGCACCACATGCCATGGTCGCCGAGGTGCCAGCCGTGATCCCCCCATAAAACGATGATGGTGTTTTCCTGCAAGCCTAGAGCATTCAATTCATCCAGCAGGCGACCCACCTGGGCATCCATGTAACTGGTGGCGGCATAATAACCGTGAATCAGTTTGCGCTGAACATCGGCGGGTAAAGCGCCCTCCTTTTGGATGCCAGCATAGGCGCGTAACTCCCCCCCAAACTGTGGCGCGAAAGCGGGTGCGCCATCGGGTGGCGTATCTCTGTCTGCCAGTGTTATCCTGGCCGGGTCATGCATGTCCCAGTATTTCTGCGGCGCATTGAATGGCAGGTGAGGGCGGATGTAACCTATGGCAAGAAAGAATGGCGTGCCGTCCTGTTTAAACTGTTTCAATCGCTTCACGGCTTCAGTGGTGATCTTGCCATCATGATATGCATCATCCCCGACGTCAGCGTTTTCATAAGCCGCCCCCTTGGCTCCCGTCACGGCTGGGTTCTTTTTCCTCCTCGCCTGTTGTCTGGCAACGTCTTCTTTGGAGGGCTGATTCTCCGGCAGCAGATAGGGTTTTGCCTTGGGCTTAAAGTGGGGGACGCTCCAGGAGTGTGTATCATCAATATTGCCATGCCCCACATGATACAGCTTGCCCAGCGCCTGACTTTGCCAGCCTTGTTGTTTAAAGTATTGCGGTAGCGTGACCACTTCTGGGGCGCGCAAACGAAAGTGTGTGCTCAAGTCATAGATCTGCAGCACTTCAGGACGTAGCCCCGTCATCACGCTGTTGCGTGATGGTGAACAAACTGCCTGCATGCAGTAGGCTCGGTTAAACACCGTACCTTGTGCAGCCAGGCGATCAATGTTTGGCGTTTTGGCAAGTGGGTCACCGTAACATCCCAGCAAAGGTTTCAAATCATCCACGGCAATGAAAAGCACATTCGGCTTTTCTTTACCGTCCGGTGTATTCGCTGCATGCGTGCTGGCAGGCAGAAAGAACAGCAGTAGCGTGCATGCTGGAATCATGAAGCGGCGGCTTCTGAAAAACAAAAATAGCCAGTAGAAATTCATAGCGGAGATCGCTGAAACGTCGGGCGGCCTGCAATCTTCCACAAAAATGCAGAAGGCTGACGCAGCAACTAGGGTGCCTTAATCACTGTCGTTGCCGATGGGTCTTTGTAGGAACGCAGTTCCATTCTGTCCGACCAGCATGAGATGCTTACGGCTCCTGTTTCCATTTGATCCCAAAGCTGGATGTCGTAGTCTTTGCATGACTGTTTTAACATCGGCGAAATCTGCTCGGTGGCTGGGAAGTTTGGGTTGGATGAGATGATGGCACGCGGCTGAATCACCTTCAGAAAATCTGGCAGCATGGAAAAGTCATCGGCATGATGGTTCCTTATGATGATGTCACTGCGCAGTTCGCTTTCGTGGTAATTTTGAAGGAGATATTTTTCAGCCATGAATCCGCTGTCTGAGCACCATAAAATCTTATGTGGCCCTATGTGTAGCTGGAGGATGAGCGACCGGTCATCCGCTTTGCGGCTTCGCCAGTCTTTCGGGGGAAAAAGAACTTTGCCTGTGATCTTGAAGGCATCATCTTCCTGCATTGTGAAGTGATCTTCGGCAGCCAGAATCTCCCAGTTTAACCCAGGCGCTGTTTGATGAAGCGTTTTTGGGGGAGCATGTGGGGCGAAAACATGCTGCAAATCATGATAGCGATACAGCCAGGCCGCTGCTCCCTGATGTGCGACATCTGCGTGACTTAGCACCGCACGATCAATCTTGTTAATGCCCTGATGGGTCAGGTAGGTTTGCAGGGCATAGGGAAACTGCCGTTCTGATCCGCAATCCAGCAGCCAGTGTTCACCACCTGCCCGCAGGTGATGGGCGGCATCAGCGCCTGGCAACCGTAACACCGTAAGCTGTGCGGGCGCAGCATGGCTTTCATGAAAATTAGGAAGATAAAAGTTACCCCATGGCAACATGGAGAAACCGTGAGCGGAAACCAGAGTTAACTTTGCCAGCCAGTAACTGCCACTGCTAAGCAACTGCTGAAGCGGGCCAAGCCAGGAAAATAAAAGCTGTAGAACTACACTGCTAAGGACAGAAAATGCCAGCGGCACCAGCACAAGGTTTGCCAGCAGGCCGCCTGGAGTGACCGAATGAAAATGGTGGAACATTAATCCCAGGCTGCCCACCCATGAGGAAGCGGACATGGTAAATAGTCCTGCCGCGTATCTCCTTGCCTGCCAGGTGGTGCGTTGCAGGCCGTTCAGCAGCGTTCTTGGCATGTAGGGATCTGGCTCCACCCAGCCGCGCAGAGGTTGCATAAACAGGGCATTAAACAGACCGATGGCTGCCAGCACGCCAAACGAAAGCTGGAAACCCGGCATGAAGAGCTGCTGCGTATCAATGATCAGCAGGATCACCGCTGCCGTGCCCAGGCTGTTGAGCAGATCGCTTCTTCGATTCACGCAGGCGCCCATTAAAAACACACTGGTCATGAATGCCGCCCGCAGGGCGGAAGGCCGCATCCCAGTAAGAAACGCATACGCAAAAACCAGTGGAATAATCAAAAGGAACTTGCTGCCTCTGGACACACCCATGGATTTCAACAATGCCCAAAAGATCACCCCGATGATGGCGACATGCAGGCCACTGACGGCAAAGATGTGCAGCGTACCGCTCAAACGAAAAGGGATCTGCATCTCCGGCGTGGCGGTATCAGTGGCGCCGAGCGCCATGGCCAGCACCGGCACCGAGCCGGCGATGACGAGGTTCCACGACATGATGGAGATGCCGCGGAAGATCATGTCGCCGAGCCCGCCGGCGGCGATGAGCGAGGCGAGCGTCACCATGCCGATGGCATTGACCACCGCCACGCGCAGCCCGGCGAAGATCACCGGGAGGGCAAGCGGCAATTCGACCCGGAACAGCCGGGTG
>Ga0182743_1003801_pt1 | contig 11834 bp, 8 predicted proteins | sample eDN3rd30CKraftOP_FD_128522 | JGI IMG/M metagenome (GOLD analysis project Ga0182743, IMG submission 128522) | Enriched Organic Plus compost microbial communities from Emeryville, California, USA - eDNA 3rd pass 30_C Kraft OP (version 2) (version 2) ... | reverse complement strand
TGAATCCGTTCGCGGATGTGCGCGTCGCCAGCAGCAGCGGCACCGCCGAGAGCGTCGATCAGTTCATCAAGCAGAACGTGCCGATGATGATCCTGGCGGATGTCGGCACGGTCACGGGGGACACGCGCGACACGCTGTCCGCCTGGATCGAGGACGGCGGCGTCCTGGTGCGATTCGCCGGCCCCCGCCTCGCGGCCGGCGACGACGATCTCGTGCCCGTGCGCCTGCGCCGCGGCGGCCGCACGCTGGGGGGCAGCCTGAGCTGGGACAAACCCCAGGAGTTGGCCACCTTCTCGCCGCAGGGCCCCTTCGCAAGCCTGGAAGTGCCGAAGGACGTCAAGGTGCAGCGCCAGGTCCTGGCCGAGCCGGACGCGAATTTGAGCGAACGCACATGGGCCTCACTCGCGGATGGAACCCCGCTCGTGACCGCCGAACGGCGTGGCAAGGGTCTCGTGGTGCTGTTCCACGTCACCGCCGACACGCGCTGGTCCGATCTGCCGCTGTCGGGCGGTTTCGTCGCCATGCTGCGCCAGATCGTCGGCCTGGCCGGCACCACCGCCGCCACACCGGCGGAGGGCGACCGCTCGGCGCGGGAAATGATCCCGCCGACCCGTCTGCTCGACGGGTTCGGAGCCTTCGGCCCGCCCCCTCCGTCGGCGCGGCCGGTCGCGTCCAACCACGCGGCCCGGGCTAACGCGGATCACCCACCCGGATTTTATGGGCCGCCGGACGGCATGCTGGCGGTCAACGCCCTGGCGCCCGACGACCGGCTCGCGCCGCTCGATTTCGGGCCGCTCGGAGCCAATGTCCATCCGTTCCAGGTGGGTGAGCCGGTGGACCTGCGCGGCCCCGTGCTCACGGCCGCGCTCGGCCTGCTGCTGCTCGATGCGCTAATCGTGTTCTTCCTGGCGGGAGGGATTGCCCAGCTTTGGCGGCGCCGACGCGCGGCGGCCTCGATCCTGGTCGCAACCGCCCTCATGGGACATTCCTTCAGCCCGCTCTGGATCAAGCCGGCGCTGGCGCAACCCCAGGCCCCGCAAAGCGCCGCCGGGCCGTCCCTGGAAGAGCTGGAATTCGCCCTGATGGCCACGGGCGAGACCCGCCTCGCCTATGTCACCACCGGCAATTCCGAGGCCGACGCGATCAGCAAGGCCGGCCTCGAAGGCCTGACCCGCTTCATGGCGCAACGCACGGCGCTGTCCGCGGGCGAGCCCGTCGGGCTCGACATCGCCCGCGACGAGCTGTCGTTCTTTCCGCTGATCTATTGGCCGATCGTACCGGGCGCGCCGCGCCCCTCGCCCGAGGCCCTCAACCGGATCGACGCCTATATGCGCAACGGCGGCGCGATCCTATTCGACACCCGCGACGCCGGCGAGGCGGTTCCGGGATCGTCGGGCGGCGCCAACAACACGCCGGGCATGGCCGAACTGCGCGCGATCCTTGGCTCCCTCGACATTCCCGAACTGGAGCCCGTGCCCCGCGAGCACGTTCTGACCAAGACGTTCTTCATCCTCAACGACTTCCCGGGACGCTTCAACACCGGCCAACTCTGGGTCGAGGCCATGCCGGCCGTGAACGAGGAGCAAGCGATGGAAGACCGGCCGGCGCGGGCCGGCGACGGCGTGTCGTCCATCATGATCACATCGAACGACCTGGCCGGCGCCTGGGCCCTGCACGCCGATGGTCGCGCGATGCTGCCGATGAACTCGGACAGCCCGCGCCAACGCGAATTCGCCTTCCGCGCCGGCGTCAACATCGTGATGTATGTCCTGACCGGAAACTACAAGGCCGATCAGGTTCACGTCCCCGCGCTCCTTGAGCGTCTGGGGCAATAGGAGAGGCCATTGGATTTCGGCATCGCCTTCGCACCGCTGGTTCCGCAGCCCGTCCTTTGGGCCGCGATCGCTATCGCGGTGCTGTTCGCGGTTCTGCTGCTCATCGCGCGCAGCCGGGGCGCACTGGCGCGCGCGGCCGCGCTTGCGCTGCTCGTGCTGGCGCTGGCCAATCCGTCGTTCACGCGCGAAGACCGCGAACCCTTGTCTTCTGTGGCGGTGGTGGTCATCGATAAGAGCCCGAGCCAATCCTTCGGCGAACGCGGCAAACAGACCGAGGCCGCCCGCGCGCAACTGGCCGAGCGGCTCGGCCGCATCCAAGGTCTGGAGGTGCGTTTCGTCGAGGCTGGTGAAGCCGACGGCGAGACCGACGGCACCCGACTGTTCGGAGCGCTGGAGGCCGCGCTTGCGGACGTGCCACCCGACCGCGTGGCCGGCGCAATGTTCATCACCGACGGCCGGGTCCATGACATTCCGACCGACGCCAAGGCGCTGGGTTTCAACGCCCCGATCCACGCCCTCGTCACCGGCCACGAGGGCGAGCGCGACCGGCGCGTGGTGCTGGAGGCCGCACCGCGCTTCGCCATCGTCGGACAGACGCAGACCATCTCCTTTCGGATCGAGGATCAAGGCATCGCCGGCGCGCCGGCCGACATCGTCATCCGCCGCGACGGCGAGATCCACGAGCGCCGCACGGTGACGCCCGGCACGACCGTCCAGACCGAGGTGCACATTCCGCACGCCGGCCAGAATATCGTCGAAATCGAAGCCTCGACGGTCGACGGCGAGCTGACGCCCGTCAACAACCGCGCCGTGGTCACGATCGAGGGCGTTCGGGATACGCTGCGCGTGCTCCTGGTGTCGGGCGTGCCCCATGCCGGCGAACGCACCTGGCGCAACCTGCTCAAATCCGACGCCAGCGTCGATCTCGTCCATTTCACGATCCTGCGCCCGCCGGACAAGCAGGACGGCACGCCGATCCACGAGCTGTCGCTGATCGCCTTCCCGACGCGCGAGCTGTTCCAGCAGAAGATCGACGAGTTCGACCTGATCATCTTCGACCGCTACGCCCGCCAAGGCGTGCTGCCGATGATCTATTACGACAACATCGCGCGCTACGTCCGTGACGGCGGCGCGGTGCTGATCGCGGCCGGTCCCGATTATGCGGGCCAGGCCAGCCTCTGGAACACACCGCTCGATCAGATCCTGCCGGCCGAGCCGAGCGGAATGACGATCCAGAAACCGTTCCACGCCAGCCTCACCGACCTTGGAGCGCGTCATCCGGTGACGCGCGCGCTGGAGGGATCGGAGAGTTCACCGCCGCGCTGGAGCCGCTGGTTCCGAGTGATCGACACGGTGAAGGTCGATGGCACGCCGGTGATGAGCGGCGCCGACGGCAAGCCGCTCCTGGTGCTCGCCCGCGAGGGCGAAGGCCGTGTCGGTCTGCTCCTGTCCGACCACATCTGGCTATGGGCGCGCGGCTATCAGGGCGGCGGCCCGCATCTCGACCTGATGCGGCGGCTGTCCCATTGGCTGATGAAACAACCCGATCTCGAAGAGGAGGCGCTGCGCCTGATCTCACGCGGCCGCGACCTGATCGTCGAGCGTCAGACCATGGCGGAGGCCGTGAGCGAGGTGACGCTGACGCTGCCGTCCGGCACCGAGCGCAAGGTGGCGCTCAAGGAGGCGGAACCCGGCCTTTGGCGAGCACAGGTCGAGGCGTCGGAGCTGGGATTGTGGCGCGCCACCGACGGTGAATTGACGGCGCTGGTCAATATCGGGCCCGCCAATCCGCTGGAATTCGCCCAAGTCACGTCGAGCCCCGGACCGCTGGCGACCTTGACCGACACCACGGGCGGTGCGGCCCGCCGCATCGCGGCTTCGGCAGAGGCCGATATCAGCCTGCCCCGGATCATCGGCATGCGGTCGGGCGAAATCTTCCACGGCTCCGACTGGGCCGGCCTGCGGCTGCGCGACGCCAGCGTGGTCCGCGGCATCGGCGTCCTGCCGGTGTTCGCGGGTCTTCTGGGGCTCCTGCTGCTGATCGGCAGCTTGGCGCTGATGTGGGCACGAGAGGGACGCTAAGGCCGTTACCAGAAGGCTTTCCGTCGGGAATGGAGCCTCAATAAGGGACAACGGCGGTTCGGCATCCCTCTGACGCGGCTGAGCGCGTTGCCGGCGGCCTCCGGCCGCGCTTGACACACCGCGGCGGGGAGCCCCATCTCCAAGCCATGACCACCGGAACCGACACCGCAGAGCATCCACCACTGAAGGTGCTCCTGTGCTCGCCGCGCGGCTTCTGCGCGGGCGTCGTGCGCGCCATCGATTCGGTCGAACAGGCCCTGAAAATCTACGGTCCGCCGGTCTATGTCCGGCACGAGATCGTGCACAACCGCTTCGTGGTGGAGGGCCTCAAGGCCAAGGGCGCGATCTTCGTGGACGAGTTGGACGAGGTCCCGGACACCGAGGCACCGGTGATCTTCTCCGCTCACGGCGTCGCCAAATCCGTGCCGCAGGCGGCGGCCGACCGCAATCTGTTCGCGCTGGACGCCACTTGCCCCCTCGTCACCAAGGTTCACCGCGAGGCCGAGATCCACCACAAGCGCGGCCGTGAGACCGTGCTGATCGGCCATCGCGGCCACCCGGAGGTGATCGGCACCATGGGCCAGCTTCCCGAGGGCGCCGTGAGCCTGGTCGAAAGCATCGAGGATGCCGAGGCGTTCGCGCCGCACGACCCGGACAATCTGGCCTATGTCACTCAGACCACGCTGTCGATCGACGACACCGCCGCCATCGTGGATATCCTGAAGCGGCGGTTTCCGAACATCGTGGCGCCCCACAAGGAAGACATCTGCTACGCCACCACCAACCGCCAGGAGGCGGTCAAGCGCGTGGCGCCGCAGGTCGATGCCATGATCGTGGTCGGCGCGCCGAACTCATCGAATTCGCAGCGGCTGAAGGAGGTCGCCGAGCGCGAGGGCTGCCCGCGCGTGGCGCTGGTTCAGCGCGCCGCCGACATCGACTGGACCGTGTTTGGTGACATCGCGAGCCTGGGCGTGACGGCCGGCGCCTCGGCGCCGGAGGTCCTGGTCGAGGAAATCCTCGATGCCTTCGCCGCCCGCTACCGGCTCGCGGTGGAGACCGTCACCGCCGCCGAGGAGGATGTGTTCTTTCCCTTGCCCCGCACACTCCGGCAGAATGCGGCAGAGTAGAATCTTGTCTTGACGCCGGCGCCCGACGCAGGGCGGTGTATCTCCATGGCCGTTTACACAGACGTTTCCGCCGAAGACCTGACCCGATTCCTCGCCGGCTATTCGCTCGGCGATCTCCTATCGCTGAAGGGCATCGCCGAAGGCGTCGAGAACTCAAACTTTCTCGTCCACACCACCACGGGCCATTACATCCTGACGCTGTACGAGAAGCGCGTCGCGATCGCCGACGTGCCGTTCTTCCTGGCGCTGATGGAGCATCTGGCGGCCCGCGGCATCAATTGCCCGCAACCGGTCAAGGCGCTCAACGGCGAGGCCCTGGGCGAGCTATGCGGCCGCCCGGCGGCGATCGTCACATTTCTGGACGGCATCTCGGTCCGCCGCGCCGACGTGCGCCATTGCCGCGCGCTCGGCGAGGCCCTGGCGGAGTTGCATCTGGCTGGCATGGACTTCGGCCAAAGCCGGCGCAACACGCTCTCGGTCGACGGCTGGCGGCCCTTGTTCGAACACGCCGGCCTACGCGCGAACGAGATCCAGCAGGGTCTGGCCGTCGCTATCGAGACGGAACTGTCGGTCCTCGAAGGCGCTTGGCCGCGCGATCTGCCGAACGGCATCATTCATGCCGACCTGTTCCCCGACAATGTGTTCTTTCTCGGTGGCCGGCTGTCGGGACTGATCGATTTCTATTTCGCCTGCACGGACATGCTCGCCTACGATATCGCGATCTGCCTCAACGCCTGGTGTTTCGAATCCGATCATTCCTACAATGTGACCAAGGGCCGCGAGCTTTTGGCCGGCTATGCCGCCAAGCGACCGCTCACGGCGACCGAGTTCAAGGCCTTGCCGATCCTGGCGCGGGGAGCGGCGCTGCGCTTTCTTCTGACGCGGCTGGTCGATTGGCTCAACGTGCCGCCCGGCGCGTTGGTTCGGCCCAAGAACCCGTTGGAATACGCACGCAAGCTGCGCTTCCATCAATCCGTCACAAGCGCGCGAGACTACGGCCTGGCCGAAAGGGCCCCGGCGTGACCAGCGGCCCGCATGTCATCATCCACACCGACGGCGCCTGCTCCGGCAATCCGGGCCCGGGCGGCTATGGCGCCATCCTGACGTTCGGCGATGTCGAGAAGGAGCTATCCGGCGGTGAAGCCCATACGACCAACAACCGCATGGAGCTGATGGCGGCGATCGTTGCGCTGGAGACGCTCAAGAAGCCCTGCACGGTCGATCTGCACACGGACAGCCAGTATGTGCAGCAGGGCATCTCCGGCTGGATTCACAATTGGAAGCGCAACGGCTGGCGCACCGCCGACAAGAAGCCCGTCAAGAACGCCGATCTGTGGCAGCGGCTGGATGCCGCGATCCAGCGACACAACGTCCGCTGGCACTGGGTGAAGGGCCACGCCGGACACGCCCTGAATGAGCGAGCCGACGCACTCGCCCGCGCCGGCATCGCACAGGTGCGGGCGGCGCAGGCGGCTTCGTCGGCAGCTTCGTCGGATTGACGATCAGAGCGACTTCAACAGATTGTCGGCACCGGACAGGTCGACCTGGCCCGGCGCCGGCTCGAGATTGAGCGCCTTCACGACACCGTCCTCGACCAGCATGCTGTAGCGCTGCGAGCGCACACCGAGACCGCGTTCGGTCAAATCGACGAACAGGCCTATGGCCTTGACGAAATTGGCGCTGCCATCAGCCAAAAACTCGATATCGTCGCCTCCGGACGCCTTCTTCCAGGCATCCATCACGAACACGTCGTTGACGCCGGTCACGGCGATCGTGTCCACGCCCTTGGCCTTGATCGCCTTGGCGTTCTGCACGAAGCCCGGCAGATGGTTCTTGTGGCATGTCGGCGTGAATGCGCCGGGAACCGCGAACAGAACGACCTTCTTGCCGCTGAACAGCTCGTCGGTGGTTTTCGGCTTCGGCCCCTCCGAAGTCATCACCGTGAATGTCGCATTCGGGACCTTGTCGCCCACCTTGATCGCCATGGCGTCAATCCTCTCCGCATTGGTTGAAGGGACGGATGAATTTGCGCGACCGATGTCGCGCGAGGGCCTCACGTTAGCCCATGGAGACGGAAAGTGCGAAACGGTTTTCGCCGCTCGTCGGGCGCCGGTTCCGTCTCGCTCCCCAACGCCGTTCAATCGACGCGGAACGCCGCCTCGATCGCGCGATCGCCGACAATCGCCGTCAGCTTGAGCGTGGCGCCATCGGCGGTGGTGACATCAGGCGGAAGCCCGTCCAGATCGAAGACGAACCGGCGAACTCCCTTCGGGGCACCATCGACGGGCTTGGGCAATGGCAATGCCCATTGCGGCGTCGGCCCCTCCGCAAACAGATCGACCGCCGCGCCCGGCTTTGCGGCCACATCCACGACAAAGCGCTTGCGCGGCCCGGCGGCCTCCTGACGGACGGAGACGATGGCAGGCGCCGGCGTTGCTCCGATCCGCGTCGCGACCGGCACCCGTGCTTCGGCCTCCGCCATCAGATCGTCATGGTCCCCGCTCCGCACCGGCAGGATCAACTCCAAGTCGGCCCTTGCGGGAACGCACATCGTCTCGCAAACGCCGTAAGCCAGATCCAAGCGCACCGTCACCGGACGGCTTGCATCATTCGGCTGCACACGCAGCGGCAGAACCACGCTCTTCTCGTAGCCGATGGCATAGCCTCCGCTCCCATCATCGAAGCGGCGCGGCGCCGGCCACAGCACCGTCACGGCTTTGACATTGTCCGACGCCGAGAAATCGAAACGCGGCGGAATGCCGGAATCGCCGGGATAGCGCCAATAGGTCTTCCAGCCATGATCGAGCCGAATCTCCACGCCCGCCCGCAGCAGCGTGTCATCAGAATTGCCGCGCGCGGCAATCAGCCGCGCCGCCGAACTCATGTCCTTCGCCCAGGGCGATGCACCTCCGGCATGCGCCGAGGGTGCGCCTCCGACCACCACGGCCGCCGCAGCGAATACGGGCAGAAATGTGATCATGCCGCGTGATTGGGCTCGCATTGGTGTGTTTCTAATCGAACGCTTGCATGACGCCCATTGAATTCGGCGTGAGCATAGACAGGTAAATGCCGATTCCCATGCCGCGACGTTCAGGGTAACCTTCGCATATGCGAAAAGCCAAGACGACGAAGTCAGCCAAGACGACCACAACGATGCCTTTATCATCATCATCGACCGATGGCGCCACGGGTTATTTGGACGGTCAGATGCTGATCGCCACGCCCGCCATGGAGGATGATCGCTTTTCGCGCAGCGTGATCTACGTCTGCGCTCATTCGTCGGAAGGCGCCATGGGCATCGTCGTCAACCAGCCGGCGCGCAATGTCAGCTTCGCAGATCTGCTGGTGAAGCTGGAGGTCATCCCGGACGAGGAGCGCATCCGTCTGCCGAGCGAGGCCAGCGACGTGCGCATCCTCAAGGGTGGCCCGGTGGAAACCGAGCGCGGCTTCGTGCTGCACAGTGCGGATTTCTTCATCGAGAATTCCACCCTGCCGATCAACGGCGGCGTCTGCCTGACCGCGACAGTCGATATTCTCAAGGCCATTGCGCAAGGCGACGGCCCGGAAAGCGCCGTGCTGGCGCTGGGCTATGCCGGCTGGGCGCCCGGTCAGCTCGAAGATGAATTGCAGGCCAACGGCTGGCTGCATTGCGCAGCCGATCCGGAGTTGATCTTCGGCCGCAACGCGGCGGCCAAATACGGCATGGCGCTCAAGAAGATCGGCGTCCATCCCGGAATGCTGTCGTCCGAGGTCGGTCACGCCTGACGGTATCGCCCGACCCATTCAGAACAACGGAAGCCGGGCGGCTCTGCTCGCTTATTGCGCCGGTTCAAGCTGCGAATTGACGATCAATTGACGCGCCTGCTCCGCCGGCATCGGCTGGCCGAAGGCATAGCCCTGCGCGTATTCGCAACCGAGCTGATACAGCTCCACGGCATCCGAATCCGTCTCCGCGCCCTCGGCCACAACGTCCATGCCGAGGTCGTGCGCCATCGACACGATGGAGCGCAGAAGCACCGGCCGCGCACCCTTGTTGTTGGTCCGCACGAACGACTGGTCGATCTTGATCGTGTCGAACGGAAACCGCTGCAAATAGGCGAGCGATGAATGACCGGTGCCGAAATCATCCAGCGCCAGGCCCGCGCCCAGCTCGCGCAGGCGGTGCAGGAGCTGCGCGGCATGTTCGGGATTTTCCATCACCAGGGATTCGGTCAGCTCAAGCTTGAGCGTGCCGCGCACGGCCGGTGAGCGCGCCAGGACACTGCGCAGGTCATGGATCAGATCATGCCGCAGGAGCTGCTTCGAGGAGACATTGACGCTGGCGAAGATCGGATCGCGCGAGCGCGTGATCCGCTGCCAGGCGTTGAGCTGCCGCGCGGTCTGCTCCAGCACGAACAGACCGAGATCGACGATCAGGCCGATTTCCTCGGCGATGCCGATGAATTCCGATGGCGACATCCGACCCATTTTCGGATGATCCCAGCGCGCCAGCGCCTCGAAGCCGGCCACCGCGCGATCCTCCAGCCGGACGATCGGCTGATAAAGGATCGTGATCTCCTCACGCTCGATGGCGCGCCGCAGCTCCGATTCCAGCGTCAGGCGGTCATTGCGTCGCGCCCGCATGGCGGGCTTGAACACCTCGATTCGATCACCGCCGATGCGCTTGGCGTGATACATCGCCAGTTCGGCATCCTTCAGCAATTCCTCGCCGCGGTTGGTGCGGTTCTCCGCCAGGGCCAGACCGATCGAGGCGGTCAGGAAGATTTCGCGATCGTTGAACGTGATCGGCGCGCGAAGGGTTTTACGGATCGTGTCCGCGAAGGCGACGAACCGGCTCGGCTCACGCTCGGACAGGATGATCAGGGCGAACTGATCGCCGGACAGACGCGCCAACGTATCCTGCGGACGCAGCAGCCGGCCGAGGCGTCGCGCCAGCGTCAGAAGGATCGAATCGCCCACCGCCATGCCGAGCGAATCGTTGACCTGCTTGAAGCGATCAAGGTCGACCACAACGACCGCGGGACGGATGGCGGCATCCGACCGCGCGAGAGCAAGAACGCCCTCCAGCCGATCGATGAAGAGCTGACGATTCGGCAATCCGGTCAAATTGTCGTGCACGGCGTCGTGCAGGAGCCGCTCCTCGGCGGTCTTGAACTCGGTCACGTCGGTGAGCGTGCCGACCAGCCGCACCACCTCGCCGTCAGAGCCGACCACGGGCCGCGCCTTCAGAGACAGCCAGACGAAATGGCCATCCGGCGTGCGCAGCCGGAAATCCTGGGTCAAACGCCCCCGGCGCTGCTCCAACACGCTGTCGAGCGAGGCGCGGAACCGGTCACGATCGAGCGGATGGAGGATGTCGAGCCACCGCGAGGCCGACCCTTCAAGTTCGCCGCGCTTGAGGCCGATCAACTGCTCGGTCTCGGGGCTGGTGAAGACGCGATCCGCGGACACGTCCCAATCCCAGATCATGTCTCCGGCACCGGTCAGCGCCAGAGCGCGGCGCTCGACGTCGGACACGATGTTGTGCGTGATGCCGCCGGCGAAGGCGTGCTGCATCACCGTGAACCCGATCAGCATGACGATCAGCACCAAACCGCCGAGCAGCGCCGGACCGATGATGTCGTTGGTGACAAATCCGGTCACCGTCAGCGCCGCCGTGATCGACCAGACCAGGAGCAGGAACCAGGTGGGAATCAGCAGCACCGCCCGGTCGTAGCCCTGGAACGATAGATAGACGACCATGCCGAAGCCGAACACGGCCACGCCCAGAAGCGACATGCGCGCGATGCCCGACGCGGAAGCCGGATCGTACAAGGCCAGCGCCACGAGGGCGGCCAGCATGGCCAGCCACGCCACCGTGATGTGCATGTAGCGCACATGCCACCGGCCAAGGTTGAGGTAGGCGAACAGGAACACCAAAAGCGTCGCCGCCAGGATCGCCTCGCCGCTGGCGCGCCATATCCGTTCGATCCCGGCCGAGGTGTCGAACACCTTTCCCCAGAACCCGAAATCGACCCCGATATAGACGAGCACGGCCCAGCCCAGCGCCGCGGCCGCCGGGAACATCACGCTGCCCTTGACGACGAACAGGATCGTCAGGAACAGCGCCAGAAGGCCCGCGATGCCGATCACGATGCCCTGATAGAGGGTGAGGCTGTTGACCTTGTCTTTGTAGGCGTCCGGCTCCCACAGATAGAGCTGCGGCAGCCGATCGGTGCGCAGTTCCGCGATGTAGGTGACGACCGTGCCGGGATCGAGCGTGACGCGATAGATGTCCGCCTGGGCGCTCGCCTGCCGCTCCGGGCGCTCGCCGGATGACGGCGTGATGGTGACGATCCGCGACAGGCCGAGATCGGGCCAGATCACGCCTGACCCCACCATGCGGTAATGAGGCACCACAATCAGGCGGTCGATCTGTTGATCGCCGGAATTGGCCAGGGCGAACACGGTCCAGTTGGTGGAGCCTTCGCGGGCCGGCTGCTGCATCCGACGCACGATGCCGTCCGCCCCCGGCGCGGCGGACACTTGGATGCGATCGGTTTCGGTGCGGATGACCTGGGCGGCGCCGGTCAGATCGATCGCGGCGACGTCGCCGCGGACGTTGACGGCCTCCAGCGCCTGAGCCGTCCCCATAACGACCAGAGCGGCGACCGTCGCAGCCACCGCCAAAAGGACAGCCAAAGGTGCCGTGCGCCAGAAGCCCAAACGACGCCCTCCGCGTCCAGTCTCACAATCCATCGCAGCCGATCCCGACATGCCTCGAGTCAAGCCGCCAACAATGCGCCGATTT
>Ga0182743_1003797_pt1 | contig 11850 bp, 11 predicted proteins | sample eDN3rd30CKraftOP_FD_128522 | JGI IMG/M metagenome (GOLD analysis project Ga0182743, IMG submission 128522) | Enriched Organic Plus compost microbial communities from Emeryville, California, USA - eDNA 3rd pass 30_C Kraft OP (version 2) (version 2) ... | reverse complement strand
CGTGCGGTGTTGCTGGCGCTCGCGATGCTGCTCTCCGCGGCACTAGTCGTCCAGACGGTCCAGCCGACCGCCGCCGACGCTGCCAAGAAGACCAAAGCCGCCAAGAAGAAGGCGAAAAAGAAGGCCAAAAAGAAGAAGGGGCCGAAGAAGGGTCCGGCCGGGCTGGCCTTCTACAACTACAAGGGCAAGCTTCCGGCCGCTCGCGGCAAGCTGATCTGGCAGCGGAACGCCGGTGGAGCTGTCCCCCTGAGGAGCGCCGCCGTCAACAAGCTCGTCCTCTACACCTCGAAGTCCACGACGGGTAAGACCGTCACGGTCTCCGGTTCCGTCCACATCCCCAAGGGCAAGGCACCCAAGGGCGGTTGGCCGGTCGTCACCTACGGACACGGCACCACCGGCATCGCCGACAAGTGCGCCCCGACCCGCAACAGGAAGGGCGGCGTCGCCGACCCGTACATCTCGTACACCGACCCGATCATGAACGACTGGCTCAAGGCCGGCTACGCGGTGGTCCGGTCCGACTACCAGGGCCTCGGCACCCCGGGCACCCACCCGTTCCTGGTCGGCGTTCCCGCCGGTCGCAGCGTGCTCGACATCGTTTCCGCGTCGCGCCAGCTCGGGTTCAAGGTCTCGAACAAGTTCCTGATCGCCGGGCACTCGCAGGGAGGCCACGCCGCCCTCTGGGCCGCCGGCCTGGCGAACTCGTACGCCAAGGACCTCAAGCTCCGGGGTACCGTGTCCTACTCGCCCGCGTCGAACTTCAAGTTCATTGCGCAGGCACTGGGCATCTACCAGGATCCGAACCCGCTGAGCGCGCTCGCCACCCTGCTGGTGCGCGGCAACAGCGTGGCCTACCCGGAGATCGATGCCCGGCAGCTGCTGTCGGACGAGTTCCTGCCGTTCTACAAGTACACGCTGACCGATTGCATCTCCGAGCTGGTCGCCGAGGACAAGCTGGCTTCGCTGGCTCCGGCGAAGCTGATCCGGGAGGGCTACGACCGGACTCGCATGTACGAGATCCTCGACGCCCAGAACCCGGTCGTGAAGACGAGTGCGCCGGTGCTGCTCGCCCAGGGCACCGCCGACTCGACGACGCCGAAGGTGCTCAGCGACATGCTGAACGACAGCCTGAATGGTGTCGGCACCAAGGTGGACTACAAGGTCTACGAGGGCGTCGACCACGGCGGGGTCGTGAACTCCGCCCAGAAGGACGTCCTCTCGTTCTTCAAGTCGCGGCTTCCCGCTCGCAGGTAGCGCGGGGACCTTCCCGAAACGTGAAAGGGCCCCGGTATCCCGGGGCCCTTTTCGTTGCGGTTCACGGCGGGGGTCAGGACTCGCGCCGCTCCCTGATCTTCTCGTCCAGGGCGGCGTCCCGTTCCTTCAGTTCGTCCGTGTACGCGTCGCCGAAGTCCTCGGGGTCGAAGAACGGACGGATCTCGACGCTTTCGCCGTGACGGAAGGGGATCCGGCGGGCCCACTCGACGGCTTCGTCCATGGACTTGACCTCCCACACCCAGTAGCCGGCGACGAGTTCCTTGGTCTCGGCGAACGGTCCATCGATCACCTGGGCACCGTTATCGTCGTACTCGACCCGGAGACCCTTCGAGCTCGGGTGAAGGCCGGCGCCATCGAGCATGACGCCCGCGTTCACGAGCTCTTCGTTGAAGGCCCCCATCTCCGCCAGGTCCTTCTCGGAGGGCATCACCCCCGCCTCTGAATCGGCTGTTGCCTTGACGAACACCATGCAGCGCATCTCTGTCTCCTTGGGTTTCTCACGGCCGGCACTTCCGGCCTTTGCAAGCTATGACGAACGGGCGGACCGAAAATCGACATCGACCCGAAAAGAAATCTCAGGCAGCGGCGGCATCGCTGGCCCGCCGCTCCAGGATCGACTTCTCCTGAGCGTTCGAGGTCATCCCGGCGGCGCGCCGGAACTCGCACGCCGCCTCCTCCCCGCGTCCGAGCTTCTCGAGCAGGTCGCCCCTGACCCCGGGCAAGAGGTGGTAATCCTTGAGCCTGCGGTCCTCCGCCAACCGGTCGACCTCGGCCAGAGCGGACTCCGGGTCCCCGGCCATGGAAACCGCCACGGCGCGATTGAGGGCCGTCACCGGAGACCAGGAGAGCGCGAGGAGCGCGTCGTAGTGGGACACGATCTCCCCCAATCGGTGTCCTCGGGCCTGTTCGCCCTGGCGTGTACCGCGGCGATCGACGCCTGGAGCACGTACGGGCCGCCTCCGCCCTGCGACCGTGCCAGCTCGAGTCGTTCCAGTCCCCTGCGGATAAGCAGCCGATCCCAGCGGGAACGGTCCTGGTCCATGAGGAGCACCGGTTCTCCTCCGGAGCCGATGCGGGCGGCGAACCTGGACGCCTGGATCTCCATCAGCGCCACGAGCCCATGCACCTCCGGTTCGTCCGGGGCGAGTCCGCCCAGCACCCGCCCCAGCCGTAGCGCCTCGGCACAGAGATCGGTGCGCATCCACGAGTCGCCGGTGGTGGCCGAGTAGCCCTCGTTGAAGATGAGGTAGATGACGCCCAATACCGCCCCGAGACGCTCGCCCATCTCGTCGTCGGCGGGTGGTTCGAATCGGACCTCGCGCTCCGAGAGCGTCCGCTTGGCCCTCACGATCCTCTGCGAGATGGTCGCCCTGGAAACCAGGAATGCCCTCGCGATCTCCTCGGTCGAGAGGCCCGCCACCGCCTTCAGCGTGAGGGCCACCTGGCTCTCGGTGGTGAGAACCGGGTGGCAGGCCGTGAAGAGGAGGGTCAGCACGTCGTCGCCGATCCGGTCCTCGTCGAAGACGGCCGACTCGGGCCCGGGCTCCGGTCCGGCCCGTTCGAGCTCCCCGGCGATGGTCTCGTACTTGTCCCTGAGGTTCCGGTCCCGGCGGATCCGGTCGATGCCGCGATTCCTGGCCGTGGTCATGAGCCACGCGGCCGGATTGTCCGGTACTCCGGAGTCGGGCCAGGTCTCGAGGGCGGCGACGAGCGCGTCCTGGGCCATGTCCTCGGCCAGACCCACATCCCCCGTGACCCGGGCGAGGGTTGCGATCAGCCGCGTGGACTCGATCCGCCAGACCGCGTCGACGGTCGCTGCGGTGGTTTCGGACCTGGTGCTCACCAGGTCACGAAAGCTACCGGCGGGTCAATCCCCGCCGATCGATCCGATCCGGCGTTCGTACCTCTCGCGGGCGTCGGGATCGATTTCGGTGTAGATGCGGTCGACGCGGGTCACCCGATTGAGCCACATCGAGGCCCGGGTCGGCAGCAGGGTCGAGAACCTGGACAGGAACCAACTCGCCCTCGGGAGGGAGACCCGTTCCTTTCGGGAATCGACGGCATCGGCGATGGCGAGGGCCATTTCCTCCGGCGCCAGCATCTTGACGAGGGGCGAGCTGGAGGTGCCGTCCATCATCTCGGTGGCGACCGGGCCCGGCATGACGCATGTGAAGTCGATTCCCGAGTCGCGGTACTCGATCCTGACCGATTCCGTGAAGCCCACCACCCCGTGCTTGGAAGCGGCGTAGGAGGCAAGTCCCGGGACACCGATGAGACCGGCGAGCGAGGCGACGTTGATGATCTGTCCCCGCCGCTTCGGGGCGAGGATCTCAAGCGCCTCCACCGTGCCGTACATGACGCCCTTCAGGTTCACGTCGATGGTGCGGTCGAGCACCTCGGGCGACTGTTCGGTGACCCGGCTCGCCGTGGAGGCGATGCCGGCGTTGTTGATGACGACGTCCAGCCCGCCCATGTCCTCGTCGACCTGGCGCAGAAACCTCCGGACCGAGGCGCGGTCCGCCACGTCGACGCGAAAGGCTTCGCCTCCGATCTCCCGAGCTACCGCCTCGGCCTCGGGCAGGTCGATGTCGGCCACGGCTATCCGGTGGCCCCGGCCCGCGAGGATCCGCGCCGTCGCCCTGCCGATTCCCCTTCCGCTTCCGGTGATCGCGATCGTGCCCATGACCGCAGTGTGTCAAATGACACGGCGTCGTGTCAGTTCTGCTTCGTCAGGTTGGTCGCGACCGCCGTGAACACGGCGATCTGGTTGTCGACCAGCTCCTCCAGGGACAGGTCGATGTGCCCCAGCACGAAGTCGATCAGCTGTTCGTTCACGAGCCCGACGAGCCCCAGCGCGATCACGTCGATACTCAAGCCGTCCCTCACCTCCCCCGCGGCCCGGACCCGGTCGGCGATCAGGTCGGCGAAGGCGTGGATGGCGTCGCGGCGCCTCGCTTCGAGGGCCTCGCTCACGCCGACCGACTCGATCTCCTGGATGCGGGCCCGCCGGGGATCCTTGGTCAGCTGGTGGGCAAAGGCCCGGAGCCCGGCACTCATCGAGTCGATCAGGTCGTCCCCCGCCGCCTCGATGGCCTCCACGGTCGCCTTCGCGCAATCGGCGATGAGGATGTCGTAGACCGCGGTGAGCAGCGCTTCCCGGTCGGCGAACGCCTCGTAGAAGTACCGCTCGGTCAGGCCCGCCTCCTCGCAGATCGCCTTCACCGGCGTGTTGGCGTAGCCGCGCGTCCCGAAGAGTTCGATCCCGGCCTCGATCAGGCGCTCACGGCGATCGGCCTGCCTCTCTTCGGCGGTCTGTCCGCGCCAGGTTCTGCTGGTTTCACCGGCGGTCGGCGTCATGGCGGAAGTATGACCATTCGTGGTTCGTCCAGGGTGCCGCGCCTGCCGGCGTCAACCGGCGTTGCGAAGTTCGACCAGTTCGGCGAGATCCTCGTTGCTGAGCTCCGTCAGGGCGGACTCGCCGGTGCTCACGATTGCGTCCGCGAGCTCTCGTTTCGTCTCGTGGATCGAGGCGATCCGGTCCTCGATCGTCCCCTCGGCGATCAGCCGGTGTACCTGGACCGAGCTCTGTTGCCCGATGCGGTGGGCCCGGTCGGTCGCCTGCTCCTCGACCGCCGGGTTCCACCAGCGGTCGTAGTGGATCACATGGTCGGCCCGGGTCAGGTTCAGCCCGGTACCGGCAGCCTTCAGCGACAGGAGGAACACCGGTACCTCCCCGTTCTGGAACCGTTCGACCATCCGTTCGCGTTGCCGGACCGGGGTACCGCCGTGGAGCAGCATCGCGTCGATTCCCCGCTCCTTCAGATGCCGCGCGAGCAGCCGCGCCATCGCGACGTACTGGGTGAACACCAGTACCGAGCTCTCCTCGCTGAGGATCGTGTCGAGCAACTCGTCGAGGAGCTCCAGCTTCCCGGAGCGCTCGGCCAGGGGACCGGATTCCTCGTTCAGGAACTGGGCCGGGTGGTTGCAGATCTGCTTGAGCGACGTGAGCAGTTTCAGCACGAGGCCGCGCCGGTTCATGCCCTCCGCGGTGCGGATCTGGAGCATGTTCTCGCGGACGGCCGCCTCGTACAGCTTGATCTGTTCCGGCGTGAGTTCCACCGGCTGGTCGGTGATCGTCTTCGGCGGCAGCTCCGGCGCGATGCCGGGATCCGACTTGCGCCGCCGGAGAAGGAACGGGCGGACGAGCCGGTTGAGCAGGCGCGTCGCCGACTCGCTGTGTTCTACCTCGATCGGATCGGCCCAGCGCTTGCGGAAGGAACCGTGGCTGCCCAGCAGGCCAGGCGTGGTCCAGTCCAGGATCGCCCAGAGCTCGCTCAGGTTGTTCTCGACCGGGGTGCCCGTGAGGGCCACCCTCGAGCGTGCCGGGATGGTGCGCAGCGCCTGCGCGCCGGCCGAGCGCGGATTCTTGACGTGCTGGGCTTCGTCGGCCACCAGCAGGCCCCACGGAACGTCGGCGAACTTGTCCGCATCGAGCCGCATGGTTCCGTACGTGGTGAGGACGAAACCGCCGGTCACCCGGTCCAGGCTGCGGTTCGTGCCGTGATAGCGACGGACCGTCTCGCCGGGGGCGAAGCGCTGGATCTCCCGCTCCCAATTGCCGAGCAGCGATGCCGGGCAGACCACGAGGGTTGGTCCGGCCGTCTGCGGGTTGGTCCGCCGGTGGAGGTGAAGCGAGATCAGCATCACCGTTTTGCCCAGGCCCATGTCGTCGGCCAGACAGCCACCGAGGCCCAGCGAAGTCATGCGGTGGAGCCAGCGGAGGCCCTCCACCTGGTACTCGCGAAGCGTCGCGTTCAGCGATTCGGGCGGCTCGATCAGTTCCTGTCCGGTCGTTCCCGTGACCTGTTCCCGGAGCTGGGCCACCCAGCCCTTCGCTTCCACCTCGACGCGCTGGCCATCCACCACCGTGCTTCCGGTCAGGGCGACGCTGAGGGCGTCGATCGCGGTAAGCGGCTTCAGGTCGGGGTCGCGGGCCCGGTCCGCCATGACCTTCGGGACGAGCACCCACCTGTCGCGGATCCGGGCGATCGGCCCGTCCGTGTCGGCGATCTCGGCCATCTCGTGTTCATCGAGGGGTTCGCCGTCCAGCGACAGTTGCCAGGAGAAGCCCTGCAGGGCGTTTTGATCGAAAACGTCCGGGACACTCTGGCTGAGCCTGCCGCTGCTCCCGACGACGACCTTGGCGGTCAGCGAGCGGTCCAGTTCGGGGTCCCACTCCACGTCGATGCCACTCGCCTCGAGCCGGTCGGCGGCCCCGTCCAGCAGCTCGAGCACCTCGGCGTCGCTCAGCTCGAGGCGGTCCGGCACGTCGGCCTCGAGGAGGCTGCGAAGCGGCTGCCAGGTCGCAGCGGCCATGCCCACCCCGAGCGTCGTGTCGATGCGGCCCCTCGAACCGAACTCGTCCTTGTCCAACGTCCACAGCTCCGCCACGTCGCGGAACTCTCCGGGGCGCTCCGGCGGATGGGCCCGAACCGTCAGTTCGAAGGGCCGGATCCGGTACAGGCCGTCGGGGGCCCCGACCCGGAAGCGGATCGGGACCTGCTTCCGCTTCGGACGGGCAGAGTCATCGCCCCCGGCTCCGTTGGAGCCACGAGCTTCGCTTGTGCGGGGGAGGGACGGAGAGGGAGACAAAGCGGCCAGACATTGTATGTCTTTCCCTCGGCGGCCTCTATTCGGTGGCGGGTTTCTGCTTCAGGTCTATGCCCGCGGCCCTCAGCATCAGGTAGCTCAGGTAGATCGCGAGCGCAAATAGCGGCAGGCCCATCGCCGTCTTCGCGACGCCGAGTGCGACCAGGGCCCCGGTCAGGTAGAGGGGTAACTGCACCGCGAGACGCAGCAGGAACGTCGCGACCCAGAGCCAGCTGATCTTGTTGAAGAGCCGTACCCGGTCCGGATTCTCCCGCCAGGCCATGCCCTCCCCGATGAGCGGACCGATGAACACTCCCATGAGTGGCCAGCGGATGGCGATCGATACGGCGTACGCGAGCGCGTAACCCGCGTTGAAGAGCAGTCCGGGCAGGAAGAAGTCCTCGGCCTTGCCCGTGCGGGTCGCGATGAAGGCGGCGAGTGCAACCCCGAAGAACCCGGACGCCGCGTATCTTGCCCTCTCCCCCCTGACCAGCCTGATCAGCCCGATGAGTGCCGCAATGCCGACCGCTATCACCGCGGCCAGCTCGAGCTTCTGGCCGGTCACGGTATACGCGATGACGAAGGCCAGCCCGGGGATGCTCGAATCGGCTATGCCCTGCGGACCGCCGAGCTCGTCGAGAAGGTTGATCTCCTCCTTCTCGTCGAGGACGACCTCGACGTGTTCCTGGGACTCCCGGGCATCATCCACAGGGCGATTGTTCCTGATCGAACGGTTCCGTGCGCATCCGGCTCCGCCGGTGATGCCTCGCCCGCACGATCGTCGGGGTCAGGCGGCGAGGCGGTCTTCGTAGACCGGAGCGGCGTCGTGGGGCACGACGGGCCAGGCGCCCTCCACCCTCTCGGCCCTGCCCTGCGTATCGAAGTACTGCTGGAGCGAAGCGGCCTGTTCCCGGGCCCAGGCGATCTGGTTCTCGTGGAGTTCGAAGATCTCCATCTCGCCCAGTTCGGGATAGTTCCGGCCCATGCGCCAGGCGAGGCGGGCAGCCGCCAGGGCGTCGGCGTCGGCGGCGTGTGCGTCCACGAGCGGCACCGTGTACGCCTCGCAGAGCAGGCTCAGGTTGCGGCGCCCCTTGCGGAACCGGTTGACCTGCTTGTCCAGGATGTAGGGATCGATCACCAGCAACCCGTCCGGGCCGCCGACCCGTTCGATCAGGGGCTCCACCCCGTGCCTTCGGGCCTCGCGATCCAGGATGGTGAGATCGAAGCGCGCGTTGAACGCGATGACGGGGATCGCTTCGGCCAGCGCCTCGGCGAGGATCGAGGTGATCTCCTCCACCGCCTCCGGCGCGGGTACGCCCTCCGCGCGCGCCTTCTCGGTCGTGATCTTGTGTACCGCCGTGGCCTCGGCCGGGATCTCGACCCCGGGGTCGACGAGCCAGGAGTGGCTGACGGTGTCCTCGTTCCCGTTCACGAGGCTGACGGCCGCGGTCACGATGCGGTCGTTCTCCGTATCGGTGCCGGTGGTCTCGATGTCGAATGCGGCCAGTCGTCCGTCGAACCAGTTCACGGACCAGAAGGTAGCGGCGGCCTCGGACGCTCCCGCCCGGTCGTTTCAGGCGTCGCGCCGGGGCGGACGGTCGATCTGGATCGGCCCCTGGTTCGAAGTGTGCTCGACCTGGAGCGTGCTGTGGCCGATCTCGTACCTCTCCCTCAGCAGCTTCTCCAGATCCCCCCGGATCGCGTGGCAGTCCGCCTCCGGACCGACCAGGACGTGTGCGCTCAGCATCGGCATCCCGGAAGTGATCTCCCAGACGTGGAGATCGTGCACCTCGTCGACGCCCTTGAGCCCCGCCATCGCGTAACCGATCTCCTCGGTGTCCATTCCCCTCGGCGCCGCCTCGAGCAGCACGTCGACCGAGTCCCGCAGGATCGACCAGGCGCTGGCCGCGATCAGGATGGAGATCACGATCGAGACGATCGGGTCCGCGAGCTCCCATCCCGTGGCAAGGATGATCACCGCCGCGAGAATGACCCCGACCGAGCCCGCGACGTCGGCGAGGACGTGACGGAGGGCCGCCTTGACGTTGAGGCTCTCCCCCGCCGACCGGTACAGGACCCATCCCGCAAGCAGGTTCACCAGGAGTCCCGCCACCGCGACGACCAGCATCCAGCCGCCGAGGATCTCCGGCGGGTCGCCGATCCTCCCGATCGCCTCGACGATGATCCAGATCGACACCACGACCAGCAGGACACCGTTGACGAGCGCCGCCAGAATCTCGGCCCGGTTGAAGCCGAACGTCCGTTTCGCGGTGGCCGGCCGGGCCGCGAGCGCGACCGCTCCCAGCGCAAGGAACAGCGAGAAGCTGTCCGAGAGCATGTGGCCGGCATCGGCCAGCAGCGCCAGGGACCCGGTGAGCAGGCCACCGACCACCTCGGCGAGCATGAAACCGGTCGTGAGGCCCGCGGCGGTTAGCAGCGCCTTGCGGTCCGCTTCCCGGTACGCGCCCGGTCCGTGGCTGTGCGCATGTTCGCCCTCGTGATGGTGGTGGTTCGACATCGGGCCGAGTGTAGTGATGGCATCCCCCGCTGCTAGCGTCTGCCGAGTGACAGCCGCATCGCAGCCGATAGCGACCCTCGAGGCCCGCGCGGGTACCCGCCGTTCGCGTGGCCCCTGGAAGCGCCGGGTCCTGATCGGCACGGCGGTGATCGGGACGCTCGGCCTGCTCGCCCTCGTGACGACCAACGCCTTCGTGCTCCTGAAGGCCGAGGGCCGGATCTGGTCCGAGGCTTCAGAGGCCGAACACGCCCAGGTCGCCATAGTCCCGGGAGCACTGGTCAACCCGGACGGCACCATGAGCACGATGCTCGGGGACCGCGTGGCCCAGGCCGAAGCGCTCTGGAAGGCCGGCAAGGTCGACCGGATCCTCGTCTCCGGAGACCATGGCCGCTGGCGCTACGACGAGCCGACCACGATGCGACGGGCGCTGATCGAGGCCGGCGTACCCGCCCGGGTGATCTTCACCGACCACGCCGGCTTCAACACCAAGGCCACGATGGAGCGGGCCCACGCGATCTTCGACGTGGAAGACGCCATCGTCGTGACCCAGGGCTTCCACATGAAGCGTTCGCTCTTCCTCGCCGAATCGGCGGGCCTCGAAGCGAACGGGCTGACCTCGGACCTGCACCCGTACGGGGCACAGGGCCTCAAGAGCGATGTCCGCGAGGTCCTGTCACGCACCAAGGCGGTCCTCGACGTGTTTGCCAACCGGCCCGTGACCGGGGGCGCTCCGATACCGATCACCGGCCCCGCCCACGCCAGTTGGGGCCCGGAACCCCCGCCCGGGACGCCCCCGGCCGGCGCCCCCGTTCCGTGACCGCTGGTCCAGGTACAGGCAACCACGAGGCCGGCTCCGACTTCATCCGCAGCGAGACCGTCGGCGGCGCCGCACTGCTCGTCGCGGTGGTCGCCGCGCTCATGTGGGCAAACCTGGCCCCCGGGCACGGCTACTTCGAGTTCTGGGAGACCGAGCTCACCCTTGGCTTCGGGAGCTTTTCGATCACGGAGGATCTCCAGCACTGGATCAACGACGCCCTCATGGCGGTCTTCTTCTTCGTCGTCGGCCTCGAGATCAAGCGGGAACTGGCGGTCGGCGAGCTGAACGACCGTCGCCGCGCCGCGCTACCGGTGATCGCGGCGACGGGCGGGGTCGTGCTTCCCGCGGTCATCTTCGTCCTGCTCAACCTCGGCACCGACGAGATCGGAGGCTGGGCGATCCCGATGGCCACCGACATCGCCTTCGCCGTGGCCGTGGTGGCCGTGATGGGCTCCCGGATACCTTCCGGGGCCCGGCTGCTGCTACTTGCCATTGCGATCGTGGACGACCTCATCGCGATCATGGTCATCGCCGTCTTCTTCACCGACGACCTTCAGCTCGCGTGGCTCCTGCCCGCGCTCGCGGGCGTACTCGTGATCCTGGCGATGCGCCGTTTCGGGGTGGCGCGACCTCTCTTCTACATTCCGGTCGGGCTGGTGGTCTGGCTGGGGTTCTTCGAGTCGGGCATCCACTCCACCATCGCGGGGGTCGTCCTCGGCCTCCTCACCCCCGCCGGGACATACCGCGGTCGCCCGGTCCTGGAGGACATGGAACACCGCCTCCACCCGTGGTCCGCCCTGGGGATCGTGCCCCTGTTCGCGCTGGCCAACGCCGGTGTCGTCTTCGGGGCCGACGTGATCCGCGACGCCTTCGAATCGACCCTGTTCTGGGGCATCGCGGCCGGTCTCGTGCTCGGGAAGCTCCTCGGGATCGGCGGCGCGATCCTGGCGTCCCGAAGCGCGGGGATCGGCGAGGTTCCCGAGGGGGTCGTCACCAGGGACATCTGGGGCATAGCCGCCCTCGGCGGGATCGGGTTCACCGTCTCGCTCTTCATCACCGGCCTCGCCTTCGACAACTACGAGCAGGTGGAGATCGCCAAGATCGGCATCTTCACCGGCTCTCTCGTCTCGGCCGCTCTCGGGGCGCTGATCCTGCTCCGCCCGCGCCGGGCGCGGCGCTGACTACTCCTGGGCGAAACCGGGCGCCGCGGCGCTCGGATCAGGTCCGAGACCGGGTGCCACGTGCTTCGGGGGGCCCTCGGGACCCTCGTCGGCCGGGTTCAGGTTCCCGGTGTGCTCCTCCGCGGTGCGGGGCCTCACTTCCGGCGACGGCAGCGTGCCGAGGTAACGGTCCACCATGCGAGCGGCCTGCCTGCCCTCGTTGATCGCCCACACGATCAACGACTGGCCCCGACGGGCATCGCCGGCGGCGAAGACTCCGGGAACCGAGGTCTCATAGGTACCCGCCATGACGTTGCCGCGCCCGTCCTTCTCCACCCCGATGGCGTCCAGGAGTTCCTGCTCCGGATGCAGGAAGCCCATCGCCAGCAGGACCAGATCGGCCTCGATCTCGAACTCGGTGCCCTCGATCG
>Ga0182743_1003793_pt1 | contig 11858 bp, 10 predicted proteins | sample eDN3rd30CKraftOP_FD_128522 | JGI IMG/M metagenome (GOLD analysis project Ga0182743, IMG submission 128522) | Enriched Organic Plus compost microbial communities from Emeryville, California, USA - eDNA 3rd pass 30_C Kraft OP (version 2) (version 2) ... | reverse complement strand
CGTTGTAGGACTTCCAGTTCGTCGTGCGGTAGCGGGTGGGTTCTGGCTTGCTCATGCTCAGCCCGTAGCCCACTGGATTCGCAGTGGGAATCCCTCAGAAAACGGAGTTCTGCAACAACGCCCTGCAGATATAAAGGTGCGAAACTTGCAGCTCGCTTACAGCCGCCCTGCCCTCACGGGCCAATAATGCGAACCCTGGCGATCCGGCCGTTGCAACGCAGGACTGCGGTGCGCAGTCGTTCCAGCAGATGTGTCTGGACATAATTGGCGTGAAACCGTGTCGGCGCAAAAAGCGTCAGGCAACTTTCGGTCAGCTCTGCCTCAATCAGCCCGGCGAACCAGGCATCAAACAACGCCGGGTCCTCTTCGGCCAGCCGTGCACGCGCCTCAGCCCAAAGCCCCTGTGCCGGAACCGGTTCAGGTCGATGCAACGGCACGACATTGCTGGACGGTTCGCTTGGTTTGCCCCCTACCCGTTCGACAAAGTCTGGCCCGATATTCGGCCATTCTCCCCGGGTATCCAGCAAAATACGTTCCAGATTAAGACTCAGGACCGAAACCCGGCCCCGCGCGCCGTGCTGCTTAATTTCGATCCAGCCAAGCGTACGCAGCTTGGCCATCTCTCGTTTGACGGTTCGTTCATCGACACACCAAAGCCGTGCGATTTCACGCTGACCAATCGTAAGCTCATCTCGTTGCCAGTTATATCTTGTGGTGATCAGGGCCATGAGTCGCAAGATCAGCCGCTGACGATGCTTGTCGCCCGCAAGGCCATGCGCCATCATGGCGGAAAGCAAATCGTATTTCTTGGCCGCGGCCTCTCGACCAACGGCGCGGATCACCTGCATCTCTGCCCCTGCCTCCGGATGTGACCGGCTGCTATTGCCCTTAGCCCAAAGGTCCCGTCTGACGAAGAGACCCCGACAGCGGCGCCGATCTTGTTCCGATCGAAACGCTTTTCGCCATCTCTCTCGTATTTGCGTCCTGATTTCCGATTCTGTCAAGCGTCTTGCCGTCAGGCCGGTTTCCCGTCCCAATTCCGAAAGGAAAAATCGGTATCATTGGTATTGAGGGACATCTAGGGAGTCACCCAATGGCGCGATATTGTCCCCTATTCAGGCCGCTCTGCCGATCTGGCGTCCCCCATTTCCGGCGTTTGCGTTGCCTCCGGACGGGCCTCCGATTCGGTTGGCGATTCGCAGGCGGGGCCTGAAAATTCCCGCATTTCCGCCTTCTTGCCTTATCAATCAAAACTGTTTTTGCCAAAAGTGCAAATCCGGCGTAAAAGCGAAACAGAAGAAAATCTGCGTCCTATAAATACAGGCATCCCATGTATACGCACGAAGACCTCGCCAGGCTGCAGGCACAATCCTTGAAGATGCAGGGCTGGATCCGGCGCCAGACCTTCAGCCCGGCCAATGAAAAGACGCTGCGCCGCTTTTCCAGCTGGGAGGTGGCCGAGCTGATCTTTCGCATCAACCAGTCGACCTTTCGCGGCAAGCTTGCCGCCGAGCCGCACCTTCCCCTCGGGGAAGTTGAGGAGGATGGTCGCCAGCGCTGGTTCTCGCTTGACGAGGTGAACGAGCTGCGCCGCCGCATCCGCATCAACCGCAAGTCGCTGATGCCCTGGCGGCCGCAGGGCAAGCGCGCCTTTCGGGCGGCGATTGCCAATTTTAAGGGTGGCGCCGGCAAATCGACCGTGGCGCTGCACTTTGCTCACGCTGCCGCGCTGGACGGCTATCGGGTTCTGGTGGTCGATTTCGACCCGCAGGCAACGCTGAGCCATTCGATGGGTCTGACGGATGTCGGCGAGGATCACACCGTCTGGGGCATCATGGCCCGTGACCTTGAGCGTGAAACCGACCGTATGAATGCGGTGGCTCGCGGGGCTGAGTCGGGAACGGCGCTGCCGCAACGCAAGCTGCCCGCCTCGATCCGTGACATGGGGCTGGGGATGCTGCGCCCGGCGGACTTTATCAAGCCGACCGCATGGTCCACTATTGATATCGTGCCAAGCTGCGCCAACGCCGCCTTTGTCGAGTTCGCCAGCGCCCAGTATCGGCACCTTAATCCGGAATGGACGTTCTTTGGTGCGGTGTCGCGCTTTCTCGACAGTCTCGCGGATGATGCTTACGACCTTATTCTTTTCGATTGTCCGCCGGCGATTGGCTATCAGTCAATGAACGCGGTCTTTGCTGCCGACATGCTTTATATCCCCTCGGGGCCGGGCTATTGGGAGTATGACTCGACCACCAGCTTTATCGGACAGCTATCCGAGGCGCTGGAGGATCTGTCGCATGGTTTCGAAAACTTCCCCACGGGGAAGATCCGGTTGCCGAAAGCCTTTGCCGATATCCGGTTCCTGATGACGCGGTTCGAGCCGTCGAATGAACTGCATCAGGCGATGTATGGCGCGTTCAAGCAGGTGTTCGGCGAGCATATGGCAGAGCATCCGATCGAACTGACGCGCGCGGTCGAGCAGTCCGGCCGTTTCCTGTCCTCGATCTACGAAATCGATTATCGTGAGATGACGCGCGGAACCTGGCGGCGGGCGCGGGCGACCTTTGATCAGGCTTATGAGGAATTCAAATCCCGTCTCGTTGCCGCCTGGGACAAGCTGGAGGGTGAGGCATGAGCCGCAAACGTCGCATGTTCGAAATCGAAATGCCGGAAGAGCCGGCCGAGGCCACGCCCGAAACCTTCCCCGCGGGGAAGGAGGAGCGTGAACAGCGCCGGGGGCCAATGGCCACCGCAATCGCGGAAACCGTTGAATCCAGTAGAGATCGCGCCCGTCTGGAGGCTCAGATCCGCGCCGAAAACGATGCTTTGGCACAGGAACATGTGCGGCTGAAACGCGCCGGTTTGATCACCGATATGATCCCGCTGGACGCGATTGATACCCGGAAACTGATCCGGGACCGCGCGCCGGGACCGGATTATGAGCTGCCCGAATTGGTGGAATCTATCCGTGATATCGGGCTTTCAAACCCGATCAGGGTCGAGCCGGCCGAGGGTGGCCGCTACGAGCTGATCCAGGGTTGGCGGCGGCTGTCGGCCTATCGGCTGTTGCTGGAGGAGACGGGCGATACCGAGAAATGGGGTCGGATTCCGGCCGGAATCGCCGCACGCGGCGATGAGCTTGAGCAGCTTTACCGGCGCATGGTTGATGAAAACATGGTGCGCAAGGACATCTCTTTTGCCGAGATGGCCCAGCTTGCGCTGCATTATGCCATGGACCCGCAGACCGAGGAACATGACCCCGAGAAGGCTGTTGCGATCCTGTTCAAATCGGCAGGCTATCAAAAGCGCAGCTATATCCGCAGCTTTATCCGCCTGATCGAGGCGCTTGGCGAAACGCTGATGTATGCACCCGAAATCCCCCGCGCTTTGGGGTTGGCATTAGCGCAGCGGCTGGACGAAGTGCCGGGCACAGCAGCGGCAATCCGGGCCGAACTGAAGGGCTGGGATACGCGCTCGATCAAGGATGAACTCGACGTTTTGCGCCGCTATGCGGGGCAGGGGGATGACAGCGAAACTGCTGCGGCAAAGCCGCGCAGCGCCACCGCGGCCACTCCGTCGGGCAAGGCGCGCATCAGCTTTCAAATCCAGCGTCCACAGGGCAGCGCGAAGTGCACCGCCTCGAACGGACGGCTGGAGATCCGCCTGCCACGCGACTTTTCGGCGGTGGACCGGCGCAAGCTTGAGGCGGCGGTGAGATCGCTGCTTGAGGGGCTTGACTGACCTTCCCCACGGGGAAGGTTTCGCCCTGGGGAAGGGGGCGCAGAATAGGGCGGACAGAGGTATCGGAAGGGGGGTAAAACAGCCCTCTTCCAGTGATCCGCAAAATGGGGATATTCTGCGGATAAGAGCTTTTGCAGGTCAGAAAACATGCCATCCGCTTCGGACACAGATTATCACGAAAAACCACCTTTGCACGAGCTTTTTGATGTCGGGGCGTGGTTTTCTGCCGAGAGTGCTCTGGCGGCGGATCTGGCCCGCGCAGCCTTTGCTCTGGGGCGGCTGGAAGGCATGCTGATGGCGATGGAGCCTGAGTTGCGGGCCGGGGCCAATCGGCGTTTGGCGCTGATCGAAGCCGAGGCGATGCTATGGGCGCAGGGCTCTCCGCTACGGCGGGAAGAGATCGGGCGCGATCTGATGGAGGCGCGGGCCGGCGCCGATCTGGAGGCGATGCGGCTGGCGCGCTGGAGCATCCGGCGGCTGGAAGGGCAGGGGGATCCGCGCGACCTGCGCGCATTTCTCGGGCTGCACCGGGCCGAGGTCTCGGGGCTGGATGATCTGCTGGCGGCGCGTCCGACCGGTCATGACTTCGATGCTGCCGCCGCAGAGTTCCGCACACTGGCCGGTGAACTGGCCGATCTGACGCCGGTGGCGCGGGCCCCTGCACTGCGGGTGCTGTGGCGTCTTTGCGATCTTTCCGCGCCCGAGGTGCTGGCCGAGCCCGCAACATGGACGGCGCGGGATATGGCCGAGGGGTGCGAGGGGTTGCGCTTTGTCCCGCTTGGCCGTCATGGGCGCGGGGTCTGGATCGACGGCGGCACCCCGGCCGAGCGGATGGCGCGGCATCTGGCGGCGGTCACTGCGGGGATCGAGGACGCCCGCCATGAGCTGGCGCGGGTCACCGAATGGCAGGCCCGGGCACTGGCGGCGATGGCAGGGGTCAAGGGCGACAATCCGGCCCGGGTGATCCGGGCGCTGGCCGCGCATCCGCTGCTGAGCGCGGCGATGCTTGAGGATAGCGCCGGGATCAGCCGTGACACAGCCGAGCGGATGCTGGCGCGCATGAAATCCCTGGGTCTTGCGCGCGAGATCACAGGCGGGCGGCGGTTCCGGCTGTGGATGCTGGCTGGCTGAGCGCGTCACGGCGAAAGGCGGCGGGTGTCGTTCCAGCGATCTTGAGAAAGGCGCGATGAAAGGCGCTGGGTTCGCCATAACCCAGCCGGGCAGCGATCTCGGCCACGCTCAGGTCAGTGTCGCGCAGAAATTCCCGGGCGCGCATCAGGCGGATCTCGGCCCGGATGGCGGCATAACCCTGACCCTCGCGCCGCAGCCTTCGGCGCAGGGTCGCGGGCGACAGGCGCAGATCGGCGGCGAGTGTGTCAAAATCCGGCCAGTCCCCGGGGGCAAGCGCACGCAGCCTTGCCCGGATGCGTGCCGACAACCCCTGATCGTGGCGATAACGCAAAAGGATATTTGCCGGCGCGCCACGCAGAAAGCCCGCCAGCGCCTTTTCGCTGCGGATCGTCGGCAGCGACAGGTAGCTTGCCGCAAAGGTCAGCCGGCTGACGGGCCGGTCAAAATGAACCGGAGCGCCGAAGAACTGGTGATAGTCGCGGCGGTTCTCGGGTGCAGGGCAGGCGAAATCGACCTGCATCAGTGGAATGCGGCGACCGATCAGCCAGCACATTACCCCCAGCAGGATCAGCCAATAGGTGCGATAGGCAAAGGCGCGGCGCGGCGGGCCGCTGTCATTGAGCAGGATCTCGGCCTGGCCTTCGCGCAAGCGCAGCTCTCCGACCGGGTCGTCAAGCACGACGGCGAGGAATTTCAGCGCCCGGCGTAGCGCGTGCTCAAGCGTTTCGGCGTGCAGCACTGCCTGGCACAGCAGCTGGAAACTGCCGGGGCGCATCGGGCGGGCGGCCTCGTCAAAGAACTCGTCCTGGATCAGATCGGCGATAGCGAGCCACAGCTTGCCGTATTGCAGGTTCGAGACCGGCTCGCCCGCAGTCCCGATCCCTGCGCGCGCAAGCAGGGGCTGCGGGTCAAGCCCGCGGCGGCGCAGACAGTCCAGCGCGTCCTCGACAAAACCCGGGGTGATCCTGCGCCGTTCCATGTCACCATATTGCAAAACCGATCACTTATTCTGGCCGCCAATGTCATTGTTTGCAATGCGCCTGACGCTAAGCTGACGCCAGACTCAGGAGAGCCGCCACCGGCGGAGAGTTAGAGGAGGAGAGATATGTCTGCGACGACCCTGACCCGGGCGCGTCCCGGTTATCATGATGCTGTGGCGCGGTTCCGGATCGAAGATGCCATGGCCGGGCTGCGTGGCGATCTTGAGACCGGGCTGAATGCCTGTGTCGAATGCTGCGACCGGCATTGTGGCGTGAATCGGGTGGCGCTGCGCTGCCTGTCGGCGGATGAGACGCTGACCGAATACACCTTTGAAGAACTGCGCGACATGTCGGCGCGGGTGGCGAACCTGTTCTCGGACAAGGGTATCCGGTCGGGCGATGTGGTGGCGGGGCTGTTGCCGCGCACCGTCGATCTGGTTGCTGTGGTTCTGGGCGCCTGGCGTCTGGGTGCGGTGTATCAGCCGCTGTTCACCGCCTTTGGCCCCAAGGCAATCGAGCATCGGCTAAAGACCAGCGGCGCCAAGCTGGTGGTGACGAATACCGCCCAACGGCCCAAGCTGGATGAGGTCGAGGATTGCCCCCTGGTCGCCACGGTTCGCGCAGATGAAGAAAAGCTGGCCCCCGAGGACATTGATTTCCGCGATGCGCTGAGCACAGCCTCGGCCGGGTTCGAGCCGGTGATGCGGCGCGGCGAGGATCTGTTCATGATGATGTCCACCTCGGGCACCACCGGCCTGCCGAAAGGGGTGCCGGTGCCGTTGCGGGCTCTGCTGGCCTTTGGCGCCTATATGCGCGATGCGGTCGATCTGCGCGAAGAGGATGTTTTCTGGAACATCGCCGATCCGGGCTGGGCTTACGGGCTTTACTATGCGCTGACCGGGCCGCTGCTTTTGGGTCAGCCGACGATCTTTTACGAGGGCGGTTTCACCGCCGAGACCACCTGTCGCATCATCCGGCGCATGGGCGTGACAAGCCTTGCCGGGTCGCCGACAGCCTATCGGCTGCTGACCGCGGCGGGGCCAGAGGCTGCGGCAGAGATCAAGGGCCAGCTGCGGGTCGTGAGTTCGGCCGGCGAGCCGCTGAACCCCGAAATCATCCGCTGGTTTGCCGAACATCTGTCGGTGCCGATCCACGACCATTACGGCCAGACCGAAATGGGCATGTGCGTGAACAACCATCACGGGCTGGATCATCCCGTGCGCCCCGGTTCGGCCGGGCTGGCGATGCCGGGCTATCGTGTGGTGGTGCTGGATGACGAGGGCAACGAGCTTGGCCCGAACCAGCCGGGCGTGCTGGCGATCGACATGAAGCGTTCGCCCCTGATGTGGTTCTCGGGCTATCTGAACCAGGCGACGCCCGCCCTTGCCGGCGGATATTACCGCACCGGCGATTCCGTCGAGTTCGAACCGGACGGGTCGATCAGCTTTATCGGACGCTCGGACGATGTCATCACCTCTTCGGGCTATCGCATCGGGCCTTTCGATGTTGAAAGCGCGCTGATCGAACATCCGGCGGTGGTCGAAGCGGCGGTCGTCGGCGTGCCCGACCCCGAACGAACCGAACTGGTCAAGGCGTTTGTTGTTCTGGCCAAGGGCGTCGAGGGGTCCGATGCCCTGAGCGAAGAGCTGGCGCAGCATGTCAAGAAACGCTTGTCGGCCCATGCCTATCCCCGGATGATCGATTTCGTCGAGGATCTGCCCAAGACGCCAAGCGGCAAGATCCAGCGCTTTATCCTGCGCAAGGCTGAAGTCGAGAAACTGGCCCGGAATTAAGGACGCATCATGCAGATCGAGAACAAGGTATTTCTGATCACCGGCGCGGGCTCGGGTCTGGGCGCGGCGGTGGCCCGTATGGCCGTTGCGGCGCGCGCGCGGGCCGTGCTTCTGGACGTGAACGCCGAGGCGGGCGCGGCCATGGCGGCAGAGCTGGGCGAGGCCGTGCGGTTTGTGCGCACCGACGTGACCAGCGCCCCGGACGGCGAGGCCGCGCTGGCGGCGGCGCTTGCGGCTTTTGGCCGTGTGGACGTTGCGGTGAACTGCGCTGGTATCGCGCCGGGTGAAAAGATCGTCGGGCGCGAGGGTCCGCATGCGCTTGATAGCTTTGCCCGTGCGATCCAGATCAACCTGATCGGTACCTTCAACATCCTGCGGCTGGCCGCCGTTGCCATGGCGAAGAATGCGCCGGGCGAGGGGGGTGAGCGCGGCGTGATCGTCAACACCGCCTCGATTGCCGCATTTGACGGGCAGATCGGGCAGGCGGCCTATGCGGCCTCGAAAGGCGGGGTCGCTGCGCTGACCCTGCCGGCGGCGCGGGAACTGGCGCGGCATGGTATCCGGGTCGTGACCATCGCGCCGGGAATCTTTGCCACCCCGATGATGTCCGGTCTGCCGCAGGAGGTGCAGGACAGTCTGGGCGGTACGGTGCCTTTCCCGCCGCGCCTGGGCAATCCGGCCGAATATGCGGCGCTGGTGCGCCATATCGTCGAAAACCAGATGCTGAACGGCGAGGTCATCCGGCTGGATGGCGCGCTGCGCATGGCGCCGAAATAAGGGAGAGACATCATGAGCACCGATCCGATTGTCATCGTTGGTCTGGCCCGCACGCCAATGGGCGGGTTTCAGGGCGATTTCGCCTCGGTCGAGGCGGCGTCGCTGGGCGCGACCGCGATCAGGGCGGCGCTGGGCGGGCTGGACCCGCAGGCGGTGGATGAGATCATCATGGGCTGTGTGCTGCCTGCCGGTCAGGGTCAGGCCCCGGCCCGGCAAGCGGCACTCGGCGCGGGTCTGCCCCTGGGCGCGGGCGCGACGACCGTGAACAAGATGTGCGGCTCGGGCATGAAAGCGGCAATGCTGGCCCATGACCTGATCCTTGCCGGATCGGCCGATGTCGTGGTTGCGGGCGGGATGGAGAGCATGTCGAACGCGCCCTACCTGCTGCCCAAGGCCCGCTCGGGCTATCGCATGGGCCATGGCCAGGTCATGGACCATATGTTTCTGGACGGTCTTGAGGACGCCTATGACAAAGGCCGCCTGATGGGCACCTTTGCCGAGGATTGTGCCGAGGCTTATCAGTTCACGCGTGAGGCGCAGGACGAATTCGCCATCAGCTCGCTGAGGCGGGCGCAGCAGGCAATCTCTGCCGGGCATTTCCGGGCCGAGATCGCGCCGGTCACGGTCAGGACCCGCAGCGGCGAAACCGTGGTCGATACGGATGAACAGCCGGGCAAGGCGCGGCTTGACAAGATCCCTACGCTGAAGCCCGCCTTTCGCAATGGGGGGACGGTGACGGCGGCGAACAGCTCGTCAATCTCGGACGGGGCGGCGGCGCTGGTGCTGATGCGCGCCTCGGAGGCCGGGCGGCGTGGCCTGACACCGCGCGCCCGCATCCTTGGGCACGCGACCTTTGCCGGCAAGCCGAACCTGTTCCCGACCGCGCCGATCGGTGCAATCCGCCGGCTGGCCGAGCGGACCGGGACCGCGCCTGGTGATTACGATCTTTTCGAGATCAATGAGGCTTTTGCCGTGGTTGCCATGGCGGCGATGCGCGACCTGGTTCTGCCCCATGACAAGGTGAACGTGCATGGCGGCGCCTGCGCGCTGGGCCATCCGATCGGGGCTTCGGGCGCGCGGGTGCTGGTCACGCTGCTCGCGGCGCTGGAAACGCATGGGCTGGCGCGCGGTATCGCCTCGCTTTGTATCGGCGGCGGTGAAGCGACGGCGGTCGCGATCGAAAGGATGCAATGATGCTGACCGAGGAACAGGAACAGATCCGCGACGCTGCCCGGCAATTCGCGCAAGAGCGGCTGGCCCCCGGCGCGGCGCGGCGCGACCGTGAGCATGCCTTTCCGCGCGCCGAACTGACCGAGATGGGCGAGCTGGGCTTTCTGGGGATGCTGGTGCCCGAGGCGCATGGCGGCTCGGAAACCGGCATGGTCGCCTATGCCCTTGCGCTGGAAGAGATTGCAGCGGCGGACGGGGCATGCTCGACCATCATGTCAGTGCATAGCTCGGTCGGCTGCGTGCCGATCCTGCGCTTTGGCACGGATGATCAAAAGGCGCGCTTTCTGCCCCGGATGGCCAGTGGCGAGTGGATCGGCGGCTTTGCCCTGACCGAGCCTCATGCCGGGTCGGACGCCTCTAACCTGCGCACCAGGGCGCGGCGCGAAGGCGATCATTACGTCATCGACGGGGCCAAGCAGTTCATCACCTCGGGCAAGAACGGCGATGTGGTGATCGTCTTTGCCGTCACCGATCCGGCGGCGGGCAAAAAGGGGATCTCGGCCTTTATCGTGCCGACCGACACGCCGGGCTACGAGGTGGTCTCGGTCGAGCATAAGCTGGGCCAGCATTCCTCGGATACCTGCGCGCTGTCCTTTACCGATATGCGCGTGCCGGCCGAGAATCGTCTGGGCGAAGAGGGCGAGGGCTACCGCATCGCACTGTCGAACCTGGAAGGCGGGCGCATCGGCATCGCCGCTCAGGCGGTCGGAATGGCGCGCGGCGCATATGAGGCGGCGCTGGCCTATGCGCGCGAACGCATCACCTTTGGCCGGCCGATCATCGAGCATCAGGCGATCGCTTTTCGGCTGGCCGATATGGCGACCCAGATCGAGGCGGCCCGGCTGATGGTGCTGCGTGCGGCCAAGCTGCGCGAGGCGGGCAAGCCCTGCCTGACCGAAGCCAGCATGGCCAAGCTTTTCGCCTCGGAAATGGCGGAAAAGGTCTGCTCGGCGGCGATCCAGCTCCATGGCGGTTATGGCTATCTGTCCGACTATCCGGTCGAGCGCATCTATCGCGACGTGCGCGTGACCCAGATCTATGAAGGGACGAGCGAGGTCCAGCGCCTCGTCATCGCCCGTAACCTGTAGCAGAGGTGGGAATATGGCAAAGCTGATCGAGCTGACGCGAGAGGGGCGCGTGGCGCTGATCCGCCTGAACCGGCCCGAGGCGCTGAATGCGCTGAACTCGGCTCTGGCCGAGGAACTGACCGAGGCCGCACAGGCGCTTGATACTGACAGGGGCGTGGGTGCCATCGTCATCACCGGCTCGGAACGCGCCTTTGCGGCAGGGGCCGATATCTCGGAAATGGCCGGCAAGACCGCCGAAGAGATGGTCGAGGCGGATTTCTTTTCGACCTGGGACCGCTTTGCTGCCTTGCGCACGCCCAAGATCGCGGCGGTGAATGGCTATGCCCTGGGCGGCGGCTGCGAGTTGATGATGATGTGCGATTTCGCCATTGCCGGAGAGGGCGCCAAATTCGGTCAGCCCGAGGTCAAGCTGGGTGTCATCGCCGGCATGGGCGGCACGCAGCGCATGACCAAACTGATCGGGCGGTCATTGTCGATGGACCTGCACCTGACCGGGCGGCTGATGGATGCGGCCGAGGCCCTGCGTGCCGGGCTGGTTGCGCGGGTGGTCCCTGACGATCAGGTGCTGCCCGAGGCGATGGCGGCGGCCGCCCAGGTCGCCGGTTATTCCCGTCCAGCGACCAGGCTGGCGCGCGAGGCGGTGATGCGGGCCGAGGAACTGTCGCTTGGCGAAGGTGTCGCGTGGGAGCGGCGCCTGTTCCATCGCCTGTTCGGCACTTCCGATCAGAAAGAGGGCATGCGCGCCTTTCTTGAAAAGCGCAAACCGGACTTTCACCGCGACTGACCTGTCCACACAAACGGACCAACGCCCCGCCTTTCGATATTCCGAGAGGCGGGGCTTTGCTTTTTGATTCCCTTTCACGGGGTGATTCCATGGCGATTCTGCGAGGGTCGGCTGGACCTGCCGGGGAATCATCGACGCGATTCCCTGAACACCCCCAGGGTTTCTGTCAGTCCGGCACCGCCCGGCCGGTTCCGGCCGCGGCAAAGACACCAATTTCCCCTATATTTTTCAGTTAGTTATTCAGATTTTCTATTTTTGTGTCAAAATTGGTCTTGCGGGTTTTTTTTGTGGGGTCTAGATAGCCGCTCACCGAGACGACGGAACGGTCTGACCG
>Ga0182743_1003791_pt1 | contig 11861 bp, 10 predicted proteins | sample eDN3rd30CKraftOP_FD_128522 | JGI IMG/M metagenome (GOLD analysis project Ga0182743, IMG submission 128522) | Enriched Organic Plus compost microbial communities from Emeryville, California, USA - eDNA 3rd pass 30_C Kraft OP (version 2) (version 2) ... | reverse complement strand
ATGAACCGGCTGGGCCGGGCCATGGCGGACCCGACGCGCTCCCGGATCCTGATGACCCTGCTGGACGGCCCGAGCTACCCGGCCGTGCTCTCGCGCGAGTTGGAGCTGACGCGCTCCAACGTGTCGAACCATCTGACCTGTCTTCGCGACTGCGGGATTGTAGTCGCCGAGCCCGAGGGTCGGCAGACGCGCTACGAGATCGCCGACCCGCACCTCGCGGCGGCGCTCACGGCGCTGGTGGACGTGACGCTGGCCGTGGACGAGCACGCGCCGTGCGTGGACGACGAGTGCACGGTGCCGGGTTGCTGCGGGACGGGAGCGGGCGCGTGAGCGCGGCGTGCGGCTGCGACAAGCCGGAGACCCGGGTCGGCGAGGAGGCCGAGGAAGAGCGGGAGCGTCCGTGGTGGCGTGACCGCGGGATCATGGTCCCGGTGCTCTCCGGCGTCGCCTTCGGCACGGGCCTGGTCCTGGAATGGACGGGTGCGGAGATCCCGGCGCTGGTGGCGTTCTGGATCGGCCTGCTGCTGGGCGCGTCGACGTTCACCCCGGGCGCGGTCCGCAAGCTGTTCAAGGGCAAGCTGGGCATCGGGTTGCTGATGACGATCAGCGCGGTCGGCGCGGTCATCCTCGGCTACGTCGAGGAGGCCGCCGCGTTGGCGTTCCTGTACTCCATCGCCGAAGCGCTGGAGGACAAGGCCATGGATCGCGCCCGCGGCGGGCTGCGGGCGCTGCTCAAGCTCGTCCCGGAGACCGCGACCATCCGGCAGGACAGCGCGTCCGTGGAGGTCGCCGCGAAGGACCTCCAGGTCGGGCAGCTCATGCTGGTGCGTCCCGGGGAGCGGATCGCGACCGACGGCATCGTGCATGCGGGCCGGTCGAGCCTGGACACCTCGGCGATCACCGGCGAGTCGATCCCGGTGGAGGTCGAGCCCGGCGACGCGGTGTCGGCCGGGGCGATCAACACCGCCGGTGCCCTGGAGGTCGAGACGACCGCGGCGGGCACGGACAACTCGCTGACCACGATCGTGGAGCTGGTCGAGCAGGCGCAGACCGAGAAGGGCGACCGCGCCCGCCTGGCCGACCGCATCGCCCGCCCGCTCGTGCCCGGCGTGCTGATCCTCGCCGCCCTCGTCGCGGTCATCGGCTCGCTGCTGGGCGACCCGGAGCTGTGGATCACCCGCGCCCTCGTGGTGCTCGTCGCCGCGTCGCCGTGCGCGCTGGCGATCTCCGTCCCGCTCACCGTCGTCGCCGCAATCGGCTCGGCGAGCAAGTTCGGCGTGATCATCAAATCCGGCGCGGTCTTCGAGCGCTTCGGCGTGATCCGCCACGTCGCCGTCGACAAAACCGGCACCCTCACCCGCAACGAGCCCGCCGTCACCACCGTCCTCACCGCCGACGGGGTGGGCGAGGCGCAGGCCCTGGCATGGGCAGCGTCGCTGGAGCAGCACAGCACCCACCCGCTGGCTGCCGCGATCACCGCCGCCGCCCCCGGAGCCCCCGCCGCCCTGGACGTCACCGAGCAAGCCGGGCACGGCATCGAGGGCACCCTCGACGGGGCCCGGATCACCGTCGGCAGCCCACGCTGGCTGGACGCGGGAACGCTCAAGGACCAGGTCGCGGGCCTGGAGGAGCAGGGCATGACCGTCGTCATCGTCCACCGCGACGACGTCCCGGTCGCGGCGATCGGGGTCCGCGACGAGCTGCGCCCCGAGGTCCCCGAGGTGGTCCGCACCCTCGCCGCCCAGGACGTCGGGATGACCATGCTCACCGGCGACAACACCCGCACCGCCCGGGCGCTGGCAATGCAGGCCGGGATCGAGGACGTGCGCGCCGAGCTGCGTCCCGAGGACAAGGCCGCCGCAATCAGCGAACTGGGCAGGCACGGCTCGGTCGCGATGATCGGCGACGGCATCAACGACGCCCCCGCCCTGGCCGCCTCAGACATCGGAATCGCGATGGGCGCGACAGGTTCCGACGCCGCGATCGAGTCCGCCGACGTCGCGTTCACCGGCCACGACCTGCGGCTCCTCCCGCGCGCGTTCGACCACGCCCGCCGCGGCAGGCACATCATCAACCAGAACATCATCCTGTCCCTGCTGATCATCACCGCCCTGCTCCCGCTCGCCCTGTTCGGCCTGCTGGGGCTGGCCGCGGTGGTGCTGGTGCACGAGATCGCCGAGGTCATCGTCATCCTCAACGGTCTCCGCGCCGCCCGGACGAGGAAGACCGCCTCGTGAACGCGCTGGATGCCGTCGTCGAGAGGAACCGCGGGTCGGCTGCGAGCCGCAGGAGGGCGCTCGGTCTCGCGCTCGTCGTGGCCGTGCTCGCCCTGGCCGTGGACCAGGGGTCGAAGGCCCTCGCGGTTGCGCAGTTGACTTCTGCAGGACGGATCCCGCTGATCGGCGACCTGTTCGGCCTGTCACTGGTCTACAATCCCGGAGCCGCTTTCTCGCTCGGCTCCGGGGCCGCCTGGATCTTCACAGTAGTCGGCATCCTTGCAGCCGGGACGGTGGTCGTGTTTGCCGTGCGGCTGCGCGGTGCCCGGTGGGGCATGGCCCTGGGCCTGGTGCTCGGCGGCGCGCTCGGCAACCTCGTCGACCGACTCCTCAACCCTCCCTCGTTCGGGCAGGGGCACGTCACCGACTTCCTCGCCTACGGAAACCTCTTCGTCGGGAACATGGCCGACGTCTTCGTCGTCACCGGTGTCGGACTGGTCTGTCTGCACCTCCTCACGCCGACGACCGTCGGCGGCGCACGAGCGGAAGGCAACTCATGATGATTGAACTGCTGCACATTGTCGGCTGCCCGAACACGGACATCACCGAAGCCAACACGCGCGCTGCGCTGGACACTCTCGGACTCGGGGCCGTACCTATCGAGTCGGTGACGATCCGGACCGAGGCCGAGGCAGTAAGCACTCGGTTCGGAGGCTCGCCCACGATCCTGGTCGACGGGGTCGACCTCTTCCCAACCGCACCAGTTCACTCGCTCGCGTGCCGCGTCTACGCGACTGAGAACGGCTACGCCGGAGCACCGACAGCGTCACAGATCACCGAAGCGCTGCGCTTGGTCTGATCACCTCCTGTCAAAGGTTCGGGATCGAAATGCCGACCCGTTCGATGACCGCGGCCGCGTAACTGCTGCTGTTCGCGCCGATCGCGTTGGACAAGGTGATCGCGGAGGAGATCTCCAGCCCGGTCCGGTGAGGGGGATGGCAACGGGTGAACTGCCTCCCGACCACTCAGCGCTTGATCTTCTGCCGCAGCGGGCGTCAACATGTTACTTTCGGCGTCTGCTCATCAAGGCCGGTGTGTTGCCGCCGATCCACGTGTTTCAGCACGAGCTCACGATGCACTTCGCCGCCTTGGCCGCGAAGCTCGAGCGCCCCACTGGAAACAAGCCTCGCCGCTTCTACGGCGGCGACCTGCGGATCGTCGGCATCACCGGCCAGGTGGGCCATATTGCTGAAACTGCATCGCCGATACCGAGACCATGGTCGCGCCCTGTCCTTGGAAGCCTTCAACGGACAGCGGGGCCTCTGCGCGTATGAAGGTCGCGCGCGGGTGGGGTGCCACGAGTTGAGACACAGGGTCGTGTCAACGCACGAGCCGACCGATCGCTTCTGAAGCCTCGCGGATCTTGCCTTCGATGTCACTGTCGGCTCGGACAGCGTCGGTGACACAGTGGCGTAGGTGGTCTTCGAGCAGTCCGACGGCGACGCTCTGTAGAGCGCTGGTGAGTGCGGAGATCTGCGTGAGGATGTCGATGCAGTATTTCTCCTCTTCGACCATGCGGTGTACGCCGCGGGCCTGTCCTTCGATGCGCTTGAGGCGCGCGAGGTAGCGAGATTTGTCGGTGATATAGCCGTGTTCCCCGTGCTCACACACAGTTGCTTGGGCGGTGTCGGTCATGGTTGCCTCCGAGGAGTCAGGTCTTGTTGAGGATGGCGCGTGTGGTGGTCTCGGGCCGGAGGTCGAGCCGACGCAGCAGCTGCGCGTTCAAAGCGACGACGATGGTCGACAGGGACATGAGGATCGCGCCGACGGACATCGGTAGGACGAATCCGATGGGTGCAAGTACTCCCGCTGCCAGTGGCACGGAGATCAGGTTGTAGCCGGCGGCCCACCACAGGTTCTGCTTCATCTTCCGATACGCAGCGCGAGAGAGTTCGATGACGGACAGCACGGAGCGGGGATCGTCGCTGGCGAGGATCACGCCGGCGGATGCGATCGCGACGTCGGTACCGGCGCCGATCGCAAGGCCCACGTCCGCTTGGGCGAGGGCGGGGGCGTCGTTGACGCCGTCACCGACCATCGCGACCTTCCTGCCCTCCTTTTGCAGTTCTTGCACCTTGGCGGCCTTGTCTTCGGGGCGGACACCAGCGAAGTAGCGGTCGATTCCGAGGTCCTGAGCAACCGTGTGCGCCACCGCTTCGGCGTCTCCGGTGATCATGACCACCTGAACACCCAGGGCGTGCAGCGCGTCGACGGCTTCGCGGGACTCAGAACGCACCTCGTCGGCGAGCTTCAGCGCACCGATCACTTGCCCATCCTGCGCGACGTGCAGGATGATGGCGCCGTCCTTGCGCCAGCGGCCCGCCACGGGAAGCTCGCTCGCGTTCTCTTCGGTGAGCAGGTGCGGCCCGCCGACTCGGATCGTTGTGCCCTCAACGGTCGCGGTGACTCCGACAGCGGGAGAGGAGGTGAAGTCACGGCTGTGGGGAACCGTGAGGTTCTTGTCGGCTGCAGCGCGGACGATGGCTTTGGCGAGCGGGTGCTCACTGTCAGCTTCCGCGGCTGCGGCGAGGGCGAGCACGTGGTCACGGTCACCACCCTCAGGCACCGATACGTCGCTCACGATCGGCTCTCCCTTGGTGAGGGTTCCGGTCTTGTCGAACAGAACGGTGTCGACGGTGCGCATGCTTTCCAGCGCCAGCCTGTCCTTGACGAGCACTCCGCCACGTGCGGCACGCTCGGTGGCGATCGACACGACGAGCGGGATAGCCAGGCCGAGTGCGTGGGGGCAGGCGATCACGAGGACCGTGATGGTGCGGATGACGGCGGCGTCGGGGAAACCGATCACGGTCCACACGATGGCGGTGATCGCGGCTGCTCCGAGGGCGAACCAGAACAACCAGCCTGCCGCGGTATCGGCGAGGCGCTGGGCACGCGAGGAAGAGTTCTGAGCCTCCGTCACGAGACGTTGGATGCCGGCAAGAGTGGTGTCGTCGCCGGTCGCAGTGATCTCGATACGGAGCCCGGAGTCGGTGGCGACTGTTCCGGCCGTGACGGTGTCGCCGGTTGATCGGGTGACCGTGCGGGATTCTCCGGTGACCATGGACTCGTCCATGGAGGCTCGCCCGTCGATGATGCGCCCGTCAGCGGGGATGCTTCCTCCGGGGCGGACCACGACGACATCGCCCACCAGGAGATCGGCTGGCGAGACGGTGACGACCTGCCCGTTCTCGATGCGCTCGGCCTCGTCGGGCAGGAGAGCGGCCAGTGAGTCCAGTGCGGAAGTGGTCTGGGCGAGGGAGCGCATCTCGATCCAGTGACCGAGCAGCATGATCACGATCAGGAGCGCCAGCTCCCACCAGAAGTCGAGTTCGTGATGGAGCACACCCAAGCTCGCGCCCCAGGAGGCGAAGAACGCGACCGTGATGGCCAGCCCGATGAGGAGCATCATCCCGGGCTTGCGGGCACGGAGCTCATTGACGGCACCGACGAGGAAGGGACGCCCACCCCAGACGTACATCACTGTGCCCAGCAGCGGGGACACCCATGTGAGGCCGGGGATCTCAGGAAGGGTGTAGCCGAGGATCATCGCGAACATCCCGGACAGGGCCACGGTCGGGATGGCGAGGATCAGCATGACCCAGAACAGGCGCCGGAACTGACCGACGTGGTCACCATGCCCGGAGTGGTCCATCCCGGCGTGATCGGCGTGACCGGCATGCCCATGCTCGGCGTGGTTCATGCTGGTGTGGGAAGTGTGGTCGACCTGTTTCGCCCCCTGATGCGCGCTGTGATCCATGTGGCCGGAACCGTGCGCGTCGCCGACGTGTCCGCTGTCCTCGGACCGTGGATCCGTCACCGCCGGTGTTGCGTGCCCGGTGTGGGCCATGTTGTGGTCGTGTGTGTGCGCTTCGCCGTGGGAGGTGGCGTCGGCGGGTCCGTGATGATGGTGGGCGTGCGGATCAGTCATTGCTGGCGTACCTCGTTCGGATCAGGTGTCCCGGCCTGGTCTGGCCTGATGAGGGTAACGATATACCCCTGGAGGGTATTCCGCTACGGTTTTCGGTCCGCGCCGTGGAACCCGCGTCGCTCCCGCGGATCGACTCCTGGTCGGGATTCTCTCGCCTACGGTGGGGCCACAGTCAAACACCGTGGCCCCACCGCGGTGGACTCTTACGCCGGGGTGGCCGCGTACTTCGCCGGGTCGGCGTCGAAGAGCGGGCCGCAGGCTGCGCAGCAGAAGTAGTAGCGGGTGCCTTCGTAGTCGCGGAACAGGCCGGCGGCTTCGGCGTCTGCCTTGACCACGGTGCTTCCGGTCATCACGGGACATTCAGCGAGGTCTTCTGCGGACGGGGCGAGGAGGTCCTTGCGTCCCTCTGCGTCGACGGCGGCGTGGTGGTTGTGGTTGCAGCAGGAGCTTGTGGAGTTCTCAGACATGGTGTTTCTCTTTCGCTATCAGTGGTGTGTTCCGACGGTGACTGCCGTGGTCACGGCTTCCCGCGTTTGGCGGGCCTTCGTCGGAGAGGGGTCCGCCGCCTGGCTGCGGAACGAGCGCAGGCGGAGGCTGTTGCCGACGACGAAGACGCTGGAGAACGCCATCGCCGCGCCGGCGAGCATCGGGTTGAGCAGCCCGAGCGCGGCGAGCGGAATCGCCGCCACGTTGTATGCGAACGCCCAGAACAGGTTTCCCTTGATCGTGCCCAACGTCTTACGTGACAAGCGGATCGCGTCCGCTGCGCTGCGCAGGTCGCCGCGCACGAGCGTGATGTCGCTGGCTTCGATGGCGACATCAGTGCCGGTGCCCATCGCGAGCCCGAGGTCGGCTTGAGCGAGCGCGGCGGCGTCGTTGACGCCATCACCGACCATCGCTACGATCTTCCCCTCTCCCTGCAGGCGGGTGACGACGTCGACCTTGTCCTTGGGCAGCACTTCGGCGATGACTTCGGTGATTCCGACCTCAGCGGCGATCTGCTCCGCCACAGCGCGGTTGTCGCCGGTAAGCAACACCGGGGTCAGGCCCAGGCGTCTGAGCTCGGCGATGGCTTCAGCGCTGGTGGGCTTGACCGTGTCGGCGACGACGAGTATCCCGCGGGCCTGCCCGTCCCAGCCGACCGCAACAGCGGTCTTGCCCCGACGCTCCGCATCCGCTTTCGCCGCGGCGAGGGCGGCGGGGAGATGCTGTGACCAGTCCGAGAGGAGCGATTCCCGTCCGACGAGCACTGCGTGCCCATCGACGACCCCTTGCACGCCCTTGCCTTCGATGTTCGCAAAGTCTTCCGGAGTCGGGAGCGGGCCGACCGTTTGGGTGGCCGCCTTGGCGATGGCCTGGGCGATGGGGTGCTCGGAGGCGTCCTCGAGGGCCCCCGCCAGACGCAGCACGTCCTCACGGTCAACACCGTCAGCTGTGTACACGTCGGTGAGCGTCATCTTCCCGGTGGTGACCGTGCCGGTCTTGTCCAGCACGACTGTGTCGACCTGGCGGGTGGATTCGAGGACCTCGGGTCCCTTGATCAGGATGCCCATCTGCGCGCCGCGTCCCGTGCCCACCAGCAGCGCGGTCGGGGTGGCGAGTCCGAGTGCGCAGGGGCAGGCGATGATGAGCACGGCCACCGCAGCGGTGAATGCGGCGGCCGTGGGGAACCCTGCGCCCAGCCAGACTCCGAGAGTTGCCACGGCGATGGCGATCACGATCGGGACGAAGATCCCGGAGACGCGGTCGGCGAGTCGCTGAACTTCGGCCTTGCCGGATTGGGCGTCCTCGACGAGTTTCGCCATCTGGGCGAGCTGTGTGTCGGCGCCGACTCTCGTGGCGCTTACGACCAGCCGCCCGCCGGCGTTCACGGTCGCGCCGGTGACGGCGTCGCCTTCGCCGACCTCGACCGGCACGGACTCGCCGGTGAGCATGGACGCATCCACGGCAGAGGTGCCGGAGAGGATGATGCCGTCGGTGGCGATCTTCTCGCCGGGGCGCACGACGAACTCGTCACCGGCCTTCAACTCGCTGGTCGGTATGCGGGTTTCCACGCCATCGCGCAGAACGGCGACATCCTTCGCACCCAGCTCCAGCAGGGCACGAAGGGCCGCGCCGGCCTGACGCTTGGAACGCTTCTCGAAGTAGCGGCCGGCGAGGATGAACGTCGTCACCCCGGCGCCGACTTCGAGATAGATGTTCGCGGCCCCGTCGCTCGGGGTGACGGTGAACTCGAACGGGTGCGTCATCCCGGGAACGCCGGCGGTGCCGAAGAACAGCGCATACAGGGACCACAGCAGCGCCGCGAGGGTTCCCATGGAGATGAGGGTGTCCATCGTCGCCGCACCGTGGCGCAGATTCGTCCAGGCCGCTTTGTGGAACGGCCATGCCGCCCACACGATGACGGGGCCGGCCAGTGCGAGCGACAGCCACTGCCAGTACGTGAACTGCAGGGCGGGGATCATCGCCATCGCGACGACCGGAACGGTGAGCGCGACCGAGGCGATCAGGCGGTTGCGCAGGCTCACCAGCTCCCTGTCCTGAGGTTCCTCCTCATCTACGCTCGAGGAGGGTTCGGTCGGTGTGGGGAGCGCTGCGGAGTATCCGGTCTTCTCTACTTCGGCGATGAGCACCGCCGGGTCGATACCTGCGGGCGCGGTGACCTTGGCCTTCTCGGTGGCGTAGTTCACGGTCGCGCTGACCCCATCGAGCTTGTTCAGCTTCTTCTCGATGCGCATCGCGCACGATGCGCAGGTCATGCCACCGATTTCCAGCTCAACGCTGGTGTCGGACCGCGTGCCTGTCATGATGATCTCCTTATCGGCAGTTCGTGCAAAGGGTGAGACGACCTGGACTGGTCAGTGGCCGTCGTGTCCGTCGTCGGCCGTCTCCGATTCGGTGCCGGTGGCGGCTTCTTTGCCCTGCTTGGGCGGTGCGGTATCGAGCACGAATGTCGCCGTGCGGACCTGCCCTGCGACCTGGAAGTCGAGGTACAGCAGGTAGCGCCCTTCCGTGGGCGCTTCAGCCGTAAATGTGATGCCAGGGCCAGCCGTCTCCTCAGGCTTCGGTGCCTCACCGTGTGCATGCACGTGGAGGTAGGCCAGGTCGCCCTCACGCAGCGCGACCAGGTGACCGAAGGCGCCGAGATACGGCTGCAGCTCGGTTACCGGCGCACCGTCCCGGGTGACCTCGAGCGTCAGCTCGCTGCCTTGTCCACCGACGAGGTCGCCGGACACCGTCACATCGAAACCGTCGACGGAGTCACGCGTCCTCACCTCTGTCGGCGGTGATGAAGTGGTTGCTCCGGCGACATCGACCGTTCGCGAGAGGGTGGCGGTGGTGCCATCGGCAGAAGTGAAATCCGTGTAGACGCGGTACGTTCCCGCCGAGTCCCACACCCACGGCATCGACCAGGTGCCGGTGCTGGCATCGAGAGTGGGATACACGTGCCGGTACTCGGCCCCGTCGCTGCGCACCACAATCAGGTGCAGCTGCTGTCCGTGCGCGGTTTCATACTCGGTGACCGGCGCGCCGGCCGGGCCAAAGATCTCGAATGCGAGTTGTCCGCTGGTGCCCGCCTGCGTCGGCGCGCGAAGCGCGCCGAGCCGGAACCCGGATGCGGCCAGTGATAGTCCGTTCATGCTCGCCTTCTCAGCGGTTGTGTTCACGTCGAGGTCTGCCGCACCATGCGTCTCATGCGGAACCGCCCCAGAACCCGCCCAGGAGGCGACCGTGCCGTCAGGAATGACAGCGTCGCCGGCGACGTAGGCGGCACCGAACAGCACAACCAGAACCGCGCCGTACGCACTCAACCGGCTTGCGGTGTTCATCGGGTCCGAACCGCCTCATAACCGGCCTCCTCGACCGCAGCGAGGACCTTGGCGTCGTCCAGAGGCTGTTCGCTGGTGACGACCAGCCTTCCGCTCTGGGCACTGACATCGATGCCCGTCACGCCCGCGAGCTGGCCGACCTCGCCACGAATGGCGACCTCGCAGTGGCCGCAGCTCATGCCGGAAACCTGATATTCGCTCGTGTTGCTCATCGCTGATCCTTCCTCGGTCCCAATACCCCGGTGGGGTACTGTTACGCTCAACTGTATACCCTCCTGGGGTATTCCGGTCAAGGGAGAGGGCAACGGGAATGACGGACATTCTGATCGTCGGAGCAGGAGCTGCCGGGCATTCTGCTGCCTCGACGCTGCGGCGCGAGGGATTCACCGGCTCGATTCGCCTGCTGCATGATGAACCCGGTTCGCCGTACAACCGCACACTGGTCGACAAGGGCATCCTCCCCGGCCTGCTCACCCAAGAGCAGGCGGGGTTGCCCATCCGCCACGTGGAAGGCCTGGATCTCGTGCCGGGCCGAGCTGTTGCAGTCGACCCGGCTGAGCGGTCGGTGCGGCTGGAGGATGGACGCGAGCTCGGCTTCCGGCAGTGCCTACTCGCTGTGGGGAGTGCACCGCGATCCGCCCCGGATTCGCCATTGAATGGCGTCTTCCCGTTGCATCGTGCTGCCGACGCACTGCGCATCCGCGATCATGTCGCCGGCGACTTCGCTGGTCGATCCGTGACGGTGCTCGGCGCGGGTCTGATCGGCACGGAAGCGGCGAGCTTCTTCGTCGCCGCGGGAGCGGAGGTGCACCTGGTCGCGCGATCGGACCTTCCACTGGTGGCGACGCTCGGCATCCCGATCGCCACCCGACTGCGGGACCTGCACCGCGAACACACGACCTTCCACGGTGGACGGGCGGTGACCTCGCTGCGCCGCGCCAGCAACGGCGGCGTCGAGGTGCGCCTCGACAGCGGCATCACATGGGAGTCCGACCTCGTCGTCACCTCTCACGGCACGACACCGGCGACGGGGTGGGTATCAGCGGGAAGCACCGCCGGCATCGGCGTCGACAGGTCGCTTCGAGCTGACGCGCTTCCCCGCATGTATGCGGCCGGCGGCGCGGTGTTGTATCCGTGGGGAGACGGAACTCGGGTCCGAGTTGACCACTGGGACGATGCTGTCGCACAAGGTGCTCACGTCGCCCGGAGCATGCTCCACGATCTGAGCATGGGCGAAGATCCGGGGCCCTACCGCCCGGTCAGCGGCTACTCGGTGAGCATGTACGGTTCCTCGCTCACAGGCGTCGGCATTCGTGCACCGGGGACCCGTGCCCGAACGGAGACGGCCGCGGAGGGCGGCCTGGTCACGACGTTCGCCGAGTCCACCGGCGGCGTGACGGGCGCTGTCGGCTGGAAAGCAACGCGGGCGATCCAGGCACTCCGCCAGGGCATCATCGGCGCATAAGTGTTCCCAGCGGCGTGCTAAAGGAGGATGCTACGGTGTGCACCGGACGGAGGTAGAGCATGAATGTCGCGCGCCGCGGCTTGCGCCCGCAGATCTCGCTGCGTGGAGCGCTCCTGCTCGCGACGGCTGCTCTGACAATCATCGTCGGGCTCTTGGGCATGCACACCTTCACCGCCGACGCGGCCGGTCACCGAACCGCCGCACCTGCGCACGCGGTTTCCGAGAACAGCATGCACTCGTCCGGGAACGCGCAAAGCGATGGGACGGCGGCCCCCGCCACGTCGGGGCTCGCCGTATGCGATGACGCCTGCATGTCCGGCCCCGCGGGTGGGCACGCGGACATGATCACCGCATGCGTTCTT
>Ga0182743_1003788_pt1 | contig 11872 bp, 11 predicted proteins | sample eDN3rd30CKraftOP_FD_128522 | JGI IMG/M metagenome (GOLD analysis project Ga0182743, IMG submission 128522) | Enriched Organic Plus compost microbial communities from Emeryville, California, USA - eDNA 3rd pass 30_C Kraft OP (version 2) (version 2) ... | reverse complement strand
TTGTCGAAGCGCTGTCGAAGGATTGTCGAACAAGTCTCGAACAACAGTCGAACACCTGTCGAAGAAATTTTGAAGAATCATGTGTTTGGACCCATGCGATGGTTCCAGCCCGTTACGGGCTGGGCCTCGCTTTGGGATTGATGGTATTATTCTTCCTAACGACGACATGGATCGAATGTCGTGCGCAGCTGCCCGATTTCAAGTCGGCCTCCGCTGTTAAACGACCCAATGCCTTGCTGGAAGGCTTGGTGAAGGGCGCGGTTTCCAATTTGCCATTGGAGGGAGCTAGCATATGTATCAAAGAAACCGGACAATACGCTTTTGCAAACCAACAAGGACATTTCTCGTTGCAAACAGATCAAATAAATGGCACGCTGGTCATCCGTTTTGAGGGCTATGAAACGGTAGAAGTACAGTATGAAGGCGGCGCACTTATAAAAGGGCAGACAACGATAAGACTAAATAAAGATGCATCGGCCATACCTCCACTGGTGGTTGGCGATAGTATACCCGATATGCTTTGGGATATGCCGCTGGCAGTCATCAATCATCCCGCAGGACGCACGCAGCTGACCCTCCGGGAATACAAGGACAGCAAGCTTCTCATACTTGACTTTTGGGCTACCTGGTGTGCCCCTTGTGTAAAGTCGGTTCAAAAATGGCAGGACGCGACGGCCCGATATCACGAAAATGGATTGGCTGTCATGGCCGTTAATGTCGGGTTTTTCAGCAAGACATTGCCGTTCATGAACCAGCGGAAGTGGACATTGCCGGCCGCCGTAGGCGAGAATACGCACCTGCTCAACAGCTATTTCTTCGACCGCTATCAAGTAGGCGGTGTGGTATGGATAAAGGAAGGCAGGATCGCTGCAATTTCTTATGAAAACGATGAGAACATGGAGAAACTGCCTCTGATATTATCAGGTAAATCCGTAGCGTTCCACTCCACCTCACTAAATAGTCATCAGAAACCATCAATACCGAACCAATGAAATACAGACTTGTTATTTGCGGCATAGCTATGCTGCTGGCTCAACAGGTAGTTGCGCAAACTACGCTAACGGGAAGGGTAGTACGTGAAGGCAGTAAACCGCTACCTGATGCAACGTTGAAGCTATTGAACGGCAAGCGTTCCATACAGACGGATGCCGATGGGGCATTCCGATTGCTTTTGGACGGGGCAGACACGCTGATGGTGAGCCATGTGGGGTATACAACAAAGCGTATAGGCGTACAAGGCGGCATGGAGCCTTTGGAAATCTTCATGGAGCGCGAGCCAAATGAGCTCGATGAAGTGCAGATCAGTACAGGCTACTACCAAATACCGAAAGAGCGGGCCACAGGCAGCTTTGTGCTCATTGACAACAAATCGCTGAACCGGGCAATTGGTGCCAACGTGCTGCAGCGTTTGGAGGGAATTGCACCGGGTATACAGTTTGTAAAAGCTGGCGGCACAACCGCAAACGATGTGCGTGTTCGCGGATTGAGCACCATCGAATCGGACGCGACACCGCTCGTGGTACTGGATAATTTTCCGTATGAGGGAAGCTTGGATAACATTGACCCAAACAGTATCGAGAGCATCACGGTGCTCAGGGATGCGGCGGCAGCCAGTATATGGGGTGCTCGGGCAGGCAATGGGGTTATCGTTATTACCACAAAGAAAGCGGGAAAGGACGGCAAGGTACGCGTATCCCTGAATGCGAATGCCAGTATCGCCAGCGAGCCGGACCTGTTCTATTCGCGCGATTGGCTGCCGAGTGCCACCGTAATGGAGATCGAAAAGGAGCGGTATGGCTTGAGCCACTATGGTTCGGGCGACCGCATGCCCATCCCGTTGTATGTCGAGTGGCTAAGGGCTTATGACGAGGGGAGGATCAGCGCCGATGAATTGGCCGCAGCGGAGAATAGGCTGCGCCAAACGGATACACGACGGCAGGCCATGGATCATTTGTACCGCGGTGGCCGGTTTCAGCAGTATGCATTAAATGTGTCAGGCGGGGCGGAGCGGTACGGCTATGACGTTTCGGCTGGCTACCATAACACCCTGGGTGAGCTTATCGGTGACGACAACAGGCGGCTTAACCTGAGTATGCGGAACCGGTTTTTGTTGGCTCCGGGTACCGAACTGGTGGGAACACTGGCTTATGTGGGGCAGAAGAACGACAATAATGGCATTGCGTTCAGCAGCCTGAGTCCTTCCAGCATCGGCCAATCCCCCTATTTGCGGCTTGCGGATGATGCCGGGCGTGCGTTGGCTATCCCAAAAGATATTCGTTATGGATATGCGGAGGCAGCGGAATCGAATGGTTTGCTCGACTGGCTGTACCGGCCGCTGGATGAACTGAGCCGGGGCGGCAATTCATCACACAGCAACGAGCTGCGGATAAACGGCGACCTGAACACGCAGCTTTGGGAAGGGATTTCGGCAAGAATGAGCTATCAGTATGTGCTCGGCGACGATGGCTCACTGCGCCATTACCGCAAGGACAGCTATTACGTACGTAATCTGGTAAATCAGTTTACGCAGCTGGATGGTTCGCGGATCATCCCGCATGAAGGCGTGTTGCAAACAGGCAATCCTGTGGCCCGATTTTCTCACTTTGGCCGTGCCCAACTCAATATGGATCGTAGCTTTGGCCACGCGCATCGTATCGCAGTATTGGCAGGTGCCGAAATTAGGCATAGCGAGTCGGAGACGTTCCCGGCAACGGTATTGTATGGTTACAGCGAGGACTACCTGACGGGAAGTAACCAGTACAATTTCAATCAGCGATACCCAACGCTTCCTGAAGGATCTCCCACTCGCCTTATCCCCGGGGCATCGGCGATTCACCGGTTGTTTACTAACCGGGACCTGTCGTATTTCGGTAATGCGAGCTACACGTATGATGAACAATACACCTTGAGCGGCAGTATCCGCTGGGACGGGTCAAACTTATTCGGCGTAAAGACCAACCAGAAAGGCGTACCCCTTTGGTCACTGGGTGGTAGCTGGAATATCAGCAAAGCAGATTTCTATCCGTTTGCTGCATGGTTGCCATACGCGCGGCTTCGCGCGACCTATGGTGTGGCCGGTAATGTGAACAAAAGCATAACGCACTACCCAACGGTTACCTTTGGGCGCTCTTTCATTAATCTCCCCTCGGCTACCATACTGAGCATTGGCAACCCTGCACTCCGATGGGAACGGGTTGCTACGACCAACATTGCAGTGGATTGGCGGGCGCTTAACAATAGGGTGTCGGGCACGGTAGAGTATTATGCCAAAAAGGGTGACGATCTGATCGGTGATGACTATATGGACCCGACCACAGGAATTGCCGGCAGCTATAAGATCAATTATGCCGATATCGAAACCCGCGGCTGGGACATACAGATCAACAGCCGAATGCTGGAAGGGCAATTCAGCTGGACATCTTCGTTGTTGGCAAGCTGGGTGCATAACGACGTAACCAACTACCGGACTAATGATGCGGTGCGCGTATCCAGCTATTTCAGTGCCATCGCGCCTCCCGTGGTAGGTAAGTCGCGCGATGTGGTATACGCCATTCCATGGCACGGGTTGTCCGCTGATGGCTTGCCCTTGGTGTTTTTAGCGGGGGAGGAGTCCAGTGAGTACTTGGCATACTACAATCAGCATTTGACGCCTGATATGTTGGCGGATGCCGGTGTTTCGGTGCCGACGTTCTACGGTTCGCTTCGAAACGTGTTTTCGTGGCGGGGACTGGAATTGGAGGCGTTGATCACATGGAAATCCGGGCATGTTTTCCGGCGCGTTTCAATGGAGCCTGACGGTGATTACTATGCCAGGTACCATGAGGATTACTTCCAACGATGGCAAAGACCGGGAGATGAAGCGCTTACCGACGTGCCCAGAAAAATCCCATATGGAGAAATGAGCGCCGGCAATAGCGCCGCGGCTAGCAACATTTACCGTAATTCGGGAGCGCTTATTACCAGTGGCGACCACATACGGTTGCAGGATGCCCGAATCAGCTATGCAGTGCCATCTTCATGGTTAAACGGTTGGTGGGTACGGTCTGTTCGGCTATCCGCCTATGCGCGCAATCTGGGGATACTGTGGCGAGCCAATAGGCAAGCGATCGATCCGGATTATGCAAACTCCCTGTATCGTGCGCCGCGGCAATTCGCATTCGGGATCCAAATTGATTTTTAACCTAAAATAGAATGATATGAAATTGGGATATCTAGTTGGGATCGTTTTTTCGCTTTTGCTGGCATCATGCAGCAAAGATTTTTTGGAAGTGAAGTCAGACATGAGCATTGGCACGCCGTCAAAGATAGCCGATTACCAGGCGCTGCTGGACAACTCAACGGCAAAGATGAATATCGAATCGGCTGCGATATTGGGCATCATCGGTGCCGACGAGTATTACCTGACATCGGACGGGTGGCATAGTCTGCCCACGATCAGCAATAACTTGCAATATAAAAACGCGTATCTCTGGGCGGACGATTTTTACGGTGGCGAGAGCGGAAATGAATGGAATAGTGCTTACTCACGGATTTTGTATGCCAACATGGTGATAGAAGGGATAGAACGGATTAACCCGGTGGAAAGCGAAAAGGAAGCGTGGAATAACGTGAAGGGATCGGCGTTGTTTTTTAGAGGGCTCAATTTTTACCGATTGGCACAGCTCTTCTGCCAGCCTTACCAAGCATCCACCGCCGGCTCGGCGCTGGGCCTGCCGCTACGGCTTGAGCCGGATGTAAACGTTAAGTCGACCCGGGCAACCTTGGAAGAGACATACCGGCAGATTCTTGCTGATCTTAACACGTCGGCTGGCTTATTGCCGGATCGTCCAGAAGTAAAGATGCGGCCATCAAAAGGTGCGGCGTACGGCCTGCTGGCTCGTGTAAACCTGCTCATGCAACGTTATGGAGAAGCTGGTCGTCTTGCGGAGGAAGCACTGTTATACCAAAACGAACTCATAAACTATAATGCGTTAGACCTAGCGGTACCGTATCCGTTTCCGGCCGATTATGGGGAATCAGTTGCGGAGGTGGTGTTTATGAACATGACGAAAAGCCTTCCTTTGTTTAGCAACGACAGAATGTATACGCACGAAGATTTGCTGGCATTGTATGAACCCACGGACCTAAGACTAAAAGTTTTTTTTACAGCTGGGGCTATGGGGAATAGGGTTTATCGCGGGTCTTATATCGGGTCGGGAGCATTCTTCGCCGGGATATCCACCCCCGAATTGATTTTGATAGCAGCAGAGGCGCATGCCAGAGAAGGGGATGCTGGGAAAGCATTGGCGGGACTGAACCGACTCCGCGAATACCGCTTTGAAAGCGGGACATTTACGCCTTACAACACGGATGACGAAGAAACGGTTCTGAAACTTGTGCTTGATGAACGGAGGCGCGAATTGGCGTTTAAGGGATTGCGTTGGGAAGATTTACGGCGGCTTAATGGCGATGCGTCGACGGCTATAACCATCGAACGACGGATTGATGGTCAGTCTTATGTGTTGGAGCCGAATAGTTTCAAGTATGTGTGGCCGATACCGGATGATGTGATAATGCTTTCTGGTATGCAACAGAATCCAAGATGAAAAGAACCCGGAGCACGGACGCTCCGGGTTCTGAAACCTATTGGTTCCTTCTTGCATATTGCACGGATGGGGAAGCGCCGGCGTCAATGGCCTCAGCAACCGTCATCTCCTCAATAGGCGTAGTTGAATTGAAATTGGTCAAATCCAACTCAGCCTGACAAGGGGTGAGATTGTGCAATGTACTGCAATCACCCGTAGGTGGAGCAGTGCTTTCAAACGATTGGATCTGTTGAAGATCCTTGTTGTCTGGATCGGACGGATCCACTTCGATGGAGTACCATCCCGAATCGGCTTGATTGTGGTGAGCAAACTTAAACGCCGAAAACCCAACAAACGTGGCCGCTAAGGCCAGGGTGAAGAATTGGTCCTTGACCACCTTCACTGTTTTTTGTATAAATTTCATGATATAAAAACTTAAAGGCATACCATTTTACCTGCGGCATGCGCACAGGGATCCTGAATCGATGGAGGCTGCCTGCTACAGGCATCCTACACCTTCGGTTTATGGTACACGGCCCTGCGCCGGAACACGGCAAACTTGCGAGGGAAACGCATGTTGAGCATCACCAAGCGATAAAACCGACGGATGCCAACCGCACGTTGCCTGAAGAAAAGGCGTACAGCTTTCCGGTACGAACGCCGCCGCCCGGTGCGGGCGCGTGTAAACCAAATGCCGAGAATGGAAAGGAGGAAAAAGACGACATTGAACCATAGATGGTCCTCCCAGCTTAAGCCGCTGATAACCGACCCGCAGCCGCAGGGGCGCTTTTCGTACCAGCCCAGTACACCGAAAAGTATAAAGAGGGTGAAGCCAAGCATCAGCACACCCGAAAGCCACATGCCTTGGTGATTGCGTCGCCGGTTTTTCCGCCAGGCAATCAGGACGGCGGCCAACAGTTCCAGCAACGGCAACAACCAGAACAGGATACCGGCCCACCAGTCGGGGATCGGCTGCCGCAGCAGGACGCTGTGGAATCCTTTCAGATCCCACAGCTTGTCCGCTGCTACCGGAACCCACAACCCTACCAAAGCTAACCGGACAATGAAAATCAAACCTTCTGTGATATGCCTTTTTGCGATATGTTTTCTATGCTTGTTCATATCACAAAGGACGGTCAAACGGAGCGGGTACACCTGCTTCTGGAGAAGCAAGTTTTGGATAATAGATGGAGATTTATTAGGTTTACTGCGTTACCAATCGAAATCGTTATGAAAAGCTATCAGATCGCGTTATTCACCTTGTTGTTTACATCGGTATTGTTTTCCTGCAAACGTGACGACGTCGCGCCGGAAGAAGAAGACACCTTTAAGGTTGTCGTAAGTAATGAAGGAGGTATTCAGAACTTTACACAACAGATGGCCTTTGTTACTAAAGGGGTAGAAGCGGGGGAGGTGGAGATTTCCGGTGCAGAATGGGATAAAGTATACGATCATGAAATAGAGGGCGAAGAAAGACCAAGTCGGGTATTCGAAAAAGAGCAAATGGTGCCGCGTACAATAACATACGAGAGCAATGTGGATTTACACTTATTGCAGTACAACACAATTATCCAGTCCAAAGATGAATCCGGAGCTACGATGCGGACGAAAATTGCATTTTACCGCGCGGGGGAACTCATCGGTGAAAAAGTATATGACATTGAGGGGAAAGGCAGCGCAATAACGGTTACCTTTCTCGAAGGCTATGATATGTTTGACCAGGACTTCCAGCAGCCGTTATAAGAACTTATAATTCCCGGTTTACGCGTGTAATCGTTACCCGCGAAATATTCAAATAATCTGCTTGCTCCTGTTGCGAAGTAACAAGCCGTAGGGGTTTCATGTATTCATCCCTCACAAACTCGACGTAGCGATCCCGTTCGTCTTTCATGAGCATCAGCCGGTTCTTGGCCCGGTACTGCTTCAGCTTCTTTTGCTCCATGACATCCACCAGCGTATCGGCCTCGCGGCAGGATTCTTTGTAAGCGCGGAGTGCATCGGCTGGAATGCGGATAACCGTGCTGCGCCGTAAAGCCGCGACGAAGTAATCCACGGGTTTGTCGGTATATAGATTCCGGGTGGTAAGTACGTTGTCATCCGGCAGCAGCAAGCGGTCGATGCGACGGTGGCCGTCTAAGCCCCACCACACCGTGGCAAGCAGGCCATCGCACACAAAATACACGTAGTCCCAGTGTCGGCTGTCATCATCCGGCTCAAACAGCCGCGCACCCCGCTTTATTTCGATCACCCGGGCATAGGTGTGCAGCCATTCGCGGTGTGAAGTGTCTAGCGGGCAGTAACGGGCCCAGTAGCTGAAGAGCTGTCTTTTCATGTGCTTGGTTATAAGTAATTGAATGCCAATTTTATAATAAAAAAATATAAGAAAAAAATGAGACGGCACTCCGGTCGCCCCAACGGGTGAAATGCCATTTGCTACGGGTGAAACGCCGGTTGTAATCAGAAGCAGGGTTAAAAAGGAGTTTGACCTGAGTATTCGGCTTTATACGGTTCAAAAAGACGTGGTAACGATTTTTCTTTCAAATTCGATGACGATATCATAAATGCTTCATTGGCCAAGTACGAAGTCGGAAGTGCCCGGTCCGGGTCCGGGTGGATGGTTTCACTAGTTAAGATAATCATATGGACATTACATCATTGATGGATGTGCTCGAAACAATAGCAGAGCAACCCATATCCTTTTCAGAGTTGATCGAGCAATATCATTTGCCGAAAACCAAGTGTGACGTGGTATTCCCATAGTCCACACCATGCGGGTAGCGTCCAACCGCTACCCGCCTTTTTGAATCTTTTTTTAACCAGTCATTTTTTTACCAACCATGAATACACACATAACCAACCTTACTGCTTTTACCTTTTTCAGTGCCAACCTCTCCAAGTTGCTTCCCAAGATATCGTTATCCGATCACCCCGTCTACTTCAGCGAAACCGGCCGTTACCACAAAATGGCCCACGACAGGCAGAAAGATGAAAACGCGTTGAAGAGCCTGCGAAGTGTGAAACCGATAAGTGGTACCCGGAATGAACCGGGAGTGATTGCCACATTCCATATCGGCGCCTACAAATTATTGCCGCTATGGCTCGCCAGTTGTGGTATCCCGCTCACGCTCCTGGTATCGGCAGACATTGCCGCCCGTGAACGTGAATCATACCGGAGGCTGTCGCTACGATTTGGCGCCCAAGGACAGCCCACAGCGGAAATTCTGGAAGCGGAAGACCCAATGGTAATCCGTAAGATGATCCGGTCCATCGGCAGGGGAAATTGGGTGCTGATTTTTCTGGATGGAAATGAGGGCGTAGCAAACAAACAGTCAGCGGCCGGACGAACGGACTTGTTGATCGACTTCCTGGCGCACAAACTCCGTGTAAAGACGGGTGTCGCGGAGCTCGCTTTCTTGGCACGGTGTCCCATTTACCCATTGGCACTGCTGTTTGATAAACAGCATAGCCCGAAGCCGATGAGCCTGCCGCCGATGGATGTTCCGGAGAAACCCCGGCCGGATGCAACGCGCGGGATCATGGAAACGCTGTACGGATGGCTGGCTACGATGATCAATCAATTCCCCACGCAATGGGAGGGTTGGCTTTACGTCCACCACGATCTGCAGCATCAGGATGCGGTGGATCATTGGACACTTCTGCAGCAATTTCTGCCGTTTTCGGTGCACGGTCATAGCTTCCTGCTGCATCGCGAAACCTACGGTGCATACCCGGCTTCAGACCGGGCGTTCCGGAAATTATGTGAGTTTTATAGCCAGCATGTGCTCAGAAATGGCTAACTTACGCGGTTCGTAAGCCTTCAACTAACCGGCTTCAGTACCCAATTCTGGTAACCAAACACATGACCCATGAACGGATTGAAACCTGAAAAAAAGCGTATTTACGGCTACCACGTTTTGTTTTGGCTGTTGTATAGCGTGTATTTCTATGGAATAAACAAACTCGATAACAATAATTTTTCGGCGTACTGGCTCGTAGTATACGTTCCGGGATTTTTGCTGATTTTTTACAGCGTATACGGGATCCTTTGGGCGAATTTTGCGCAACGGTTTACGTGGCGTGGCATTGCTTACTTGGCGCTGTTCTATTTCATCTTTGCGCTGCTGGCGGCAGTGGTTACTTTTAGAGCGTTGCTCGGAACGTCGCTGGATCTGACTATCGAGGCTTGGAAAGCGCATTCTTTTTCCGGATTCCTGCAAACGTTGATCGTGCTGTTGAGCAACTACAGCGTATTCGCGGTAGCCTATTTCTGGATGCGCCGAAGCATCGCAAATGCACAGGCAAAACAGATGGAGGCGGAGCAAAAAGCCCACGCGCTGCAGCAGTTGCTGGACAGCGAGTTGGAAAAACAGCAGCTGGAGTACCAATCGCTGTCCCAGCAGGTATCGCCGCATTTTTTGGCCAATCTGGTGAGTTCCTGGCAGGGCCAACTCGGAACTGCGCATGAAAGGTTGGCCGCATCCATGGAAAAAATGCACGCCTTGATGGTTTACCACATGGAGGCAAAGGAGCAGGAACACGTAGTAGTGCCGTTGCGCCGGGAACTGGGCTTTTTACGGGTGTACGCGGAGCTGATCCGCCAACCCGCCCGTCCGCTATACGTGGAGTGGGAAGTGACCCAAGGGATAACAGGTTACAACATCCCGCCCACCGCCCTGATTACCCTTTTGGAGAATGCATGTAAGCACGGCGTCACGAATGACCCGGCAAATCCGGTCCGCGTATGTCTAACCCTAGAGCGGAAGGTGATGCGGTTCTCCTGCCGAAACCGGATAGGCGAGGAGCCCAACGGTGAATCGCATGGCGTAGGGCTGGCCAACCTCAGGCGTCGGTTGCAAATTAAATACGATCAGCAAGCAAGCTTACAGACCTTTCGGGAGGGTAACGACTTTGTCGCGCAATTGACCATTGCTTATTAATTCCATAACCATACACAAACAAATTTTATCATGAAAAGAAAATTGACATTAATTGTAGTGGATGATGAACCGGCGGCCATCGACCGGATGATGGTGCTGCTCGCGCAGTTGGTAGACCTGGTCGTGAAAGCCACCTTTACCGACCCGAAAAGTGCGTTGGATTATTTGGCTAAAAATCACGTGGACTTCGTATTGCTGGATATGGAAATGCCCCTGATAAATGGAAAGGCATTCATAATACAGATGCCGAAGGAGATCAAAGTAATGCTCTGTACCGGTCACAGCGTGTATGCAACCGATGGCTTCGATCTGGGTGTGGTGGATTTTTTGTTGAAACCCGTGGGGCTGGAACGGTTGGCCGTAGCCACCGACAGGATGAGAAATGCAATAGAATTGCCCGCGGATAGCAAAAAACGACAGGAAAGTACGTATTACTATTTCATGCTGAAAGGACCCAAGAAGCACATGCGGACGAAAGTCGACTTTGACGAACTGGTGTATATAGAAGCGTATAAAGATGGCAGCCGTTTTTTCCTGAGCGGCAAAATGACGGCGGAAATAGACCGGAAGCTTGCACTGAAAAAGGCCGGTAGGCGCGACGATGGTGTGGGTGCTTATTCCGGGAATCCCGGAAGAGAAAAACTCTATGAGTTGGAAGAGATTCTCCAGGGTACTTCGTTTATGCGGATGCACCGGAGCTTTATTCTTAACATGGACTACCTCGACGAATATAGCAAGGGTAAGGTGACACTGAAGGGACTGCCCGGAATTGAACTACCTACCGGCGACCGGAAAAACTATCCGGATTTCTTTGATAGACTGGATAACCATAATCTGCCTGAATAATAACAGGAACCGTCTAAAAAAATATTTACCGATGAAAACGTATTCCCAACAGCCGGGACGGCCACTGCATTGTGCGTGCTGCCGTGCCTATGTGCTCTTATACCCCGATATTAAACGTATCCGTGCGGATCAGCAGGAAATCCTTAACCATATTCTTGATAAGAAGGAAGCCGGAACCGAATACCTCACCGCCGAGCAGACCATGGAGCGCGTAGGCATCAGCGAAAGCACGCTTTTGCGCTGCCAGAACCGTGGTGAAATAGCAGTGGCGAAAATGAAAAATCGCAAAAAGTACTTCCGCGACTGCGACGTGGAACGCTTGCGACGGGAATACTGGGGGCGGGAGTAGCGCGCATTTGAAATGCATTCTGTCACCGTTATGACATGTCCGGTCATCTATCGGTAAAAGTAGGTTGATTTCGAAGGAGCAGCTAGGATTTCGAAAAAAGCCAATTTATTTTTGCGGCTCATTTTTGATCACTAGTTTAAAACGCGATGAATATAGAGCAACTTTTTCAACCTTTT
>Ga0182743_1003787_pt1 | contig 11872 bp, 10 predicted proteins | sample eDN3rd30CKraftOP_FD_128522 | JGI IMG/M metagenome (GOLD analysis project Ga0182743, IMG submission 128522) | Enriched Organic Plus compost microbial communities from Emeryville, California, USA - eDNA 3rd pass 30_C Kraft OP (version 2) (version 2) ... | reverse complement strand
GGAGGCGCTGCTTCGATTCGTTGAGATCGGTGCGGTCTGGACTGATGACACCTTTGCTGTCGACGGCGAAGATGCGAGGATTGGCGTATTCTTTGAGCAGTTTGGCGATGGCGACTCCTGCGGCGCCTGCGCCCGCGATGACGATTTTGGCATCGGCGAGGTCGCGGCCGACAACTTTCATGGCGTTGATGAGGCCCGCCAGGACAACTACCGCTGTGCCGTGCTGGTCATCGTGCATCACTGGGATGGTGAGTTCTGCCTTGAGCCGTTCTTCGACCTCGAAACACTTTGGCGCCGCAATATCTTCGAGATTGATAGCGCCGAAACTCGGCGCGATGGCTTTGACCGCGGCTATGATTTCGTCTGTATCATGCACATCGAGCACGATAGGGATGCTGTCGATCCCTGCGAAGTGGCGGAAAAGCAGGGCCTTGCCTTCCATCACGGGCATAGAAGCCTTTGGCCCGATGTCGCCGAGCCCGAGTACGGCCGATCCGTCTGAGATGACGGCTACGAGATTATTGGTCCAGGTATAGGTAGGGAGTGTTGACGCGTCATCAGCGATTGCTTTGCAGACTGCCGCGACGCCAGGCGTGTAGTAGGCGCTGAGCTTTTCCTTATCGAGTGTCGACTGATCGCGGAGGGCGGTGGTCAGTTTGCCTTTGTATTGTTTGTGCAGTGAGAGGGCGAGTTCGTCATAATCCATCTCACGAGTATACGCCTCATGATCTGGGCTGACCAAACAGCTTGTTTACGCTATACTGAGAGAAAACAAAGGAGGGTTTCTATGGGATGGTGGATATTTTTCGGAATCATCGTATTTCTGATACTGGCGAACGGGTTATTTACAGTGACGCAGCAGACGTCGGCAATCGTGGAACGCTTCGGCCGTTTCAAGCGCATTGCCAAGGCTGGTCTAAACTTCAAGATTCCGATCATTGACCGCATCGCAGGACGACTCAGCCTCCGCGTGCAGCAGCTCGATGTGCGTGTCGAGACCAAAACAAAGGACAACGTGTTTGTCTTTGTCATCGTGAGCGTGCAGTATTACGTGCTGCCCGACAAGGTCGTCGATGCATTCTATCGTCTGCAGGATCCAAAGGTGCAGATCACGTCATTCGTCTTCGACACCGTCCGCGCACGCGTGCCTTCAATGATTCTCGATGACCTCTTTGAGAAGAAAGACGAGATCGCTCTCGCAGTCAAAGCCGAGCTTGATAGCGTCATGGATGATTTCGGTTACGGCATCGTCAAGGCGCTGGTCACCGACATCGACCCTGATGCCAAGGTCAAAGCCAGCATGAACGAAATCAACGCCGCACAGCGCCTCCGCGAAGCTGCCGTCCAGCAGGCGGAAGCTGACAAGATCCGTGTGGTCAAAGCAGCCGAGGGTGAAGCCGAGAGCAAAGCGCTCCAAGGCCAGGGTATCGCAAACCAGCGCAAGGCGATCATCGATGGTCTCAAGGAGTCTGTCGAGAACTTCAGTACCAGCGTCGATGGCTCGAGTGCTCAGGAGGTCATGAACCTCGTGCTCATGACGCAGTACTTCGACACGATCAAAGACATCGGCCTCTCGGGCAAGGGCAATACGATCCTCATCCCGCACTCGCCTGGCGGCATGCAAGACATCAGCTCAGAGCTTCGCAATGCCATCATCACTGGCAACGAAGTCACCAAACACTCCGGCAAATAACAAAGCAGCATGGATACAAAGCGCTCCTCATCCGAGGGGCGTTTTCGTATTTCACAGCCTATGCTCAGAGCATTCTGCTACTATGGTGACATGAAGAAGTCCCCAAAGGACGCCAAAGAATCACCCTACCGCGTCGGCGCCACGCTGCCGCAGCGTTATGATGTCAATCCGCCGAGGCAAACACGGGCTGCGCGAGGACAGCAATCGCCCCAGCAAGTACCTCAAGAGGAAGAAAAGCCAAAGGCAGGCCTGAAGACCTGGCTCAAGCGCATCCTTATCACGCTCCTCATCGTACTCGGCGTCGGCCTGATCGCTGGAGGCATGTACGCCAGCGCCGCATGGAACCGTGTCAACAACACGTTCGAGGGCAGTTTCTTCGACATGCTGCAGCTGCGCCCACTCGAAAAGGACGGCTATGGCCGAACCAATATCGTGATGTTTGGCAACTCAGAGGATGATCCCGATCACGGCGGTGCCGAGCTGGCGGATTCGATCATGGTCGTAAGCATCGACCAGAAGACACATCAGGGAAATATGATCAGCATCCCGCGCGATCTATGGGTAGAATACGGCAGTGATTGTTCGCTTGGCAGCCAGGGCAAGATTAACGCAGCCTATGTCTGCGCGCTGCAGGCGACAAACGATGACGCGCGAGCCGCGAGTGAGCTGTTCGCCAAGCAAGTCGCTGAGGTGATCGGCACTGATGTGCAATATTACGTGAAGATCAACTACACCGTGATTCGTGAAGTCGTGATGCAGCTCGGTGGTATCGATGTGACGATCGACAGCACTGATCCGCGCGGTATCTATGATGCTGCAACGAAGATCCAGCTCAGCAATGGCGTGCATCATCTCGACGGCGAGCAGGCACTGCAGCTGTCGCGGTCGCGTGGGGCGTTTGGCGGTTACGGCTTCGGTACGAGCAACTTTGATCGTGAGCGCAACCAGCAGGCAGTTGTGCGTGCCATGCTCGACAAGGCGACCAGTACCGGCACGCTCGCAAATCCCTGGAAAGTCCTCGGCATGGTCGAAGCAATCGGCAACAACCTCGTGACCAATATCCATGCGAGTGAACTCCTGCGGGGCCTGAACACCGCGCGTTCAGTCGATACGGCTGCGCTGGCGACAATATCGTTTGATCGCAGTGAGCCGCGGCTCGTGACGACAGGCATGTACCGCGGCGTGAGTATCGTTCGTCCTGCTGCAGGAGTATTTGATTACTCAGACATCCATGCGGCGATTAGCACGGCTTTCCAGGCGACCACGCCAGCACAATAAGTAGCAATTATTTGCTATATATGGTATAATGTAGAATAAGAAGATTGTCGTGACGATAGTTTCTCCTGAGCTATCTGATACAATGACCATAAGGAAAATCATAAAAATGGCATTATCTACCCAACCGTACAAAGGCGCCCGCGACTTCTACCCCGAAGATAAACGTATCCAGAACTACATGTTTGATGTGATGCGCCGCGTCGCGCAGAGCTACGGATACGAAGAGTATGATGCGCCGATTCTCGAATCAACCGACCTCTACCTTGCGAAAGGAAGCCAGGAAATTGTCCAAGAGCAAACCTATACTTTCGAGGATCGCGGTGGCCGTAGCGTGACGGTTCGCACCGAGATGACGCCATCAGTCAGCCGCATGGTGGCTGGACGTCGCCAAGAACTTGGCTATCCACTGCGCTGGTTCTCGATCCCGAATCTATGGCGCTATGAGCGCATGCAGCGTGGACGACTCCGCGAATTCTGGCAGCTCAATGTCGATATCTTCGGAGTGCCGGGAGTAGCCGCTGAGCATGAGATTATTTGTCTCGCAGCTGATCTCATGAAGGCATATGGCGCGAAGTCTGGTATGTATAGCATTCGGATCAATAGCCGCGCTTTGATGGACTACATCATGAGCGAGTATCTCGGTCTCGATACAGTCCAGGCTAGCATGCTTGCCCGCCTCATCGATCGCATTCGCAAGATGAGCGAAGCAGAATTTGCCGTGCAGCTTGACAGTATTCTCAGCCCATCACAGCGCGAAGAGGGCTACGCGCAGCAGATCAAAGACCTCTTGCAGGTGCGTCGTCCGCAGGATCTGCCTGAAGCAGCGCAGAAGACTGAGGCGTATCTCCAGCTAGCCGAGCTGATGGACCTGCTCGAAGAGAGCAAGGTCACTAACGCGGTGTTCGACATCACGATCATGCGTGGCTTTGACTACTACACAGGCATTGTGTTTGAGGTCATGGATACCAGCCCAGAGAATAACCGCGCAATGTTTGGCGGTGGTCGCTACGATGGCCTGGTCGGCCAATTTGGCGTAGACCCAGTGCCGACGGTGGGATTCGGCATGGGCGACGTGACATTGCAGAACTTTCTCGAGACGCACGAGCTTCTACCGAAGCTTCCACCTGAGACAGAGCTCTACATCGCGATGATTGGTGACATCTATGCTGATGTGAGCAAGCTCGCACAGCGCCTGCGCGAAGAAGAAGTCAATGTCGCTATCGACACCTCAGGTCGCAAACTCGATAAACAGATCAAATCTGCGCTGAAGAAACAAATTCGTTACGTACTTATTGTCGGTGAAAACGAACTCACAGAAGACCGCTATAAGCTCAAAGATCTCGTCACTGGCACCGAAGAAGTGCATTCGCTCGACCGTATCGTTTCTATCGTCCTCGCTAACTAGATCCATGGAGTAGCAAAACAGATTGAAATCTGGTAGAATCGGTAGTTATGCAGAGTACTACGAAACACACGGGAGATACTCAGGCTGTTCTGACGATCAGCTTGACTGCCGATGAACTAACCCAAGTCAAAGAACACGTTATCAAGCAGCACGCTGGCAAGACTGCCAATGTGCCGGGCTTCCGCAAGGGTCATGCACCAGTGCACATGATTGAAAAGCAGCTTGATCCAAACGCATTGCAGGCAGAAGTGCTCGAGCACGCGGTCAATGAGTTTTATGGCCAGGCGGTTGGTGATACTAAGCTACGCATTGTCAGTCAGCCAAAGATCGAGATCAAGAAATTCGCGCCCTATACTGAGCTTGAATTTACTGCTGAGCTCGAAGTTGTCGGCAAGATCGAACTCGGCAAGTACAAGGGGCTGAAAGTAGAACGCAAGAAAGCGACTGTCGCCGCAAAGGACGTAAACAATGTCGTCGAGCAGCTCCGCGAGCGCTCGAGCGAAAAGACTGACGTCGATCGCGCGGTCAAGAAGGGCGACCAAGTTGTTATCGACTTCAAGGGCGTCGACGCCAAGACCAAAGAAGCGATCCCAGGCGCAGACGGCAAGGACTATCCGCTCGGTATCGGCTCAGGTACATTTATCCCAGGTTTCGAAGACGAACTCATAGGCCTCAAGGCCGGCGAGGAGAAGAGCTTCGACATCGTATTCCCAGAAGACTACGGCACCAAGGCGCTCCAGAAGAAGAAAGTAAACTTCACCGTTACCGTGCAGAAAGTTCAGGAGCAGAAGCTTCCTGCGCTTGATGATGCATTCGCAAAGACTGTCGGTCCATTTGAGACTGTCGATGAGCTCAAAGCTGACATCAAAAAGCAGCTTACCGCTGAGCAAGAACAGAATTTCGAGCGTCAGTATGAGAACGAGCTGATCGAGACGATTGTCAAGGACTCGAAGTTGACACTACCGCAAATCATGATCGACCAGCAACTTGACGCTATCGAGCAAGAAGAGAAGCAAAACCTGCTCTATCGTGGACAGACGTGGGAGCAGCACCTCGAAGAAGAAGGTGTCAACGAAGCTGAGCACCGCGAGAAGAACCGCGCTCCAGCAGAGCTGCGCGTCAAAGCTGGTCTCGTATTAAGCGAGATCGCCGAAGCAGAGAACATCGACGTTAACGCGGACGAGATCGATGTCCAGCTCAATATGCTGAAGCAGCAGTATCCTGATCCAAAGATGCAGGAGCAGCTCGACACGCTCGAAGCGCGCCGCGATATCGCGAGTCGTATCCTGACGCAAAAGACCGTCGATCGCCTCAAGGAGCTAAACAAGTAAGGAGTTACTGACATGGGCCTGCGTAAATTTCTCGATTGGAAATACGGTGGGTCTGATCAGTATGATCTCCAGCTACGATCTGACTATGCGGAGTTTGCTCAAACGCAGTTCCTCCGTGATGTGGCACGTACGCAAAATCGTCGTGTGCCGCTGCCTGAGATTGCTGGTCATGAGCAGGCCAGTGATGAAGCGATAGCGTTCCTGGCTGAACATACCTGCGCAGCTGTACTCGGCGCGCCGTTATCGAAAGACCAAGTCCTTATCAGTCAATTCGAGTATGAGGTCAGGAAGCGTGCAGACATAGCGCTGCAATCAGAGGGACGTCTTCGCGATCACGTTTGGGTGCGTAAGAGCTTCGACCCGGATTATGATGATGGCTATGAAGATAGTTTGCAGCTTTGCCAACGCGCAAAAGTGATAGGTGAGTTGGTATTTGAACGTGGCCATGTGGCGGTATCGAGGGATCTGGAGCTTCGTGGTGCGGCGTTTGATGCCGGCACGCAGGGGCAAGTTGACTCCTGGCGAAGGGACCGCGCACTCAGTGCCGCACAAGTACTCGTCGCGACAGTGCGCTACGCAGAAAGTTACGCAGATCGTTACCGGGAAACACATGAGATGATCGACAGCGCTCGTCGTTATGGCTTAGAGCCTGCGCGAGTCCAGGAGCAGGTCACTCATGGCCTAGAATTACCGCTGCCAGCTATCTTGATGCCAGATATGCGTTAAGATATCTCAAATTAGCACTCTTGACACGAGAGTGCTAATTTTTTATGCTGGGAGTATACGAAAGCGAGGCACATGATGAATGATATGATTACAGCAAACCATTTGATCCCTACAGTGATTGAGAATGAAGGACGTGTCGAGCGCGCCTACGACATCTATAGTCGTCTGCTCAAAGATCGAATCATCTTCCTCGGTAGTGGCGTGGACCAAGCGAGCGCAAACGTAATCGTGGCGCAGCTGCTTTTCCTCCAGGCACAGGACCCGAAGAAAGAAATCTATTTCTATATCAACAGCCCTGGCGGTAGCGTCTACGATGCACTCGCGATCTACGACACGATGCAGTACATCCAGAATGATGTCGTGACGGTGGGTATCGGTATGCAAGCATCTGCCGCAGCGTTCCTCCTCAGCTCTGGTACCAAGGGCAAGCGCTTCGTACTCCCGAACGCCAGTGTCATGATCCACCAGCCAAGCAGTGGTACACGCGGCAAGGTGACTGATCAGGAGATCGATTTGCGCGAGAGCCTGCGCGTCAAAGAGCTTCTTGAGAACATCATGGCCAAGAACACTGGTCAGAAGCCAGAGAAGATCCATGATGATATGGAGCGCGATAAGTGGTTGACTGCAGACGAGGCGGTCAAGTACGGTATCGCCGACAAGGTCATCACGACGCCGCCCAAAGCCGCCACCTTGGCATAAGGCGCAACAATCCAAAAAACCGTCTGACTATGGGCGGTTTTTGTTTGGCTGTGATGTGGATCACGCGTACAATAAAGCGCAGCGAACAGAGAGGTTATAGCAAAATGGCAAAAAAAGATGTCGTCATAAAAGTCGAGAATCTCCAGAAATCCTACGGCAAAAATGAAGTGCTCAAAGGTGTAGATCTCAGTATTCAGCGCGGCACAATGCTTGCGCTGCTCGGTCCAAATGGCGCGGGTAAAACAACCACGGTCCGTATCATGAGCACCTTGCTCGGATATGATGGCGGTACGGTCACGATTGAGGGTCATGACGTGAAGCGCGAACCGGATGCAGTCAGGCACGTGATTGGCCTCACGGGGCAGTCTGCTGCCGTCGATGAATTGCTGACGGGGCGCGAAAACTTGATCATGATGGGGCGTCTCTATCATCTGACGCGTAGTAGCGCCAAGGAGCGTGCGGAGGAGCTGCTCGAGCAGTTTGATCTCGTCAAGGCAGCTGATCGCAAGCTGAGTACTTACTCAGGTGGTATGCGCCGTCGTCTCGACCTCGCGGTGAGTCTCATCGCAACGCCGCCAGTCATCTTCCTCGACGAGCCGACGACTGGTCTGGACCCGCGCTCGCGTATCGCGATGTGGGATATCATCAATGATCTGAAGAAGCAGGGTTCGACTATCTTGCTCACGACGCAGTACCTCGAGGAGGCAGACCAGCTCGCTGATCGTATCATCGTGATCGATGGTGGTAGGGTCATCGCAGAGGGCACTGCTGCTGAGCTGAAGCGCAAAGTCGGTGAAGATCGCCTCGAGCTGACACTTGCTGACGACAAGTCTTTCAAGGCCGCCAAGGAAATACTCGGCAAAGAAGTTGTCGATACCGACGAGGAAAACCGTGTGGTGACCGTGATGATCAATGATACCAACAAAGACGTCAAGCGCGCACTTGAGCTTCTGGATGGCAAGAAGGCGAAGCTGCTGAGTATCAACGTCCACAAGCCGACGCTTGATGACGTGTTCCTGTCCCTCACCGGCAAACTAAAAACAGATGATGAAAGTGGGAAGGAGCAATAATATGGCGACCAAGCTTGTCTTCGACAAAAAACCAAAATTCCTGCTCTCATTGAGCGATTCACTGATCATGATCGGTCGCAGTAGCCGTCATATCATTCGCAACACTGACCAATTACTGGGTACGTTCTTCCAGCCAATCATGTTCCTCGTGCTGTTCTCGGCGGTGTATAGCGGTGCGGTACGCACGGGCGACATCAACTATACCAACTTCATCATGGCTGGTATCATCGTCCAGACGGTAGCATTTGGCTCGACGACGACCGCTATCGCAGTAGCAAACGACATGAAGCGCGGTATCATCGACCGTTTCCGTAGCTTACCGATGTCAAATCTCGCCGTTATCAATGGCCACGTGATCTCTGATCTGTTCCGTAATGGAATCTCAGCGCTCGTGCTGATTGTAACTGGTCTCGTGATTGGCTTCCGGCCGACCGCAAGTTTCGGCGACTGGTTGCTCGTGCTTGGTCTGTTGTGTCTGCTGACGCTGGCGCTATCATGGCTCAATGCAATCATCGGACTCGCCGCGAAAAGCGTCGAAGGCGTACAGTGGTTGACCTTTGTGTTGATCTTCCCGCTGACGATGGCGAGTAGTGCGTTCATCGATCCTTCTACTATGACCTCATGGCTCCGTGGCTTCGCAGAGCATCAGCCAGTGACGCATATCGTCGACGCGGTACGTTCACTGCTGCTCGGCACGCCGATGGGCAATTCAGGCTGGCTCGCTATCGCATGGATTACCGGCGTACTCGTCGTATCTATTCCGATTGCTGCCTACCTCTTCCGCCGCAAGACCCAAGTCTAGCCCAAAAGCAAATAAAAACCACCGACATCATCGTGATGATAGCGGTGGTTTTTGCCGCACTTTATTGTCGATGTGTACTTCCGGGAGGAAGCTGTCATAGACAAAACCAGGTGCGGCGTCGGCATTGTGCGAGAGCGCATCAGCTGACGCTAGGCTCATCGCGCAGAAGTTTGTGGTCGTGGTCGCGTAGATATGCACGCAGCTCGGGCGATCGAGGCCAGATGAACGCTTGCAGCAGCAGACCCGAGCTGGCGATACCTTCGTCTATAGCTGCGGCATAGACTGCCTTGGCTCGCTTGCAGAGGGTCTTGGCATCCAGGTACTCCAGGAGCGCCCGACTGACAAACTCTGGAAGCTCGTCGATTCTGCTCGTGATGTTCGGGTAGGGATCGTGCGGATATCCCGCAAAGGTGTACTGCGTACGATATTCCTCCTTGGCAGCGCGCTTCTTCGCACGAGCTTCGCACCAGGCGATCCTGTGGTGTTCGACCAGTGCTTTGTAGTCGTCGAGCGTCCGCTCCTTGAGGTAGCCGTATGCGCAGCCGACGTTCTTGGTGTACCACGATACAGCCCAGATCAGGGGGCCGAACAGGACGACAGCGATTACCGCTAGTACGAGCAGCGAGGGTACGCTGAGGGTCTGTGTTGCTGCGAGGGCAAACATTGTAAAGCTCCCATCTGTCGACAACTGAGGTCACAAACTGAGCAAACAATAACACAGATAGAGGTTTTTGCAAATTACCCTACAGCCTCATCGGAGATGAGAGCGTGGGGTAATGCTGCACTATATTTTGGTCTTCTCGGATCTCCGGATGGAGAGAAAAGATTGAAACCGGTGCAGCGGGCGGTTTGGTTATAGGGGATGGATTCAGTTGTTGGAACGACTACTTGTCGATGCAGGGGGTGACGTAGGAGTCGCCCTCGAGCACGATGTAGTCGCGGTTGGCGATGCGAGCATCACCGTAGACGATGGTTGCTTGCGCGTCGCTCGAGTACTTGGCCTTGATGACCACGGGGCAGTCGTCGACCAGAACTGTTGCGTTGTCGGTGAAGGGGTTGAAGTCCTTCACGGCGTCGTACTGCTCTGCCAGGTCTGCGACCACGACGTCGTACTCATCGAGTTCGTACTCGAGTGGTGCGATGAACATGATTCCGAGGATGACCATCCCGAACGCGATCGCGGCGTTGACCCACGAGAAGCCGTTGCGGAGTTCATGCGCAGTGTGGCGCCAGAATCCCGGCATCGCGTCGAGCGACTCCTTGGCGTTGTCGCGAAGGTCTCGCTTGGCCTGCTCGTCCTTCAGGGACTCCTCGAACCGCTCCAGGCATCCCTTGACAGAGTACGCGTGGCGCTCGTCTGCGATGATCTGCTTGGCGGCCTCGATGAGGGCGTCATCTTCCTCGGGGAGGTCGATGTCACGCTCTGTGAGTTCTGCCTGCAGGGCCTCGCGCCTTCCGTTGGTCCAGTCGACGGCTCGGTTGAGTGCGTCGTTGGTCCACTTGACCTCGCGCTCGCGACCCGCCATCTCGATGGGGTGTGCCTTGAAGTTCTTGAGCGTGTTGGCCCAGAAGAAGTTCAGGGCCACGATGAAGACGACGAGCAGGATCAGGAACGATCCGGCGTGCCACTCCCAAAACTGAAAGATTTCCATTGTTAATCACCCTTCCAGGTGTTTGGGGTAGTCCATAGGGACTGCATTCGATAGGCTTGTTCCTACCAAACGATATGCACTATACAACGAAAATATATTTTGTCAATGTACTTCTGTAAAAAACCTGTGTAATACTGTTGACAATTGCACAGCGTAGGCGCATACTACTATGCAAGAAGTAGTGTATCTGAGTGTGCCCTGATTCTGGCCAAGAACCAGCGCACCAAAACGCTCAGTATAGGGAATCTTCGCGCGAAAAATAAAAGGTCTTCCTCCCCTGTAATATCAGCGAGCGGCTAGCTGGGTGTTATCTGCGGACGGAGTGGACTGGATGCATCACTAAATCTAAATGGGGACATTAGCGCACAATGGCAAAAGGCAACATACCTGCACCAAGCACTAACGGCCGCGTGTATTTCACGCAGCACGACGACGCACTCGATCTACCAAATCTCGTAGATCATCAAAATAAGTCATTCCAGTGGTTTGTAGACGAAGGTCTCGGCGAGCTGCTCGCTGAGATCAGCCCGATTGACGACTACACTGGTACGAAGCTTTCATTGAAGTTCAAGGATTATCATTTCGAAGATCCTAAGATGACTGAGGCTGAAGCTCGTGAAAATAACGTAAGCTACGAGGCTCCACTCAAGGCTAACGTCGAGCTGACGAACAAAGTCACTGGCGAAGTCAAAGAGCAGGAGATCTACCTCGGTGACTACCCATGGATGACCAAGCGCGGTACATTCATCATCAACGGCGCAGAGCGCGTAGTGGTGAGCCAGCTTATGCGTTCGAGCGGTGTATTCTTCACTGCTGATCAGCACGGCACTACGAGCCTCTACGGCGCGAAAGTAATCCCAGGCCGCGGTGCATGGCTCGAATTCGAGACCAGCAATAGCGGTGCTATTTATGTAAAGATCGATCGCAAGCGCAAAATCGCCGCATCGACGCTTCTCCGTGCACTCGGTATGCGCGAATCCGAGATCAAGGAAGCATTCAAGGATGTTGACACCGGCAAGCTTAGCTATGTCACGGCAACACTCGAGAAAGATCCTGCAAAGGGTCAGAACGACGCCCTCATCGAGGTATACCGCCGTCTGCGCCCAGGTGATCTCGCGACTGTCGACAACGCTCGCAGCCTGATCGAGAACATGTTCTACAACTTCAAGCGCTTCGACTTTAGCCGCGTCGGTCGCTACAAGATCAATCGTCGCCT
>Ga0182743_1003784_pt1 | contig 11880 bp, 11 predicted proteins | sample eDN3rd30CKraftOP_FD_128522 | JGI IMG/M metagenome (GOLD analysis project Ga0182743, IMG submission 128522) | Enriched Organic Plus compost microbial communities from Emeryville, California, USA - eDNA 3rd pass 30_C Kraft OP (version 2) (version 2) ... | reverse complement strand
TCTCAAGGACTGGCGGCGCGTTGCAACCCGATACGACCGGTGCCCGGAAACGTTCTTCTCTGCGATCATGCTCGCCGCAACCGTCTTGTTTTGGCTGTGATACTCAATGAGTCTGGAGCCTAAGTCATGCGGATTTTGGTGCCCCTGATCGCCGCATTTTTCGGCAGTCCTTGGCCGCTGACACGGCTTCATACGGCGATGAGGCGCGGTTCTGAATTTTACCACTTGATAAAAAATGAACCTGTGAGACCCTGATTGCAATAACAAGCCAGGGAGGTCCAAGGTGACCAACAGCCAGTTAACGCCGGGGGCGGTGCCCGGTCGGCTGTCGCATGACAGCTATTGCACCAATTTCAGTGACGTGGCGCCGCCGCTTGATACCCATCAGGCGCAGGTCGAGGCAGACCGCTGTTATTTTTGTCACGACGCGCCTTGTACCGAGGCCTGCCCGACCTCGATCGACATTCCGTTGTTCATCCGCCAGATCGCGACCGGCACGCCCGAAGCGGCGGCGGTAACCATTCTGTCGCAGAACATTCTGGGCGGTATGTGTGCCCGGGTTTGCCCGACCGAGAACCTGTGCGAAGGTGCTTGCGTGCGCCAGACGGCCGAGGACAAACCGGTCGAGATTGGCGCGCTGCAGCGCCATGCGACGGACAGGATCATGGCGCGTCAGGACCATCCTTTCCGCCGCGCTGATGCGACCGGCAAGACCATTGCCGTGGTGGGTGCGGGGCCTGCGGGTCTGGCCTGTGCACATCGGTTGGCGATGCGTGGTCATGACGTCGTGCTGCATGAAGCACGGGCGAAACCCGGCGGGCTGAACGAATTCGGCATCGCCTCATATAAGGCCGTTGACGATTTCGCCGCGCGCGAGGTGGCATGGCTGATGCAGATCGGCGGCATCCGTCTGATCGAGAACTGGCAGCTGGGCCGTGATGGCGCGCTGGCGGATCTGGCCGGGGATTATGATGCGGTCTTTCTGGGCATGGGGCTGTCAGGCGTGAACGCTTTGGGCCTTGCAGGCGAAGACAAGGCCGGTATCGAGCCCGCGACAAGCTTTATCGCTGAACTGCGTCAGGCCCGCGACCTTGCGGAACTGCCAATCGGCCGTGACGTGGTGGTGATCGGCGGCGGCATGACTGCGGTCGATGCGGCAGTGCAGGCGCGGCTTTTGGGGGCGCTGAACGTCTCGATCGTCTACCGCCGTTCGCGGGCCGAGATGCCCGCCTCGGCCCATGAGCAAGAGCACGCCTTGGCCAATGGCGTGCGCATCATCGAAAACGCCGCCCCGGTGGCGATCCACGGCAATGGCGCGGTGCGAGAGGTGGAGTTCGCCTATACCCGCCGCGGGGCGCAGGGGTTGGAGCTGACGGACCAGACCTTTCGACTGCCAGCCGATCAGGTCTTTAAGGCCATCGGCCAGACGCTGGGTCAGACCCCGGCCGAGATCGCGTTGGAAGCGGGCAAGATCCGCACAGACGCCCACGGCCGTACCTCGGTTTCGGGGGTGTGGGCAGGCGGCGATTGCGCGCTTGGCGGAGATGATCTGACCGTGACAGCGGTGGCTCAGGGCCGTGACGCTGCTGAAGATATCCACAATTTCCTGATGGGGGCCTGAGCTATGGCGAACCTGGTTACCGACTTTATTGGCATCAGATCGCCGAACCCTTTCTGGCTGGCCTCGGCTCCGCCCACGGACAAGGAATACAACGTCCGCCGCGCCTATGAGGCCGGTTGGGGTGGCGTGGTGTGGAAGACGCTTGGGGCCGACGGGCCTCCGGTCGTCAATGTGAACGGCCCGCGTTACGGCGTCGTTTATGGTCCTGACCGCCGTGTCATCGGGCTGAATAACATTGAGCTGATCACCGACCGTCCGCTTGAGGTGAACCTGCGTGAGATTAAATCGGTCAAGCGCGACTACCCTGACCGTGCGCTGATCATCAGCCTGATGGTGCCATGCGACGAGGATTCATGGCGCGACATCCTGCACCGCATCGAGGACACCGGCGCCGACGGGGTCGAGCTGAACTTTGGTTGTCCGCATGGCATGGCCGAACGCGGCATGGGCTCGGCCGTGGGGCAGGTGCCGGAATATATCGAAATGGTGACCCGCTGGGTGAAGACCCATTCACGCATGCCCTGCATCGTCAAATTGACGCCGAACATCACCGATGTGCGCAAACCTGCCGAGGCGGCAATGCGCGGTGGGGCCGACGCGGTCAGCCTGATCAACACCATCAATTCGATTACCTCGGTCAATCTTGATGCCTTTTGCCCCGAGCCGATGATCGACGGCATGGGCACGCATGGCGGCTATTGCGGCCCGGCGGTCAAACCCATCGCGCTGAACATGGTGGCCGAGATCGCCCGCAACCCGGCCACCCATGGCCTGCCGATCAGCGGTATCGGCGGCGTCGCCACCTGGCGCGATGCGGCCGAGTTCATGGCACTGGGTGCCGGTTCGGTACAGGTCTGCACCGCGGCCATGACCTATGGTTTCAAGGTGGTGCAGGAGATGATCTCGGGCCTGTCGGATTACATGGATCGCAAGGGGTTTACCTCGGTAACCGATCTTGTGGGTCGCGCGGTGCCAAAGATCACGGACTGGCAATATCTGAACCTGAACTACACGACCAAGGCGGTCATTGATCAAACCGAGTGCATCAAATGCGGCCGTTGTTATGCCGCCTGCGAGGATACCTCGCATCAGGCAATCGCCGTCGAGCCGGACCGCACCTATGTCGTCAAGGACGAGGAATGCGTGGCCTGCAACCTTTGCGTCGATGTCTGTCCGGTCGATTGCATCACCATGAAAGAGCTGCCTTTGGGCGAAGTCGACCCGCGTACCGGCCGACCGGTTGCGGCCTATGCCAACTGGACGACCCACCCCAACAACCCGGCAAGAAACGCTGCTGAATGATACGGCGCATTGTCCGGTAAACGTTTGCTGGCTGCCGGGGGGGAAACCTTCGGCAGTCGCGATTCAGATCCGCAGCAGCCGCGTGAACAGCATGTCAAGAAATGCGCCGGCCTCATCATAGGGATCGTGGCCCGGGCCCAGAACGGCCGTAACCTGCACCTCGAAATCGGCGTAATGCTGGGTCAGCGCCCAGATGGCAAAGATCAGATGATGCGGATCGACCGGGGCAAGCTTGCCGGCCCGTGTCCAGTCGCGGATGATTTCGGCCTTTTCATCGACCAGCGCCTTAAGCTTGGGCAGCACCTCAGTCAGTCGCGGTGCGCCTTGCAGCATTTCATTGGCGAAAAGCCGGCTTTCGCGCGGCATGGCGCGGCTCATCTCAAGCTTGCGGCGGACATAGCCCAGGATCTCATCCTGTGGGGTGCCGTCAGGGTTCAGCTCGCGCAGCGGTGCCAGCCATGTATCCAGCAGGCCGTCCAGCAATTCGGCATGGATCGCCTCTTTCGAAGCGAAGTAATACAGCAGGTTCGGCTTTGACAGCCCGGCTTCGGCCGCGATCTGGTCCAGTGTCGCGCCACGGAATCCCTGGGCCGAGAATACCTCAAGTGCGGCTTCGAGGATGGCTTTGCGGTTGCGGCGCTGGATGCGCGTGCGGGCTGGGTTGTTGTCGCTCAATGTTGTCCTTTCCCGTCAGATCGCGACGCCGATGCCGCGAAGGATGATCTGCTTTACAGATTCCCGCGCCGCGCGCCAGTCCGCATCGCTTAGCGGACCTCCATTCAGGACCTCGATCTGGTGGCCGAAGTCGGCATAATGCTGCGTGGCGGCCCAAAGCATGTAAAGCAGGTGCTGCGGATCGGTCGGCGCCATCTTGCCGGCGTCAATCCAGCCCTGAATTACTGCTGCCCGACCGGCGGTCCAGTCGCGCAAAGTCGTTTCCAGATAGTCCTGGATCACCGGCGCGCCGTGCATCACCTCGCTGGCCCAGACTTTTGAACCGTTGGGATAGCGGCGCGAGATTTCCATTTTGGCATCAATATAGGCACCGATGCCTTCGGCCGGGCCGGGGGCGTCGTCCATGGCCTGCGCTGCCTCAAGCCAGATCTGGAAGATGCGCTCGACCACCCGGCGATAAAGCTCTTCCTTGCTGGCGAAATAATAATGCAGGTTGGCTTTCGGCAGGCCGGCAAGATCGGCGATCAGTTGCATGGTCGCACCGCCAAAGCCAGCTTCGGCAAAGACCGTTTCGGCGGCGTTCAGGATCGCCTCTTCGGTGGCGCGACGGTTTGCCTCGCGCCGCCCGATTTTTGGGCGTTCTGCGTCGGAACTCGTGTTCATCCTGGCCCGTGGTGCTGAATTTTTGTTGACCGGATGGTCAGAACGTGGCCTCCTGCAACCTGACCATATGGTCAGAAATGGATTCGTCGCAAGAGGGCCAAAGCCCCGAAGCCGACAGGGAGATCAATGACATGCCATCACCCGGAGAGAATCTCCGCATCGATTCCGCGCGCCTGTGGGACAGCCTTATGCAGATGGCGCAGATCGGCCCCGGCGTCGCCGGCGGCAATAACCGCCAGACGCTGACCGATGCCGATGCCGAGGGTCGCGCCCTGTTCAAGCTCTGGTGCGAAGAGGCGGGGCTAAGCCTTGGCGTCGACCGCATGGGCACCATGTTTGCCACCCGTGCGGGCGAGGACCCCGATGCTTTGCCGGTCTATGTCGGCTCGCATCTGGATACCCAGCCGACGGGCGGGAAATATGATGGCGTGCTTGGGGTGCTGGCCGGGCTGGAACTGGTGCGGACGCTGAACGATCTGGGCATCCGCACCAGGCATCCCATCGTGGTGACGAACTGGACCAATGAGGAGGGCGCGCGGTTCGCGCCCGCCATGCTTGCCTCGGGCGTTTTCGCCGGGGTGCTGGACCTCGACTATGCCTACTCCCGCAAGGATCAGGAAGGTCTGACCTTTGGCGACGAGCTAAAGCGCATCGGCTGGGTCGGTGAGGAAGAGGTCGGCGCCCGCAAGATGCACGCCTATTTCGAATATCACATTGAGCAAGGCCCGATCTTAGAGGCCGAGGGCAAGACCATCGGGGTAGTGACGCATTGCCAGGGGCTGTGGTGGCTGGAATTCACCCTGACCGGACGCGAGGCGCATACCGGCTCGACGCCGATGGACATGCGGGTGAATGCCGGACTGGCCATGGCGCGGATCTTTGAGATGGTGCAAGAGGTGGCGATGGCCGCCCAGCCCGGTGCGGTGGGCGGTATCGGACAGGTAAAGTTCAGTCCAAATTCGCGCAATGTGTTGCCGGGGAGCGTTGTCTTTACCGTGGATATCCGCAGCCCCGATCAGCCCAAGCTGGACGGAATGCGGGCCGAGATCGAAAAGCGCGCTGCCGCAATTTGCGCCGATCTGGGCGTTGGCTGCGCGGTCGAGGCCGTCGGCCATTTCGATCCCGTGACTTTTGATCCGGTGCTGGTCGGCCGGGTACGCTCGGCTGCCGAAAGGCTGGGGCTTGAGCATCGCGATATTATCTCAGGCGCGGGGCACGATGCCTGCTGGGCGGCTAAGGTGGCGCCGGCCACCATGATCATGTGCCCCTGTGTCGGCGGTCTGTCGCATAACGAGGCCGAAGAGATCAGCCCCGAATGGGCTGCCGCTGGCGCTGACGTGCTGCTGCACGCCGTGCTTGAGACGGCAGAGGTGGTCGCCTGACCGCATGAGCCGGTTCAGGGGCGTTACGCGTCCCGGACCCCAAAGATTTCTGGGAAACGGAGAGGGACTGAGGCATGAGCACGGTCATCAAGGGCGGCACCATCGTCACCGCGGATCTGAGCTATTCCGCGGATGTGCTGATCGAGGGCGGGCGGATTGTTCAGATTGGCGTGGGTCTGACGGGCGACACGGTTCTGGATGCGACGGGCTGCTATGTCATGCCTGGCGGGATCGACCCGCATACCCATCTGGAGATGCCCTTCATGGGCACCTATTCCAGTGACGATTTCGAAAGCGGGACACGCGGCGCCTTGGCGGGCGGAACCACGATGGTGGTGGACTTCGCCCTGCCTGCGCCCGGCGAAGGGCTGCTTGATGCGCTGAAGAAATGGGACAACAAGGCTGGGCGTGCCTGTTGCGACTACTCTTTCCACATGGCGATCACCTGGTGGGGCGAGCAGGTCTTTAATGAGATGCAGGCGGTGACCGAGCGCGGCATCAACACCTTCAAGCATTTCATGGCCTATAAAGGCAGCCTGATGGTGAATGACGAAGAGCTGTTTGCCAGCTTTCGTCGATGCGCCGAACTTGGGGCGGTCCCGCTGGTCCATGCCGAGAACGGCGATATCGTCGCCAGCATGTCCACCAGGCTGCTGGCCGAGGGGAACAAGGGTCCCGAGGCGCATGCCTATTCCCGCCCAAGCCAGGTCGAGGGCGAGGCGACGAACCGCGCGATCATGATCGCTGATATGGCAGGCGTGCCTCTATATGTCGTCCATACCTCTTGCGAGGAAAGCCATGAGGCGATCCGTCGGGCGCGGATGCTGGGCAAGCGGGTCTGGGGTGAGCCTTTGATTCAGCACCTGGTCCTGGATGAAAGCGAATATGCCAACCCCGATTGGGACCATGCCGCGCGGCGGGTGATGTCGCCGCCTTTCCGCGACAAGCGCCATCAGGACAGCCTGTGGGCCGGGCTTGCCTCAGGCAGTCTAAGCTGCGTTGCAACCGACCATTGCGCCTTTACGACCGAGCAAAAGCGCTTTGGCATCGGCGATTTCACCAAGATCCCGAACGGCACTGGTGGTCTTGAAGAGCGGATGCCCATGCTCTGGACCACGGGTGTCAGGACCGGGCGGTTGACGCCGAACGAATTTGTGGGGGTAACCTCGACCAATATCGCCAAGATCCTGAACATCTATCCGCAAAAAGGCGCAGTGCTGGTCGGCGCGGATGCCGATCTGGTGGTCTGGGACCCCGAGGCGCGCAAGGTCATCACGGCCTCGGCCCAGCAATCCGCCATTGACTACAACGTCTTTGAGGGGCGCGAAGTGGTCGGCCTGCCCCGATTTACGCTGACGCGCGGGGTCGTGGCCGTGACCGAGGGCAAGGTTGATACGCATGAAGGCCATGGCCGCTTTGTCGCGCGTCAGCCCAGGGGCGCAGTCGGTCAGGCTCTTTCCACATGGAAGGCGCTGACTGAACCCAGGCCGGTGCCGCGCGCCGGTATTCCGGCCAGCGGGGTGTAAGGTGGAGGCGGCACCTGTGGTCATCGAGGCCCGGCACCTGAACCTCACCTTTCCCACAGACGACGGCCCGGTCCATGCGCTAAAGGACGTGGACCTGATCGTTGAGGCTGGCGATTTTGTCAGCTTCATCGGCCCGTCGGGTTGTGGCAAGACGACGCTTTTACGCTGTATTGCCGCGCTGGAGACGCCAACCGGGGGCAGCCTGACCGTGCGCGGCATGACGGCCGATGCGGCACGGCAGGCGCGAAGCTATGGCTATGTCTTTCAGGCGGCGGGGCTATATCCTTGGCGTACCATCGCCGGAAACATCCGCCTGCCGCTTGAGATCATGGGTTATCCCAAGGCCGAACAGGCCGAGCGGGTTCAGGCAGTGCTGGATCTGGTCGAACTGGGTCAGTTCGGCCGCAAATTTCCCTGGCAGTTGTCCGGGGGCATGCAACAGCGGGCAAGCATCGCCCGCGCCCTGGCCTTTGACGCCGGGATTCTGCTGATGGATGAGCCTTTCGGCGCGCTTGACGAGATCGTGCGCGACCGCCTGAACGAAGAGCTGTTGCGGCTGTGGCAGCGTACCGGCAAGACCATCGTCTTTGTCACCCATTCGATCCCCGAGGCGGTCTATCTGTCCACCAAGATTGTTGTCATGTCGCCGCGTCCGGGGCGTATCGCAAAGGTGATCGAAAGCCCGCTGCCCCGGGTCCGGCCCCTGGATATCCGCGACACGCCTGAATTCATCCGCATTGCCCATGAGGTGCGCGAAAGCCTGCATGAAGGGGGGCGCCATGACTAAGGCTGCGGTCCTTATGCATGACATGGCCGGAAAGGATGCGACATGAACCGCGTCCTGCCGGTCCTGACCGTGCTGTTTGCGATCCTTGTGATCTGGTACGGCGCGGCGGTTATCCTGAACCGGGCGTGGGTGCTGGATCAGGCGGCGCGCTCGGGGACCGAGGTGGGTTTCGGCCAGATGCTGCACGAGACGATGACGCAGGAACGGCCGGTGCTGCCTGCGCCCCATCAGGTGGCAAAGGGGCTGTGGGACGGTATAGTCGGGCAAAAGATCACCTCGAAACGCAGCCTTGTCTGGCATGCCGGGGTAACACTGTCGGCGACGCTGGCCGGGTTTGCTCTGGGGACTGCCGCGGGCCTGCTGCTCGCCATCGGCATCGTCCACAACCGCGCGATGGATATGAGCGTGATGCCATGGGCCATTGCCTCGCAGACCATTCCCATCCTGGCGATCGCGCCGATGGTGATCGTGGTTCTGGCCTCGCTGGGGATCAAGGGGCTGCTGCCCAAGGCGCTGATTGCCGCCTATCTGAGCTTTTTCCCGGTGCTTGTCGGCATGGTCAAAGGCTTGCGGGCTCCGGACGGGATGCAGCTTGACCTGCTGCGGACCTACAGTGCCTCGCAGGGCCAGACCTTGCGGATGCTGCGATTACCGTCCTCGGTCCCCTATCTCTTTGCGTCGCTGAAGGTCGGGATTGCGGCGGCACTGGTCGGCACCATCGTGGCCGAGCTGCCGGCGGGCGCGACGGCGGGGCTTGGGGCGCGGTTACTGTCGGGCAGCTATTACGGCCAGACGATTCAGATATGGGCAGCACTGCTTGCCGCCGCCATCCTCGCCGCGGTCCTGGTGATGCTGATCGGCGCGGCTGAGCGGGCTACCCTGAAACGCATGGGGTTTGTGCGATGAGCTGGCAGGGCTGGGCCGCAATCCTTTTCTGGGCGCTTGCCCTTGCGCTGAACGTGCAGATCGCAAACCGGTACGGCAATGCGCGGTGGGCGCGGGTATTTGTGCCGACCCTGTTTGGCATCACGCTGCTGGTACTGTGGCAAGGTCTGGTGCGCGGGCTGGCGGTCAGCCCCGTGATCCTGCCTGCGCCAAGCGATATCGCGGCGCGCTTTGTGCAAAGCCTGCCATTGCTATGGGGGGACTTCACTCAGACGATCCTGAAAGGGGCGCTGTCGGGCTATGTCATCGGCTGCACGACAGCGGTTCTGACGGCCATCGCGGTGGACCGCTTTCCCTTTCTGCAGCGGGGGCTGTTGCCGGTCGGGAATTTTGTCGCCGCCCTGCCAATCGTCGGTATCGCGCCTATTCTGGTGATGTGGTTCGGTTTCGACTGGCAGTCAAAGGCGGCCGTGGTCGTGGTCATGGTATTCTTTCCGGTGCTTGTGAACATGGTCGCGGGGCTTGCTGCAACCGATGCGCTGCAACGCGACCTGATGCGGACCTATTCCGCAAGCTATCGTGACGCGCTGTTAAAGCTGCGCCTGCCTGCGGCGATGCCCTTTCTCTTCAACGGGTTAAAGATCGCGACCACGCTTGCCCTGATCGGTGCCATCGTGGCCGAATTCTTTGGCTCACCAACGCGGGGCATGGGCTTTCGTATCTCGACCGCTGTGGGGCAGCTGGATCTGCCGCTGGTCTGGGCCGAAATCGCCGTGGCGGCGCTGGCCGGCAGCGGGATTTTCGGCCTGATGACGCTTGCCGAAAAGGCAGTCACCTTCTGGCATCCCTCGCAGCGGGGGCGATGATTTCAACCAGCCCGGGCAAATCCGGCAACCAACAGTGGAGACGGGAATGAACAGATTGCTGATCGGAGCCGCTCTGGCGGCCCTCGCGGTGGGGGCAGCACAGGCCGAAGAGGTAAAGTTGCAGCTGAAATGGGTGACGCAAGCCCAGTTCGCTGGCTACTACGTCGCCAGGGACAAGGGGTTTTACGAAGAAGAGGGGCTTGAGGTCGAGGTCATGCCCGGTGGTCCCGATATCTCGCCCACGCAGGTCATGGCCGGTGGCGGGGCCGATGTAACGGTGGACTGGATGCCCTCGGCCCTTGCGGCGCGGGAAAAGGGACTGGCGCTGGTCAATATAGCCCAACCGTTCAAAAGCTCGGGGATGATGCTGACCTGTCTTAAGGAAAGTGGTGTCGCCGGGCCCGAGGATTTCCGTGGTAAGACGCTGGGTGTCTGGTTCGGCGGCAACGAATATCCATTCCTCAGCTGGATGGCGACGTTGAAGATTCCGACCGATGGCTCACCCCAGGGGGTGACGGTACTGAAGCAGGGCTTTAACGTTGACCCGCTTTTGCAAAAGCAGGCGGCCTGCATCTCGACCATGACCTATAACGAATACTGGCAACTGATCGATGCGGGGCTGAAGCCCGAAGATCTGGTGACTTTCAAATATGAGGATGAGGGTGTCGCCACGCTTGAAGACGGGCTTTACGTCATGGAGGACAAACTGACTGACCCGGCTTTTGTCGAGAAGATGGCGAAGTTCGTCCGTGCCTCGATGAAGGGCTGGAAATACGCCGAAGAGCACCCTGACGAGGCCGCCCAGATCGTCATCGACAATGACGAGACCGGCGCACAGACGCTGGAGGTGCAGGCCCGGATGATGGGTGAGATCGCCAAGCTGACGGCCGGCTCGAACGGGGCGCTGGACCCGGCGGACTATGACCGGACGGTAAAGGTGCTGCTGGGCGGTGGATCGGATCCGGTAATCTCGAAAGAACCCGAGGGGGCCTATACGCTGCAGGTCACCGACAAGGCGCTGCAATAAGCGCGACGGTGTTCATGCTGCTGCGCTGCGAAGGCGAGCCGTCCGAGATCTACCGCAAGGAAGGGTCAACGGTGCGTAAACGCAAAGCGTGCCGCAAGGCCATTGGAACAAGGGCCTCGATCCTGACGAGGGCGTGGGCCAATGCGCGCTGGTCGCTCGGCTTCGTGTATGACCAGTTCGCTTGGCCGCGTTCACGAACAGGCAAATCGCGCCGAGCTGTTCGACGAAGGACAGCTTCCGCTACGCAAAGATGGTGCCGGAGGTCGCGCCGAACTGGCGATGACAGGCCACACATTTGAAGCCCTTACGGGCCTGTCAGGTCGTAGACATCGGTGTATCCGCAGGCCGGACAGACCGGCGCGCCGTCTGTCTCAGGCCAGCGCCAGCCGGCAGAGCCGGCGATAGGGGCCTTGCCCGCCATCGGATATAATCGCCTTGAGCGAAAGTGTTCGTGCCGCCGCGGAGAGAAGAAAGTGCTTCGCCATGGAGGGCTTCCAGAGCCATAAAGTTCACATAATGTGCTCAAAGTCCACCACGTCAACATCATGGTGTGTTTGCTACCTAACACCGCGTTCTTGGACGTGACCATGTTCCACGCGCCGGGTGATCGCTCAACCCGTACTGTAAGGCGTAAATCAACCGCCGGCTCCGGTCACGGAATAATGTATGGGATTGTACCGCTTGCACGAGATGTTTCAGACAGCAACCGATCAATACTACTGCAAAAGTCCAATTTGAACATCGCAGGACGCAGATTGCACATAAGCACGGCAGTAGTTTTTCGCGGCTGCCGCTTTGATCTGTTGGCCCCTAATTTCTCTCCTCGGGTTGCGGTTGGCCTGCAGTTTCTGATGCGCTAACCTGGATGTGACTGCAAGTTGTTGATTGAAAACGCGAAGCTGTCATATCCAGGATACGCAAAACCCCGGACATAACCAGGTCATGTTGCCAAATGGCGGAGCCATAGCCTGATGCAGGCGATGTCAATGAAGCCGAGGAAACTGTCTGCGGTTTTGTCGTAACGGTGACCTGCCCCTGAACTTTCATCCAGCCGCGACCGGAGCCCGGTTAGTGTTTACGCCAATTGGCGCAGGTTGAGCAATCGCCCGACGCGCGGAGCTTTCATCTCGCGCAGCGGGGCGGGCG
>Ga0182743_1003783_pt1 | contig 11882 bp, 6 predicted proteins | sample eDN3rd30CKraftOP_FD_128522 | JGI IMG/M metagenome (GOLD analysis project Ga0182743, IMG submission 128522) | Enriched Organic Plus compost microbial communities from Emeryville, California, USA - eDNA 3rd pass 30_C Kraft OP (version 2) (version 2) ... | reverse complement strand
CTGCTTCAGTTCCTGTATGCGCTCATCTACGCGACTGATCCAGACAGGCGAAAGACGACTCCATTCTTCCCCAGTGGGGGCGTGATGTTTCGGCAGCCCGTCGAGCTGCGCAGCGATTTCGTCCAGTTGAAATCCCAACCGCTGGGCAAACACGATATAGGCCACTCGCCGCAATGTCGATCGGCGATAGCGGCGATGACCGGATCCGGTACGGATGGACTCGATCAAGCCGAGCGATTCGTAATAACGCAATGCCGAGGCATTGACCCCACTGCGCTGCGCGATAAACCCTATTGGAAGCAGGGCATCATCCCACTCGTCCATGTCGCAAACTCCTTTTATCACTTGACTTAAAGTTGACTTTAACTTTGAAAATACATTCCTTCAACGAGTAAATCGCGGGCACCTGTGCCCCGTGCGGCCGCTGCGGCCATGCTCATTCCTGGAATGTAAAGATGACATCGACCCTCAGCCCGCGCTGGTTCATGCGACTGGGTACGGCGGCCATAGCCCTGGCCGCCTCATTGGGCTTGACCGCCTGCGAACAGGCTGCCGAAGGCAAGGAGCAGGCCGCCGAGCCTCCCCCCGCCCAGGTAACCGTCGAACTTGTGGAACAACGGCAGATACAACAATGGGACACGTTCAACGGCCGCATTGCCGCCATGGAGAGCGTGGAGATCCGGCCGCGCGTGAGCGGCTATATCGACGCTGTGAACTTCCAGGATGGACAGCCGGTACGTAAGGGCCAAGTGTTGTTCACAATCGATGCAAGACCCTATCAGGCAGCGCTCGCCAGCGCCCAGGCACAGTTGCAACACGCCAGAGCGGCGGCGGCCTTGGCCCGGACACAGGACAAACGCGCCCGTGCGCTATTGCCTGACCGGGCAATCTCCGCAGAAGAAGCCGACAACCGTGCGAGCACCTTGGCACAAGCCCTCGCCGACGTACAGGCCGCCGAGGCGGCGCTTGCCACCGCGCAACTGGACCTGGACTTTACCGTGGTACGCGCGCCGATAGATGGGATAGTCGGGCGTGCGATGCTGACGGCTGGCAATCTAGCGCAGGCCAATACGAGCGTCCTGACCACACTGGTATCCCAGGATCCCGTTTATGTTTATTTCGATGCGGACGAGCAAAGCCTGTTGCGCAATAAACAGATTGCCCGCACCGCCGCCGACCGCAGCACAGACACCACACTCGTACGCATCGCCTTGGCAAACGAAGACAGCTTTGCACATCAAGGCACAGTGAGCTTCACCGACAATCGCCTCGATCCGCAAACCGGCACCCTGCGCGTGCGCGCCACGCTTCCCAATGCTCAAGGTCTGTTCACGCCTGGCATGTTCGCGCGCGTGCAGATGCAGACCCCCGCCAAATTCAACGCCATACTGATCGACGACAAAGCCGTCCTGACGGACCAAGACCGCAAGTACGCCTACGTGGTGGGTCAGGGCAACCGCGCCGAACGCCGCGAATTGCAGTTAGGCCGCCTGTTCGAGGGCCGGCGCATTGTCGAGTCAGGACTCCAGCCCGGCGACCAAGTGGTCGTCGCAGGCATGCAGCGGATCTACTACCCAGGAATGCCGTTGGCGCCCACCACACGCAACGACAAAGAACCAGCAAAACCCGCTTCGACAGATCGAGATCAGCCGCGAGACTCTGTCGCACAGTTACACGTCACGCCGTCCGCAAAAGAAACCGCCGCCCTGCGTCGGCCATAAATCGAGGCCGCCATGGATTTCTCAAAATTCTTCATCGATCGGCCGATCTTTGCGATCGTGTTGTCCATCATCATGTTCGCCGTGGGCCTGATTGCCATCCCGCTGCTGCCCTCGGGCGAATATCCCGAAGTCGTCCCGCCCAGCGTCGTCGTGCGCGCAACCTATCCCGGCGCCAACCCCAAAGAAATCGCCGAGTCCGTCGCCGTCCCGTTAGAAGAAGCCATCAATGGCGTAGAAGGGCTGATGTACATGAAGTCCGTCGCGGCTTCGGACGGCACCTTGCAAGTGGTCTCCACCTTTCGCCCTGGCACCGATCCCGACGATGCCACCGTACGCGTACAAAACCGCGTCAGCCAGGCCCAGAGCCGCTTGCCAGAGGAAGTGCGTCAATTCGGCATCACCACACAGAAGCAAACGGCAACGCCGTTGATGTATGTGGGATTGGCCTCTACCGATGGCCGTCTCGACACACTGTACCTGCGCAACTACATCACTATCAAAGTCAAAGACGAGCTCGCTCGTATCCAGGGTGTTGGCGATGTCGGCGTCTATGGCTCGGGCGATTATGCAATGCGTGTGTGGCTGGACCCCGACAAAGTCGCTGCCCGGCAACTCACCGCAAGCGAAGTGATTGCCGCCGTGCGCGAACAGAACGTGCAGGTCTCTGCCGGCCAGCTCGGCGCAGAGCCCAGCACCACGAACACAGACAAACTTCTGTCCATCAATGTGCAAGGCCGATTGAAAACCGAACAGGAATTCGGTGACATCATTCTGAAAACCGGCGCAGACGGACAGGTCGTGCGTCTATCAGATGTGGCTCGCATCGAGCTGGGAGCCAGCGACTACACCTTGCGCGCCTCATTGAATGGCCAGAACATGGCCGCACTGGGGATCTTTCTCACGCCCGGCGCCAACGCCCTGAAGGTGGCAGAGGAGGTTTACCAGACCCTGGATCGCTTATCCCGCGATCTGCCTCAGGCGACCTCGTTCGAATACTTGTGGGACCCGACCGTATTCGTGCGCGAATCCATCACGGCCGTTCAGCATACCCTGATAGAGGCGGTCATCCTGGTCGTGCTGGTCGTCATCGTGTTTTTACAGACTTGGCGCGCGTCGATCATCCCGCTCTTGGCCGTGCCGGTATCCATCGTAGGCACATTCGCGTGGCTGCTGCTGCTCGGCTATTCCATCAATACGCTGACCTTATTCGGCTTGGTCCTGGCCATCGGTATCGTCGTCGACGACGCTATCGTTGTCGTGGAAAACGTAGAACGCTTTATCGAAAAAGGCCACAGTCCGCGCGATGCAGCCCACCTGGCGATGAAAGAAGTGTCCGGCCCCATCATCGCCATTGCATTGGTGCTGTGCGCCGTCTTTGTGCCGATGGCCTTTCTGGATGGCATCACTGGACAGTTCTACAAACAGTTTGCCGTCACGATTGCGATCTCCACCGTGATCTCCGCCATCAACTCTCTCACGCTGTCGCCGGCACTAGCGGCAAAGCTGTTGCAGGGCCACGGCGCACGCAAAGATGGATTGGCGCGCGTCATTGACTGGAGTCTCGGCTGGTTCTTCAAACGCTTCAATCGCGGGTTTGACCGCAGCGCGCAGGCCTATGAACACACGGTAGGCCGTTCGTTCAAGAAACGAGGGATCGTATTTGCCGTCTACATCGCACTGCTCGCAGGCACAGCTGTACTTTTCAATAACGTGCCCGGCGGATTCATCCCGATGCAGGACAAGCTTTACCTGTTTGCTGGGGCCAAGCTGCCCGAAGGCGCCTCGCTGCGCCGCACCGACGAAGTCACGCAGGAACTCACACGTCGCGCGCTTCAAATAGACGGTGTGCAATCCGTGTCCGCGTTCGCAGGCCTGAACGCTTTGCAAACCACCAACACCCCGAACCTGACCAGCGCCTATGTCACCCTCAAACCCTTTGGCGAGCGCAGCCGGGACGCCACGGAAATCAGTGCAGAACTGAACAACGCGCTAGGCACAATGGAAGGCGGCTTCGGTTATGCGCTCATGCCGCCTCCCATACAAGGCCTGGGCAATGGATCGGGCTATTCCCTGTTTCTGGAGGATCGCGCCGGCCTGGGTTATGCAGCTTTGCAGCAGGCCATGAATGCCTTTCAAGCCGAGATCGTCAAGACACCTGGCATGAGCTATCCCGTGAGTGCCTACCAATCCAACATCCCCCAGCTGGAAGTCAAAGTGGATCGCACCAAAGCCAAAGCACAAGGCGTGGCGCTCAACGATCTCTTTCAAACATTACAAACATATCTTGGGTCCGTCTACGTCAACGACTTCAACGCTTTCGGCCGCGTCTATCGCGTGATGCTGCAAGCCGATGCCAACTACCGGCAAACCGCTGAAGACATCGGCAAACTGCAGACGCGCAATAGCGATGGACAGATGGTGCCTATCGCGTCCATGGTGACGGTGGTTCCCACCTACGGTCCCGATCCGGTCATGCGATACAACGGTTTTCCTGCAGCCGACCTGATAGGCGACGCCGATCCGCGCATCCTGTCTTCGGCCGAAGTCCTGGCCAAGCTGCAAGACATTGCGCAGAGGACATTACCGCGCGGCATCGAACTGGCGTGGACAGAGATGAGTTATCAACAGGTCGAACAGAGCGATGCGGCGGTTGTCGTATTCGCGCTAGCGGTGATGCTGGTCTTTCTCGTCCTCGCCGCACTATACGAAAGCTGGACCATGCCGCTGGCTGTCATCCTCATTGTTCCCGTGTGTATTTGCGCGGCGCTTTTCGGCGTGTGGCTATCGGGAGGCGACAACAACATCTTTGTTCAAGTCGGTCTGGTTGTGCTCATGGGATTGGCATGCAAGAACGCCATCCTGATCGTGGAGTTCGCGCGCGAACTGGAAATGCAGGGCGCCAGCATTCTTGACGCCGCTCGCACCGCTTGCCGCTTGCGTCTGCGTCCCATCGTCATGACATCCATAGCGTTTATTGCTGGCGCAGTGCCGTTGCTGATCGGGCAGGGCGCAGGCGCCGAGGTACGCGCTGCGACGGGCATCACCGTCTTCTCCGGCATGCTGGGCGTCACGCTCTTCGGTCTGTTTCTCACCCCTGTGTTCTATGTCACGCTACGCAAACTCAGCGGCACTCAGCTCAAGCCGCACGACAATGCCGCCACGCAAGGCGCAGCAACCCAACGCCACCACCCAGAAGCACCGGAGCAGGCTCATGGCTAAGTCCCTAACGATGCGCAGCCTGGCTATCGTATGCAGCCTCATCGTAACGGGTTGCGCAGTGGGCCCGGACTTTCATAGCCCGGCTGCCTCCGTGCCCACCTCGGCGCAATTCGCACGCTACGAGGCCGGCGAGGCCAAACCATCTGGCAGCGTGAGCTTGCCGGCCTTCGATGTGCGTGACGCAGGCTTCTGGACTCTGTTTGGCGACGAGCAGTTGAGCGCTCTCGTGCAACAGGCCTTGAGCGGCAACCGCGACTTGCATGCAGCCTACGCTAGATTGCAAGGCGCCGATGCGCTGCTGAACGAAACGCAGTTCGACCGTTTTCCTACGGTAACCATGAGCGGCGAAGCCGCTCAGCAAAAACTCAGCGAAGACCAACTGAGTCCTGGCCAGCCGCGCTCTGCGCGCAGTTACAACGCCCAGATCCAAGCAAGTTGGGAATTGGACCTCTACGGCCGCGTACGGCGTACGGTAGAAGCACAGCAAGCGCAGCAACAAATGACGCAAGCCGATTTGGCCGCGTTGCAAGTCGTCATCGCCGCCCAAGTCGCAGATACCTATACACAGCTGCGCGGTACGCAACTGCGCCTGCAGATCGCGCTGTCGCACGCGCAGAACCAACGCGATACGGCGCAGCTGGTGGAGCGCCGGCTACATGCCGGGATGGGCACAGAACTAGACCAAAGCCGTGCGCAGGCGCAACTGCAAAGCACGCTGGCGCGCCTGCCCGCGTTGCAGGCACAGATCTCCGTACTGCAACACCGACTCGCGGTGCTGTTGGGTGAACCCCCAGAGAGCCTCATTGCACGGCTGGACGCGGTACAGCCCTTGCCACAAGTGCCGCCGATGTTGGACCCAGGCACACCTGCAGAATTGCTGCGCCGCCGGCCCGATATCGCAGCAGCGGAAGCGCGGTTGCACGCGGCCACCGCCCGTATCGGCATCGCCACCGCCGATCTCTTTCCGCGCTTATCGCTGGGCGGTCTGTTAGGCAGTTTCGCCTTGAGCGGGCATACCATGTTCAACGCCAATACAGAAACGAGCAGCGTTTTTCTGGGCGTGGACTGGTCCTTTCTCGACATCGGGCGCGTGCGTGCACGCATCGCCGCCAGCGAGGCGGGCGCTTCCGAGGCGCTGGCCAATTATCAACAGACCGTGCTAGGTGCGTTGGAGGAAACGGAGAATGCGTTGGTGCGTTTGAATAGAAATAGAGACGAACTGCAAACGCTGCAGGCCGCCGCACAGCAGCGCAACAAAGCAGAGCATCTCGCTCAACGCATGTACCAGAGCGGCACTCTGGGTTTATTCGAAGTCCTCGACGCCCAACGCGAGCAACTGGACGCACAAGACATGGTGGCTGAAAGCCAGACCAATGCAGTGCGTTCCAGCATCGCCGTATACAAAGCCATGTCCGGCCGGTGGGATCAAGCGGCAGATCTACAGCGATATGCCAAGAACTGACGATAAAAAAGGAGCCGCTGCCCGCGGCTCCTTGAATCAATTCGCATGCCGCTGAGGAAACACTAGACTCCCATCAGCGCCATCCTCATCACGCATCAATATTCGACGCCGACAACGCATGCGTTTCAATAAACGCACGACGCGGCTCGACATCATCACCCATCAAGGTCGTAAACACCTCGTCGGCCGCGATCGCGTCTTCGATCTTCACGCGCAGCAGACGGCGGACCTTGGGATCCATCGTGGTTTCCCACAATTGGTCGGGGTTCATCTCACCCAGGCCTTTGTAGCGCTGCTTCGAAATACCGCGTTCGGCTTCGCTGCGCAGCCATTGCATGACCTCGCGGAAATCCGATACGAACTGCTCTTTGCGCTTGTCGCCTTCGCCACGCGCCACCAGTGCACCCGCGCCGATCAAGCCCATGAAGGTCTTGGCCGATTTGGCCAGCACTGCATAATCCGCGCCCTGCACGAAGTCTGCGTCAATGACACTGACCCGCACATTACCGTGATGCATGCGACGTACCATCAGACGATATTGCTCGTGCGCTTCGTCGAACTCGGCGCTGACTTCCACACCGTTGCCAGCGACCGCGCCACGCAACGCTTCGGTCAAACGCTGTGCGGATGCGTTGGCGGCGTCAGCCGATGACAAGTCGATTTCTACGCCTTCTGCCATCGCCGACAAGGCGTCCACATCGAACAGTCGCGACAAACGAGCGATCACAGCATCGGCCAGCACGTATTGACGTGCGAGCTCTGCCAGGGCTTCTCCGGTAATCGGTGCGGCGCCTTGCGAGGGCGTCAGCTGCGCGTCTTTCAACGCCAGCTGCAGCATGAATTGGGCTTCTTCCTGGTCGTCTTTCAGGTAGCGCTCTTCGCGGCCGACCTTGACCTTGTAGAGCGGCGGCTGCGCAATGTACACGTAACCACGTTCGATCAACTCAGGCATCTGGCGATACAAGAGCGTCAAGAGCAGCGTGCGAATGTGTGCGCCGTCAACGTCCGCGTCGGTCATGATGATGAGGCGGTGATAACGCAGTTTTTCCACGTTGAAATCCGGCCCGATGCTCGTACCCAATGCCGTGATCAAGGTCGCGATCTGTTCGCTGGCGATCAGACGGTCAAAGCGCGCCTTTTCGACGTTGAGCACCTTGCCGCGCAGCGGCAAGATGGCCTGGAATTTACGGTCGCGGCCTTGCTTGGCCGAGCCGCCTGCCGAGTCACCCTCGACGATGTACAGCTCGCACAAGGCGGGATCTTTTTCCTGGCAATCGGCGAGTTTGCCGGGCAGTCCAGCGCCCTCGAGCACGCTCTTGCGGCGCGTCATCTCACGCGCTTTACGAGCGGCTTCGCGCGCGCGTGCAGCCTCGATGATCTTGCCGCACAGGGCTTTCGCGTCATTGGGGTTTTCCAGTAACCAGCTTTCCAGCGTACGTGCGACGGCTTCTTCGACAGCGGGACGGACCTCGCTGGACACGAGCTTGTCTTTGGTCTGGCTGCTGAACTTGGGCTCGGGCACCTTGACCGACAACACGCAGGCCAGGCCCTCGCGCATATCGTCGCCCGAGGTTTCGACCTTGGCTTTCTTGGCCAATTCGTTGTCGGCGATGTACTTGTTGATGATGCGCGTCATGGCTGCGCGCAGACCCGTCATATGGGTACCGCCATCACGCTGCGGGATGTTGTTGGTAAAGCACAGCACGGTTTCGCTGTACGAGTCGTTCCATTGCATCGCGACTTCGACACCGACCGGCACACCACCGGCGCTGGACTCGGCCGTCACAGCGAAGACGTTCGGATGCAGCACGGTTTTGGAACGATTGATGTATTCCACAAAACCACGCACGCCGCCGGAAAACGCGAAGTTTTCCTCTTTGCCCTGACGCTGGTCGATCAAACGGATCTTCACACCGTTATTCAGGAACGACAGCTCGCGCAAGCGCTTGGACAGGATCTCGTAGTGATATTCAATGTTGTTGAAGATGATCGGGTCGGCCAGGAAACGGACTTCCGTTCCGCGCTTGTCCGTCGTACCGGTCACCGCCAAGGGCGCCACGCGCTCGCCTTGGCGAAACTCCATCTGATGCACTTCGCCATTGCGGCGAATCGTCAAACGCAGCCACTCCGACAAGGCGTTCACGCACGACACACCCACACCGTGCAGGCCGCCGGACACCTTGTACGAGTTCTGGTCGAACTTGCCGCCCGCGTGCAACTCGGTCATGACGATTTCGGCGGCACTGCGGCCAAACTCATCGTCTTTGTGCACATCGGTAGGAATGCCACGACCGTTATCAGAGACGGAAATTGAGTTATCCGTATGGATGGTCACCACGATGTCGTCGCAATAACCCGCCAAGGCTTCGTCGATGGCGTTATCCACCACCTCGAACACCATATGATGCAAGCCCGTGCCGTCGGAGGTGTCGCCGATGTACATGCCCGGGCGTTTGCGTACGGCCTCCAGCCCTTTGAGCATCTTGATCGAATCGGCACCATAGCCGGTGTTCTCGGGATTGCTGTTCTGCTGATCTGACATGTTTATATCGCTAACACTTCAAAAAACGGCCTTGCGGCCAGAGCGCGGCGGGCGGTAGAGCTACGCGCCCCCGCGGCATCAACCCATGGATGAAAATTAAATCCGCATGGGCATGACGACGTACTTGAACTGGTCGTCATCGGGCAAGGTGAGCAACGCCGACGCATTGGCATCGGGCATCACCGACCACTGAATGTTTTCAGCCTTGACGTTGGACAACACGTCCAACAGATAGCTGACATTGAAACCGACATCCAAGGGCTCATGGCCGTAGTCGATATCGAGTTCTTCCTGGGCTTCTTCTTGTTCCGCGTTGGAAGAAGAAATCTTCATCAGGTTTTGCGCCAACTGCAGGCGTACGCCCTTGAATTTATCCGTCGTCAAAATCGCCGCACGTTGCAAGCTGCCTTGCAGTGCCTCGCGGCTGATGATGAACTGGCGCGTGTAGTTCGACGGAATCACTCGCGTGAAATCGGGGAACTTGCCTTCGACCAGCTTGGACACGAGTTCGACTTCGCCGAAACGGAAGCGAATCTGGCCCGGCGCCACGTCGATAGATACCGGCTCGTCCGAGTCCTCGAGCAGGCGCTGCATTTCCAGCACGGTCTTGCGCGGCACGATGACCTCGTGACGCTGGGCAATGCCCTCGGCCTCGGTCGCGCAATGCGCCAGACGGTGGCCATCGGTCGCCACCGCGCGTACGCAGCCGGCTTCGAATACCAGCAACATGCCGTTCAGGTAATAGCGAATGTCCTGCTGCGCCATGGCAAAGTGGACCATGTTCAGCAAATGACGCAAGGTACGCTGCGGCAGCGTCAGCGACACATCCCATTTCTCGGGCTGAGCCACCGTGGGAAACTCGCTGGCAGCCAGCGTTTGCAAAGCAAAGCGGCTCTTTGCCGATTGCACCGACAGCTTGTTGCTGGCCAATGCCAGTTTTACCTCGCCCGTATCGGGCAGCGCCTTCAAGATGTCCAGCAGCTTGCGCGCGGCCACCGTCGTGGACTCGTTGTCCTGCCCCACACCAAAATCCGCGTGCGTGGTGATTTGCACTTCTAGATCGGTGGCAATGAAAGCAACCTTGCTGCCTTCTTTGCGCATGAGGATGTTCGCGAGGATGGGCAGGGTATGGCGTCTTTCGACGATTCCCGCCACTGTCGACAGCGGTTTCAGCAATGCATCGCGCGTGGTTTGTACGAGTTGCATGTTCATCCTTTTAGAGTTTGTTCCAACACGTGCAGGGTATGGTTCAGCTCTGCCTGCTTGGCGCGGGCATCAGAGATCTTGCGCACTGCGTGCAGCACGGTCGTGTGATCACGGCCGCCGAATAGATCGCCGATTTCGGGCAGGCTCTTTTGGGTTAGCTCCTTGGCCAGGTACATCGCGACCTGACGCGGCAAAGCAATATTGGCCGGCCGCCGTTTCGAATACATGTCGGCGACCTTGATTTTGTAGAAATCCGCCACGGTTTTCTGGATATTTTCCACCGTGATCTGGCCATTCGATACGGACAGCAGGTCTTTGAGTGCTTCTTTGCACACATCGACCGACACCACATCGCGCCCGTGAAAACGGGCATAGGCCAGGACTTTGCGCAAGGCGCCTTCGAGCTCGCGCACGTTGCTGCGCAAGTGTTTGGCGATAAAGAAGGCGACTTCTTCAGGCATTGGCACGCCTTCGGATTCGGCCTTGCGCAGCAGAATGGCCACGCGCATTTCCAGCTCGGGCGGCTCGATCGCCACCGTCAGGCCGGAATCAAAGCGCGAAATCAAACGGCTGTCGATACCCGCCAATTCCTTGGGGTAGGTATCGCTGGTGATGATGATCTGCTTGCGCTGCGCTACCATCGCCTCGAACGCATAGAAGAATTCTTCTTGCGTGCGGCTTTTGCCCGAGAAAAACTGAATATCGTCGATCAGCAGCAGGTCCAGCGAGTGGTAGTAGCGCTTGAAGTCGTCAAACGCCTTGCGCTGATAGGCCTTGACCACGTCAGACACATACTGGTCCGCATGGACATAGCGCACGCGCACGCCCGTGCCCGCCGCCACCATGGCGTTGCCAATGGAGTGAATGAGGTGAGTCTTGCCCAGTCCTACGCCACCGTACAAAAACAGCGGGTTATAGGAAATGCCGGGATTTTCAGCCACCTGCAATGCCGCCGCGCGGGCCAATTGATTGGCCTTGCCGGTAACGAAGTTTTCAAAGGTCAAATCGGTGTTCAGGCGCGAACGTTCGTACACCACACCGGCGGCATCGGCCTGCATCGCAGCCGCCACATTGACAGCAGGTGCGGCAGGAACAGGCGTAACAGCCGCTGGGGCTGGCGGCGCCGCCGCGGCAATCGCGGCGCCGACCGCGACTGGGCCCGGCGGTGCGGCGCTGGGCGCCGGCGCCCGGGGGGCGGTCGGAATACGGGCTGCCGCGCCATTGGCGGGCAATTCGAACGCCACCTGTACCGGCCGCTGAAACCATTCAGCCGCCAATGCCTCGATCTGGTGAGAAAAGTTCTTGCGCACCCAATCCAGCTTGAAGCGGTTGGGCGCGGCTACGCGCAACACTGCCTGCGTTTCGTCGTACGCAAGCGGTACCAGCGGCCGTATCCAGGCGCTGATTTGCTGAGGGGGGAGTTCCTGCTCTAGACGACTGACGCAGGTCTGCCAGAATTCTTTCATGTCGCTCTTATTCAAACCTCGATTCTACCTTGGTTAGGGGTAGGTTATCCACAGGCTATTCTGGTCCCTTCACTGTTCCTTTGCCGTAACTGTTTGACAAAGCAGAGAAAACTTGCTGAAATGATGGGCTTTTCCGAATTCTGTCTGTCAGAAGGTTCTTTTTACTACGCCTGAGAGGCCCCGCGCCCCTTAGCCATTATGTAGGCCAACGCACTATGCACTGGTCAGGAACCCGTCGGGCAGGTCCCTTCTGACTTTTGTTCTTT
>Ga0182743_1003782_pt1 | contig 11883 bp, 14 predicted proteins | sample eDN3rd30CKraftOP_FD_128522 | JGI IMG/M metagenome (GOLD analysis project Ga0182743, IMG submission 128522) | Enriched Organic Plus compost microbial communities from Emeryville, California, USA - eDNA 3rd pass 30_C Kraft OP (version 2) (version 2) ... | reverse complement strand
GAGGTAGAACGGTGGATCAAGTCGGAAGTGGAGAAAGGAGGGCGCGCCTCGGACCTCTATCCGCCGGACGAAACGGCTGTGGCGCGTTTCCGTGCAGCTCAGCAGAAACAAAGCTGGTCAGATGAGGCGGGCCGACCGGCGCGCCGCGACGACGGGACATAACGAAAACGGAAGGCAGACATGGGCTCGGTGGAACTGCGCGGTGTGAAGAAGAGATTTGGCGGCCACACGGTCATCCATGGTGTAGACTTGGCAATTGACGACGGCGAGTTCGTGGCGCTGGTCGGTCCCTCCGGCTGCGGAAAGTCGACCTTGCTGAGGATCGTCGCGGGGCTGGAAGACGCATCCGAAGGCGAAGTCTCGATCGCCGGCTACGTCGTCAACGATCTGACGCCTCGCGAACGAAACATTGCAATGGTCTTCCAGAGCTATGCGCTTTACCCGCATATGAACGTCGCGGAAAACATGGCGTTCAACTTGAAACTCTCCGGCAAATCGAAAGCGGAGATTGAACAGCGGATTGCGGAAGCGGCCCGCATGCTCGACCTCAGCACGCTCCTCAAGCGTAGGCCGTCGCAGCTTTCCGGTGGTCAGCGGCAGCGCGTCGCGATGGGACGCGCCATCGTCCGCAATCCTTCCGTCTACCTCTTCGACGAGCCGCTTTCCAACCTCGACGCCAAGCTGCGCGTGCAGATGCGTTCGGAAATCAAGGCGCTGCACCAGAAGGTTCACACGACCGCCATCTATGTAACCCATGACCAGATCGAGGCAATGACGCTTGCAGACCGTGTCGTCGTTCTCAATGGCGGTCGCATCGAGCAGGCCGGCCGGCCTATGGAACTCTACCGGCGTCCGGAAAACCTGTTCGTCGCGGGCTTCATCGGTTCGCCGGCCATGAACTTCATCGACGCCACGGGTACGTTGACGCCTGATGGGCCGGTTGCGCGGTTGGGCGATGGCACGGAAATCCGCCTCGAAAGGGCTTTGCCGGTCAAAGAAGGCCAGCCGCTGGTCATCGGCCTGCGGCCGGAGAACCTGGCGCTGAATGGGGAGGGGACAGCTTTGTCTGGCCCGATTCAGCTGATCGAGCCGACAGGTGCACAGACGCATATAGTGTTTAAGCTCGCCGGGCAGGGTATCGCCAGTGTGGTAGATGGGTCCCTGGAGTTCGGCTTTGGTGAAAATTTCAAAGCTGCGATTGCACCGGCTTTAGTGCATGTCTTCGACAAGGCCACCGGACGGCGCGTGTGATATTCCAAAGCCGCCGCCATCAGCCACAGGCGGGGAACTCCGGCGCGCCAGGGCAGTTCTTTTGGCGCATTGCTGTTGAGCGGCAACTGTAAGAAATGCACTGGCGTGGGCGGGCTTGGCTTCTTTTAATGTGAGAATCTTGGACGTCAGATTCTCAAGTAACTGCATTTGAGAAGAGTCTCTCGACACGCGCGCGTCGGGGAAGGCGGACAGCCGCCATTTTCCCCAAAGCCTTGGGTAATATGGATAGGTGCTCTGGTGTTGGGTCGATCCACCAGATGAAGACATTCGGCCTTGACATCTGCATCATCTCCGCGATGTCACGATAGCTAGTCCCATATTTGTACCAGCACACGCATAACAGGATGACATCAATGGGAAAGCGGCGGCGCTTGAACAGGGACACCTGGAGGGCTCCTCCATGAACCGCCCCGACGCGGTTAATGCAACAGTTCTGCCTGATCGCATCGTCATTGACGGCAGCCAAATGAACCGGGAGGCAATCATTGCCTGTGATGGCGATAGAAGGCTTCGGGATCACGACGAGAGGTGAAGCCGATCCGAATCCAGCAGAGCCGCTATCTCAATAATCGTATTGAGCAGGATCACCGGCGCATCAAACGCCGGATCCCATCCATGCTCGGCTTCAAATTTACCTCCTGCGCTGCAACCATCCTATCCGGCATTGAAAAGATCCATATGATGCGGAAGCGGCAGGCGAGCTACGCCTATAATCCCGCTCCATCACTCGCCGAGCAGTTCAGCATGAACGTCAGCCATGCAGGATCTCCGTTCTCTCATTCCGCATCAGTCAGGGCGATGTCTGCGAGCCGTCTTTGTGAAAGCATCCGGAAGCTGACAACGGTGTTGATCAGGTTGACGATGCGGCTGGTGAATTGATCGCGGTATGTGAGAAAGGGACAAGCATCGCGAGGGTCATCGCGTTTGCCATGACTGCTAGTGCCCCGATGAGGATCAATGCGATGCGGTCTAGCCCAAACAATAAGCGGTTGGCGGCGGCGAAAACCGCATCGAGCTTTAGCTCGCAGCCGCGTCTGCATGGCGCGCGGGAGATTTCCTCTTCTGTCCCCGCCTGAAGGGCACAAACACCAGTTCGCGCAGCCCCCAATATAGAAGTGTCGACGTAAGCGCGATGAATACGCATTCTCTGGACGCGAAGCGGCCTATCCGGAGTTTGCCGCATAGACGCGTAGCCAGTTTTCCATCCACAGCTTCGCGATTTCCTCTCTGGAGTGTGTTGGTATTAGACAATACATCCTCGCTGGATCCTCAGGCAGCCGATCCCAATCAGATCGGCCTTCGCCAAGCTCAAGGCGAACAGTACGCCTCCATTGAAGCATGGAGCCGGATCACGGTGTCGACGGCTGCATGAAAAATCGGCAAGTGGTGTCTATTCGCCTGGCGCTCAATTAAGGCGACGGTATCCTTTAATGCTGCCTTTACAATGGCTTCGCGGTGGATTGCGTACGAAAGCGCTTTCCGCAGCGCAACGTCGTTCAAAATGGGATGGGAGGGATTAAGCCATAAATTCATAACACCGAAATTAGAGACAAAGTGACACCGGGGTCCTTTCCCAAAAACTCGGCTACTATCAGGCCTTACAATTAGATAGGTTTGCTGGCGCTTCCTAAGAACATAGTGCTTGCCTCGCCATAGTTCGAGTACTCACCGTGCCTATATGCACTCATGCGACTGAATACATGTTAAATTAACATCTGTGCTACACAGCCTTAATTGATCGCCAGCGAGGGTAACCATAGTACGAGTTCCGGAAAAATAGAAATTAGCGCCGTCACCACGCACATTACAGCGAAGAATGGTAATGCAGCAAATCCGATCCTGCCGATCGATTCGCCGGTAAGCCCTTTCAAGACAAATAGGTTCAGACCGACGGGAGGTGATATCATCCCCATCTCGATATTGAGAATGATAAAAATGCCCAGCCAAAGCGGATCGTATCCGAGCGCCGTCACGAGCGGATAGACGAAAGGCAAGGTCATTACCATTATGGGCAGGCCGTCGACCACGATCCCAAGCACCAGATAGAATACAGCCAAGATTAGGATCAATTGTAGAGGTGGCAAATGCATCTGACCGATTGCGTCGGCGATCTGGTTAGGCAAATGCATGAAACTCATCGCCGACGTAAGAAAGGCGGCCGACACCAATAATATGCACACCATGCAGGACGTGCGGATCGCACTTGCCAAAGCTTGCGCCAATACTGCGAAACTGAAACGTCGCTTGAGTGCTGCTATCACGACCGTCATTGCCAGACCAATGGCTGCTGACTCAGATGGCGTCGCCAAGCCGAGATAGATCGACCCCATGATCACGACAAATACGCTGGCCGTAGGCACGACATCAGAAAGCAAGGACAAGAACGAAACCCGATCGCTGTCGCCCCGCTCCGACTGCACTGAGCCGGCTACCGACGGATTTATCAAGGCAACGATCATAATAAAGAGCGACGACAGCCCTGCAACCATAAGACCCGGCACGATACCAGCGACAAATAGATCCGCTATGGATACTTCGGCCAGCACACCGTATATTATAAGAGCTGTCGATGGTGGAATCAGTATCCCGAGAGTACCCGCGCCCGCCAGCGAGCCGAGCGCAAGATTGCGCGAATAGCCGCTCGCTGCCAGTACTGGCAACGTTATCCTTGCGATCGTGGCAGTGGTGGCCGCGGACGAACCGCTGACTGCCGCGAAGGCGGTACATCCGATGACATTAGAATGAAGCAGCTTGCCAGGCAGCCACTTGATAAGGGGAGCGATCCCGCGAAACAATTCTGCCGCCAAATTTGTTCGATAGTATATTTCTCCCATCCAAACAAAGAGGGGTACCGCCGAAAGCTCCCACATCTTGGAACTGTTCCAGAACGTAGTCTGGAGGAGGAGGCCAATGCGGTCAATCGGGAACCCTGCCACCCACCAAAGCCCCAACGCGCCCAGAAAGGTCAGAGCAAGAAATATCCACATCCCGCTGCACAAAAGAACAAGCATCGCTACGATGAGGAAAATTGTACTTAAGGCTATGTCAGACATCGACGACTTCTTTCTGAAGCTCGTCTCCCGAAACCAAGCCAGTGACAATCAGCAGAATTGAAGATATGGCCTGAACTGCAAAGATGACGAGCCCGAGGACGGCGACAGCCATCGGAATCCACAACGGAACCTCGGCTATCGTGCGGCTCAAGATGCCGCGCGTCCAATAACGACTACCGGCTTCAGCGAAGTAAAGGGCGATGAACGTACTTATAGTGATCGCAGTGGTGAGCAACACGACTTCTACGAGGCTCTTCATTGAGCTGTTTAGGAAATTCAAAAGGATCATCACCCTTAGATGTCCGTGACGGCGATATGTCGGACCAAGCCCAAGGAATGTCAGCGCGACCATGGCGTATCCGACAAACTCGTCCAGTACAAATGTGGAACTAGCAAAGAATGAACGCAGTAATATCTCGAGCAGGATGTGCATGAGCATGAAGAGGACTGAAAAGCACGCTAGTCCCTCCGCTATACGTGATAGCAGGCCCGCTAGTCTGTCGAAATAGGTTGCGAAAGCGGTCATCACTCAGCACTTGTCGCTTATCGGATACGACCCTGATACTCGGCTAGAAACCTCGCGCCGACTTCTCCTGCCTTAGCTTGCCAGTTTGCGACCAGGGGCTCAGAAATCTGACGGAAAAAGGACATTAAATCCGACGGGACGTTTTCTTGCTTCACCAAAGTTACATTGTTTTCCGAAAGCCTCTTGTATTCTAAATCCATGATTTCGGCGATCATGCCGTGCGACCACTGTTCCGTTTCGACTCCGGCCTCCAGAATCGCAGCTCGTATATCCTCCGGAAAGCTCTGCAGCAGGTCTGCGTTTATCACTGCTGCATTCTGACTAACATGGGAGCCAAAATCCATGAAATGAGGTACGTCTTTGGCCGGCAAGCCGAGCGACAGTCCTTGAATGGATGTGTGTACGGCATCGAGAGCGCCCGTCATGAGCTGAGGTACAACGTCTGCCCAGCTCAGTTGCACAGGTGCCGATCCCGCGGCCTTGAACAATTCAGCTGTGATCGGCTGTGTCACGCGCACACGCAATCCCTTTAGATCCTCGGCGGTCTGGATCGGCTGATCTGACCATAAGCCGATCGGTGGCCAGATAGTGAAGTATAGTGGAACTATATTATCTTCCTTCATCACGTCCGTGAGATAGGGCTTGGCAACCTCCTGCATGACGATGGCCTGCGAGAGGCTGATGCCAAAGAACGGCAGATTCGTCATGGAATAGAGGGGACTATGTCCGGCCCCTACCTCAAGCGGAAAATTCGCGAGTGAAACTGCGCCCGTTCCAACTGAATCGATTACATCCTCGGATTTGATACCCAGGGCTCCACTGAAGTGAACAACAACCCTAACCCGGCCGCCGGTCTTCTCAGCGACAAGTTCGGCGAAATGAGCATCGGCGCGCCCGACGATTGAGTTCGTGTTGTACTCGTTCGCCATGTCGAGCGTATATTCCTGAGCCGTGACATGCGTGATACTGCATGCGGCTACCAACGTAAGTCCAAGTGCCCGTGCAAACATTTGCAACGCTCCCTTTGATGCCATGCCAGTTCCCTTTTTTTTTCGGATCGCCCGCAGCGGTCCACTGATTGGCAGGTCGGCCTAGTTGTTTGCCTAAATTTGGAGTCGACAGAAGATCCCGACAGCCAACATTGGAGGTTCTGTGGTCCAACGTATGCCGGCATTGTCCTCGATTCCACGCAAGCCGATCATATTCGGAATTCCGCCGACGCGCCCCATACCGCGAAAGTTGATCAGCCACCATGATCCACCTTTGACTATGATGCGGCTTTTTGTGATCACACAGTGCGATCTAGGTAACATTTTGTCAAGGTCCCAGGTTCGAGCATGCGATGTGAGGAAGGCGGCAAACGTTCTCGACGGAGGTCAAACGAGTTCGAAGATCGCATCGACCTCTACAGCCACTTCCCTCGGAAGCAATGCGCAGCCCACAGCCGAGCGGGCGTGCTTTCCAGCGTCCCCACGCGCCGCCACAATGAGCTCGGATGCGCCGTCGATCACGGCCGGATGGTCGGTAAATTCTGGCATCGCATTTACGAATGTCGCCAAGACGTATGCAACCCAGTACTCGGTCGAGATCACCACCTGTGAAGCTGTCTAGTTGAGGCAGTAAGTTCAAGGCGCGGATGCGGGCGGCTTCTCTGCGCTAGCACATCCTGTTCTCACCTAGTTTGCCGACCATGGCCGGCTCGCCCTCCATGGGGAGACCTGTCCGGAAATGTAGAGGAGGATTGCCTACCGCCCTAGCCGCTACATAGCCGCCGCTGGCGCAGAGGCGGCGGGCAGGCCGATCCAAGATCGGTGAGCCGCTCATACAATAATGTAGGCATTCGCTTCATCTCCATTCGAGAAAACTCCGACGCAGGCTTGACACAGATAGCATGTAATCACAGAGTGTGATCATAAGGCCGTTGATAAATGTATCCTCATGATCCGACCGATCCCCCCTCCCCCCGCTGCCGTTCAAAATGCCACGTCCACTCGGTGGCACGCCGTAATTCTGAGAGCGGGCGCAGGTGGTATGGCCTCCGCTTCCGAGTTGCACAATGCCGGACACCGCCTGGCTCTTTGGAACCGTTCGCCGGACATGTTGAAGCCGCTCCAGGTTCACGATGGCGTGGGGTTCACCGGTGCGATGGGCGCAGGTAACCTCTACCCTGCTGCCGCATGCCAAAAGGCCAGTCGGAGCGGTACGCTCAAAGGCCGGAACTACATATTCAGGAAAGGCCGGCATGACCAAACTGCTGCTGAAAAACGCCAACATTCTCGACGTTGTGGCCGGCCGCCTCATCGGCGAGCATGACGTGCTAATCGCCGATGGGCGGATTCGCGAAATAGACCATGGCCTCAGCCATAATTCGGCCCGCCAGATCGACCTTGCTGGCCGAACGCTCATGCCCGGCCTCTGCGATGCGCATGTGCATGCGGCTGCGCCGATGAATTCGTTTGCCGAGCTCGAATGCCTGTCTCCATCCTACGTCGCGATCCGAAGCGCCAAGGTCCTGGAGGGCATGCTACTACGCGGTTTTACGACTGTCCGGGACGGCGGCGGCGCAGATTTCGGCCTTGCACGAGCGGTCGACGAGGGATTCGTGACGGGACCAAGGCTTCTCTACTGCGGCAAAGCGCTTTCGCAAACCGGAGGCCATGGAGACATGCGCCAGCCCGGCCAGCTGGCGCGAGACGCGCATCCATACGTCCCTGGCCTAGGACAGATCTGCGACGGCGTTGATGCCGTCAGGCGCGCAGTGCGGGAAGAGATCCGCCGAGGCGCCCACCACATCAAGCTCATGGTTGGCGGCGGCATTGCCTCCCCGTCCGATCCCATCGATCAGGATCAGTTTTCCAAGGAGGAGATTTTGGCGGCTGTCGAGGAAGCCGAATGCGCGAACAGGTATGTCATGGTACATTCCTATGCAAACAGGTCTGTCGCGCGGGCAGTACAATGCGGAGCGCGCTCAATTGAACATGCCAACTTTCTGGACGACAAGACCGCGCAGATCATTCGGGAACATCAGGCGCATGTAGTTCCAACGCTGGCTATCTTCCATGTCATGGTGAAGGAGGGGCTGGAGATCGGCATCTCACCGCGAGTGCACGCCATTAACAAGCACGTGCTGGAGCACGGGATGCGCGCCCTCGAAGTCGCCCGACGCAACCAGGTCTCGCTTGCTTACGGCACTGATCTCAGCGGGCAATTGCATATCCATCAATCGGTCGAATTCTCACTGCGGGCGGAGGTTTTCTCGCCGGCCGATCTGCTGCGCCAGGCAACTGTCAACGCAGCCGAGTTGTTTCGCATGGGCGATCGAATCGGCAAGGTTGCGGTCGGATTCGAAGCCGACCTCATTGGCATCGACGGCGATCCGCTGGAGCGCATCGGGGTGCTCCAGGAGCAGGGTCGCCATATCGATCTCATCATAAAGGGCGGCTCGGTCATCAAGGCCCAGCTCAACTAAGCGCTCATCGAGGAAAAATAACGTATGGCGATTATCTCCTATCTCAATACAGTCCGGCTGGATCAGGGAGCCATCGGCTCCTTGGCCGAAGACATTGCCATTCTGGGCATAAAGAAACCGCTTATAGTCTCTGACGCAGGTATCAAGCACGCCGGGCATGTGGACAAGGTCATTGCCAACCTGCCAGGGGGCCTCGCCTATTCGGTGTTCCTCGAAACCCCACCCAACCCGACCGAAGCCGCCGTTCACGCGGCGCTGGCTCAATATCGGACCGAAGGCTGCGATGGCCTCATCGGCCTTGGCGGCGGATCATCGATCGATTTAGCAAAGGGGGTTGCCGTCCTGTCGGCTCACCCCGCACCGCTGCAGCAATATGCTGCCGTTATGGGCGGGCAGGCGCGAATCACCGACAGGACAGCGCCGGTCATCGCCATACCGACGTCGGCGGGAACCGGCAGCGAAGTTGGGAGGGGCGCCGTCATAACCTTCGCGGACGGCCGCAAACTCGGCATTCTGTCGCCGCATGTCGTGCCAAAGCGGGCGATCTGCGATCCCGAGCTCACAGTGACCGCCTCGCCGCAGCAGACCGCAGCGTTCGGCATGGACGCACTTGTCCACTGCATCGAATGCTTCGTATCCCCGGTGGAAAATCCGGTGGCGGAAGCAATTGCGATCGACGGCTTTGCAAGAGCGATAGCCAATCTTCCCCGCGCGGTGAGAGATGGCGCGGACCGGGAAGCTCGCCGCCAAATGATGGTAGTCGCCCTCATGGGCGCCATGAGCTTTCAGAAAGGTTGCGGCGCAGTCCACGCGCTCGCACACCCTCTGGGGGGGCTGAGCAAGACAGAGCTTCATCATGGGACACTGAGTTCAATCCTGCTGCCGCATGTCCTGAGGTTCAATGCAGGCGAGGCCTTGGTATTACCCAAATACAGGCGGCTGCTTGACGTCGCCGGCGCTGGTGAAGCAGACGACATCGCAGAATTCATGCGCCGCTTCTCGGTAGAGATCGGCATGCCGCAAAGGCTGTCGGATATAGGCGTGTCGAGAGATCTGCTGCCTCGGATTGCAGCTCTTGCCCCGCTGGACCACACACATGCGACAAATCCGAGACGGGCAGCCGAAGCTGACTACCTAGACATGCTGGAGGCCGCCTTCTAAAGGCGATTCACAATCAGAAGGCCTGCTTCAGGGCTGAGAGGTCACGGCCTTGCAGGCTGGCGACCGAGGCTGGGTCAAGATGCCCGAGACAGAGTCACTGAACTTCTCGAGCCGTGCTTCTTGATCAAATGGTTCGAGGATCGAACCTTTCTGCATCAGCCGTTTGCCTGAGTGTCGGATACTCACCTTGTGCGGAAGGTCCGCACCCGCGCGCTCGTCTTCGTGTGCATGGGCCCGCATCTGCACGAGCGACATCAAGCGGCGGATCTCCGGCCGTGCCTCCTTCCGGGCCGAAATCGGTTATCCTCGCCCGTCCATCGACGAGCACAAGCGCTACGCAGAAGTTCATGGAGAACTTTGCCTGCACCTCGTTCTCCGGTTTTGCATGGGGCAGATTGCCGTAGTTGATCGCCCCCAGCGTGACTGTCTCGACCACCTCATCCAAGGCAAAGCTGTGCAGGGCTTTGAGTTCGAGCACGATATCGAGCATCTTGTACGTCGTCGCGCAGCAGGGGAAGCGCTTGGGCGTCAGGCCAATCATCTCGATGGAATGCCTTCCGCCGATATTACGAGCACCTTGGCCAAGCTCCTTGCCTACCTGTGTAGAGTCGGTGAAGCCCAAATCGATACTCGATAACGTCATGCCGCCCCTTCATGGCGGCCTCGGCCAGCAATCCGGCCTCGATGGCATTGCGCGCTGCAAGTCCGGTGTGAAGGGGCTTGGCCTGCGTTCCAAACTAAGCCTTTATTCCGTGGTCATGCTGCACGCCAGGGACATGCTTTCGGCGATGCCCCTGGAAACGAGTCCGAGCGGCCGCGCAAACGCTCGCTGCTGCGTCAAATGGCGACGACCGTTGCCGAGCAAGGCTTGGGGCTTCCAAACCTACGAGATAGCCATCGACCAACGTCGCTCAACCCAAATGTCGCTTGGCAGTTAATTGTGAGAATAGCCTGCCAATATTTTCAGCATGTTAACGGTGCACCTAATTTGAGAATGTGCGCTTAATTTGATAATCGAACCAGGTCATTGGCATTTATGTGAGAACCAGCGTCAGCAATGTGGCGGCGTCGATTTACTGAGGACGGCGGACGAACTTCAAAGAATGCACGCCCTTCACGCTAATACGATGGCAATTAAATTGAGAATCCGAGCTATGCCATTCCCTCCGTTAACAGCACAACATGACTGAAACAACCGCATTCTCGCGATTAACTGCCAAGCGACAGGAAGTGTCTGTTTCGAGCCATCGACAGCGTCGGCGACTCGGTCGAGTTCTGGTTCAGCGAACATCGTGATCTGCGGGCGGCGAAGCGCTTCTTGAAAAAGGCGCTGTAGCGCCATGGCCGGCCCGAGCACATCGTCATTGACGGCAGCCAGACGAATCGCGAGGCAATCATCGCCTGCGACGGTGAAAGCTGGCTGCGGGATCGCTCGCGGCGTTCCACGAAACCGATCCGCATCCGGCGAAGCTAGTACCTCAACAACCAGATCGAGCAGGACCACCGGCGCATCAAGCGCCAGATGAGATCAATGCTCGGCTTCAAGTCGCAGGCGACCGCCGCCATGATCCTCTCCGGTATAGAGATGATCCACATGATACGCAAGCGACAGGCGAGGTATGCCTACCCAGCCCCTCCGATCGCCGAACAGTTCGAAATCTTCGCCGCTTGAAGGGCCGAGCGACGCTGATTGTGTCCTTCGCCCGAATTTGCGACAGAACCGACCGGAGAGGTGTTCATGCGCGTGCGTCTGTCGCGGCAACTCCTCACAGCCGTTACAGAGACATCACCCGACATCGGCCGCCAACACTGCGGTCGCCGGCCCTCGCGGACCAGCGCCATCCTGGCCGCTCTTCACGCACCCGCCCCGCACTACCGGCGCCCAATGCGGCAGCAGCCACACCTCATGACTGTCGACGCCGCGCCAGCACGGCGCGGCAATGCACACGCAGCAGGTCATATCCGATATCACAGACGGCGGCTTCCGTTGCCGTTTCGCACTCTGCCGTGTGATCCTCAACCGCCATGCCAGTTCCCTCTTCTGCCCGGCGATCGCTGGCAGGCTCGCCGGACTATTGCAATTCCGGCAGCGTCATCCTATTAATGGTATGGTAGAATGGCGATTAGGTCAGCAGCCCGCGCTCTGAATTGCCCGAAATCGGGGATCTTGTGCAAGAGCCCTTGAGAAACCGCCAAGGTTGGACAAATCTGTGCGGGCTAAGCAGGGATGCAGCAATTCGATGGCTAAGCGACAATGAATTCGGTGAGCAAGGCTATCGCTACTGCCGTTCTGGCCCCGATCGGGCCCGAGTGGGAGCGCACGTCGATCTCCGCTCGCGTATACAAGGAGCTGCGGAAGGCGATCGTCTCGATGCAGCTTCTGCCCGGTCACACCCTGTCGG
>Ga0182743_1003776_pt1 | contig 11892 bp, 10 predicted proteins | sample eDN3rd30CKraftOP_FD_128522 | JGI IMG/M metagenome (GOLD analysis project Ga0182743, IMG submission 128522) | Enriched Organic Plus compost microbial communities from Emeryville, California, USA - eDNA 3rd pass 30_C Kraft OP (version 2) (version 2) ... | reverse complement strand
CTGCCGAGCCCGAAATATTAACACATTTTTTAAATTCGGTGCAACTAGATCTCAAATAATCATCGTCGCGGGAATTTACTGCGTTACCACTTCGGCCCCACCGCCTGAATCCGTCTCGTCTGAAACTGCGTTTCGTCTGAATTCGTGTTCAAGCAGCGAAGGAGCGAGACTATACACGAATTTTTGAGGCGGTGGCAAATCAGCCGATAAATCTCAGAATAATTTGGGGACACGGCTGATGCAGACAGATTTCGACGCCGTTTGTCCCTGTACAGCCTCGAGCACATCGCCATATCAGCCCATCTATTCACTATGGAGCGATATAAAGATCGGCTGCCCTCTGTCACCGTTTACTATTCAAGTTAAATCCACGATAACGCAACCTGAGCTTATGAGCGAAGACATCCTGATCAACATCACCCCCTTTGAAACACGGGTTGCCCTGGTGGAACAGGGCGCAGTACAGGAATTGCACGTAGAACGCAGTATTCAGCGCGGACAGGTGGGGAATATTTATCTGGGCCGTGTGGTGCGGGTCCTGCCCGGGATGCAGAGCGCTTTTATAGAGATAGGCCTGGAGCGCGCCGCTTTTATTCATATTGCGGATCTGCGGGAAAACCGCAGCGAACGCAGCCAAGGCCTGACTCCGACACCCATCGAAAAGCTGTTATTCGAGGGTCAGACCCTAATGGTGCAGGTGATCAAAGACCCGCTGGGCACCAAAGGCGCTCGCCTTTCGACACAAATCAGTATCGCCGGTCGTATGCTGGTGTACTTGCCGCATGACCCGCATATTGGCATCTCGCAAAAGATTGACTCGGAGGCGGAGCGGATTCAACTGCGCGAACGCCTGCAGGCGCTCATTCCCGCAGACGAAAAAGGCGGTTTTATCGTGCGTACGCAAGCCGAAGGCGCCACGGACGACGAACTGAGTGCGGATCTGGAGTACCTGCGCAAGCTCTGGGCGAGCGTACAGGCCGCGGCTCGCAGCAACCCCGCCCCCGCCCTGCTGCATCATGATCTGACGCTCGAGCAACGAGTGCTGCGCGACATGGTTGGTGTCAATACCGGAGTCATCCAGGTGGATTCGCGCACGACGACCACCGCGCTGATCGAGTGGGCGCGTCTCTATACGCCATCGGTGGCAGACCGTATTCAGCATTACAGCGGCGAGCGGCCGCTATTTGATACGGCCAATGTCGATGCGGAGATCGCACGGGCGCTATCTCGCCGGGTGGACCTGAAATCGGGCGGCTACCTGATTATTGACCAGACCGAGGCGCTGACCACCGTAGACGTCAATACAGGTGGTTTTGTCGGCGGCCGCAATTTCGATGACACGATTTTCAAGACCAATCTGGAGGCTGCCCAGGCTATTGCCCGCCAATTGCGGCTGCGTAATCTGGGGGGCATTGTCATCCTCGATTTCATCGATATGGAGGATCTGGAGCACCGGGAAACCGTGTTGGCCGAACTGAAAAAAGCGCTGGCGCGTGATCGCACCCGGATGACGGTCAACGGATTTACCCAATTGGGGCTGGTGGAGATGACGCGCAAACGCACGCGAGACTCGTTGGCGCATCAGTTGTGCGAGCCCTGCCCCATGTGCGAATCGCGGGGGAATGTGCGCACGGCCCGCACGGTCTGCTATGAAATCCTGCGTGAGATCTTGCGGGAAGCGCGTCAGTTCAACCCGCGCGAGTTCCGTATTCTGGCCTCGCAGAATGTCGTGGATCTGTTCCTGGAAGAAGAAAGCCAACATCTGGCGATGCTGGGAGATTTCGTCGGCAAGCCGGTCTCGCTGGAAGTCGAGACCGCTTATTCTCAAGAGCAATACGACATCATCCTGGTATGAGGCGCATCGTTTTTCAGAGAAACAGGCCCAAGCAATCTCGCAACATCGGGCAAAAATAATATCCGCAAAGGTCAGGTGGCGCGAAGCAATCCCCAAACATGGCTGAGCCCCCAGTCCTTCGGCGCCCCTTTATCCAATATGTATTTGGCGCAAAGGGGCGCGGAACCTGTGACAAAGCGATGGCTATGCCTGGCGTCGGATCTCTTCTGGCGCCGGGGAGGTTTCTTCCAACCAGTTTGCCCGATCCAGCAGGGCCTGCTGCAGCGCTTGGACTGGCGCTCCCTGACGCACGATGCGGATACCGGGGATTTTTTGACGCCCGACTGGCGGCTCGAAATTTGCGCGCAGCGATACCGTGGCCGCATTCTGGAACATGGACCGGTTGCCCGTATCCACGTAGGATTCGGCGGGTACGCCTTCTGCCAGAAGGATGTCGAAAGACTCCAGTTCGAGGTGGAAGTACTGGAATTTGGCCATATCGAGCTGCTGAACGATCGTCTTGCCGTTTACCAGGGCAAATGCCGGTACAAGCATGCCGTCGAAGAACAGATGATGCCAAGGCGATACCATTAAATCCCGATGCGGCACGTTGTCGGCCAGTGAGTCCCGCTTGAACAGAATCGGGAACGCTTTGGCAGCGTGCGATGCAGGAATGGACCTGCGATACAACGTGCGATACCCGACCCACTTCACTGTCGCCACGCCTCCGCTGGCGGTCGTGACTTTGTCGCCAGCGCGCAGGGTCTCGATTTTGACCTCGCCGCCCGGGGTGGCAATATGGGTGCCTTTCAGATAGCAGGCGTAGCTGACTGTGCCGCCATCGAAACGCAGCATGGAGGGATCCGAGATGCCTTCCATGTCAAAGTTGGCGATCACATTGCCCTCGGCATCGCGAAACACCAATTGGCTGCCATCCAGGACCGATGACGCCGCGCCTACGACTTGAATAATGTCCTGGGAACCGAAGTTGGTGATTAGCAGGTTGTGATTGACAACGTCGCTCGGGGTGTAGATGAAACTGGTGCCCGGTGCGGTCATGTCCACGTTCACACTGCCGATCGAGGTACTGTCGCCCGAACTCGGCTCGACGTACTCCAGCGTTGTGTCCGTGCCCATCGTGAAGTCTAGCGATTCAACAATGGGGTAGAACACCACCTCCCCGGTCGACAACAACGTGGAGTCCAGTGCTGTAAACCGGGCATGCGTACCCTCACCTAATGTGAAATCAGGGCTGATCACCAGATTAGCCTGGTTTGCCGCCACGGTGAAATCCATGACGTCAGTAGAGCCCGCTTGGTTTGAAAAGAACACATAGCTGGCTTTTTCATAACTGCCGACGACCAGTCTATCGGAACCCGTGACCGCACCTTGGTCAACGTCTAACAAACGGATGTCATTGGGAAAACGCAAGATATCGGCCATCGAATAGGCTCCTGGATAAGCTGAGACCGGTTTATGGTTTTCTCAGAGCGCACCTGCTTTTCTAGGGAATTGTTATCGCTGTGAATTGGATCGCTTTCCCACCCCGCCCTGGGAGCGCAAAGCATATCGGCAAAATTAAAATTTTGTAATGTTAATTGTTGACTTTGTGTATCACAGAGACACAAATACAGATATAAAACGACTTGCCTCCCCATGAGCGCAACAGATTTCGAGGCTCACGTTGGCCTCGAACCAGCGTATATCCCAGTTACGTTTCGAGCGAATCGCGCGATTTATGCTCTCGCCGGCGTTGATGAGCGGCCAAGCGCCTGCCCACGGCGACGACGACAAATGCGCCCGCCACCTCTGCGGCAAGCTTGGCTGCGGTGGTGGGCTGCCCCAGACGCTGCACAAAGTAGCTGTCTGTGATCAACATGCCGCCTGCAATCCAGCCTAGCAACCCCGCCCCGAACGCGACCAGCAAGGGGAAACGGTCTATCAGCTTGAGCAACAGGGTGCTGCCCCAGATGATGATGGGCACGCTGACAAGCAGGCCGAAAATCACATAAAAGATCTGATGGTCGGCATGGGTGTTTTCGGCCGCGCCCGCGATGGCGATGACATTGTCCAGACTCATCGCGAAATCCGCGACGATGATGGTTTTGACCGCCGTGAGCACAGACGCCGTGCTTTGGATGTTGTCGTGGCCGCCGGATTGAGGAACCATCAATTTGATACCGATCCAGAGTAGCAACAGAGCGCCGAAGACTTTCAGAAACGGAACGCTCAGTAGCGCCAAGGCAAAAGTGATCAGGACCACACGAAGCATCACAGCGCCGGCGCTGCCCCAGAGGACACCTTGCATACGCTTGCCCGGCGGCAGGCCGCGGCATGCCAAGGCAATCACGACCGCGTTATCTCCCCCCAACAGGAGGTCGATCAGGATGATTTGAAATACCGCCCCCCAATGAAGGGTCTGCAAAAACTCTAACATCGGCGTACCCGGATCTATATGAGATGCCAGACGCATCGACGAGCCAGGAGCCCGTCTGCGCTGAAGGCAAAACAAATGGCGCTGTCATGGCAGATTCCCACCGTTACAGCGGAATCAGATCAGTTTACCTTCAGCAAACTGTCAGCACACTTTAAGTTTGTTGTCATGCGTGCGCAGACAGCGGCTGCGGGCGGTGCCCGCAATTCACGCGATATAAAAGTTGAAGTCTTAAGCGGCCTGAGCCAAGACGGCGCGCGGTGAGCCGGAGATTGAGGGCTCACCGCACTAAGACACTAGTCAGTCTTCGCGGAATTGCATGTTGTAGAGCGAGGCATAGAGGCCCTGGGCGGCCAATAGCTCGGCATGCGCGCCCTGCTCGACGATTTTGCCGCTATCCAGAACGATGATGCGGTCGGCGTTTTGCACCGTAGACAGACGGTGTGCAATCACCAGCGTGCTGCGGCCGCGCATGAGGCGCTCGAGCGACGCCTGAACTTGACGCTCGGACTCGTTGTCCAGGGCAGAAGTCGCCTCGTCCAGAATCAGGATAGGGGCATTTTTAATCAGCGCACGGGCAATCGCCAGGCGTTGGCGTTGTCCACCCGACAGGCGCGCGGCGTTTTCGCCCACGGGGCTATGCATGCCCTGCGGCAGGCTGTCGACAAATTCGAGCAGGTTGGCGGCGGCCAAGGCATCGCGTATCTGTTCGTCGCTCGCCTGTCCTAATGCACCATAGCCCACGTTGGCCGCGATGGTGTCGTCAAACAGCACGACGTCCTGGCTGACCAAGGACAAATGGGAACGCAGACTGCGCAAGGTGAGTTCATTGATCGGTACATCGTCGATCAGGATGTCGCCCGATCCCGGCAGGACGAAGCGCGGCAGCATATTGGCCAGTGTGGTCTTGCCGCTACCTGAACGTCCGACCAGGGCTACAGTCTGCCCGGGTTCGATTTGAAAGGAAACGTTGTGCAAGGTGTCGCGCTCGGCATCCGGAAAGCGATGCGTGACCTGACGGAACTCGATACGCCCGCGCACCGGCTCGGGCAAGGTGCGTTTGCCGGTATCGACTTCAGGCTCCTGATCGATCAGGGTAAAGACGCTTTCCGCGGCCACCAGCATTTTCTGCATTTTGCCGGCGAGGTTGGTCAGGCGTTTAATGGGGTCGAAAATCTGGGCCAGCGCAGCCATAAAAGAAGCAAAGCTGCCGACGGTCAGATTGCCGTGATTGGCCTGGCTGAGCGCTACGGCGATGATGGCAGCGACAGAGATCGAGATGCAGACCTGGGTGAGCGGCGTCATGGCAGCATCGGCTGTGGCAGTCCGCATGGCGAAACGGCGCAGGCGCGCATTCACGAAAGCAAAACGGCCGCGCTCGGCCTCATAGCCGTCGAACAGCTTGATGACGCGCTGGCCGTTGATGCCCTCGCTGGCGACACGGGTCAACTCGGCATTCATATTGACCGTTTCGCGATTGATGCGACGCAGACGCCGAATGAAGGCGCGCGCAATCAGTACAGATACGGGCAACATGACCAGAATGATCAGCGTGAGCATCCAGGACATGTAGAGCAGCACGCAAATCAGCGCAATCACGACGAGCGTTTCGCGCACCAGGACGGTGATCACATCGGTGGCGTAGCCAGTGACGTTGCCGGCATCGATGGTAAAGCGGTTCAGCAACCGGCCGGTATCGCCCCGCTTGAAGTCCGCGTCCGGCAAGCCGAGCAGGCGCTCGAACATGTCGCGGCGCATGCCGAGCAGGACATTATTAGCCACCCAGGCCAATAAGTAATCGCTGAAAAAGTTACATACTCCCCTCAAGAAGATCAGACCCACCACGGCGAGGGGAATCGCCCACACGTAATACGGCTTGGTGCCGGCGAAGCCTTCATCGAGCAAGGGCTTCATGATGATGGCCAGCGTTGGCTGTGTAGCGGCGGCTCCAGCCATGAGCAGGATCGCCAGCAGCAGGCCCTTCCAGTAGGAGCCGACGCGGCTATAGACACGTTTCCAGAGTTCAGCCTTGACCGGATGAGATCCGGCGGGTGCGTGACGTGAGTCAGAATTCAAGAGGTGGCTCGCTTTAATACAATTGTGCTCGGGATTGTACCGTTCGACCGTTCCAAGGAACCGAAGTTGCCCACACCAGAGATTTCTTGCCTGTATGTCCGTCTGCCCAACTGGGTTGGCGATGTTTGTATGAGCCTGCCTAGCCTGGCGCTGCTGAGCGCGACTGGCTTGCCGGTTGTCGTCTGCGCACGCCCCTGGGCGCGCGATTTGTTGGACGGCGTGGTCAAACATGATTTCATCCCGATGAAGGGCCGCCTGAAGGAGGACTATCGAGCCGTGCGCGAACATCGGCGTAGTTGGGGCGCAGCGGCGAAGCGAGTGCGGGGCGTGACCCTGCCCGACTCTCTCTCGAGTGCCGCGACGTTTCGGCTGGCCGGAATCCCCAGTGCCGGCTATCGGGACGATGGCCGCAGCCTGCTGTTGCGCTGGCCGATTGCCAAGCCGGACCCGAGCCTGCATGCCGTGCAATCCTGGTATTACCTGACACGCAGCGCGTTGACGCGTTGGGGACTGCCGACAGGTACGGAACAGCCCGGCCCGACATTGAATCTACCCATCACTGCGGCCCAGCAAGAGGCGGCGGATGCACTGTTGCGTGAAGCCGGTCTGACGGCACAGCGTTTTGTGTTGATTGCCCCCACGGCCACGGGCCTGCACAAAGGCAAAGTCAAAGTCTGGCCACATTTTGATACGTTAACGCGTGCGTTACAGGCACATGGCCATACCGTGGTAATGTGCCCTCCTCCTGCCGAGGTTGAGCAAGCGCAGCGCAATGCACCGACGGCGCGTCTGCTGCCTGCCACCCCCCTGGGAGCGTTTGCCGCGCTGACGACGCGCGCCTCATTGGTGATATGCAATGATTCCGGGGTGTCGCACATCGCCGCGGCGGCTGACGCATCGCAACTGACGCTATTTGGTGTCACTAGTCCAGGACGTACGGGCCCCTGGTCGCCTCGTGCGGTTTGCCTTGGATCGGACGGGAACTGGCCTGCTGCCGACGACGTCGAACGAGCAGTCGGCAACCTGCTGCAACCTGCTTGACCGGATTTTTTACATGACTTTTACGAATTACCTGGCCAACCTCATCATTCCGCAAAACCTCTGCGTGACTTTTGTCGTTCTGGGTTTGGTATTGGGCCTGTTTCGCTTGCGCAAGACGGGCGCTGCCCTCGCTGCAGCAGGGATCATCTGGCTGACTGCCTGGTCGCTGCCTGCGACGTCGATATGGTTGGGCGGCTCGCTTGAGGCACGTTACCCGCACCTGCCTGCAGCGGAGTTGCCCGTCGCCGACGCCATTGTGGTGTTGGGCGGCAACACGGCGAATGGGCGGGCCAACTGGTTTTTACCCTACGATAAGGACACCGCGATCGTGCGGGTGGATACCGCCACCAATCTGTACAAGGCCGGGCGCGCGCCCAAGGTGGTCTTGTCAGGCGGGGCGCTGGAAGGCGATGTCAGCGAAGCTCGCGGCATGGCCTATACGATGAAGCAACAAGGCGTTCCAGAAAGCGCGCTGGTGCTGGAGAACGCCAGCCGCACGACCTATGAAAATGCCACGCAGACCGAAGAAGAGCTGAAAGAGCATGGATTCAAGCGCATCCTGCTGGTGACCTCCGCGCTGCATATGCCGCGCGCGATGGCCGCCTTTTCCAAGCAAGGCGTATCTGCCATCCCGGCCTCGACGCCGCCACAGATTTTCTTGCCGCCCGACGGGTCGGTGACGCCTTGGTTACCGCATATGCGAACGCTGGATGCCAGCCGCAGCATTATCAAGGAATATGCCGGCCTGCTCGTGTATTGGTTGCGGGGATGGGTGTAAACGTGGGCGCATCCATCGAATGCCGTGCTGGATGCGGCGCATGCTGCACGGCACCCTCGATTTCCAGCCCAATTCCCGGCATGCCGCACGGCAAGCCGGCGGGTGTGCCCTGTATCCAGCTGGATGACATGAAGCGTTGCCGGATTTTTGGTCAGCCTGAGCGGCCATCCTGCTGTTCGGGTCTGCAACCCTCATTGGAAATGTGCGGCCGCGATCGCGATGAGGCGCTTCAATGGTTGGCGCGCCTCGAGCTCGAAACCTCGCCACTGAAGCATCCCTTGTAATGGCTCTCTGATCGGTCGATGACCGGCATGCCGAGCGGGTGGAAACCTGCCACGATGAGACCCTTTGAGGGATAGATACTATCAACAGGTCTCTGGCGTCAGCTCAAGCCGACACAGTATTTCGATAAACGTCCAAGGTCGCTCGAGCAAAATCGTCGAGACCGAAAAAGTCGACGGCACTACGCCGCGCTGCGGCGCCCATGATGGATACCCGGCTGGGGTCTTGCAACATCGAGGTCAAAGTCCTAGCAATGGCGGGAACATCGCGCACGGGCACGATCCAGCCATCTTCGCCGTCTCGCACGTTTTCCGGCAGGCCGCCCGCATTGCTGACCAATGCAGGCAAGCCCAGCGACATCACTTCTCGACAGGCATACGACAAGGCTTCACGATAGGAAAGCACGAAGCCGACATGGCAACAGGCCAACGCGTCGCGGACGTCGTCCAGCAAGCCGGGAAAAAACACCTGGTCCTGCATGCCTGCCGCGCGCACGCGCGCACGCTTGTCGTCATTGGGCAGATCGCCTGCCACGAGAATGAAAATGCGTTCGCGCAAATCCGTGGGCAGGCTGCCTGCGGCGTCGACCAGATCAAGCCAACCCTTTGCATAATCGGTGCCACCGGCGCTGCCAAGCAGCAAACGGCCACGCCAGGAAGGACCGAAATAGTGATCGCGCAGCGCTTCTACCGAAGTAGATTCGGTCTCTGGAGACTGCGTGACATCAAGAGGCGCAAAATAGTCGGTATCGATACCATGCCGGATCGTAGTGATCGGCACACGCCGATATGGCGAGGCCATCAGCATGTTTCGCACAAAGTCGCTGACGGCAATGACATGATCGGTCGCCATGGCGGCCCGCATGCGATGCCCCAAGGAATCCAGCGGGTGATCGTTATGCTTGGTGAACACAACGCGCGGACGATGGCGCATCCCGATCAATGCGAGCATGACCTGCTTATGGTCTGCCGAACCGTTGACATGGATGATGTCGTAGCGCTCCTGCGCAATCAGACGCCTCAATGCTGCGCGCTCGCCAAACCAGGATGACAGCCGAGTCGTGAAACGCATGCCAACGGTGCGAACACCGGGAATGGCGCCCGCATAGCGAAACAGCCGGCTCGTCTCCGGCGCAGCAACGGTGATCTGATGATCACCCGCCAGCGCCTTTGCCAGACTGGTGATGTAGGTCGTATGGCCGCCCCCGTTACGCGGGTGGAAATTAGTGTAAAGGATCTTCACTTCAGAGAATTATTTACCCTGATCAGACAGAAAGCTAAGCTTGGCGTAGCGAAAAAAACTGCCTGCCGCTGCCGTCACTGCCAGCACCAAGCCGTGGCGCCCGTCCAGAAACCCCCGACGAATCAAATAAATACGCACAAAGGTCCAAAAACCATGCCCCATTGCGCTGAACACCGTCGCCCGTTTGCCACGGGCGTACATCATTGCGGCGGCATCTGAAGAATAGCGGTTGATCTTGTTGATCAGCGCATCGAGATTGGGATAGGGATAATGCTCGAAATGCCCCTTCAGTTGCAATACGGGGCCTTGCGGCACGACACGTTCGTGTACGGCAGCGTCGGTAAAGCGCCCGGTGCCCCGCTTGAATAAGCGCAGCACATAGTCGGGCCACCAGCCGCAGTGGCGAATGAAACGGCCGCAGAATTCCGACAACCGGGGGATCTCATAGGCGTCGGCCTTCGGCGCCGCGAGTACCGCCTGGATCTCGCGGGCCAATTCCGGTGTGACACGCTCGTCGGCATCAATGGACAGGACCCAATCACCAGTGGCCAGATCGAGCGCACGGTTTTTCTGTGGCCCGAACCCTGGCCAATCGGAGGTGACTTCGACATGTGCGCCAAAATCGCGCGCGAGCTCGACGGTATTATCCGTGCTGCCGGAATCCACCACGATGAACTCGTCGGCAAAGGCTACCGACTCCAGGCAGCCCACGATGTGCTTGGCCTCGTTTTTGGTGATGATGATGACCGAGAGCTTCATTTGCGATTCCTCAGCCGTCTTTTCCATGCTTTCCATGCATGATAACGAGGCCCGATGATGGGATGACGGGACATCCAGATGCGGCGGTTCAGCCAGGATCCGCCGAGGTTGCGTACCGCAAACCGATAGATGTGTTCGGGATTGGCGCCTGGCAAGTTCTGGCCTAAGGCGTCTGTGGTGTACAGATGTTTGAAGCCTGCCTCGCGGGCCATCTGTACGTAATCGTCGTCAAAGTAGCCCTGCGGCCAGCACAGGTGATCGCTGACGCCGCCCAGCTCGTGAATCAAGGCGGAACGGGAATCCTTTAACTCTTGGGCAACGTGTTTGCGTTTGGCATCAACGTCGGGGCCGCATTCTTTGTCCCAACGCGTATGGGTATGCGTATGGGAATGCACCTCGAAGGTCCCGGCCGCCAACATCGCGCGCACCTCACTCCAGCGCAGCATCACCTCGTCGGTGCGGCCCTCGGCGACCAGGCGCTTGCTTTCATGATGATCGGGCGAATGGGGCACGGGCAAGCCCTGCCCCGCGTAAGGCCGCACGTCTCCCTGGCCGAGCCAGCCTGTGATCAGAAACAGGATGGCTTTCATGCCATAGCGTTGCAGAACCGGATGCGCGTATGTCCAGTTGTTCAGATAACCGTCGTCAAAGGTGATGAGAACGGATTTTTCCGGAACGGTACCGCCAGCCAGATAATCGGCGAACTGTTGGCCGCTCAGCGAGGTATAGCCTGCGCGGGCCAAGCCTGCGATCTGCTGTTCAAACACCTCGGGCGTCACGGCAATCATGCCGCCTGCCGGGTGAACGTGGTGATACATCAGGACGGGAATATTGGGCGCGTTAGACATGCGGAGTCACTCTCGAGCACATTACGCCAGAGCGGCGCGACGGTGGGGCTGGGCCGCACGACCGTTGGCGCGGTTCGCGGGCGCGCGATCGTTGGCGGCAGAGTTCACGATCGGCGCTCCGCCAACCATTTACGATAGATCGCCTCGGTGTTCTCCGCCAAACGCGCGGGAGAGAATACGCCCTCTTCCCACACCATGCGACGGCCGGCGTCGCCCATCTGGCGGCGCAGTTCGGGGTTGTCGATCAAACGCTCCAACGCGCTTTGCAACGCGGCGTGATCATGCACGGGGACCAGGATGCCTGTCACGCCGTCGCGCATCATTTCGGACACGCCGCCGACGTCCGTGCCGATGACCGGCAGACCGGCGGCTTCGGCCTCGACGTATACCGTGCCGGACGCCTCTTGTTCGGTGGCCAGCGCAAACAAATCAAAGCCCGCCAGCAGGTTGGGCACATCGCGCCGCGTCCCCATCAGGTGGATGCGGTCCTGCAGGCCCAGTTCCTGAATGTAGCGCTGCGTGTTTTCGAACGTCGGCGAACCGGAGCCCACAAATACCATGTGCAGCTTGGGCCGCGTCGCCATCAAGGGGCGCATGG